>JAABUN010005834.1_pt1 | contig 14823 bp, 11 predicted proteins | sample 5559311 | NCBI WGS metagenome assembly JAABUN01 (sample SAMN10711877, study PRJNA513370) | rock metagenome | isolation source: Antarctica rocks | place: Antarctica: Victoria Land, Siegfried Peak sud | reverse complement strand
TCGCGCCTGCACTCCAACGGTGATCTCGCGGAGGATGAGGTCATGCTGCACTCCCTCCTCCGTCCGGCCTTCGGCCACAGCTCGCGCACTGCCGGTGGTTCCATCCGCGCTGGCCTGCACGTCGTCGTCGCCCTGGTCATCCTCCTCCTGCCAGGGCCTGCGCTTCCTACCCTTCCTACCCTTCCACCTGCAGTTCAGCTCCCGACAGCAGCCGACGCGTGGACGCCGGCGGGAGGTGAGCCGCGAGCCCGGTCCACCTTCGTACCGGAGTGGTCCTGGCCGCTCGATCCGTTACCTGCGGTGCTGAGGCGCTTCGAGAAACCGCCGCAGAAGTGGAAACCCGGGCACCGGGGCGTCGACCTCTCCGTCGCCGCCGTCGGATCGGCGGTCCTGAGCCCGGCCGACGGCGTCGTGTCCTTCGCCGGTACGGTCGTCGATCGCGGGGTGCTGTCCATCGACCACGGCGATGGGCGGGTCAGCAGCTTCGAACCGGTGACGACGACGCTGTCAAAGGGTCAGCCGGTTGCCAGGGGCGACGTCGTGGGAACCCTCTCGGCTCCCCTGGCCGGCAGGTCCCTGGGTGGGCACTGCGGCCGACCGTGTCTGCACTGGGGTGTGCGGGTTGCCGGTGACTACGTGGATCCGTTGTCGTTCGTGCTGGACCGCCGCCCCTCGGTGCTCCTGCCACTCAGGGAATGAGGGGCGACGATCAGACGACGGCGGCGGTCAGACGAAGGCGGCGATTCCCGTGATCGAGCGTCCCGCGACGAGGGTGTTGATCTCCTGCGTACCCTCGTAGGAGTAGATGGCCTCGGCATCGGAGAAGATCTTCGCCATCTCGTAGTCGACGACGATGCCGTTACCGCCCAGGATGTTCCGGCCTGCTGCCACACTCTCACGCATACGGGCCGTGGTGAATGCCTTCGCGAGGGCGGATTGTTCGTCCTTGGCCTTGCCCGCGTCCTCGAGTTGGGACAGTCGCACCATCATGCCCATCGAGCTCATGGCATTGCCGAGGATCTGGACGAGCTGCTGCTGCACCAGTTGGAAGCTCGCGATCGGACGCCCGAACTGCTCCCGCTCCACGGCGTAGCGCCGGGCTACGTCGAAGGCGGCCATCTGCTGGCCCACCGCCTGCCACCCCACCGAGAGCCGGGTCACTTTGAGCACCTTGTTGGTGTCGCGGAAGCTGTTCGCTGCCTTGAGATGGAAATCGTCGGAGACGACGACGTTGTCCAGAACGATGTCCGCGTTCTCCACTGTGCGGAGGGCGATCTTGTTCTCGATCTTCGTCGAGGTGAACCCCGGTGTACCGGTATCCACCATGAAACCCTTGACCTGGTTGTCCTCGAGGTCGCGAGCATAGATGACCACCCAGTCCGAGAATGTCGCATTGCCGATCCAGCGCTTGGCGCCATTGAGGATCCAGGTGTTGCCATCGCGGCGAGCCGTGGTCCTCGTACCTCCGGCGACATCGGATCCGCCGAGCGGCTCGGTGAGACCGAAAGCGCCGATCTTCTTCAGGGCGTAGATGTCGGGCAGCCATTCCTCCTGCTGTTCCTTCGACGCGAGGGCCTCGATGGATCCGGTGAACAGGCCGTCATGCACACCCATGAAGGTCGCGAACGACGTGTCGGCGCGGGTGAACTCGGCGTGCATGATGCCGGCGAAAAGATTGGAGTAGCCTTGCCGGTAGACAGGACTAACCGGGTCGAGCTCGGCGATTTTCGGGATGAGGTCCATGGGGAATGCGCCCTGGTTCCACCACCCGATCGCCTTCGGCCGGACCTCGGCCATGAGCCAGGACCGGATTTCCTCCAGCCGCGATTGCTCCTTGTCGGACAGCAGTTCCTCAAAGGCAAAGAAGTCCCCATCCGGGTACGGCAGGTTGTTGACATCTATCGACGTCTTGCTCATCGGTTTTCCCTCACTCTGATCATCGGTGACCAGCACTTGTGCTCAACCGGGCTGACTTCCGCACGGGCGCGGCGCCCCCGCTATCCCACGTTACCCGCCAGTAACTTAGGGCGCCAGTGGAGCAGGGCCGACGATCACGCCGGCGGCCGGTCGATTCTGACCACGAAGTAGGGCTGCTGGGGCTTGAACCCAGGACAAACGGATTATGAGTCCGCTGCTCTAACCAGCTGAGCTACAGCCCCCAGGAGCCGGTGGCTCCGGTCACGCCCGAATCCTCGGGGTACTGCGGGGCGCGGCGCGGATCCTATTCTAGACGGACTCCCGAGTCCGCGCCGGTCCGCCCGGAGGCGAGCGCCTGGTCCTCGCGGAACCCGACCCCGGCACGTGTGCCGTAGTAAAGGCCCTCGAAGGTCGCCAGGGTCGCCTCGATAGCGTGCCGACCGACCAGCTTCCGGCTGGCAGCACCCATCTTCTGCCGGTCCTCGGCCGACAGCTCGAGGATTTCGGTGATCCGGCGGGACAGCTCCTCGGAATCGCAGGGAGTGAACAGGAAGCCGTTCTCACCGTCGGAGACGAGGTGGGGCAGCGCCATGGCGTTGGCCAGCAGCACGGGTGTGGACGCAGACATCGCCTCGAGGGTCACCAGCGACTGCAGTTCTGCGGTACCCGGCTGGCAGAACAGCGACGCGCGGATGTAACTCCTGCGCAGTTCGTCATCGTCGATGAGCCCCCTGAAGGTGACCCGATCGCTGATGCCGAGCCGCATGGCCTGGGCCTGCAGTGCCGGCTTCACCTCGCCACCGCCGACGATCTCCAGGTGCACGCCCAGGTGTTCGGGGGTCTTGACGATGGCATCGATCAGCACGTCGACGTGCTTCTCCTCGGCGAGCCGACCCACGAACAGGACTGTCGGGTGCTCATGCGGCTCGATGCTCTCCCCGGGCTGCAGCTCGTACTGCGCCGAGTCGATGCCGTTGGAGACGGGCAGGACCTCGCGCAGAAAGGCGTGGTCCTGCATGGCCTTCGCGGCGAGCGGCGTGGGCGTCGTCACCGCGGCAGCCTTGCCCATCACCCTGCCCATGTCCTTCCATGAGTTCTTCGCGATGATCTTCTTCAACCACCCGGGGAACGGCAGGAACGGATTGATGTTCTCGGGCATGAAGTGATTGGTGGCGACCACACGGATACCGCGCTTCACGGCCTCGTACAGGGTGTACTCGCCCACCATGTAGTGGCACTGGATGTGCACGACGTCGGGCTGGACCTGGTCGAAGAGCAGGCTGATGTCCCGCTTGATCTCCCAGGGCAGGCAGATGCGCCAGTAGTCGTGGGTGGGCACGCTGTGCGATCGGAGCCGGTGGACTGCCCACTCCCCGACCGGGTCGGTGACGCTCGGCCCGTTGCACGGGCGGGGGGCCAGGACGTGCACGGAGTGCCCGCGCCCCGTCATACCCTTGGCGAGTCGGTAGCCGAACTGCGCGGCGCCGTTCACGTTGGGCGGATACGTGTCCGCAGCTATCAGGATGGTCAGGGGCTTGTAATCAGCCGGGTAACTCACGCGTGGATCCCCTACGTCGGTGTGCTGCACGGAACAGTCCTCAGCGCTGCCGCCTCACGACATCGGGATGATGGCGGGATAGGGCAACGACCCCAACAATAGCAACGAGCGCGGCCGCTCCCATGCCCAACGCGGTCACCGTCCGCACATCGGGTTGCAGTTCGTTGAGAATGGAAATACCGACGGCGATTCCCACGATCGGATCGATGACCGTGAGGCCCGCGATGACCAGATCGGGCGGCCCGGTGGCATAGGCGCTCTGCACGAACCACGCGCCGAGCGCGGCCGCCGCCACGAGTGCGACGAGCGTCAGCGGAGGGACATTGAGGAGGAAGCGGCCGTTCGGGTCGAGCACGTGCCCGGCCAAGATCTTCGTCAGGACAGCCACGAAGCCGAACAGCACACCGGACCCGAGGATATAGGCGAAGGCATTGAGGCGATGCCTCCCGACGACGGCGAGCGAGCCGAAGAGGACGACGGCGCAACCCAGCAGGAGAACCACCGCCAGCTCCTCGGACGCCTCGACGGAATGATTTTCGCGGGTGACATTGACGGCCAGCAGCACGAACAGTGCACTGCCGGTGACACATGCCGTGATCGCGATGATCGTCGGGCGATTGATGCGGATCCCCAGGTCCCGCGAATTCACGATGGTCGTGATGACGAGCGCGATGGCCCCGATGGGCTGCACCACCGTCAGGCTCGCGAGGCTCAGGGCAACGACATTCAGTGCCATCCCCACGCCCAGGAGGAAGAGGCCGAACAGCCATCGGGGATTGGTCAGCAGCCGCGCGAACCCGGTGGAGCTGAGGGACAGCCCGCCGGTATTCGCCCTGACGGCGCTGCCCTGTCGCTGCGCTCCGAACGCGAGGAAGACCGCACCCAGCAGTGCCAGGCCGATGGCTAGGAGGGGCACGACTGCTGCTCGGCCCCGTCCAGCCGATACTTGCGGTGCGCTGCGGCGAAGTAGGCGCAGAAGGCGACCAGGTGCAGCAAGCACCCTGCGGCGAGCAGTCCCTGTGCCGTGACGAGGATCCAGTCCACCGCAAATCCGTCCACCCGATGCAGCAGGAGCAATGGCGCTCCGACGAGCAACAGCGCCGTACGGATCTTGCCGACAGTGAGGACGGGAAGGTGCACTGGGCCGCGGAAGAGGACCAGCGCATTGATGATCAGGATGATGTCCGGGATGACGATGGTCCAGACGAGCCACGCGGGAGCGATTCCGTCCACGACGAAGGTTATTGCAATGACGACCAGGGCGGTACGGTCGGCCACCGGGTCGAGCCACTTCCCGACGGCGGACACCTGATTGAGGCGCCGGGCCACGTAGCCGTCCACCCAGTCGGTCCAACCGATGACCACCAGGGTCAGGACAGCCGGGCCGTAGCGCTGCTGCGTGATGAACCAGACGAACAGCGGAACACCGAAAAAGCGGATGATCGTGATGAGGTTCGGAAGGGTCCAGGCCGTCGTGAGTTCGACGCCCTCACTGCCACGCCGCGCTCCCGCCCCGATGAATCTGATCACACATGCCTCCCCACCCCATTATGCAGGCAGACGGCCGCTCCCCCGCGACCACGACCCCTGGCCGCGGGGCGCAGATCGCAGGAGGGCGACCGCCCGGGGTGCTACCTGATGAGCAGTCGGCGCAGCATCACGATCATTGCGGCGACGGCACCGGCGAGGACGCTCAACGGCTTCCAGCGGTCGGCCAGCGAGGTGTTGTGCGGCACCTCGCGCCGCACCGCAACCGCCGCGACCTCGCCCGTCGGAACACTGCCCGTAGAGACACTGCCCGTAGAGACACTGCCCGTAGAGACACTGCCCGTCGAAATCTTGGAGTCTGCACGGTGGCTGACCTCCGGGAAGCGGAGCCTGGCCTCGCTGAACCGCGACTTCACGTCCACGCGGGCACCGAGGGAATCCCTCGCCTCGGCGATGTGCGTCCGGCGCTCGGCCGAACGTCCGCGCAATTCCTCGTAGGAGGGCGTGGGTTCCTTGGGCTTGGCGTCCTTCTCGTCGTCGGCGTCCTTCTCGTCCTTGGGCTTCTTCACATCCAACGTTGCCGGGTCGAAGCTACGGCCTTCCTTCAGCACACCGAGGTCATAGCGGATCCCGCGAATGGCGTCCTGCGGCACCAGCGGCAGCTGCTTCTTCAGCCGCGACGCCCCGATCAGCGCGAGGACACCGGCGATCACCAGGAAGAGGACCGCAACGAGCAGCGCGGCCAGCCAGGCCGGCAGGACCTCCGCGAGACCCAGGATGGCCGCCACCACGAGCGCAACGGCGAAGAACAGCATGAAGACGAGCGCGACGGCGAGGAAGGCCGCCGCGATGCCCGCCTTGATGCCCTTCTGCTTCATCTGCGCGACGGCGATCGAGACCTCGTCGCTGACCTGTCGTGGCGTCAAGCGCGCCAGGAGCTTGACGAGTCCAAACAGGGACAGCGGGCCCATCGACCGCTTGCCGCGCGTACTAGCTGAGCTGTTCATAGGCCCTGCCTCCATTCATGAGTGTCTTGCTGTGAATTGGCTGAACCAAAATTACCACCGGGCCGCCGGCATCATGGCGCACGTGGCCGCGGTCGACTGAAGCGCGACGCGGCGCTCTCGATGCGGTAGGTGCAGCCGCGTCAGCACGGCGCACAGGAGAGTGGTGGCCCGCAGGCGCACCACGTGGGTTGACGCAGGTCATAAGATGGAAGGGTCTTTGATTCGCCGCAGCAACCATCTCGCTCCTCCCTGGTCCCTTCAGGAGGACCGGTTGCGAGCCGCTCCGCCGTCGTCGCCGGGCCGCCGCCGCAATCGAGGTCTGACGCAGCCGTCCTGACATCCACCCGCCTGTCCCGTCCTGTTCCGTCCCGTTAGGCAGTCTCTTGAGCACCATCACCCATCCAGGCGATACCCTCTCCCGCCGGGAGAAGGTGATCTACGTCTTCATCCTCGGGACATTGACGGCCCTTGGACCATTCACGATCGACCTCTACCTTCCGGCCTTTCCCGCCCTGCGATCCGATCTCGGCGTGTCCGAAGCGGCAGTCCAGTTGACCCTGACCGGCACGATCCTGGGTTTCGCCGGCGGCCAGCTCCTCGTGGGTCCGCTCAGCGACAAGATCGGCCGGCGCCTTCCGCTGATCCTGGCCACGACCCTCCATGTCGGAGCGTCGATCGGTGCCGCCTCCTCCGAGGACATCACCATGCTGATGGTCTTCCGCGTACTCCAGGGCATCGGCGCGGCCGGTGGTGGCGTCGTGGCGATGGCGATGGTCAGGGACCTCTTCGGCGGCTACACGCTGGTGCGCATGCTGTCCTACATGGCCCTCGTGAACGGAATGGCGCCCATCTTCGCCCCGGTCATCGGATCGCAGCTGCTCCTGTTCTTCGCCTGGCCCGGCATCTTCTGGTTCCTCGCGGGTTACGGCGTGCTCGTGATTGTCGCTGTTTCGCTGTTCATCATCGAGACCCTGCCGAAGGAGAGCCGCCGACAGTCCGGACTGACCGTCGCGCAGCGGTACAGGGTGGTGCTGGGCGATCGCATCTTCATCGGCATCCTGCTGGTGGGCGGCATGAATTTCTCGGGGCTATTCTCCTACCTCTCGGCGTCACCGTTCCTCTTCCAGGGCCCGTACGAACTGAACGAACAGCAGTACGGCCTGTTGTTCGCCATCAACTCGCTCGGCATCGTGGCCGGAGTGCAGATCAGTGCACGCGTGCTCCGGCGGGTCGGTCCGCAATGGGTGATCGCCATCGCGACCGTCGTGCAGCTCACCATGGCGTTGCTCATCATCGCCTTCGACCAGCTGGGCCTCGGCCTGTGGGGAACGGCCCTGCCACTGTGGTTCTACATCATGGCGTCCGGCTTCATCTTCCCGTGCGTTCAGGTCCTTGCCCTGATCAACAACGGAGCGCAGGCGGGTACCGCGGCCTCGCTCCTCGGAGCGGTGACCTTCGGAACGGCCGGGGTGGTCTCGCCGCTCGTGGGCCTGCTGGGCGACGGTATCGAATCGGCGACGCCGATGGCCCTGGTGATGGCCGCCTGCATTTCCCTCGGCGTGGTGTTTCTGTGGACCGTCGTCCGGCCGAGGACGGTGCCGGCACTGCAGTAGGGCCCTGGCGAATCAGGCGGCGGAGGCTTCCGAGTCCGCGGGCAATGCCTCCGCCGTCCTGGCGACGTTGCGCGCCATGGACTTGAAGATGAAGCCGTGGAACGGCAGCACCGCGAGCCAGTAGAGGCGCCCGGACAGCCCCTTCGGGAAGAAGACGGCCCGCTGGTAGTAGAAACTGCCAGAGCCCTCCGGCTCCACCCTGAACTCCAGCCAGGCACGTCCCGGGACCTTCATCTCTGCGCGCAGGCGCAGCCGCTCGCCGCGCACCAGTTCCTCCACGCGCCAGAAGTCGAGCGCCTCACCCGTGAGGAGTTCCTCCGCGTCACGGCGTCCGCGCCGCAGGCCCACACCGCCGGCCAGCTTGTCCATCCACCCACGGGCGGCCCAGCCGACGGGCCAGGAGTACCAGCCGTTCTCACCGCCGATCCCCTCGACGACGCTCCATAGCCTGTCCGGTGACGCCGTCGAACGGTACGTCTGGACATCGGTGAAGACCGTGTGCCCGGCCCACTGCGGATCGGACGGGAGCGGGTCCGCCTCGGTATCGTCCTGCGAGGCTCCCGCCCAGCTCGTCTCCACTTCTCCTCCGCGCATCTTTCCCAACGCAAGGTCCACCGATCGTCGGTACCCCGTGAGTCCCCCTTCGGGTGCCGCGATATACCGGTCGATGTCATGCTCCGAGGTGACGGCGTCGTGCTGCAGTGATTCGATGAGTGGCATCGCCATGGCCCGAGGAATCGGCGTCACGAGGTTGACCCAGTGTCCGGCCAGGCGCGGGGTGAGGACGGGGAGGGCGAGGATCGTGCGGCGTGGAAGTCCGGCGGCCTCGGCGTACTGATTCATCATCTCCGCGTAGGTGAGCACTTCGCGGGAGCCGATGTCGAATGTCCGGTTCAGATCCTCGGGAAGATCGAGTGCCTTGATGAGGTAGTGGATGACATCGCGGACGGCGATGGGCTCGATGCGGTTGAGGACCCACTTGGGGGCCGGCATCACGGGAAGGACATCCGACAGGTGGCGGATCATCTCGAAGGACGCCGAACCGGAGCCGATGACGACGCCGGCCTGGAACGCGATGGTGGGCGTCCCGGACTCGGTGAGGATCCGGCCCACCTGCGTGCGGGAGCGCATGTGGGTGGACAGCTCGACGCCCTCGGGATGCAGCCCGCCGAGGTAGACCATGCGCCGCACGCCGGCCTCGGCGGTCGCCGCGGACACGGTTGCCGCGATCTCCGCCTCGCGCCTGTCGAAGTTCTTGCCCGAGCCCATCGAGTGGACGAGGTAGTAGAGCGTGTCCACGCCGCGGCTGACCTCGCGCATGGTGTCGCCGTCCTGCATGTCCCCCTGCACGATATCGACGGAGCCGGCCCAGGGGACGTCCTTGAGCTTCTGTGGTGAACGGACCAGAACGCGGACGCTGCGCCCCTCGGCGACGAGCTTGGTGACGAGCCGACCGCCGATGTACCCGGTTGCTCCGGTTACAAGGATGAGCTTGCCTTTGGTGTCCTTATCCCTGTCCATATCCCTCTTCATGGGGCTAGCCTACGCCGCAGCCCCGGGCAGGAGAAAGGAAATGCCCCTGACCAGTGTTTCCACAGGTCAGGGGCGTATTTGCTCCTCCGACTGGACTTGAACCAGTAACCCTTCGATTAACAGTCGAATGCTCTGCCAATTGAGCTACGGAGGAAAGCGCAGGTCTCACTCTACAGACCCTGAAGAGCGAAGCGAAATCGGTGCGCGCTCAGTCCTCGCGGAGCAGGCGCCGCTGCATCTCCAGCTCCATCAGGTCCCGTTGGAGCTGGTTGTAGAGGACAGGATCGGACGCGGACTCCATGCGTTGGAGCTGCCCGAGCTTGTCCGCCTTCTGCTGGGTGATCCGCAGTTCCGTCAGCCGGTTGAGGATATCGCGGCAGTAGTTGACCATGGCATCCTCGTCCTTGGCGGGAAGCGGCCGCACCGCGAGCTCGCTGACCAGCGGACGGAGGACGTCGGGAACGCCTTCCCGCACGGACTCCACCCAACCGGACAGCTCCGCCCCTGCGGCGCCGGCTGCAAGTACCGCAGTGTGCAGTGCCTCGTAGACGGGCACGGAGAAGCGCGAGGTCGAGAAGCTCTGCCACTGGACGGGGGTCAAAAGGGTGGGCTGCTGGATAACGACTTCCAGTGCCTCGCGCTCCATCCGGGCAATCGGATTCCGCGGATCGGGCCGCTCGAGATACGACTCGCCGGAGCCACTTGCGTCCGGGGCAGCCTGCACCCCGACCGCGCGCTCCTGCTGCCTGGCGGGCCCTCCGCCGGAATCCGAGCTCCTCTCGCGACGTGCAGCAGCCGCCACGGCCCGGCCCACCTGGTCCTCGCCCACATACTGCATGCCGAGCCAGCGCGAGAGCTCCCGCGTATAGGTGGACCGGAGGGACACGTCGCGGATCTGCGCCACGATCGGTGCGGCGTGCCGCAGCGCCTTCACCTGGCCCTCGCCGGAGGACAGGTCGAAGGTGGCGAAGGACGCCTTGATCGCGAACTCGAACAGTGGCCGGCGGTCCGCGATGAGGGCGCGGACGGCGTCGTCGCCTCCGGTCTGGCGCAGTTCGCACGGGTCCGCGCCGGTTTCCTCGACGGCGACATAGGTCTGGGAGTTGAAGCGCTGGTCTTCCTCGAACGCGCGGAGGGCCGCCTTCTGGCCCGCGGCGTCGCCGTCGAACGTGAAGATCACCTCACCGCCGGTGCCGTCGTCGGACAGGAGCCTGCGGGCGATCTTGATGTGGTCTGTTCCGAAGGCTGTACCGCAGGTGGCGACGGCGGTGCCCACCCCCGCGAGGTGGCAGGCCATGACGTCGGTGTAGCCCTCGACGACGACGAGCTGCCGGTTCCTGGCGATCTCCCGCTTGGCGAGGTCGATGCCGTAAAGAACCTGCGACTTCTTGTAGAGCGAGGTCTCCGGTGTGTTGAGATACTTCGGGCCCTGGTCGTCCTCGTAGAGCCTGCGGGCGCCGAAGCCCACGGTGTCTCCGGTGATGTCGCGAATGGGCCAGATCAGACGCCCGCGAAACCGGTCGTAATACCGGCCGGCATTGCTCGAGGACGCACTGAACATGCCGGTCAGCTTCAGTTCATCGAGCGTGAATCCGCGGCCTGTCAGATGGTTATACAGCGTGTCCCAGCCCTGTGGCGCGTAGCCGACGCCGAACTGATCGGCGGCCGCGCGGTCGAACCCGCGCTCTTGCAGGAACTGGCGCCCCGCCGCCGCCCCCTGCGTGAGGAGCTGATCGCGGAAGAACTCCGTCGCGATCTTGTGGGCGTCCAGCAGCCGCTGCCGCCTGCCGACATCCTCACGCCGGGGGCCGGAGCCACCGTCCTCGTAATGCAGCTCGAAACCGATCCGCGCGGCGAGCTTCTCGACCGTCTCGCTGAAGGAGGTGTGATCCAGCTTCTGCAAAAAGGAGATGACGTCCCCACCTTCGCCGCAGCCAAAGCAGTGGTAGGAGCCCATCTGCGGCCTGACGTGGAACGACGGCGACCGCTCGTCGTGGAACGGGCAGAGCCCTTTCCAGGAGCCGATGCCGGCGGACTTGAGCGTGACGTAGGCCTCCACGACCTCCTTGATGTCCGTACGCTGGCGCACCTCATCGATGTCTTCGCGCTTGATGAGTCCGGCCATGGCACCCAGTTTATGCCTGCGCCACGAGGGCCAAGACACTGCCTACCAGAGGGCAGGAACGGGTCCGACGATGCGTTCGTGGAGGCTGAGCGCGGAGACATCGGTCAGCGAGGCGACCTGGTCGATGACCACGCGCAGGCGGGCGTCGTCGTCGGGCGCCTCGCTCCAGTCCGCCGCGAACATCGGCTCGAGGTGGCGGACGCCGCCGGCGTGGACCTGCGCGACCAGCGCGGCGAGGACCTCCCGCTGCCGCTCGTAGAGCGGTTGGCGGTGGTCCGTAGTCATCACGTAGGTGGTGGCGAGACCCTTCATGACGGCGATCTCCAAGGCAGTCTCCTGCGGAACCACCATCTCCGCGTTGTATCGGGTCAGCGCATCCGGACCGTAGATGGCGCGCGTGGACTGCATGGCACTCAGGCAGAACCGGCCGATGAGCTGACTCGTCATGTTCTTCAGGGCAGCCATGGACCGGCGCGTGCCGTCCGCCTCGCGCACCCAGACGGGCGTCTCCTCCAGGCGGAGCAGCGCTGCGTCGACGGCGGCCGGGTCGCTGCCGGGCAGGTACCACTGCCGCGTGTACCCGACCACGCGCGCGCGGGCGTCGGCGCTGTCCATCCACCTGAGCTGCAGGTGGCCCGCGACGATCGCGTCCTCGACGTCGTGCACCGAGTAGGAGATGTCATCCGCGAGATCCATGACCTGCGCCTCGAGGCAGGATCGTCCCGCCGGGGCACCGTCGCGGAGCCAGTCGAAGACCGGGCTGTCGTCGTCGTACGCGCCGAACTTGGTGGTGCGCCGACCGCCGATCATGGGGGCGGACGCGGCTGTCCAGGGGTACTTGCAGGCGGCATCGAGGCTGGCCCGGGTGAGGTTCAGCCCGGCCGGCGTGCCGTCCGCCCGCAGGACCTTCGGTTCGAGCCGCGTGAGGAGCCTCAGGGTCTGGGCGTTGCCCTCGAAACCGCCGATGCCGTGGGCGAGTCCGTTGAGGGCGGATTCCCCGTTGTGGCCGAAGGGCGGGTGGCCGAGGTCGTGGGCGAGGCACGCGGTGTCGACGATGTCGGGATCGCAGCCCAGCGTCCTGCCCAGCTCGCGGCCCACCTGGGCGACCTCCAGCGAGTGGGTGAGGCGGGTGCGCACGAAGTCGTCCGTGTCCGGCGCGACGACCTGCGTCTTCGCACCCAGCCGGCGCAGTGCCGAGGAGTGCAGCACCCGCGCGCGGTCACGTTCGAAGTCGGTGCGGTGCGAGCTCTTGGGCGGTTCTTCCACCCACCGCTCGGTGTCCGCGGGGCTGTAGCCGGTGGTCTCGGACAGATCGGAGAAGCTCATGATGCCTTTCTGGCGCAACAGTGCCGCGGCCGCCGGCCGGTGGCCGACCATGTGGACAGGTCTTCGGCCGGAGGCGCTGGCCTGCTCAGCCGCCGGATACATTCACCTCGGCAGCCGCGATGTCCGCCTCCTGCGCCGCGTTGAGGATCCGGCCGTCGAGCCAGTGCTCGGGCAGCGCAGTCTTCTTCGGGGAGCCTGCACGCCCCCGTGGCCCTTCGGCGTCCTGGCCGGGATAGGGCGCGTCCCTGTCGAGTTCCGCCAGCAGCCCGCGCAGCACCTCGAGGCTGGGCACGGTGGCCAGTCTGGCGCGCAGCTCGCCGCCCACAACATAGCCTTTGAAGTACCAGGCCATGTGCTTGCGGATGTCCCGCAGCCCCATCATCTCGCTGCCGAAGGTCTCGACCAGGAGCTCGGCGTGCCGGTATACGGTGTCGGCGACCTGCCCGAGCCCTGGCCGGTGCCGTGAGGCCTTCCCCTCGAAGGCGTTCATGAGGTCGCCGAAAAGCCACGGCCGCCCCTGGCACCCACGGCCGATGACCACGCCGTCGACGCCGGTCTGGCGGACCATGCGCACAGCGTCCTCCGCGCTCCAGATGTCCCCGTTGCCGAGCACGGGGATGTCCGGCAGGGCCTCGCGCAGTTCGGCGATGGCGTTCCAGTCGGCGGTGCCGGAGTAGAACTGGGACGCGGTGCGTCCGTGCAGCGCGACGGCGGCCACCCCGCTGTCGCGCGCAATCTTCCCCGCCTCGCGGAAGGTGAGGTGGTCCTCGTCGATGCCCTTGCGCATCTTGATGGTCAGCGGGACGTTCCCCTTCGACGCCTCCCGTACTGCGGTCCGCACGATGCCGGTGAAGAGATCCAGCTTCCACGGCAGGGCCGCTCCCCCGCCCTTCCGGGTGACCTTCGGGACCGGGCAGCCGAAGTTGAGGTCGATGTGATCGGCGCGGTCCTCCTCCACGAGCAGTCGCACCGCGGCGCCGACGGTCTTCGGGTCGACGCCGTACAGCTGGACGGAGCGCACTTTCTCATCGTCGTCGTGCGAGATGATCCGCAGCGACTCCGGGCTCCGCTCCACGAGCGCTCGGGAGGTGACCATCTCGGAGACGTACAGGCCGCCGCCGTACTCGCGGCACAGGCGGCGGAACGCCTTGTTCGTGATGCCGGCCATGGGGGCGAGGATCACCGGGGTGTCGACCGTGATCGGGCCGATCCTCAGGGGCGGAAGATCGAGCCTGAGGGCGCCGTCAGCAGATCCGGCCGGGGGTCTCACGGGTGCCCCGGGCAGGCCGGCGCCGGGCAGCGGGGCGGGGAGTGTCGATACTGCAGTCACTCCCCTATTGTCGCAAGGGACCGCAATCCGGCTCAACCCTCGTTGGGATTGTTGAGCGGGTGATGACACCCTCGGTCCTGCAGCAAGGAACATGCCATGCGAATCATCGACGTCACCCTCACCGTGCAGGACCTGGCGGCGGCGGCCCGCTTCTACTCGGAAACCTTGGGCCTGCCGGTCAGGCAGGATCACCGCGAGGCAGTGGTGCGCATCGGCTCGAGCCAGCTCACACTGATCCTGGGAAGCGCCTTCGACGGCACACATCACCTGGCCTTCGGCATCCCGCCGGCCGACTTTTCGCTTGCGCGCCAGTGGCTGGCCGGGGTCGTCGAACCCATCATCGTCGGGGACACAGAAGTCGTCGACGGACCCGAGGGCTGGGACTCGCAATCGGTGTACTTTCTCGGCCCCGAGAACATCGTTCTGGAGCTGATCGCCCGCCAGTCCGACTCCGATCTGCCCGGCAGTCCCGGAAGCCAGCCGCAGTTCACCTCGATCAGCGAGGTCGGCATCAGCACCCCCGACGTCCCGGCGACGGTACAGCACGTGGTCGAGGAGTTGCGGTGTGCCCCCTTCTTCGCACAGGGCCCGACCTTCGCGCCGGTGGGAGACCACCAGGGCCTGCTGATCGTCGTCGAGCAGGGACGAACCTGGTTTCCCACCCAGAACATCCGTGCAGCGCAGGGGCCCCTGACCGTGCTCACCGACGCCGTGCTCGCGGCCGGGCACAATCGGGGCAGTGCGCCCAACCACCTCGTGACCTCCGAGCCCGCCGCACCTCCCCGCACCAGCATTGCTGCCGTCGCAGAGCGATGAGGGCAACGGCGACGCGGGTCTGTGGGGGCTACTCGGCCTCTTGGGTCTCGCGGGCCTGCTGAAAAGGAACAAGAAGGAGCACGTCGATCACACGAACAACGGGGCCCGAC
>JAABUN010005833.1_pt1 | contig 14826 bp, 9 predicted proteins | sample 5559311 | NCBI WGS metagenome assembly JAABUN01 (sample SAMN10711877, study PRJNA513370) | rock metagenome | isolation source: Antarctica rocks | place: Antarctica: Victoria Land, Siegfried Peak sud | reverse complement strand
CGCGCTGCCGCCAGATCGATCGAGGCATTCGTCATCCCGGTCGTCACCAGCAGACGGAGTCGCGGCAGGGCATCGAGACGTTCCGCCGTGAATACGGTCCGCTCACGCATCGCCACGATCACGTCGAAGTCTTGTAAGGCAGCGATCAGCAGGGCGGTGTCGCCGAGATGATCGTGAAAGGCGCAGACTTCGCAGTCGGTGGGCAAGCTTTGCCAATCGGCGAATTGCCGCGCCACGTTCTGATAATCATCGAGGATCGCGATCCGGGTCGGCATCGGGTACCCCTTCGATTACGGACGTGGCGGCCGCGGCTCGGCGGCGCGCGACGAGGTTTCGCCGCCGAGGACGCGGCCTTCGAGCGGCGAGCCGACCGGGAAGACGGCGAGCGCGGGCGGCGGCGTGGACGGCCAAACCCGCTGGAACATCACCCACTGCGCCGGATCGGCGCGGATGTGCCGTTCGAAGATCTCGACGATCTGCGCCAGGCCACGCCGGATGTCGGCATCGGCGTCGCCTGTCTTGGGGATGTAGAACGGCGCATCGAGGACCACCGTATGAAAATGGGCGTGGCGGCGACAGATGATCGGGAAGATCGGCGCACCGGTTTCCATCGCCAGACGCACAGCGCCGATCGGCAGCGTCGTCTCCTGTCCGAAGAAGGTGACCGGCACACCATTACGGAGGAAGTCGCGGTCGGTTGCCAGGCCGATCGTCCCGCCGCGCCGCAACGCACGCATCAGGCGGCGCAAGCCGCCCGGTGTCGCCTCCTCCAGATCGAAACCTTTGCTCGCGCGTAGATAGGTCACCGCCTCGTGGAAAAATTCGCTGACCGTTCGCACTGTCACTAGCACGGCGTTGTAATTGTGGTACGGGATCATCTGCGCGGCGAAGTCGAACGCCCCCATGTGGCCGGTGACAAAGATTCCACCCTTGCCACGCGCGGTCGCCGCGTCGATCTGCTCCCAGCCATCGAGCATGACGATCTGGCGCGCAATCGCTTCCATCGGCAGACGACGTAAGCGGGTGAGATCGTAGAAGTTCCGCGCGCTGTAACGAAAGGTCTGCCGTGCCAATGCACGCAGTTCATCGAGCGAAGCGTCGGGGCCGAGGACATGGCGCAGGTTATCGACCACATTCGCACGGTAGCCCGAGGCGAAACGATAGACGAGATCGCCCCCGCGATCGGCCAGCCAATAGCCGATCGACAGCGGCACGGTCGTCGAGAAAAAGCCGACAGCGTCGGCCAGACGCCGACTGAGCCACTGTTTTGTCGTCAGGCCACGCGGTGTCTCGGCAGCCTTGGCCGCGCGCACGCGGGCTGGGCGCGGTGACGTTTCGCCCGCCTCATCCCGTTCGCCGATTCGTGGTGCCGGGCGCTCTATCGTACTCATCACCCCACCTCTCGCTGCGGATCGTGCCGGGATGGTAGCACACCCGACGACCGGATGCGGATGGTACTTTTGCCCGGCGCGGAGAAGGGCACCCTCGCCCCGACGCACCGGGAGGAAAACGGGTACGAGCGTCACGAATAGCCAGGGTTCATGCGTGAGGCGTTGCCGACACTGGCTAACGGTTGAACCCTGTGGTCCGGCACAGGACAAGACTGCCAGTCAACGCGCACCTATAAACCCTAACGGATAGTAGGCGGCACCTTCCTTTCCGCCACTCCCAGCGGTATACTTTCGGAATGTACGTACGCGCAAGAGCGGCGAGGGAGTGGCGGCATGGCAGAGCGCAACGACATCACCGAGATCCGCGAGCGGATCGACATGCTCGAACTCGTCGGTGCGAAGGTACAACTCAAGCGCTCCGGCAAGAACTGGAAAGGTTTGTGCCCGTTCCACACCGAAAAAACCCCCTCCTTCTACGTCTATCCCGATAGCGGCAACTATGTCTGCTTCAGTTGCGGCGAAAAGGGCGATGCCTTCACCTGGCTGCAGAAAACCGAGGGGATGGATTTCCCCGACGCCCTGGAACAACTCGCCGCGCGTACCGGCGTCACCTTGCAACGCGGCGCGGTGCGCGATCCGGGGCGCGACGAGGAGCGTGAGCGGATCTTCGCCGTCAACGAGGAGGCCGCGACCTTCTTCGCCAGCGTCCTCCTCAGCAGTCCGGTCGGCGAGGCGGGTCGGCGCTACGTCGCCGAGCGCGGCCTGACCCGCGAGACGGTCGAGCGGTTCGCCCTCGGTTTCGCGCCCGATAGCTGGGACGCTCTGCTGAAACACCTCGTCTCGCACGGCCACCGCGAGGAATTGCTGGCCGAGGCGGGACTGCTGACCGAGCGCGACGATGGCCGCCGCTACGATCGTTTTCGCGGGCGGCTCATGTTCCCGATCCGCAATCGCGATAGCAGGATCGTCGGTTTCGGCGGTCGGGCGCTCGGCGATGCGCGGCCCAAATACCTCAACACCGCGCAGACGACCGTCTTCGACAAGAGCGCCAACCTCTACGCGATCGATCTGGCGAAAGAGGCGATCCGCAAATCCGACACGGCGGTGATCGTCGAAGGCTACGTCGATGCAATCATGGCCCATCAGGTCGGCCACGCGAATGTCGTCGCCTCAATGGGGACCGCGCTGACCGAGGCGCAGGTCGGGCTGCTCAAGCGCCTGACCGCGCGGATCGTCCTCGCGCTCGACTCCGATGCGGCGGGGCAGGCGGCGATGTTGCGCGGGATCGAGACGATGCGCGGCGCGCTCGACTACGACGAGAAGGCGGTCGTGGACCCACGCCAGATGATCCGTTTCGAGCGCAAACTGAACACCGAGATCCTGGTCTTGACCTTGCCGGAAGGGAAAGACCCCGACGAATTCCTGCGCGCCAGGCCGGGCGACTGGCCCGCACTGGTCGGCAGCGCCGAACCGCTGCTCGACTTCGTGATGCGCGCGGTGGTCGGCGGGATCGATCTCTCAGACCCGAAGGCGAAGTCGGCGGCGGTCGGCCAGTTGGCCCCGCTGATCCGTGAATTGCCGGATAGTATCCAGCAGGCCCATTACGTTGGGCTGCTCGCGCGGATGCTGCATCTCGGCGAAGAGGTCGTCGCCAGCGAGATCCGTCGCCTCGGGCTGGTGCGCCCGACACGCGGCGGGGCGAGCGGCGGCCCCAACCAGGCCGGTGCCGAGCCGGCGGTGGTCGAGCGGCGCGGACCCTCGCGCGAGGATCATCTGCTGACCCTGCTGCTGACCCACCCCGACGCCGCGCACGAACTCGCCGCCGAGATCGAGCCGGATGATTTTACCGACGCCGCCGACCGCGCCGTCTGGAAGGTGACCCGCCCGACGGTGATCGCGGACGCACGCCTGCAAACCGCCGACCTGCTGACGGCCATCGGCGACCCCGCGCTGCGCGAGTCGGCCGAGAAGCTGATCACGATCCCCAGCACCCGCCCGACGGCGGTGCCCGGCCCCGTGCGCCAGGAGATCCGCAACACCCTCAAGTTGCTGCGCCAGGAGGCGAACAAGGTGCAAATCCAGCAACTCCAGAGTGCGATCGGCGAAGCGGCCCAGGAAGGCGATGTCGAGGCGGTGCGCGCCCTGATGGAGCAATTGCCCGCCCTCTACGAACGGCTCCGCACCTTCGACCCGCCCAAAAGCCCCTACTTCCGCGACACGCGCACCGTCACCGACAAACGCTGATGCTCTTGCAGTCTCGCCCGCGACAGGTCATCATCTCCAGGTGAGGCGCGACGATGCCCGCGCGTGGTGCTGACAGGATGGGCGCAATGGATCGGGAAGGTCGGGCGGGGCGGGAACGTCGCCGTGGGCAGGAGCTAGCCCGCCGGGGTGTCAGTGTGGCCGGTCGCGGCAGCGAACGGCTCCTCGCCGCGACCGCACATGGGGCAATCGCCTTCGGCTTCGTCGGGATCGGCTTCGTTCTCTCGCTGGTGATCACCGGCGTGATCTGGCTCGTCAGCAAGAAGTCGTCCTACGTGCGCGACCAGTCCGACCGTGCCGGACGCTATCAGATCTTCGTCGTCCTAGCGAATATCCTGCTAATCGCCCTCTGGATCATCGGCTTCGTCTTGCTGATCTACCTGACCAACTGGCAGGGGTGGGGCAACGGCGGCTGGCAAGGCTGGCGACAACTCGACTGGCGCTGGCTGCTGATCGTTATCGACGGCCTGACCCTCCTCGTCACCCTGCCCCTGATCGTCGCCTGGTTCTTCGGCACGATCATCTACGGCGTCTACGCCGCCATCCGTGCCCTGCGCGGCGACGACTTCCACTACCCGCCACCGCCCTGGAAGTGGCGCAGGGGGCGGCGGGGGCGGCGGTTACAGTGGGTTGATTAAGCAGCCATAGTTGATTTCCATAGTGGCTACCATAAGAAACCAGATAAGAACAATCCATTATGCTTCGTAAGTGCGATATGATGGCAAGGCGCACATAAAAGGACATTATTACTCATCCCACTGACAAATCTTTGAGTTGAAAACCTGTTATCGCTTTTGAGTAGATGTCTGTAGTGAGATCGAGGGTAACGTGTACATTCTTAGATTGAGAAGCAGAGGCATAGTGATCACTCCAATCAAAATCATCGATGAATAAATCCTCTTCCTCCTCATCAAGGGCAAACAAATCCGCCTTGTAGATATAAAAGTCAAACTCACATTCAGCATCTGCTTCGACAGACACGAGGAGTTCATGCTCAGATAACTCACGCACATCAAGGACGGCAATGCTGCTAATACTCATCATCTGGGCAATAGTAATATTTTCATACTCCTGCGGAAACCCAATGTCACGACTATCGACTTCGATTTGGTAAGCACGCTCGTTTGACGCAATGGGTATAGCCTCCTCTAGATCAAGTCCTTCATACGCATTGCTTTGTAGTTGTGTCTTTACATCTGCCACAAATTTTAGGCTCAACTGGGCATGTTCTTCATTGAACATCTCAAGACTGCGAAACACGCTAACTCTACTCGAGCCAATTTCCCGTTCTTCCAAATCCTCTATCAACTCAGAATGTAACGCGTTGTCTTTCCCAAGAAAGTCGGTTGAGTTGTTTGTAATGAAAGCAATCGGATCATCGTATTCTTCTGCAACCTCTAATACGGTTTCCCAAATGAGGGTGTCTTGGTATCCTGCACCATTAGCCTTAAAGGGCTTCCGGCGTGTCAAAGCCCTTTCAGCAATACTTTGATGGCTTGCGGCTGGATACCCTACGATAATTGCTCCAAGTTCCGTAAAACGACGACGCAGCGTATCGCTATAGGCGCTCTGAGCGTCGTCCAGAACCTGATCAAGGGGATCGGGATAGGTAACGCCAGTCCAACTCTTGACTTCTCGCAACGCTTTTCGAATAACTTGATGTTGCTGCCGAAGATCCTCTGCATAATGTTTTGCAGCTTCCTCGATAACAATACTTGGGATGTGAAGGGTATAGCCAGGCTTCTTAAGCGCATCGAACAAAATACGATATGCAACAGTGTTTAGATGATACCTCCTGACAATGATATTGGTATCCAAGACGATCTGCATTGTAGTATCCCTTCTATCATCAACAACCAGAATTTTTATTAACCACCCAAGCTAGGGTATAAAGCCAGCTTACACCGTCTCCCGCGCCCGGTACTGCAACGCCTCCGCCAGATGCGATGCAGCAATGCGCTCTGCACCCGCCAGATCGGCGATCGTCCGCGAGAGCTTGAGGACGCGGTGGTAGGCACGCGCGGAGAGTTGTAGCTGGCGCATTGCCGCGCGCATCAAGCCTTCGCCCGCCGCGTCGAGCCCGCAATGGTCGCGCACCTGGGCTGGCCCCATCTCGGCGTTGGTCACCGTCTCCGCGCCCGCGAAGCGCGCTGCCTGGATCGCCCGCGCCGCCTCGACGCGCGCCCGCACTTGCGCCGACGATTCGCCGAGCCGATCGTCGGCCAGCTTCTCGTATTCGACGCGCGGCACCGTCAGGTGGATATCAATCCGGTCGAGCAGCGGGCCGGAGAGGCGCTTCTGATAACGGACGATCGCGCTCGATGTGCAGGTACATTCTTTGGTCGGATCGCCATAGAAGCCGCAGGGGCAAGGATTCATGGCGCCAATCAGCATCACGTTGGCCGGAAAAGTCAGCGTGCCGCTCGCCCGGCTGATCGTGACGACTTTGTCTTCCAGCGGCTGCCGCAACACTTCCAGCGCCCGCGAGTCGAACTCCGGCAACTCGTCGAGGAATAGCACGCCGCGATGCGCCAGACTGATCTCGCCCGGTCGCGGCATCCGCCCGCCGCCGACCAGTCCCGCGTGGCTGACGGTATGGTGCGGCGAACGGAAAGGGCGGGCGCGTACCAGCGGTGTCCCGGCTGGCAGCAACCCGCCGACCGAATAAATCTTGGTCGCCTCCAACGCCTCAGCAAAGGAGAGACGCGGCAGGATCGACGGCAACGCGCGGGCCAGTAGGGTCTTGCCCGAGCCAGGGGGGCCGCTCATCAGGCAGTTGTGCCCGCCCGCCGCCGCCACTTCCAGCCCGCGCTTGACCTGTTCCTGGCCTTTGATATGCGCGAAGTCCGCCCCTTCGATCGCCAGTTCGGGTGCCATCTCGACCGCCGTGGCCTGATACGGCGCGATCGGGCGCAGGCCGTCGAGGTGCGCCAAGAGATCGGCGAGGCTGACGACCGGCACGATCTCCAGCCCCGCGACCAGCGCCGCCTCGCGCGCGTCAGCGGCGGGGACGATCAACCGCCGCAGCCCGCTCGCCCGCGCCAGGGAGGCCATCGAGAGGATCCCGTTGATATGCCGCACCGCACCATCGAGGCCCAACTCGCCGACGACCATCGTCTCCGGTAACAGTTCGGCGACATTGTGGCGCACTTGCCCGGACGCGATCAGGATCCCCAGCGCGATCGGCAGATCGTAGGCCGGGCCAGCCTTGCGAACGTCGGCAGGCGCGAGGTTGACCGTCACCCGCCCATGCGGGAAACGCGCCCCGGCATTGCGGAGCGCCGCGCGCACCCGCTCCTTAGACTCCTGGATCGCGGCGTCGGGCAAACCGACGACCGCCAGCCCCGGTTGCCCCTGTCCGACATCGACCTCGACCTGCACCAGCAACCCATCGAGCCCGATCGTCGCGCAACTCAGCACCGTGGCAAGCACATCCGCCTCCCCGTCAGTCATCTTCGTTGTTCGGGCATTCCCGATCGACCGGCAGGATTATACCGCGAACGAACGATTCGGTGCGGAGATGACGTTTCCTATCAGGGGCGACTCGTCAGGGGCTACTCGCCGCGCTCGCTGCGTAACTGTGCCAACTCTTGCCGCAGGCGCGCAACTTCTGCTTCGACTTGCTCACGAACAATAGCTTCTCGCTCGCGCGCTACCATAGCACCACGTAGGGCGGCACCACTTTGTTCCGGCGTCAACAAGAGAGCACCAGCGGCAGTTTGGGCTTGCACGAGCGGGCCGCGTACCACGAGGAACAGGCCGAGTACATCGCTCCACAGGTGCCCATCTGCGTCGGGCAACCACGGTTCGAACTGCCCGTCAGCGCCACGGCGATAACCTTCCAGCTTCGATTGAGTCGCATTGCCAGGAGTGAACAGCGCATATTCGCGCGCACCGAGCAATTCATAGACGTTTCGCTTTTCATGTTCAGCGCCCTCGACCTCCGATGCCGAGATAACGTCGAGCACAAATGGTGGGAAGCCACCTTCCCTCGCCACATCAAACGTTTGGCGGGCACGCTCCGACGCGAACGCGACCAAAGCATCCGGGCAAATCTGAAACTCCCGACTCGACGTTGGCAAGATGAAGTTGAGGGGCAAAAAAGCCGTCACGTACCAACCGAAATCATGCTCATGCGCGTAGTCGCGCAGACTATGCACGAAACTACTCACCGCCCAGAACTTTAAGTCATCCATCACCAATTGCGACGTCTGTGGCCCGTCATCGTCCGGGAGCAACATGAACAATCGATCGGACTGCTCTTTCGTCAACGATGACTGTACCCATTCAGCGTTTCCCATCGCATCATCTCCAAGGAATGTCTTTGCGCTTTCCCCCGCTCCCAGCATTGGGAGAGGGGTGGCGAGCGGCTGCGAGCCGGGGGTGAGGGCCACTTATCTCCGCCCCGGCCCATCCACGATCCGCCCCGGCGTCGCCCCGGTATGCTCGCCTTCGCGGAGCACCCGCGCGCCGTTCACCCAGACATCGCGCACGCCGATCGAGAGTTGGTGCGACTCCTCGAACGTCGCACGGTCGCCGATCGTCGCGGGATCGAAGAGGACGACATCGGCGGCGAGGCCCGGTCGCAGCAGGCCGCGATCGTGCAGCCCCAAGCGTGCTGCGACCGCGCCGCTCATCTTCCGCACGGCATCTTCGAGGGTCAGGATCCCTTCGTCGCGCACGTAGGTACCGAGGACGCGCGGATAGGTGCCGTATGAGCGCGGGTGGGTTGGGCCGTTTTCTGCCGCCCAGGCCGGATCGACGCCGCCGGCATCGGTCGAGATCTTCATCCACGATTGTTGGAGATTCAGGCGCAGGTTCTCCTCGCCGATCATGAAGTAGACGGTGAAGATCCGCTGCTCCTCGGAGATCAGCAGATCGATCGCCGCATCGAGCCAGTCCTGCCCGCGCATCGCCGCGATCTCGGCCAACGAATGCCCGGCATACCGGCGGTTCTCTTCTTGCTGGAAGCCGAGCGGCATGACCCCTTCCGGGCCGGCCTGATTGCCCATATCCTCCCAGTCGCCCGAGGGGTTGAGAACATCTTCGCGCGCCCGCGCGCGGATCGCCGGATCGCACAGGTTCTCATAGAAGCGCCCGCCCTCAGCCAGCCACGGCGGCAGGACCGACGACAGACCGGTGCCACCCGCGACGTAGGGATACATGTCGGCGGTGACATCGAGGCCGCTCGCCCGCGCCGCCGCGATCCGCGCGATCACCTCCGGCCCCTTCGCCCAGTTCCGTTTTCCCGCCGCTTTCAGGTGGTAGATTTCGACCGCCACCCCGGCGCGCCGCCCGATCTCGATCGCTTCGTCGATCCCTTCCAGCAGCCCGTCGGCCTCCGAGCGCAGATGGGTGATGTAGACGCCGCCATGCCGCGCGACGACTTTACACACTTCTACCAACTCGTCCGTGCCGACGTAAGTATCCGGCGGATAGATCAGCGCGTAGGCGACGCCGAACGCGCCATCGGTCATCGCCTCGTCCATCACCCGGCGCAGCGTCGCCAACTCTTCGTCGTTCGCCGGGCCGCTCTCCATCCCTTTGGCGTAGGCGCGCAAGGTGCCACCGCCCAGGAACGAGCCGATATTCGGCGAGACACCATGCTCGATCATCGCGTCGAGCCAGTCGCGGAAGCGGGTCCAGCCGCGCGCCCGCCGCTGCCAGTCATCCAGCTGCTCGCCGAAGAGATTGGCCGCGAATGGCGACGAGATTCGCCCGCCGAACGGTGCCGGGGTCCACGCCTCGCCCATGATCTCCGTCGTCACGCCCTGCGTGATCTTCGAGAGGCAGCGCCCATCCAGCATCAGCGGCACGATCGAATGGCTCTGGATATCGATGAAGCCGGGACAGACGACCAACCCGGTCGCCTCGACAACCTCGCTCGCGCTCCCCGCCGCAAGCTGGCCCGGCGGCGTAATCGCGGCGATCCGGTCACCCGCCAGCGCGACATCGCCGTACTGCCAGGGATTGCCGGTGCCGTCGATGATCCGCGCGCCCCGGATCAGCACATCGTAGATTCCGCTCATCGCACGTTCCTCCGCTGCCTCGTTATCAATCGCGCCGCCATCATACCAGCCTGCGTGTCGCGCTCTTCTTCCTAGATGTTGGGCTGCCAAATAGAGCGAGGGCCATACAACCGCAAACGGCAGCATGGCCCTCGTCATAGTCGGGCTGGCGGCTAATACGCCACCGCATACCCATCGCGCCGAGGGTCGGCCCCGGCCATGAAGGCACCGCTGTCGGGATCGACCATGATCCCCTGCCCGCCCCCGAAGAGCATCGACCAGTCGGCGATCGGCGTCGGCGTATGGCCGCGCCGCACGAGTTCCCGCATGATCTCGTCAGGGATTCGCGTCTCGTAGGCCAGATCGTAGCCGGTCATCGTGCGGAAGCGCGGTGCCTCGATCGCCGCCTGAATACTGTAGCCGTGGTCGATGACGTTCAGCATCATCTGCGGCGTTGTCTGCATAATTCCGAACGAACCGGGCGTCCCGACCAGCAGGAACGGTCGCCCATCGCGCCAGATCTGCGACGGAGCCAGGCACATCTCCACCTTCTTGCCGGGCGCGATCACGTTCGGACTCGTCGGCTCGTCATCGAACCAATGGAAGAAGTTATTCAGCACCAGCCCGGTGTTGCCGTGGACCACGCCCGAGCCGAAGCCCGCGCCGAGGGTCTGGGTGCAGGACACCGCATTCCCTGCCGCGTCGATCGCCACCAGATGCGTCGTCGATTCGCGTAGCAGGCTCGCGGGGCTCCCCGGCAACACTTCGGCGGGCAGCTTCTGCGCGGTGAACCGTTCGCCACCGCTATACGCCGCGCGCTGCGGATCGATCAGGGCGCGGCGTATGGCGGAGTATTCTTTGGAGAGGAGCGCAGCGATCGGCCCGGCAGGATCGGGCGCATAGGTCGTGCGATCGGCCACCGCCAGCTTCATCGCCTCGGCCAGGTAATGGATGTAGTCGGCGCTATTCTGCCCCAGCCCAGCCATGTCGAAGCCCTCGACGAGGTTCAAGGTCTGGAGATATTGCACCCCGCTACACGGTAACGGCGGGCAATAAACCTCGTAGCCGCGATAGGTGGTGGCGATCGGCTCCTGCCACTCGGGGGCATAGCTCGCGAAATCGTCCAGCGTCAAGATCCCGCCCTGCTCCTGCGAGAAGCGCACGATTTCCTGGGCGATCTCGCCGCGATAGAACGCCTCCATCCCACCCTCGACGATCGCTCGGAAGGTGCGCCCGAGAGCGGGCTGGACGAGGATCGAGCCGACCTGCGGGACGGCACCATCGTGCAGATATTGCGCGGCGGAGGTCGGCCATTTGCGGAGGTTCTCGACCGCCATCCCCCACATGATCGCGTTGCTGAGGGTGATCGGGAATCCGCCCTCGGCCAGTTCGATCGCCGGGGCGAAAACGGTCGCGCGATCCATCGTCCCGTACCGTTCGAGCGCCGTCAGCCAGCCGCCCAGGTTCCCCGGCACCAACGGCGAGAGGATCCCGCTATCTTTGCTCCCCGGGCCGGCCTCCTGAAAGACGCTTAACTCCGCAGCGGCGGGGGCACGCCCGATGAAGTCGAGGACCACCGGCTTCGTCGCCGCCTTGTCCTTGATCACCATGTAGCCGACGCCGCCCGCGCCGGACATATACGGCTCGACCACGTTGAGCGCCGCCGCCGTCGCGACGATCGCGTCGATCGCGTTGCCACCGGCCAGCAGCATCCGTAGCCCCGCCTGCGAAGCGTGCGGATTCGCCGAGGCGACCGCGCCGCGCCGGCCCATCACCACCGGCCGGTGCGCCAACCCCTTGTTCGGCCAAGCCATCTCACCTCTCCATACGAACGCTTGCGAACGTTGTGACCAACGGTGGTCGCCAATGCGGGATGAGGCTATCGTGCTACCGCCTCGGCGGGTCGTGCCACCGCGCCTCACCACGACGCAAGGATCAATCGTGTTCGATGCCGCGCATGGTAGACACGCCCTTCAACGCTGTCAAGAACTGGCCTTTGTTGCGTGCCCTTCGCCCGGCTGAACCCGGCGCGGATCGGACATCTCTCACAAGAATGGCGGCGCGTTTGATGCCGCCGCACGATTGACAGCGCCGGAGGATACTCGTATGATGGCATCCATACTCACGATCTTCCGCAACCAGCGCACACTCCCCCTTTGGGAGCGTTATCGTCGCAACACTTTCAGCTGGTTTATGTCGGACTGCACGCTAGACAATCGTTAATACCAAGCCGCTATCTAGGGGCCAGCAAAGGGGGCGGATGCGAACTGCGGCCATGACCAGCGTGATTCGTCGGGGCATAACCGTTAATGCCCCAAGCGACGACGTGCACCGCTGCGATCCTCGCCAGGTTTCTCGCAACGCACCAACCCTCACCACCACGACCGACAGATTAGACTCGCCGAGCGGTGGCTATCGAGCGTATCTGACGAGTCACGACAGCGCTCACCGAGGATGGCGGACGGTCCTTCGACAACTACCGCGAACCAATTGTCAACGACCAATTGCCAGTGATGGGTAGTCAGCGCAAAAGGAGAGCAGCGACGATGAGCAACGAACGCGACCAACACAAACCGACAGCTATGCGCCAGCCACGGCGGATCGAGCGCCGCGATCTCCTGCGCTTTGCAGCGCTCGGAGCCGGGACCACGGCACTCACCGGCCTGCTCGCGGCCTGCGGCGGTACCGGCACGACAGCGACCGTCGCCCCTGCCGCCGCCACGACCGCACCGACCAAGGCCCCGGTCGCAAGCGCCGCCCCCTCCGCAGCACCGGCTGGTTCGGCGGCTGGTTCGGCCGCGCCGTCCGCTGCGGCATCGGCAGCGCCCTCGGCGGCGGCTTCCACCGGGGCATCGGCCGCACCATCCGCCGCAGGCTCGGCGGTGGCCGGTGGCCCGTCCGGTGGGCAGATCAGTATCTACTGGACGAAGCCAGCGACGATTCACCCGCTCTTCTCAACCGCCGGAATCGAGCAGGGCGTCGAGCGCCAGATCTTCGGCTCGCTGATGAAGATGAACGACAAGCTCGCCCCAGTCCCGGACCTCGCCGAGAAAGTCGAGTCCACACCGGACGCGAAGGTCTGGACCTTTACGCTCAAGAAAGGGCTCAACTTCAGCGACGGCAAGCCGCTGACCGCGAAAGATGTCGTCTTCACCTTCGAGCGCGCGATCGACAAGCGCAGCGGCAGCTATTGGAGTTCGCGCCTCAGTATTATCGATGGCGCAGCGGATTACTCTACGCAGAAAGCCGACAAGATCAAGGGACTGGAAACGCCCGACGATTACACGATCAAGATGACGTTGACGGCGGCAGACGCCGTCTGGACCCAAACGATTTCCGACTTTGCCGGCCTCTGTATCCTGCCGTCGCACATCCTCAAAGACACGCCACCAGACCAGATGGCGAAGGCGGCGTTCGCGTTTGCCCCCACCCCATCGGCGGGCGCGTTCACCTACTCCGACTGGAAGGCAGACCAGTACCTCGAAATCAAGCGGAACGAGGGCTATACCGGCGGCACCAAGGCCAAGCTCGACAAGATCTTCTGCAAAGTCCTCACGCAACAGGATGTCGGAATCGCCCAGCTAGAAAAGGGCGAACTCGATCTGATGGTGGTGCCGGTGACCGAGGCCGATCGGCTGCGGAAGAACGCCACGCTGACCGTCACCAGTACGCCCGCGCCCAGCGTCTCGTTCCTGGCGCTGAATATGGATCGCCCCTTCTTCAAGGACAAGCGCGTCCGGCAGGCGATGATGTACGCCCTCGACCGCGACGCGATCATCAAGGAAATCCTCAAAGGCGAGGCGACGGTCGTGAACTCGACGATCATCGGGCCGGAGTGGATGGGGACGCCAGAAGGTCTGACCGCCTATAAGTACGATGTCGCCAAGGCGAAACAACTCCTTAAGGACACCAACTGGGATCCCGCCCAGAAGGTCGCCCTGATGTATACCCCCGGCGATAAGGTCAACGACGCGCTGGTGCCGATCATGCAGCAACTCTTCAAAGATGCCGGGATCACGCTGGAACTCTTCACCCCAGATGGCCCGGAATACACCCGTCGCGTCGTGACCGGGGCCACCGCACAGGCGGCCGGGGACTTCGACATCGCGCTCGTCGGGGGTGGCGTCTTCCGGCAGGATCCGAACGTCTCGGCGAAATACTTCGAGACGATCGCCTTCACCCCAGCAGGTTCCAACTACGGGCATTACACGAACCCGCAGTTGGACGAACTGTTCAAGCAGGGCCGCGCGACGACCGACACGGCGGCACGCAAGAAGGTCTATACCGACGTGGCAAAGATCCTCAACGAGGAGTGCCCCTGGATCTACCTCTGGTCGCCGAACTCGATCCACGCCTATAACAAGCGCCTCGTCGGCTTCAAACCCCCGAGCTACGCCACCCACTTCGTCTGGAATGCCGAGGAGTGGAGCGTAACGAAGTAGGGACGAGTAGTCGGTAGTCGGTAGTCGGTAGTCAGTGTGGCATTGATAGCGGTTGCTGATTTGGTAAACCACGAAACGCTATCAGCGAGAAACCGACTACCGACTACTGGCTACTGCCGGAGCGAAGCGATGGGCCAATATCTCCTGCGACGGCTCTTACTGAGCATCCCTGTTCTGCTCGGGATCACGATAGCGACCTACGCGATCATCAATCTCGCGCCGGGCGATCCGGTCTCGGCGATGATCAGCCCCGAGGCCGCCTCGTCACTCGGCCCCGACTGGGTGGCGCAGCAACGCGCCGCCCTCGGGCTCGATAAGCCGCTCCCGATCCGGTATGCTCTCTGGCTGAAAGAGGTCGTGCGCGGCAACCTCGGCTTTTCCCTGCGCGACCGCCAGCCAATCAACCAGAAGGTGATCGAACGGCTCTGGCCGACCCTCAAGCTGATGGGTACCTCGCTGTTGATCGCCATCGCCATCGCTATCCCGCTCGGGATCCTGTCGGCGATCAAGCAGTACTCGTTCCTCGATTACCTCGCCACTATCTCCGGCTTCGCCGCGATCTCGATCCCCTCCTTCTTCCTCTCGTTGGCGGCGATCTACGTCTTCTCGCTCAAACTCGGCTGGCTCCCATCATCGGGGATGAACACCGTCGGCGCTGCCAGTTCGTTCGGGGATTCGACCAAACACCTCCTGCTCCCGGCCCTCGTCCTGGGCCTGGGCGAG
>JAABUN010005832.1_pt1 | contig 14826 bp, 13 predicted proteins | sample 5559311 | NCBI WGS metagenome assembly JAABUN01 (sample SAMN10711877, study PRJNA513370) | rock metagenome | isolation source: Antarctica rocks | place: Antarctica: Victoria Land, Siegfried Peak sud | reverse complement strand
TTTCGCTGACGTACGTGTTCATCACCCACGACCTCGGGGTGGTGCGGCACTTCTGTGACCGGATCGCGGTGATGTACCTGGGTGAGCTGGTGGAGGTCGCTACCGCGGACCAGCTGTACAGCCGGCCTGCGCACCCGTACACCGAAGCCCTGCTCTCCGCGATTCCGCGAATGGAGGGCGACGACGCCGGCCGCGAGCGGATCGTGTTACGCGGTGACGTGCCCAGCCCGATCGACAAGCCGAGCGGGTGCACGTTCCACACCCGCTGTCCGTGGGCCCGGGACCGGTGCGTCACCGAGAAGCCGGTGTTGCAGATCGTCGCCGGTCGTTCGGTCGCCTGCCACTTCCCGCGCACCGGCACCGACCCGGTGGCCGTCACTCACCCGGAGGACCTTGTCGGCCCTGGGTCGTCCCCAACCGTTCCCGCGCGGATGCCCGGGCCCGGCTGACCGGCACCGACCCGAGCGCTGCGAGTACGCCGCTCTCGGGCATGTCGACCGAGATGGCCTCCAGGTTTCCCGCGTCGACGACGTAGGTCTCATGGAAGATGCCGACGGCACCGCCAGCAGCCCGGGCGTGGGTATTGAAGGCCCGCCAGGCCGGCAGGTGTTGCGCATCGGGCTTCTTCGCGTACGCGATGAGGTCCTCGGCGCTGCGCCAGTACTGGCGCACCATCAGCGTCCGGCCGGACACGAACGTGGTCGCGGAGAGGAAGCCCGAGTCCGGCCGGCGTGCGAGCTCGGCCAGCATCCGCGGCATCGCCGTGAACGGCGGCCACCACGCACGGACGCGGCGGAGGTCGTTCACCCGCATCCCGATGAGGAACACGACGACCCCGGAACCCTCGGGAACGGTGAACCGCCCGCGCTGGACAGCTTTCATATCTGGCCCCTTTCCGCCCCGGTCATGTTGACAGGCTCAACATGGACCACCGGCGGCGCGATGTCAACACCGTCAACACACCGTCGCCCGGCGAGCGAGGATGGGCGGATGGCCGACGCGTACCACCACGGTGACCTCGGACCGGCTCTGCTCGCGGCCGCCGTCGAGCTCGCCCGGGAGTCCGGGCCGGACGGGGTGGTCCTGCGAGAGGCGACCCGCCGGGTGGGGGTGTCGGCCACGGCTGCCTACCGGCACTTCGCCGACCGGGGCAGCCTGCTGGCCGCGGTCGGTGACCGGGCGAGGGGGGCGCTGGCGGACGCGATGGAGGCGGCGGCCGCCGACGTCCCCGGACGGTCGGGCCGCCGACGGGCGGTCGCCCGCCTGCAGGCCACCGGCCGGGCCTACGTCGGGTTCGCGCTCGCCGAGCCGGGACTGTTCCGCACGGGCTTCGCCGGGCTCGGGGTTCCGAGTGCCAACGACCCGGTAGCCGTCGCCGACTGCGCCACGCCCGAGCGACCCGACCGTGCCTACGGGGTGCTCGCCGCGGCGTTGGACGACCTCGTCGAGGCGGGCGCCCTACCACCGGGACAGCGTCCCGGCGCCGAGGTCGCCGCGTGGGCCGCCGTCCACGGCCTGTCGCTGCTGCTGCTCGACGGGGTGGTGGCTTCCCCCGGCGCCGATCCCGGGCCCCTCATCGAACGGACACTCCGCATGGTCGTGGACGGGCTGTAGACCTCGGCGACCAGAGCCACGACGTTGGCCCACCGCCCGCGGCGCAGTTCCCCCGTCGGGTCGGGAGCCTGCGCAGCCTCAGAAGCCGCGCAGGCCGCCTGAGCCGTTCGGGGTGCCGACGCCGGTCGGGCCGTCCCACCCGGGGCCTGCGGTGCAGACGACCAGCACGGCCCGGCGGCAGCGCCCGTTGGAGCCGGCAGTCACGTCGTTGACGCTCGCCCCGGAGTACAGCGACGCTGCCGAGGACGAGCTGGAGGCGGCAAGGGCGTGCACGGCGCCGACCAGGGGAGCCGACGCGGAGGTGCCGCCGAAGACGAGCCAGCCCGACGAGCCCGCGGACGGGGTGCTGTCGTAAACCGCGACGCCTGTGTTGGGATCCGCAACGGCGCTGACGTCGGCCTCGGCCCGCTTGGGACCCGCACGGGCTGGACAGGTTGAAGGTGGCCGCGATGTAGGCCGAGCAACCGCTGCCGGCACCGCTCCACGCCGACTCCGCCCAGCCGCGGGTGGTGCCGGACGCACGGCTCAGCGACGTTCCGCCTACCGCGACGACGGTGTTGAACACCGCCGGGCTCTGCGCGCCGTAGCCGCTGTCCCCGGACGAGGCGGTGATCCACTGACCGGCCTGGCCGGGGGCGTAGCTGCCCGCGTACGTGGTCTCCGAGGAGGACTCCCCCCCGCCGTAGCTGTTGCTCACCGCGACGACCGCGGGCTGGGCCTTGGCGTAGTCACGGCGGTCGCGAGGTCGGCGAAGGAGGCGCTGGTGGCCTCCACGAGCAGGATCGAGCAGTTCGGGCAGGCCGCGGACACCATGTCGAGGTCCAGGCTGATCTCCTGCGCCCAGCCGGCGTCGACCGCGGGGAGGGCAGTGGCACTGCCGGTCTGGCTGACCTTGTGGAAGGACGGGACGGCGGGCAGGCCGTAGGTGGAGCGGTAGGTCGCGAGGTCCTGCGCGGCGGTGGGGTCGTCGTAGGCGTCGACGATCGCGATCGTCTTCCCGCTGCCGGCGCTGGCGGCGAGGCTCGTCAAGCCGTACGCGCCCTGCAGGTCCGCGGGTCCGTAGCCGGCGGGGGCGGCGTTGGCGACCGGGGTGCCGCCGGCGTCGGTCCAGACCTTGGCCTCGCAGGCCGCGGTGCCGGCGGGGACACGAGCACAGACGCGCTTGCTGTGATGCGCGACGCCGGGGATATAGGGGGTGCGATGGGGGTGCCCTGCCTGGGCAGTCGTGGAGCCCGGAACACCTGGTGACGCCTGGGCGGCCGGGGCCAACGTCAGCGGCGCGAACGCCAGAGCGGGGATGGCGGCCAGGACAGCAGTCAACAGTCTGCGCACAAGGGGCTCCTCGGACGGCGCGGGATCGTTCCGGCACCATCGCATCAGGGAGTGGCGCCGCGCTTGCGCTGCGTGCAGCTGTGCGACTCCCCGACGGGGGGCCTAGGTGTCGCTGAGCCGCCCGGTCCGGCTGCCGCCGCCTGCCCACCGCCCGCGCGACCCGACCGTGCCTACGGGGTGCTCGCCCCAGCGCCGAACGACCTCGTCGAGCCGGGCACCCTGCCACCGGCACGGCGTCCCGGCGCCCCCATCGAACGAGCACTCCGGATCGTCGGGAGGTCCGTGACGACACGGGAGCCTCGTCGATACACCACGGCGCATTGACGTGATGTCACGATGCAGCGGGTGCGGACGACGGTGAACATCGACGAACACCTCCTCATCCAGGCGAGGCGCCTCGCGGTGGCACAGCGGCGATCCCTCGGCGACGTCATCGACGACTCCCTGCGGACGACGTTCGGTCGGCGCGACGCGGGAAGGCGGCCCGGCACCACGCTGCCCATGGAAGGGGATCCCGCCAACCGGCCGCGCGTCGACCTTGACGATCGCGAAGCGGTGTCCGAAACCCTCGGGGACACGAGGTGGCCGCGTGCAGATTCCTGACGTCAATGTCATCGTCACCGCATTCCGGCGGGACTCTGCCGGACCTCCGGCGGTGGCGAGCTGGCTGGTCGGGGCGTTGGACGGCACAGAGCCGGTGGGGGTCAGTGACTGGTGCTCAGCGGGTTCGCCCGGATAGTCACCAACCACCGCATCTTCCGCGATCCGTCGACACCCAGTCGTGCATTCGACTTCTGCACCGCGGTTCGCTCCGCACCGGCCGCTGTGCCAATAACCGCCGGGCCGCGGCACTGGGACATCTTTGCGGAGCTGTGCCGGACCGTGTCCGCCCGCGCCAACGTCGTTCCGGACGCCTATCTGGCAGCGCTGGCCCTCGAGCACGGGGCCACCTTCGTGACTCGCGACCGACGGTTCGCGCGCTTTCCCGGCCTGCGGAGGCTCGACCCGCCGTCCTGACACCGCGCCGCGGTCGTCACGCAGACCGTCGGGGGTGAGGCCTGGCGCGGGAGGCCTGTCGTCACGTTGACTTTCGGGACGACAGACGCTGGCTGTGGTCGGGTATGCAGGGGTGAATACACCCGACCGTCGGACGGTCTCCAGGTCTTGTTCATTACCGCAAACATGGCCGGGGATCGATCCGGTTTGGTGGATAGCACCGTTGTGCACGAGTTGTGCCTTCGGCGGCCTGCCGGGTACCTCCCGCGCGGGTGAGCCAGTCCCGGCCGGCGCAGCAATCAGGTGTCCTGAATGACGGTTCCCTGGTGGTACAGGACTCGCCAGCCGTCAGCGTCTCGGCGCCACAACGTCAGCCGGCGCGTTAACCGCCCTGCCTGGTCTAGTCGGTAGGTGAGCGCGTACGTGCTCGCGGCGAGTGGTCGGAGCCGCACCTCACTGACGACCCAATTTTCGTCGCCCGGAACTTTTCCTCGCGCCACTAGAACGTTGACGACGCCCTCGCGTTCGTACACGCGCCCCGACGCTCCGACCTCCCAGTAGTCCTCGGCGGTCTGCGCCAGGTATTCCTCCCGGGAAGTGCCCAGCTCAGGCCTGTGAAATATCGGTTCGCGCGCGACAAGCTCCGCTCTCACGCGTTCAAGCGGCGTCGAGTCGTCGGATGCCTGGGTCACGAGCCGACCGTACCGAAGCGAGTGCCGGCCCCGTCGGCGGGCTACTCAAATGCGGTGGACAGGTTACGCGCGACACGTGCCGCGGTCCATGGCTTGACTCGACCACCAGCCCGGCTCCAGAGCCTCGGCGTCGATCTCCTCGTCGCCTGGAACCGCGCGCTCAGCGAACTCGTCCTCGAGTGCTCACCCTGCCCACTCTCCACTCGTCGCTGAGGCGCTCGGCTACAGTCCGAAGTTGCCTTCCTGCACGCCGGCAAGGCCGCCGAGCCCTGCGCCAGGTAGCCGGCCAACGAACACACGCCCCTGCGCGACTGGGCGCCCGTGCCGACGAGCGGCGGTACTGGGGTCGGTCGAGCGTTAACGTCGTCGTATGGGTCGCTCCGATCGCAGCGACCGCGCCGAGCGCCTCGGACGGGCGGCGGTCGACTGGATACTCCGTTTCGACGGGGCCGACTGGGCTGAGCCCTCGCTTTATCACGGGCAGGCCGGCATCCTCGTCGCAATCCAGGAAGCACGCGCGCACTTCGATGACCCAAGGTACGGCGATGCGGTCGACCGTGGCGCTGACGCACTGGCTGCCAGCTTGGACGAGATCATAGATTCTTCGCTCTACTTCGGCCTGAGTGGGGTTGGGCTCACGCTGCGAGTTCTCGGCAGGCACGATGCGGCGCGCCAAGCGTTACGCCGGGTGCGGAGCCGCAGCGCAGGAGGCCGATGGAGCCAGATGTTCGAGCTACTTGCGGGCAACGCTGGTATCGGACTCGGCGCACTGACCATCGGCGATATCGACCTTGCCGTGGACGCCGTAACCCCGTACCTGCAGACTGCCACGAGGACCATGTACGGAGTGAACTGGCGCGTGCGACCAACGCCTCCACGATCACACCACATCGCTCACGGAACCCTCGGCATCGTCTACGCGCTGGCCTCGGTCGGACGTGCGGCAGACCGTTCCGACCTAATCGAGCTCGCGCTGGAAGGCGCAGCCGACGTCGTCGGCCGCAACGAGGCAGGCCCCGATGGCTTTCTCGTTCCCCACTCCGACCCACCGCACCGCCCCGACATCATCGAGCGGTACAGCCTGGGGTGGTGCAACGGGCCCGCCGGTGATGCCCAAGTATTTCGTCATCTGGCCCAAATCACCAACAACCCCGACTGGGAAAGACTCGCAGACCAGTGCTGGTACACAATCACCACATCCGGTCTGCCGCAACGGGTCCGTCCGGGTTTCTGGGACAATAACGGGCGGTGCTGCGGGACGGCAGGCGTCCTCGCCCTCGCCATCGATCGGATCGTCGAGAGAGGCGATGGCTTCAGCTTCGCGGACCTCCTCGTCGATGACCTCGCCGCGCGAGCCATGATTGATGACTCCGGCGCCCGATGGTCGAACCACGAGTATCGCGCAACTCCACCCGAACTGGACCCACGTCCCGGATGGGCGATGGGAAATGCCGGTATAGTGCCCGAACTCCTCCGCTATGCGCGGGTCTGCACTAACCGATCCGACGCCTACGCGGTCCCTTGGCCAGACCACCCACCTACCTTGCCTTCCATCCAGTTGTAGGCGGGCCGACCCCGGCAGGAGACCGACCCACCGAGTGACCGAGACCGCCGTGATCGACGCTGTTCACCGCCCCACCGGCTGGCGATGGGAGCCCACCGGGAGCTACTGTCGACACATACCGCCCGGCCCCTCTGGTGCCGGGTTTTCTCGTCTGAGGCCAGCCACCAAGTCGGCCTGGACCACGACGGCGCGTCGCTGAAACCTTCGTCGACCGCGCCGAGGCATAGCTTCCCGCCCGCGTGGTGTCCGGCAGGGGTCGCTAGGGCCGGGGGGCGGACGGCGGCACGTCCTGCGCGGCACCTCCGCGTACGAGCAGGTCGAGGTCCGCGAAGGCGTCGGTGAGGAGAGCCGCGTAGCTGCGCGGCGAGCCCGCGAGCCACTCGCGCCTCACCCGGCTGAGCACCTCGATGCCGCAGCTGGCGGCCAGCGACGCCAGGGGCCGAGGAGTACCGCGTCGTTCGAGCGCGTCGGCGACCGCCTCGCTGAGGTGGGCGAGCTTGGTGTACCCCCGCTCCCGCAGGTCCGGTGTCGCGGACACGACCCGGTCTCGACGCCCGTTCAGGTCGCGGTCGCTCTCGAACTGCGGGACCAGGGACAGGAAGGCGTGGCGCAGCACCGCCAGCGGCGCCAGCTCGGGGGCGCTCGCCACAGCGTCGGACAGTGAGACTTCGAGCTCGGCCTCCCCCCCGAAGAGCACCTCTCGCTTGTCAGGGAAGTGACGGAAGTAGGTGCGTTCGGTGACGCCGGCGAGGACGGCCACCTCGGCGGCCGTCGTCCGGTCGAACCCGCGCTCGGCGTACAGCTCCAGCGCCGCGTTGCGTAGCCGCAGGCGCACGTCCTTCCTGCTGCCGCCCACATCCAGCAGCTTAGGGCGGTTCGACAGTCACTGACGATCAGCGCTATCGTCAGTGACTGTCGATATTTGCGGATTCTGACAGTCCCTTGGAGGTCTCATGCACGTGTTCGTCACCGGCGGAACCGGCCAGACCGGGCCCGCGATCGTCACCGAGCTGGTCGGCTCCGGCCACCAGGTCACCGGCCTGGCGCGCTCGGACGCCTCCGCGGCCCGGCTGGAAGCGCTCGGGGCCACCCCGCTGCGCGGATCACTGGAGGACACCGACGTCCTGGCCTCAGGCGCCTCTGAGGCCGACGGCGTCGTGCACATGGCCAACGGCGGCGACTTCAGCGACCCCGCCAGCATGACCCGGCGAGAGGTCACCGCGATCAACGCTCTCGGCGAAGCACTCGTGCGCACCGGCCGGCCGTTCCTTTCCACCTCGGGCACGTTGGTGTTGCCTGCCGGCCGGGTCAGCGCCGAAGGAGACGCCCCCGATCCCCGCTCGATCGGCAGCCTGCGCATTCCGGGAGAACAGGCGTGCCTCGGCTTCGCCGAGCAGGGCGTGCGCGCTGTCGTGGTCCGGTTGGCCCCCACCGTCCACGGGCCGCGTGACCACGGGTTCATCCCCCTGCTGATCGCCCGCGCCCGCGCGACCGGTGTCTCGGCGTACGTCGGGGACGGCGCCAACCGCTGGCCGGCCGTCCACCGTCTCGACGCCGCCGACCTCTACCGCCTCGCGCTCGAGAAGGCCCCCGCAGGCCATGTCGTGCATGGCGTCGGCGAGAGCGCCGTCCCGTTCAGGAGCATCGCCGAGAAGATCGGCGACGAGCTGGGCCTCCCGGTCAGGTCGGTCAGCGCAGAGGACGCCGGGGAGCACTTCGGCAACCCAATCATGGCCGTCGTGTTCGGCACCGACACACCTGCCTCCAGCGACCACACACGGCAGCTGCTCGACTGGGCGCCGAACCACCCCACCCTGCTCGACGACCTCGGAAAGGGCGACTACTTCTACACCCGACCCTGACCAGCGGGCCCGTCACGTCCAGCCCCGTTGTCGTCCGCCAACTGGACTGGCGGAGCTCTCGAGGCGGGGCCCCGGCCGACCCGAGCTGCTACGGCTGTACTGGCAAATCGGGAACATCATCCGGAGCCGCCAGCAGGCGGAGGGGTGGGGTGGGGGACCCGGGTGATCCACCGGCTCGCCGGTGACTTGCGGACCGCGTTCCCGCAGATGCGGGGGCTGCCCCGGAGCGGAGCCGAGACGGGCGAGAGCCGGACGGCCCGGAGATCACGTCGCGCCGGGCTGTCGCAACCTGGAGGCCGTTGCGTCGTTGGGCCGGACGGGTGCACGGTCAGACATGACAGGTGCTCGGTCGACACCACGTGGTCTGGCGGAGCAGGACGCCGCCGCGCTCCTGGGTACAACCGCAGTCATCAGCGCGCTGCTTGGCCGGCCAGCTCGACGCGTGCACGACGGACCCCGCGCAGTCCTGACGAACTTCAATAATCCAAGGGCAGCCACTGACATATCACCGGGAGATCTATCCCAACGCGCTGTCCCAGCGGCGAAGTCCGCCGGCACGCGACGCGGGACCGGGCGGAACGACCAGCGGGACGCCTCGCTGACGATCGGCTAGCGGTCAGCGGGCAGCTCGGCGAGCTGTCGGGGGAGCCGCTGCTGGATGGGTGGGAGGCGGCCGGCGAGGGTCAGGGCGGCGTCGCGGGCCGTGCGGGTGATGGGTGAGGTGAGGGTGGCGGCGCGGGTGGCCCGGTCGGTCAGGGTGACGATCCGCTGGGCGACGGGTCGGCGGCGACGGCTGTAGCTATCCAGGGTCGTCGGGGCCGCTCTGTCGCGCAGGATCTGCCCAAGGGTGACGCCGAGGTCGGCGGCGTCCTGGATGCCGGTGTTCATGCCCTGCCCGCCGGCGGGGCTGTGGACGTGGGCGGCGTCGCCGGCGAGCAGCAGCGGCCCGACGCGGTAGGTGTCCGCGACGCGGTGGTGAACGCGGAACCGGGAGTACCACAGCACCTCGCGCACTTGAGCTCGTCCGGGTCCGCGGTGGTCGAGCAGCATTTGCAGGTACGGCTGGTCCGCGTGGTCGGGTGCGGTGTCTGCGGTGGCGACCACCCGGTGGTGCCCGCCGGGCAGCGGCGCGACGACGGCGAGGCCTGCGGGGGCCAGGAACAGCTGGACCTCGTCCGAGGGCAGGGACCAGTCGAGGCGGACGTCGGCGAGCACGAACGACTGGGGGTAGCGACCGCCGGTGAAGCCGATGCCAGCGGCGCCGCGCACAGTGCTGTGCATCCCGTCGGCACCGACGACGTAGCGGGCTCGCACCTGCTGGGACTGCCCGTCTGGTCCGGTCATGGAGACCTCGGCGCCGTCCGCGCCAGCACGGACGGCTGTGACGCTGCACCGGCGGTGCACCTGCCCGCCGAGCTCGGTCAGCCGGCCGCTCAGCAGCGCTTCGGTGCGCGACTGCGGCAGCATCAGGGTGAACGGGTACGGCGTGGGGAGCCCGCCGAAGTCGATCCGCGCCAGCACGCGCCGTCCGGTTCGGACCGTGAACACCGGGACCACGCAGCCCTCCGCGAGCAGGCGTGGCGTCACGTCCAACTGCTCGAGGACTTCCAGAGTCCGCGCGTGCACCACGGCCGCCCGAGAGGTGTTCGCGCCCTCGGCCGCGCCGTCGACGACGAGCACGTCGATCCCGGCTTGGCGGAGCGCACAGCCCAGCGTCAAGCCGGTCGGGCCCGCTCCCACCACGACGACCTCGACTCGCTCCATGGCGACCCTTCGTCAACGTGCGTTGGCCTACGCGTGTTGACTCTACTACCCCAGGCCGCCTTGAGGTCAACATCTGTTGGCTAACCTGAGGCGCATGCCCCCGGACCAGCAGGAGCAGCAGGTGGGCCGAGCGGCGCGATCCGGACGCAGTCGGCGCGCGATCCTGTCCGCCGCGCGGGAGCGGTTCGCCCGGGACGGCTACGCCCGCACCACCGTGCGGGCGGTCGCCGCCGACGCCGGCATCGACCCGTCGATGGTCATCCGATACTTCGGCAGCAAGCAGGGCCTGTTCACCGCGGCCGCCGATCTCGACCTCGCCCTGCCCGACCTCACGCAGGTCCCGCGCGAGCAGCTCGGGGCCACCGCCGTCCGGCACTTCCTCGCCCGCTGGGAAGGCGAGCAGACGACAGACTCCCTGCGCGTGCTGCTGGCCACCGCGGTCACCGACCAAGCCGCGGCCGCACAGATGCAGCAGATCTTCCGCGCCCAGCTTCAGCCCGTCGTCGCCGCGGCCGGACACGACCCGGCATCCGCGGCTGTCCGCAGCGGCCTCGTCGCGACCCAGATCCTCGGCCTGGCGTTATGCCGCTACGTTCTCCGGCTCTCCCCGGTCGTCGCCCTCGAGCCCGAAGCCGTGGTGCGGTGGCTCGGCCCCGTCATCCAGACCTACCTGGCCGAGCCCGCACCATCCTGATCAGTCCCAGGAGCCCGACGACCAGCGACACCGCCTCATCGGGCTGCCCGGACTGCCGCGCCCGGGGCGGGCAGATGCGGGTTCCGTGACCAGCTCGGGTGGGGCGGGAAGGTCGTGGACCGGTTAACACCCGGGAAGACCGGGACTGGTACGGCTCGGGGCACACCGTCGAACGTCGTGGACCAGCTGCCCCCGGGGGACTACGACCTGGCCCAGCAGCTGGTCGGCGGACCCGTAGGTGTTCGATCACCTGTCCCTGACCTCCCGCCCGCGAGGACGGACCCCCATCTCCACGTCCCGGCGGAGCCCACCTGCCGGCAGTGCCCCTCAACGCCCTCGGGCGGCGAAGGCCTGGACGCCGGTGACGAAGGGACGCGAGAGCGACCTGCTGGCGGCGACGGCGGGCGTTGCGCTTCTCATCGCCGGGACGGCTCACGTCGATCCGGTCTCCGGTGACCATGGTGATGGCCGTGCGGAGGGCGTGCGTCGCGAGGTAGCCGGCGGCCTGTGCACCGAGCCCGAGCGGCGGCCAGGCAGCGCAGGACCGTCTCGGACAGAGCGAGGCCGGCGGGGTGCTCGACGAGCCGGTCGGGCACCAGCGCGACCAGCTGTGGGTGTGGGCGCATCGCTGCGACCACGGCCAGTTCGCCGACGACACATCAACCGCGGCGATCCCGATGCTTCAACGGGGCCGCTGATCAAGATCAGCGGAAAGGGCCCGGCCGCCCGGACCGTCCCCGCCGGCGGCGACGTTGCTTCAACGGGGCCGCTGATCGAGATCAGCGGAAAGTCGAGCGCCGTTCAGCTGGCGTCCTTCCCCGGTGGCTCGCTTCAACGGGGCCGCTGATCGAGATCAGCGGAAAGCGCAGCCCGGGCCGCGACCGCTGGGGAACCGGCGGACGACGTGCTTCAACGGGGCCGCTGATCGAGATCAGCGGAAAGGCGGTGCCATCACCGAGTCTGAGCCACCGGAGCCGTGTCCGCTTCAACGGGGCCGCTGATCGAGATCAGCGGAAAGTCCGGTCGACGCCGCGGGGACGGCGACGGTGAAGTCGAGGGCTTCAACGGGGCCGCTGATCGAGATCAGCGGAAAGCTCGGGCGCGGGCTGCGACCGTCGTCGGAGACAGGGCTTCAACGGGGCCGCTGATCGAGATCAGCGGAAAGGGGCGGCATCCACATCACCGGAGCCGGGATCGGGTCCACCTCGCTTCAACGGGGCCGCTGATCGAGATCAGCGGAAAGTCACCGCGGCGACCGCGGCCACTTCGGCCGCGCTGGCCAAGCTTCAACGGGGCCGCTGATCGAGATCAGCGGAAAGCGCTTCCGTGACCTCGTACGCGCTGGCGATCGAGGGCAGGCTTCAACGGGGCCGCTGATCGAGATCAGCGGAAAGAGGGAACCCCCGCCGTCCCACCCACAACCGGTGTCATCATCGGGCTTCAACGGGGCCGCTGATCGAGATCAGCGGAAAGCCGGACCTTGTTCCTGGCCGTCCCGGGGGCCGTTTACGCTTCAACGGGGCCGCTGATCGAGATCAGCGGAAAGTTTTAGGGTGCCAGCTGACCGAACGTAATGTCCAGGGTGCTTCAACGGGGCCGCTGATCGAGATCAGCGGAAAGCCGGGACCTGGCGCCGGCGAACCCCTCGACCTGCCCGATCTGGCTTCAACGGGGCCGCTGATCGAGATCAGCGGAAAGGTCGCGGCGCCGCCTGCCCGGTCTGCTCCCGGCCGGTGCGGCTTCAACGGGGCCGCTGATCGAGATCAGCGGAAAGTTCAGCCCTGCGACCACGTCCCCGACCGCCTCGACCCGGCTTCAACGGGGCCGCTGATCGAGATCAGCGGAAAGATGTCGCGGCCGTCAGGTGAGACGACGACCCAGCTGCTTCAACGGGGCCGCTGATCGAGATCAGCGGAAAGCCGCCCACGACACAACGCGGTGGGCGGTGCGAGCAGCTTCAACGGGGCCGCTGATCGAGATCAGCGGAAAGCCGACACCCGGTGGCCGGACAACCAGCCGGCCGCAACGCTTCAACGGGGCCGCTGATCGAGATCAGCGGAAAGCGGTACATCCACGTGGCCAGCGCCGCGATTTCCGTGCTTCAACGGGGCCGCTGATCGAGATCAGCGGAAAGGTCCCGGCGGCGCCCGCCCTGGTCGGGGCGGCTGGTGCGCTTCAACGGGGCCGCTGATCGAGATCAGCGGAAAGCTGGTGGCAGCGGATGGTCGTGACCCTCGGCTGCTCGGCTTCAACGGGGCCGCTGATCGAGATCAGCGGAAAGCCTCAGCCGCAGCTCACACGGCCCCGCGGAAGCGCTGTTCGCGCTTCAACGGGGCCGCTGATCGAGATCAGCGGAAAGGTGGCCGGCGGACTGCACCAGGCCCCGCAGGGTGTTCGCCCGGCTTCAACGGGGCCGCTGATCGAGATCAGCGGAAAGCAGGTGTTTCACCTCCTGTGGTCCGGTGGGAGCCTCGCGCTTCAACGGGGCCGCTGATCGAGATCAGCGGAAAGGCGGAAAGGCCTCCAGCCGGGTCAGCAGCCGCAGCGTCTGGGCATTCGCTTCAACGGGGCCGCTGATCGAGATCAGCGGAAAGCCCCGTCTTACCTCGCACGGTCCGCACCTGCGTCGCCCGTCGCTTCAACGGGGCCGCTGATCGAGATCAGCGGAAAGGTGGCGAACGGGCTGGACCCACAAGAAGCCGCGGACGCCACGCTTCAACGGGGCCGCTGATCGAGATCAGCGGAAAGCCGCGGTCAGCTTCTCCGCCACGTCATCCGGCACCTCGCTTCAACGGGGCCGCTGATCGAGATCAGCGGAAAGGTTGAGCATGTCGGCGATGGCGGCGAGCTCGGACGGTCGGCTTCAACGGGGCCGCTGATCGAGATCAGCGGAAAGACATCGCAGTCGCCGGGTCGCAGCAGGCCGCCGTCCGCGCTTCAACGGGGCCGCTGATCGAGATCAGCGGAAAGCTTGATCAGTTCGGCGAGACCCTGCAGCGACATCGTGCTTCAACGGGGCCGCTGATCGAGATCAGCGGAAAGTGCGCCGCGGGTATCGCGGCATCCCCCGGTGTCACGGCTTCAACGGGGCCGCTGATCGAGATCAGCGGAAAGCGGGAATCTCCGCGGCGATCGAGGGTAGATTGTCGCCGTCGCTTCAACGGGGCCGCTGATCGAGATCAGCGGAAAGTGCTGCCGCCGCTGACCCGGTTCGCGGCCTGGCTGGCCAAGCTTCAACGGGGCCGCTGATCGAGATCAGCGGAAAGGCAGCGACCCGATCGGCCGGTACCCGCGAGGGGTCAAGACGCTTCAACGGGGCCGCTGATCGAGATCAGCGGAAAGAGCACTCCGATCTCGGCAGCGGCGGTGTGCGCTGCTGCCACGCTTCAACGGGGCCGCTGATCGAGATCAGCGGAAAGCCGAGCATCGCGAACAGGGCCCGGGACTGCGCTTCGGTGCGGCTTCAACGGGGCCGCTGATCGAGATCAGCGGAAAGCCGGGACGGCGGGCACGGTGATCGCCTCGGCGCCGAGCAGGCTTCAACGGGGCCGCTGATCGAGATCAGCGGAAAGCCCACCGCTCGCACCCCCGGCCTGGGTGGCGAGCTCCCAGCTTCAACGGGGCCGCTGATCGAGATCAGCGGAAAGGGACGAGCACGGTGCGGTGTACGCCCGGGACGACGGGGCTTCAACGGGGCCGCTGATCGAGATCAGCGGAAAGTTCCAGTGGTTGAAATCGTCGCAGTACCCGCCGTAGGCGCTTCAACGGGGCCGCTGATCGAGATCAGCGGAAAGCCGAGTCGCGTGGATCGAGATCGCCCGGAAGAACGGGCTTCAACGGGGCCGCTGATCGAGATCAGCGGAAAGTGCGCATCCAGCACCCAGATGCCCGGCGGCAACGGCCCGCTTCAACGGGGCCGCTGATCGAGATCAGCGGAAAGAACAATGGGCCGGGGTAAAAGCTTACCTCGGTACCGACGCTTCAACGGGGCCGCTGATCGAGATCAGCGGAAAGCATGCGGTGGCGTTCATGCAGGAGCTGCTGCTGCACACGCTTCAACGGGGCCGCTGATCGAGATCAGCGGAAAGGTGCGGGGCGGCCGGCCATGGCTGAAGTCTGGCACACAGGCTTCAACGGGGCCGCTGATCGAGATCAGCGGAAAGCGTTGCCCCGCCCCGTTCCAGCTGCGAGCGCCCACAGGAACAGGCTTCAACGGGGCCGCTGATCGAGATCAGCGGAAAGGGCTCGGCGGTGGAACGGCGTGTGACCAGCGCCGACACGCCGGCCTGCGAGCGCTCACCCACCGTA
>JAABUN010005831.1_pt1 | contig 14827 bp, 13 predicted proteins | sample 5559311 | NCBI WGS metagenome assembly JAABUN01 (sample SAMN10711877, study PRJNA513370) | rock metagenome | isolation source: Antarctica rocks | place: Antarctica: Victoria Land, Siegfried Peak sud | reverse complement strand
CGGGGCGAGCGGGTGCGCTATTGTGCGCGCCCGCGTCCGGCGATCGGCCAGATCGCTTCGACCAGCCCGTTGCGCTCGCCAACGTAGCGATCGTAGAGATTGACGGTCGTGCAGCCGTGGCCGGGGATCACGCGTACCTGATCGCCGGGGCGTAGATCGCGCGCCGCGCCGCTGAGGGTCAGCTTAGTATGTTCTTCGGAGAAGCCCGCGAATTGCACGTCGTCCTCATGACCGATCATCCGCGGCGTGCCGTGATCGCTGCCGATTGTCTTGCGCCCGATGTCGAGGACGCCACGGTCGGCGGTCGGGCGGCTGATGACCGTCGCCAGGACCGTCAGTGCGGGGCGGAATCGCTCGCCGATCCCGCCGATCTCGCCGTATTTGGTGTCCATGAAGACGTAGGAACCGGCCTGGACCTCGTCGAAGCCCGCGACCGTGCCGGTCATCGCGAAGGTGCCGGTGCCGCCGCCGGAGACGATCTCGACCGGGATCCCAGCGTCCTCGATCGCGCCGCGTGTCTCGATGATCGGGGCCATCGCCGCGCGCACGCGCGCCGCCCGATCCTGCTCCACGGCGATGTTGACCAGATGCCCTTCATACGCCTGGATACCGCGAAAGCGGATCCCCGGCAGATCGGCCGCGACCTTCGCCAGACTCACCGCCTGCTCGCCCGGCTCGACCCCGCAGCGATCCATCCCGGTGTTGACCTCGATCAGCACGTCGAGTGTCACCCCTTGGGCGCTCGCCGCCCGCGCCAGATCGCGCAGATTCGCCGGATCATCGACCGTGACGGTGACGCGCCCGTGGTGCAGCAACCCGATCAGGCGGGCGATCTTCAGCGGCCCGACGATCTGGTTCGCCACCAGAACATCGCGCACCCCGGCCTCGACCATCACCTCGGCCTCGCCGAGCTTGGCACAGGTGATCCCGACCGCGCCGAGCGCTATCTGCTTGTGCGCGATAATCGGGCTCTTGTGGGTCTTGGCGTGCGGGCGTAGCTTCGTCGGCTTGTCGGCGAAGAAGTTCGCCATCGTGCTCAGGTTGTGTTCCATCGCGTCGAGATCGATTACCAGCGCGGGGGTGTCCACCGCCGCGAGTTCCTGCCCGATCAGGTTGCTGCGAAATGTATCGACCATGAGGACTAACTCCTTTTTCACCGCAGAGACACAGAGACGCAGAGTGACGCAGAGAGGGAACGAGAGAATGACGAGGTTATTCCTTATGCTGCCAAACCTTTCGGCGGATACCTCCGGTCAGGACAGGGACGTGAAAGTTAATCAAGAGGCCGATGGGCCAGCGACCGAGCCGAAGATAGCTCAATAGTTGAGCATCGTGGACCGGTAAAAGAGCTTCTGCCGCTTTGAGTTCTAGCACAACTCGCTCGGCTACCAGTATATCAATGCGATGCCTTTCTTCTATGTCCAGCCCCTTGTAGTGCAAACGGAGCGGCAACTGACGCTGAAATGGTATCTCTCGTATTTGTAACTCCTGACATAAACATTCTTCATACGTCGATTCCAAAAGCCCAGGGCCGAGATAGCGATGTACCTCTACCGCTGCGCCGATAATATCGTTGGTCAAATCTTTCATCGTTTTCCAGCGCGCCAGATGTTGCATAGCAACCCTCTTAACCGCTTCGCCTCTCTGCGGTGAACTGCACTTTACCACGAATTGTCGCGGAGGCGGGCGATGAGGTCGGCGAGGAGGGCGAGGACGGTGTCGATCTGCGCGGCGGTGTTGTCGCGGCCGACGGTGAGGCGGAGGCTACCGCCGATGGCGGCGTCAGGGACGCCGATGGCGCGGAGGACGTGGCTCGGCTCGGTCGCGCCGGTGGTGCAGGCGGAGCCGCTGGACGCGGCGATCCCTGCCAGGTCGAGCGCGATGATCAGGCTCTCCCCTTCGACACCTGCGAAGGCGACGTTGACATTGTTGGCGAGGCGGCGATCGTCGCGCGGGCCGTTGAGGCGGCTGTCGGGGATAGTGGTCAGGATACCCGCGATCAGACGATCGCGGAGGGTGCGGCAATGGGCGTTGTGGGCTGAACGATCGGCCTCAGCACGGGTCAAGGCGGTCGCGAGGCCGACGATCCCGGCGACGTTCTCGGTCCCGCCGCGCCGATCGCCCTCCTGCGGACCGCCGTGCTGCTGGTAGAGGATCGGGGTGCCGGTGCGGATGTAGAGCGCACCGACGCCCTTGGGACCGTAGAACTTGTGCGCGGCGATCGAGAGGAGATCGACGCCTAGCTCGCGCACATCGAGCGAGAGCGACCCCGCCGCCTGGACCGCATCAGTATGGAAGGGGATGCCGTGTCGCCGCGCGATTGCCGCGATCTCTGCGATCGGCTGGATCGTGCCGATCTCGTTGTTGGCGTACATGATCGAGATCAGGCAGGTTTCGGGGCGGATCGCCGCCTCGACCGCCGCCGGGTCGACGAATCCCTCGCTATCGACCGGCAACTGGGTGACCGCCGTGCCGAAGCGCTCCAGGTAGTCGGCGGTGTGGAGGATGGCGTGATGCTCGATCGCGGTGGTGATCAGGTGGGTCGGCTTGCCCTGCGCCCGCGCCGCCTCGATGACCCCCCTGAGGGCGAGATTATCACCCTCTGTGCCACCCCCGGTGAAGACGATCTCGTTCGGGGCGCAGCCGAGGACGCGAGCCACCGCCGCGCGTGACTCATCGAGCGCGGTCCGCGCCGCGCGCCCCGCCGCGTAGAGGCTCGAAGGATTCCCCCACCCCGTTGCCCAATGAGCTAGCATTGCCGCCACGACCGCCGGATCGACCGGCGTTGTGGCGGCGTGATCGAGGTAGATGGCCGTCTGCTCGGGTGGGTTGAACAGATCGCGGTCTGTCGAGGTCATCGAAAGTTTGCTCCCTGCCCCGCCCGGTGATTGCTAGGTCAGGGCAGGGTGTGTGGCCTATCTGCTTGGTATTCTGTTTTGCAAGCGCTCGTGGGGTTGCGGTCTCACCCCCGGCTCGCTGCGCTCGCCACCCCCTCTCCCAATTCTAGGAGAGAGGGAAGAACCTGAAAGCGCAGAGGCCGTCACCCCACCCTCCCCGACGCGGGGAGGTCCGCCCCCTCAGTTCGCCGCGACCGCCGCATTGAGCCGCGCGATCCTGCGTCCGACCGCCGCCGCGACCGCCGCCAGACGCGGAGTGAGATCCGCGAACTGCGCCGGGTTGAGCGATTGTGCCCCATCTGAGAGGGCTTTGTCGGGGTTGGGGTGCATCTCGATCATCAGGGCGTCAGCCCCGGCGGCGACCGCCGCAATCGCCATCGCCGGGACCAGATCGGCTTTACCGGTACCGTGGCTCGGGTCGATCACGATCGGTAGGTGGCTCATCTTCTTGACGAGCGGCACCATGCTCAGGTCGAGGGTGTTGCGGGTCGCCGTCTCGAAGGTGCGGATACCGCGTTCACAGAGGATTACGTTCGGCTGCCCGCTCGCCATGATGTACTCGGCGGCGAGCAACCATTCGTCGAAGAGCATCGACATCCCACGCTTCAACATCACCGGCTTGCCCGCCGCGCCCGCCGCTTCGAGCAGCAGATAATTCTGCGCGTTGCGTGCCCCGATCTGCGAGACATCGGCGTAGCTGGCGACGAGCGGTACATCGGACGGCGTCATCACTTCGGTGATGATCGGCAGCCCGGTCTTCTCACGCGCCAGGGCCATGATCTCCAGGCCACGCTCACCGAGACCACGGAACTCATACGGCGAGGTGCGCGGCTTGTAGGCACCGCCGCGCAGCATCGTCGCTCCGGCGGCGCGCGATATTTCAGCCGCTTGCAGGAACTCTTCTTCGCCCTCGACCGAGCATGGCCCCGCGATGACCACGATCTCGTCGCCGCCGAACGTCACCGGGCCGACGTTGAACCGCGTATTCGTGGGGTGGAAATCGCGCGAGGCGAGTTTGTATTTCTTCGAGACGCGCAGGGTTTGCTCGACACCCGGCAGAACTTCCAGCGCCTGCTGTAACTGCTCGGTGATCGGCACGCCGATCACGCCGACGATCGCCTGATTCTCCCCGAGCGTGATCTGCGAGCGCAGCCCCGCATCGCTGATCATCTGCGTGACCCGTTGCAGATCTTCCTGCGCGAAACCGCTCCGCATGACGACGATCATGGCAATGATGCTCCTTTAGTGATGGGGACGGAACAGGAGACGCGGAGACACGGAGAGGGTGGGGAGAGAAAAGTACGAAGTACGAACTACGAACTACGAATCAATTAACTTCATCCTCACGTCGTTCTCTGTGTCTCCGTGTCTCCTGTTCCGTCTTTCTTCTCAACGATCCAAGGTTTCGCTCCACCCACCGGCCTGCATGGCGAGGTCGGGGCGGAGTTTCGTGGCTTCGCGCAGATAGATGTGCCGGATCTGCTTGGCAGTGCGCTCGGTATTCAGGTGCAGCAAGATCCGAATACAGCGCGGGAGTGCGCCCGGCACCGCCATCTCGTGCGCGTTGAGCAGGGCGATATCGGTCCAGCCGATCTCGCGCGCCGCCACCGCAGGGAAGGCGGCATTCAGGTCCATCGTCGTGGTAAACAGGACGCTCGCCACGCGCTCCTGCTCGATCGCATTCGCCTCGATCATCGTCTGCAAGAGTTCGGTCGTCGCGTTCAGAATCGCCTCGGCGGTATTCGTCTCGACTGTCGTTGCGCCGCGAACCCCGCGACAGAGCAACTGGCCCATTCCCACCCCTCACCATCACCTGCACGTTGAACAGATGATGGCGGTAGTGGGGGATTTTGGCAAGTCGGGTACGGGGGACGAGGTAAAACAGGAGACACGGAGACACGGAGAGGGGCGGGAGAACGAAGGTAATTGATTCGTGCTTCGTATTTCGTACTTTTCTCTCCCCGCCTTACCCTCGTAGATCGCGGACGAAGGTTTCGATGGCGGCGACGCGCTCTGGCATGGGGGCGTCTTCGACTTCGCCGAGCCGGTTGAGGAACGCCGCGCCGATGATCGCCCCCTCGGCCAGCTTGCCGACTTGCGCGACATGCTCAGCGTTCGAGATGCCGAAGCCGACGGCGAGCGGCAAATCGGTGTAGGTGCGGATCCGCGTCAAGTATTCGGCCAGACCTTCTTGCAAGTTTGCGCGGGCGCCGGTGACACCGGTCAGCGAGATGCAGTAGATGAAGCCGCTTGCCCGCCGCACCACTTCCTTGATCCGGTGTTCCGGGCTGGTCGGCGCGAGGAACATGATGAAGTCGCGACCGTGGCGGCGGCAGGCATCGGCGAGCTCATCGCTCTCCTCGGGCGGCAGATCGGGGACGATCAGGCCATCGATCCCGGCAGCGGCGCAATCGGTGACGAAACGCTCGATCCCGTACCGCAGGATCGGGTTGACGTACCCCATCGCGATCAGCGGCACCTCGACGCCATCGGCGCGGAGTTTGCGGGCGACTTCCAGCGTTGTCGCCACGCTGACGCCGTTTTTCAGGGCACGTTGATTCGTGCGCTGGACCGTCACGCCATCGGCCAGCGGATCGGAGAAGGGAATCCCCAACTCGATCATGTTGCCGCCGCCACGAACGATCGCCGGAATCCCCGCCAGGGTTGTCTCCACATCGGGGTAGCCGACGGTGAGATAGGGCATGATCGCGGTGCGCCCCTCGCGTTTCAATTGCGCGAACATCTCCGTGATCCGGCTGGGGCGGAGTGTCGCGCCAGCGGTTGGTTGGCTATCGACTGTTTGGACCATCTTGTACATCGTCCTTTCGGTGGCGTTATTGTAGCCCCAACGCGCCGATCACCGTATCCAGGTCTTTGTCGCCGCGACCGGAGAGGTTGACCATGATAATCTCTTCCGCCGGGCGTTCCGCCGCCAGCTTCACGGCGTAGGCGAGGGCGTGGGACGATTCGAGCGCCGGGATAATCCCCTCGGTGCGGCAGAGGAGTTGAAACGCCTCTAATGCTTCGGCGTCGGTGATCGAGACGTACTGCGCCCGCCCGGCATCCTTGAGGAATGAGTGCTCCGGGCCGACACCGGGATAGTCCAGCCCGGCAGAGATCGAATGGGCTTCCTGGACCTGGCCGTTCTCGTCTTGCAGCAGATATGACTTCGCGCCGTGCAACACCCCGACTTGCCCGACACTCAGCGGCGCGGCGTGCTGGCCCGTCTCGATCCCGTGTCCCGCCGCCTCGACGCCGATCAGCGCCACTTCGCCATCGCCAAGGAAGGGGTGGAAGATCCCGATCGCGTTCGAGCCGCCGCCGACGCAGGCGATGATGTAGTCGGGGAGGCTGCCGACAAGGGCGAGGCTCTGCTCGCGCGCTTCCCGCCCCATGATTACCTGGAAATCGCGAACCATTCGGGGGTAGGGGTGCATCCCGACGACCGAACCGATGATGTAATAGGTCGTCTCGACATTCGTGACCCAGTCGCGGATCGCCTCGTTCGTTGCATCTTTGAGGGTGCGACTGCCGGATGAAACCGGGCGCACCTCCGCGCCGAGCAGCCGCATCCGGGTGACGTTCGGCGCTTGCCGTGCGATATCGATCTCGCCCATGTAGACGATACATTCGAGGCCGAGCATCGCGCAGACCGTGGCGGTCGCGACACCATGCTGCCCCGCGCCGGTTTCGGCGATGATCCGCTGCTTGCCCATCCGCGCCGCCAGCAAGCCCTGACCGAGCGCGTTATTGATCTTGTGCGCGCCGGTATGCGCTAGATCTTCGCGCTTGAGATAGATCTGCGCCCCACCGATCCGCTTCGTCAACGCCCTGGCATGATAGAGCGGTGTTGGTCGCCCGACGTACTCCGCTTCCAGCCGCGCAAATTCGGCCATGAAGTCCGGGTCTTGCAATGCTTCGTCGTACGCCGCCTCCAACTCATCGAGCGCGCCCATCACCGTCTCGGGGGCGTACTTGCCGCCGAACTCCCCGAAACGCCCGCGCTCATCCGGCTCGGACGTGAACGGTGTTTGCCGGGTGGCGTACGGCGAATTTGGATCGCTCGCGGGTAATACCGATGCCGTTGTTCCTGGGGTCATCTGGTGCTCCATTCGTGTAGTAGTCGGTAGGCAAAGGGGATCGGCGAAGGTTCGGAGAAGATTCGGAGACACGGAGGAAGACGGGAGAACGAAGTTGATTGATTCGAACGTCGTACGTCGTAGTTCGTACTTTCCCCGCCCTCTCCCAATCTCCGTGTCCCCTATATCCGTCCCTACCCCAGCCCGACCGCCGCCTTGACCCGCTTCAGGGTCGCCTGCGCGGTCGGCTCGATCCGCGCGGCACCCTGGCGGAGGATCGCTTCAAGGTGATCGGGGTTGGCGCGTAGCTCGTCGTAGCGTTCCTGGATCGGGCGCAGGGTGTCAATGACCCGCTCGGCGAGCGCCTTTTTCAGGTCGCCGTAGCCCTTGCCCGCGAACTCCTCTTCGATCGCCTCGCGCGATTGTTCGGAGAGGAGTTGGTACATCTCCAACAGGTTGAACAAACCGTGGCGCGACTCGTCGAAGCGGATCTCGCGCCCTGAATCGGTGACCGCGCGCATGATCTTGCGCCGGTTGATGTCGCTCGATGCGAGCAGTTCGAGTGTCCCTTCCGGCTCGCTCTTCGACATCTTGCGCTTCGGGTCGGCCAGCGACATGATTCGTGCGCCGGTTGTGCTGATATGCGGCTTCGGCAGCACGAAGAGCTTTTGGTCGTAGCGGGCGTTCATCCGCTCGGCGACATCGCGGGTCAGTTCGATGTGCTGCTTCTGATCCTCGCCGACCGGGATGAGATCGGTGTCGTAGAGCAGGATATCGGCCGCCATCAGCGCCGGATAGGTAAACAGCCCTGCCGATGCGCGCTCCGTCCCCTCGCGCGCCGCCTTGTCCTTGAACTGTGTCATCCGCTCCAACCAGCCCATCGGTGTATAGCAGTTGAGGATCCAGGCGAGTTCGGCGTGGGCGCTGATATGCGACTGTACGAAGACCGCGACGCGCGCCGGATCGAGCCCCGAAGCGATGAAGACGGCGGCGAGTTCGCGCGTCGCCTCGTGGAGTGCGGCGGCATCCTGCGGCACGGTGATCGCGTGCATATCGACGATGCAGAAGATGTTGTCGTTCTGGTCCTGCTCGGCGACCCAGCGCTTGATCGCCCCCAGGTAGTTGCCGATGTGGAGTGCGCCACTCGGCTGAATACCGGAGAATATCCGTGGCTTTGGCTTTGTTTCCGTGGTGGTTGCCGGTGTAGTCATCGTCGCGGTGGTCATTTGCTCTGGTCCTCCTCTATCATCAACGCTGTAGACGATTAGCTGCGATTACGCCAGTAGAACTGTCTGATAAAGCCGCGCGTGCAGACCCGGTAGCGGACCCGCAAGCGGTAGGCATTGTCGCGTCTCATCCCGCCCCCTGCATCGCTGCGTCGGCCTCGCGGGTTGCCGCGATGAACGCGCGGATCTTGGCCGGGTCTTTGGCTTTGTCTGTCTCTACGCCGCTGCTGACATCGACCGCAAACGGCTCGACCGCCCGGATCGCCACACCGACATTTTCCGGTGTCAGCCCCCCGGCCAGGAAGATCGGCCAGAGTCGGGCCAGGGTCGCCGCCGCACTCCAGTCGGCCTGGATGCCGGTGCCGCCATACGCACCGGAGACGTGGGCATCGATCAACGGGGTCAATGGTTGGCCGAGCGGCCCCGGTTCGCGCGGGCCGAGCATCGTCGTTGCGCTCGTGAGCCGTTCGCGCACCCGCACCAGGCTATCGCCGGGCGCGATGCGGACGGAGCGTAGGATCGGCCGGTCGAGTCGCGCGAGGTCGGCGGGCTGCTCGTCGCCACTCAGTTGTACCAGATCGAGTTCGGCTTCTGTTGCGATCATGTTGATCCGCTCCGGTGTCTCATCGACGAAGAGCCCGACCGCCAGCGTTGCGTGCCCCGCCGCCCGTAACTCCCGCACGATCGCGCCCGCTGCTGCTGGCGTAACGTTGCGGTGGCTCGGTGGGTAGAAGACGAAGCCGAGCAGATCGGCCCCCGCTACCGCCGCGACGAAGGCACTCTCGACGGTGCCGATCCCGCAGATCTTGATCAGCGTGCTCACGAGCGCCCTAAGAGGGTGCGGATCGCCGCGCCACGATCGGCGGCTTTCACCAATGATTCACCGACGAGGATCGCATCGACCCCCACCGCTGCGAGTCGGCGCACATCGTCGGCGGTGCCGATCCCGCTCTCCCCGACGATCGTCACCCCCGCTGGCAAGAGCGGGGCCAGACGCTCGGTCGTCGCCAGATCGACGCGGAACGAATGGAGATCCCGATTGTTGATCCCGATGATCGTCGCGCCCGCCGCCAGCGCCCGCTCGGTCTCCGCCTCGTTGTGGACCTCGACCAGCGCCGCCATCCCCCAATCGAGGGTGGCCGCGTGGAGATCGCGCAGCGCGGCGTCATCGAGCATCGCCACGATCAGCAGGATCGCGTCGGCCCCGGCGGCGCGGGCCTCGGCCAGTTGATAGCGGTCGAGCAGGAAATCTTTCCGCAAGGCGGGGCGGGGCGTCGCCGCCGCCCGCGACAACACTTTCACCGCACGCAGATAGTCGAGGCTGCCCTTGAAGAACTCCTCGTCGGTCAGGACCGAGATGGCGTCGGCCGCAGCTGCCAGATAGTCGGCCGCGATGGCCTCCGGCTCGAACGGCTCGATCAGGATCCCCTTCGACGGTGACGCCCCCTTGACTTCGGCGATTAGGCGCATCCCCGGCGCGGCGAGCGCGGCGGCGAAGTCGAGCGCCGGTTCGTTCGCCCGCGCCTCGCGCTCAACCTCTGCTTGCGGTCGGCGTGCCTTGCGATCGGCGACCTCGCGGTGTTTGTGCGCGACGATCCGCTCCAGAAACGTCGTCGCGCCGGTCGTTTGGGTCATTGTAGCCTCTCTAACGATCTCATCGGTGGTGGCAACACTCAGGCGTGCGTCGCGAGCGGCAGACCATTCGGGGTCGCGATCGCGCTGGTTTCGCCGAAACTCTGGGTCAGCGCCACCAACTGCGCGAGCTTGCGCTTCGCCGCGCCCGTGTCGAGAGCTTCGCGGGACATGGCGATCCCATCGCCCCAAGTCGGCGCGACCCCCGCGACGTAGAGGACAGCGGCGGCATTGAGGAGGACGACACCCTGCCGCGCCCCGTTCCCGCCATCGAAGAGTTCGTTGATGATTGTGACGTTGTCCTCAACTGTGCCGCCGACGATATCGGATGCCTTGCCGCGCTTCAGCCCGAACTGCTCCGGTGTCACCTCATAAGTCTCGATCGTCGGATTGTCACCGCCGTGGACCTCGCAGACGAGCGTCGGCCCGGCGATCGAGACCTCATCGAGCCCTTCGACGCCGTGGACCAGGATCGCGTGCCGGGTGCCCATCATCCCGATCGAGCGCCCGAGGCGTTCCACCAGGGCGCGCTCCGGCACGCCGATCAGTTGCGATTGCGCGCGGGCCGGGTTCGTCAGCGGGCCGAGGAGATTGAAGACGGTGCGGATCCCGATCTCGCGACGCGGTGGCCCGGCGAAGCGCATCGCCGGGTGGAAGGCGGGCGCATACATGAAGCCGATCCCGATCTCTTGGATGCAGCGCGCGACCTGCTCCGGCGTCGCCTCGATCCGCACGCCGAGCCCTTCAAGCACATCGGCGCTGCCGCACTTGCTCGATGCCGAGCGGTTGCCATGTTTCGCCAGGTGTGCCCCCGCCGTCGCCGCGACAATCGCTGCGGCGGTCGAGATGTTGAACGAGCCGCTATTGTCGCCGCCCGTGCCGCAACAATCGACGATCTGATAGTCCTCGGGGAGCGGCACACGCAGCGATTTCGCGCGCATCACCTCGGCGAAGCCCGCGATCTCCTCGTCGGTTTCGCCGCGAATCCGTAGCGCGGTGACGAGCGCGCCGAACTGTGCCCCCGTGGCCCCGCCGGTCATGATCTCTTCCATGACCGTCTGTGCTTCTTCGCGGTTGAGTGTGCCGCCTTCGATGATTGCGCGTAGAGCGTCTTTGATCATGGTATGCCTCCGGGGTGGTAGTCGGTAGTCGGTAGTCGGTAGTCGGTAGTGCCGTATCAGTGGGCGGTAGCCAGTGCCGAATCCGTAGCCACTGGCGCACTGGCGCACTGGCGCACTTCCCTCTGACCGCTCAAGAAGTTCCGCAGCAAGTCGTGTCCATGCTCGGTGAGAATCGCTTCGGGATGAAACTGTACCCCTTCGATCGCGTACTCGCGGTGCCGCAGGCCCATGATGATCCCATCGGCCGTTTCCGCGCTGATCTCCAGACACGCGGGGAGGGTGTCGCGCTCGACGATCAGCGAGTGGTAGCGGGTGGCGGTGAAATTCTGCGGCAGCGCGGCAAATACCCCGCGACCGTCATGGTGGATCGCCGAGAGTTTGCCGTGCATCACTATCGGCGCGCGCACAACTTCGCCGCCGAACGCCGCCCCGATCGCCTGATGCCCCAGGCAGACCCCCAAGATCGGCACCTGTCCCGCCAGCCGCTGAATGATCTCGACCGAGATCCCCGCCTCCTGCGGCGTGCAAGGTCCGGGCGAGATCACGATCCGCTCCGGGGCCAGCGCAATGATCTCGTCCACGGTGATCGCATCATTGCGCCGAACGACAACCTCCGCGCCAAGTTCACAGAGATACTGGTAGAGGTTGTAGGTGAACGAATCGTAGTTGTCGATTAGGAGAATCATCGGTGTTGCTCCGCTCCGAATAGTCGTGAGTCGTGGGTCGTGAGCGCCCCCCAGCCCCCAATTCTGGGGCGTAGAGGCGATAACAACACCGGGAGGTTCCGCGAGGGTTATCGCCTCGCAACATCTCTACGCCCCAGAATTGGGGGGCTGGGGGGCGCTCACGACTCATCATTGACCATCTCTTCGGCCAGATCGACCGCGCGCAGCGAGCCGCCGAGCTTGTGAAAACATTCGGCGTATTCGCGCGCTGGCTCGCTGTCGGCCACGATCCCGCCACCGGCTTGCATCGAGACGATCCCGTCCTTGACAACCATTGTTCGCAGGGTGATCGCCGTGTCGAGCGCGCCATCGAAGCCGACGTAGCCGACCGCGCCGGAGTAGGGGCCGCGCCGGTCGCGCTCCAACTCGGCGATGATCTCCATCGCGCGAATCTTCGGCGCGCCGGAGACCGTACCGGCGGGGAAGCAGGCGCGGAGGGCATCGACGCCGCGCAGTTCGGGCCGCAACTCCCCTTCGACATTCGAGACGAGGTGCATGACGTGGGAATAACGCTCGACCGTCAACAGCTTCGGCACGCGTACGGTGCCGGGGACCGCGACCCGCCCAACATCGTTGCGCCCGAGATCGACCAACATGATGTGCTCGGCGCGTTCTTTCTCATCGGCCAGCAGCTTGGCCGCCAGGGCCGCATCGGCCGCCTCGTCTGCGCCGCGTGGATAGGTTCCGGCGATCGGGTGATTCGTCACCACGCCATCTTCGAGCCGCACCAGCAACTCCGGCGACGCCCCGACGATCTGAAAATCGCCGAATTGCAGGAAGTACATGTACGGCGACGGATTGACCGCCCGCAGCGCGCGATAGATCGTGAACGGATCGGCGGCGGTGGGGCGATCGAGTCGCTGCGAGAGGACGACCTGGAAGATGTCGCCGGCGGCGATATATTCCTGCGCCCGCCGCACCTTCGCCTCGTACTCAGGCTGGGTCGTGTTGTGGATCGGGGCCGCGTCGAAGTACTCGGGGTGGCGATTGGCGATCGGGGCCGGGACGAGCGGGGCGCGCAGTCGGGCCAATAGCTCCGCGATCTTCGCCTCGGCGCGGGCGTAGGCCGCCGCGACATCGCCGCCGGTCGTATCCGGCAGGACGTGGGCGACAACCTTGACGCGGCGGCGCACATGGTCGAAGACGAGCAGGGCATCGGCTAGCAGGAACACACCGTCCGGCAGATTGAGCGCATCGTGCTCCGGCACCGCGAGGCGCTCGAAGTAGCGGATCGCCTCGTAGCCGAGATAACCGACCGCGCCGCCGCTGAACCGGGGCAACTCGGGGATGGCGACCGTGCGATAGCGCCCCAACTCCGCGTCGAGCGCCGTCAGCGGATCGGCGAATTCTCGCTCGCTGGTCGTGCCATCGGCCTCGACTCGTTGGATTATGCCGCTGTGGAGACGCAGGGTACAGAGCGGATCGGCCCCGATGAAGGAGTAGCGCGCGACGCGCTCACCCCCCTCGACACTCTCCAGCAGGAAGCCCTGGCGTTCATGGCCGACGACCTTGAGGTAGGCCGAGACCGGCGTTTCCAGATCAGCCAGGACTTCGCGGAAGATCGGGACGCAATTGACGCCCCGCTCGTGTACCAACTTTTCGACTGCTTCCAGGCTCGGCGTGAGCTCGCCGCCCCGTGTCGCCCTGCGCCGCTCGATCGTGACCGTCATCGTCTGCCCTCCGTGCCAGGGCCGCGACGGTCAACGTGGTGGCCGCGCGGCGGGCAACAAAAAACCCTCATCCGCCAGGGACGAGGGAATCGCTTCCACCGTGGTACCACCCTAATCGCAACGCCCTCACGGTGCGTTGCCTCTACGAGTACGGGAATGGCCGAAGCCCGCTTCCGATACCCAGCTCCCAGCTAACGGTGGAGTTACCGGCGACGCCTACTTGATCAGCGATGAGACCTGGGCCTCAGTGACTGTTCGGGCCGCGACTCACGGAGCCATTCACCACGCGCGCCGGTTGTTGGCTTGCACCACCCGCCAACTCTCTGGACCGCGCCTTCGTCGTTACTCGTTCCGTTCTGCGTCGTTCATCTATTCACTTGGCTTTCACTCTAGCACGCGCACGGCAGATCCGTCAAGGCGGCTTGCACGATCATTGTTTGATCGCTCCGGCGTCGTGCATAACGCCTCATCGTGCAATGGGCGGATATTAGAAGACAGAAACGGGCCGGAGGGGATTACCCTCCGGCCCACCTTGGTGCCGTTGCTCGGCTGATTGTATTAGTGAATCCAGACCGCCGTGCCGATCGAGGACCAATCGTAGATCCACTTAGCGGCCCAGACAGGCGCACCGACGCAGCCGTGGCTGGTGGCGCGGACGCCGAAGTTATTGTGCCAGTAGACGCCGTGGATCGCATCGCCGTTATAGTCGAAGTACATCACCCACGGCACATCCGGCTGGAAGTAATATTGCTCACTTCCCTTCGGGCCGCCCCCTTCCATATTCTGCGATTCGAGGAAGGTGTGGATACGGAATGTACCCTTCGGCGTCTCCCAGTCGGGGCGACCGGTGCTGACCGCCACATCGAAGATCACCGCGCCGTTCTCCCAGACGTAGAGATGCTGCTGAGCGATATTGACCTCGATATACGCCTTGCCGAGGTCCGGGCGCGGCTCCGTCGGCTTCGGCGGCACTGGGGTCGCGGTCGGCTTCGGCGGCACCGGGGTCGCGGTCGGCGGGATCGGCGTCGGGGTGGCGAACAGTTGCTCGTCATAATCCGGCGCGTTCTGCAGGCGCGGTACCGACGCCGTATTGATCTTCTTTTCCTGGGCCATCTGCGAGCCGAGCAGGCCGAGGAGCACGGTGTACGGTGGCTGGTTCTCCGGGTGGTACTCGAAGCGGTTACGCTCGAAATACTGCACCGTATAGGTCTTGCCGTCGGTCGGGTTCTTTTCCTGGAATTCCTCGCTCAGCGGGTAGCCGAACTGATCGAGCGCCCCGTTCTTGGTGTAGTAGTCGAGGAAGGCGCTGCCGACAGAATGCTTCGTTTCGGGGAAATACTTGGCCCCGGTAGGTACCTTATCTTCCGCGATCGGATTCATCGCCGGATTCGTCTTGACCTTCTCCGCGTTGTTCCGCCCGAGCTGGCCGAGGATAATATCCCACGGCGCGGCATTCTCCGGGTGTGACTCCAGGCGA
>JAABUN010005830.1_pt1 | contig 14827 bp, 11 predicted proteins | sample 5559311 | NCBI WGS metagenome assembly JAABUN01 (sample SAMN10711877, study PRJNA513370) | rock metagenome | isolation source: Antarctica rocks | place: Antarctica: Victoria Land, Siegfried Peak sud | reverse complement strand
GTACGGCGTCCTCGACGGCAGACGTCTGGGTCTGGCCGGTCCGGGCCGCGAGCTCGCGTACGAGACGGTGGGTCTCCTCGTTCTTGATGTTCAGGCTCATGGTGGAAGTCTACCCGTCGCGGGTAGTGGTCTACCCCGGCAGCTGCGGCGGGGCTACGGTCAGCAGCTCGGCCGCCAGATCCCCGTGGGCGGCGACCCGGTCGAGCACCTCTTCGGGCGAGAAGCGCAGGTCGTCCGGCCCGTCCACCGCACCGATCTCCTCCCAGGTCACCGGGGTGGCGACGCTCGGTCGCTCCCGGCCGCGCAGGGAGTAGGGCGCGATCGTGTTGCGGGCGGCCAGGTTCTGGTTGTAGTCGACGTAGATCCGCCCCGCCCGCTGGGTGACCGACATGGTGGCGACGAAGAAGTCCGGATAGGCCTTGGCCAGGCTCGCGTTCAGGGCCTTGACGTACGCCCAGACGTCCCGACTGCGGGTGGGGGCGACGGCGGCGTACACCTGGATCCCCTTGCTGCCCGAGGTCTGCGCAACCGGGATCAGCCCGTCCTCGGCCAGCCGGGCGGCCACGATCAGTGCCGCCCTGGCCGTCTCCACGATGCTCATCCCGGCCCCCGGGTCGAGGTCGACCACCACCCGGTCGGCGAGTGGCTCGCCCGGATGGGGGTCGGTGTCCGGCAGGTCGAGCACCCCGTTCGGCCCGGGTCGACCACTGGCCACGGTCCACTGCGGGACGTGCAGCTCCAGGGCGGCCAGGTTGGCCAGCCAGACCAGGGTGGCGTCGTCGTCGGCGACCACGTAGTCGATGTCGCCGTCGCTGGTGCCGACCTGGACCCGGCGTACCCAGTCGGGGGTCCCGGGCGGGGCGTTCTTCTCGTAGAAGGAGCTTCGGTCCTCGCCGACCCCGTCGGGGAACCGCAGCCGGGTGAGGGCCCGATCCCGGACGTGGGGCAGCATCGTCGGAGCGATCTGCAGGTAGTAGTGGATGACCTCGGCCTTGGTGTAGCCGACGCTGGGGTAGAGCACCTTGTCCAGGTTGCTCAGGGTCAGGGTTCGGGTGCCGACCTGGGTCACCACCTCAGATGCGGGTCGTCCAGCTCGGGCCACGGCCAGCCAGTCTGGCACCGCCGGCCCCCGCTTGCGAGGGAGTCAGGCCATCTGCTCGTACGCCGGGACGGTGAGGAACTCCGGGAAGTCATCGGCAACGGCGACCTCGACGAAGGCCGAACGGGCCTGCTCGTAGCCCTCCGGGTCGCCGGGCAGCTTGGCGATCTCCTCGGTGACGAGCCGGGTGACGAGGTCGGGCGTCACCACCTCCCCGGTGTCCAGCTCGACGTCGTTGTGCAGCCACTGCCACACCTGAGACCGGGAAATCTCGGCGGTGGCGGCGTCCTCCATGAGGTTGAAGATGGCCACCGCCCCAGCGCCGCGCAACCAGGAGGCCAGGTACTGGATGCCCACACTGATGTTGCTGCGCAGGCCGGCCTCGGTGACCTCGCCCGGCGTCGCGGCCACGTCGAGCAGCTGGTCCGCGCTCACCTGAACCTCCGGGCGCTGCCGGTCGAGCTGGTTGGGCCGGTTCCCGAGGACGGCGCCGAAGGCCTCACGACAGATCCCGACCAGGTCAGGGTGGGCGACCCAGGACCCGTCGAAGCCGTCCGCGGCCTCGCGGGCCTTGTCGTCGCGCACCTTGGCCAGGGCGGTCTCGTTCACCTCGGGGTCACGGCGGTTCGGGATGAAGGCGGCCATCCCACCGATCGCGTGCGCCCCACGCTGGTGGCAGGTCTTGACCAGCAGCTCGGTGTAGGACCGCATGAACGGCACGGTCATGGTGACCTGGGCCCGGTCGGGCAGCAGGAACTCCCGGCCGCGGGTCCGAAACTTCTTGATCACGCTGAAGATGTAGTCCCAGCGTCCTGCGTTCAGACCGGCAGAGTGCTCGCGAAGCTCGTACAGGATCTCCTGCATCTCGAACGCGGCCGGGTAGGTCTCGATCAGCACGGTCGCCCGTACAGTCCCGCGGGGGATGCCGAGCCGTTCCTGGGCGAGCAGGAACACGTCGTTCCACAACCGCGCCTCGAGGTGGCTCTCCATCTTGGGCAGATAGAAGTACGGGCCGGCGCCAGCATCGATCTGACGCTGGGCACAGTGGAAGAAGTACAGCCCGAAGTCGACCAGGCTGCCGGACATCGCCTCCCCGTCCACGCTGAGGTGCTTCTCGGGGAAGTGCCACCCCCGCGGCCGCACGACGATGGTCGCCAGCTCGGTGCCGAGGGCGTAGCGTTTGCCTTCAGCGGAGGTGAAGTCGATCGTCTTGTCCAGGGCGTGGCGAAGATTCAGCTGGCCTTCGATCACGTTGGCCCAGGTGGGGGTCGAGGCGTCCTCGAAGTCCGCTAGCCAGACTTTGGCCCCGGAGTTGAGAGCGTTGATCGTCATCTTGGCGTCGGTCGGGCCGGTGATCTCCACCCGCCGGTCGACCAGCCCAGGTGCGGGCAATGCGACCTGCCAATCGCCGGCTCGGACAGCCGCCGTCTCGGGGAGGAAGCTCAGCGTGCCCCCGCCGGCCAGCTCGGCGTACCGCTGGTCTCGCAACCGCAGCAGCTCTCGTCGACGAGCGTCGAAGGTGCGGTGCAGCTCGGCCAGGAAACTCAGCGCGTCCGGGGTCAGCACGGTGTCGTAGCCCGGTCCATCGGCCCCTGTGATCTCGACCGCGCTGATCACTGGGAGACCCCGGCGAGCAGAGCCGGCTCGTGAGCGGGCCCAGCCGGCGTCGGACCTTCGCGCTCAGCCAGCTCTTCGAACTCGGTCACGTTGTCCAGCTGTGTGCCCATCGCGATGTTGGTCACCCGCTCCAGGATCACCTCGACGACCACCGGCACCCGGAACTCCGCCATCATGGCCAACGCCTTTTCGAAGGCTGCGCCGAGCTCCTCGGGGTCACGGACCCGGATGGCTTTGCACCCCAGACCTTCGGCGACCTTGATGTGGTCGACCCCGTAGCCGTCGAGCTCGGGGGAGTTGACGTTGTCGAAGGCCAGCTGCACGCAGTAGTCCATTTCGAAGGTGCGCTGCGCCTGCCGGATCAGCCCGAGATAGGAGTTGTTCACCAGCACCTGGATGAAGGGCAGCTTGAACTGAGCGCCGCAGGCCAGCTGCTCGACGAGAAACTGGAAGTCGTAGTCGCCCGACAGACCCACCACGGTCGACTCCGGGTCGGCTACGCACACGCCCAGCGCTGCGGGCACCGTCCAGCCCAGCGGTCCGGCCTGCCCGGCGTCGATCCAGCCCCGTGGCCGGTAGACGTGCAGGAACTGGGCGCCGGCGATCTGGGACAGGCCGATGTTGCTGACGTAGCGGGTGTCCCGGCCGAACACCCGGTTCATCTCCTGATAGACCCGCTGAGGTTTGATCGGGATGTCGGGGAAGTCGGTGCGCCGGTGCAGGACCTGTTTGCGCTGCTGGCAGGCGGCGACCCAGGCCGTACGGTCGGGGAGCTCTCCGGCGGCTCGGCGCTCGCGCGCTACTTCGACCAGGCGTTCCAGCGCCGCCTTGGCGTCGGAGACGATTCCGAGCTCGGGGGCGAAGATCCGCCCGATCTGGGTCGGCTCGATGTCCACGTGGACGAAGGTGCGGCCTTTGGTGTAGATCTCCACCCCGCCGGTGTGCCGGTTCGCCCACCGGTTCCCGATGCCCAGCACGAAGTCCGAGGCGAGCAGCGTGGCGTTGCCGTAACGGTGCGAGGTCTGCAGCCCCACCATGCCGGCCATCAGCGGGTGGTCGTCGGGAATGGTGCCCCAGCCCATCAGGGTCGGGATGACGGGAACGTCGAGAATCTCGGCGAGCTCGACCAGCTGTGGGGCGGCGTCGGCGTTCACGATGCCGCCTCCCGCCACCAGCAGAGGTCGCTCCGCGCGGGTGAACAGATCCAGCGCCTGCTCAGCCTGCTCCCGGGTTGCGGCCGGCTTGTCGACGGGCAGCGACTCGTACGTGTCGATGTCGAAGTCGATCTCGGCCAGCTGCACGTCGATCGGCAGGTCGAGCAGCACCGGACCGGGGCGACCGGAGCGCATCAGGTGGAAAGCGCGCTGGAAGGCCCCGGGGATGTCGGCCGGGTCCTGGACGGTCTGGGCCAGCTTGGTGACCGGGGTGGCGATGGCGGCGATGTCGACCGCCTGGAAGTCCTCCAGGTCCAGCTTGGCGACCGGCGCCTGACCGGTGACGACCAGGATCGGCACCGAGTCGGCCCAGGCCGCGTACAGACCGGTGATGGTGTCGGTCCCGCCGGGTCCGCTGGTGGCCAGGCAGAGCCCGATGTTGCCCGGGGTGGCCCGGCTGTAACCCTCCGCCATGTGCACCGCGCCCTCGACGTGGCGGCCCAGGTAGTGCTTGATCGTCCCGCGGCCGAGCATCGCGGAGTAGAACGGGTTGATCGCCGCCCCGGGCACGCCAAAGGCACAGGTGATGCCTTCGCGTTCCAGGATGAGGATGGCAGCGTCGATGGCACGCATCTGGGTCATGGTTCAGGCCTCCTGGCCGGTGGTGGTGGACGTCGCGGCGCGTCCGGACAGCTGATCGACGAGCAGCAGGAGGGCACTGTGGTCCAGCTGCCCGTGACCCATGGCTCGCAGCGAACCCATCAGCTGGGCCAGCTGTGCGCCGAGGGGAAGGGCTACCCCGGCGGCTCGGGCGGCCGACACGACGATGCCCAGATCCTTGTGGTGCAGATCGACCCGGAAACCCGGCTCGAAGCTGCGGCTCCGCATCCCTGCGCACTTGCGGTCCAGCACGGTGCTGCCCGCCAGGCCGCCGCTGAGAACCTCGAGGGCCGCCGCGGTGTCCACCTGGTGTGCTTCCAGAAAGACCAGAGCCTCGGCCAGCAGCTGGAGATGGCCGGCCACCATTAGCTGGTTGGCCGCCTTGACCGTCTGGCCGGAGCCGATCGGCCCCACGTGCACGATCGTCGTGCCGAACGCCTCCAGCAGGGGCCTGGCCCTATCGACATCAGCCGGCGCGCCGCCCACCATGATCGACAGCACCCCGTCCACCGCGCCGCCCTGTCCGCCGCTGACCGGTGCATCCACCACCCGAACGTCGTACGCCGCCGCCGCCGCTGAGAGCTGGCGGGCCACGTCAGGCCGGATCGAGGAGCAGTCGATGTGCAGGGTGCCGGGTTTGGCGGCGGCGTAGAGGCCGTCGTCGGAGTAGGCGACCTGCTCGACGTCCGGGCTGTCCGGCAGCATCGTGATCACCACCTCGGCCTCGGCCACGGCCGCCGCCACCGAGTCGGCTTGTCGCCCGCCCTGCTCGATCAGCCGGTGGACGGCCTCCGGACTGCGGTTCACCCCGATGACGTCATGCCCCGCCTGGACGAGGTGGGCGGCCATGGGGGCGCCCATGATGCCCAGTCCGATGAACGCGATGGTGGTCATCTGTCTCCTTGCCAATGCCGGGTGAAGGGAAGTCGTCGGGTGAGGCGAAGTCGTCGGGTGCGGAAGCTGTCGGGTGCGGTGGGGTCGAGGCTGGGAGCCGGCTGGTGGCCCTGGTGTGCGGCTCCGACGCTCAGCGGGTGCTGAGTCCGGCGGCCCGCTGGTCCGGCGGGAGCCAGGCCAAGCTGTCGATGGTGGTCGAGCTGGGGGCGTACTCCAGGCCGATCCAGCCGGGGTAGCCCGTGGCGGCGAGGGCGTCGAGATAGCGGTCCAGGTCGAGGTCGCCGCTGCCCGGTTCGTGTCGGCCGGGCGCGTCGGCGATCTGCACGTGGCCGACTCGGGCGTGGTGGAGGGACAGAGCCCGGCCCACGTCGTCGCCGTTGACGCTGAGGTGGTAGAGATCTGCGAGCAGGGCCACGTTGCGGACGTCGTGGGCTGCCTCCACCCGCTCGATCAGCGCGACGACGTGATCGGCGGTCAGCAGTGGATACCGAGGGGCTCCACTGACCGGCTCCAGCAGGACCTTGGCGCCGACCCGGGCGGCGGCGTGGGCGGCGTGAACCAGATTCTCCATGGCCACGTCGTCCTGCTGCTGCGCGCTGACCCCGTCCAGCCGGAGCCCGTACAACGCGTTGAAGGCGCTGGTGCCCAACAGAACGCCGATTCCGCAGGCCACGGCCAGGCTGTCGCGGAACTCCGATTCGCGACCCGGCCAGGACAGCAACCCGCGCTCGCCTGACGCCATGTCGCCAGCAGCAAAGTTCAGTCCGACCAGCTGGACGCCGGCGTCCCGGATCGCTGCGACGAACTGGTCGACCTCTCGCTCGGTTGGGGCCGACGAGGCGAAGGGCCACCAGAACTCGATGGCGTCGAAGCCTGCGGCTCGCGCTGCGGCGGGCCTCTCGAGCAGCTCGAGCTCGCCGAACATGATGGAGCAGTTGACCAGGTACCGCCGAGGCTGTGACACGCAACGACCTCCGTATAGCGAAATATAAATTCTGACATCCGGAAGTTTGCCTTGACGACTTCCTCAGTGTCAACCAGATGGGCTACATTCCATATTGCGGAACTCGGGGTGGGCGCAACTCAAGCATGATGAGAGATCACGATGGACAGCTCAAACAAGAGTGGGGTGCAGTCGCTAGACCGAGCTCTGGCGTTGCTGGAACTGCTGGCCGACGCCGGCGGGTCCATGCGGTTGAACGAGCTGGAGGCGGCGACGGGCCTGCCGCTGCCGACCATCCACCGGCTGATCCGTTCCCTAGCCCACAATGGCTACGTACGCCAAGAACCCTCCCGGCGCTATGCGCTCGGTCCGCGCCTCATCCGCCTGGGTGAGGTGGCCGGGCGAGGACTGGCGTCGTGGGCCATGCCCTACCTGAGCGAGCTGGCGATCCGGATCGGTGAGACCGCCAACATGGCCGTGCTCGAAGGTGACGAGGTGGTCTACCTGGCTCAGGTGCCCTCGGCCCACTCGATGCGCATGTTCACCGAGGTCGGTCGTCGCGTGCCTGCGCACTGCACCGGCGTGGGCAAGGCCCTGCTGTCCCAGCTCGACGACACCGCCGTGCTCGCGATCCTGGGTCGGACCGGCATGGCGGCCCAGACGCCGCGGACCCACACCGAACCGATGGCGCTGCTGCGCGAGCTGGCCGAGATCCGCGAACAGGGCTGGGCTGAGGACAACGCCGAGCAGGAGATCGGGGTCCGTTGTGTGGCCGTGCCGGTCCTGGGAGCCCCCGCCCGGGTCGCCCTGTCCGTTTCCGGACCCTCGGGGCGGATCACTGCGGGTCGGGTCGCCGAGATCGCACCCGTGCTGCAGGGAGCTGCGGAGCAGCTGGCAGGGAACTTGCAGGGCGAGACCGGCTAGCTCCGAGCCCGACTGCCGATGCGCTCTGGGCCAGAACTCGTCCCGGGTGCCCCTTGACAAGCATCCGGTCGGGGGCACAACCTTTCGTCTATCGATAGTTGTCTTTCGAATGACGGAAGGATGAGCACTGATGCTCAACCGATCAGCCGGCCCCAGGCCCTCCGCGCGCCGTCAGACCGACCAGGGCGGGTTGGACAGCTCCGGATCCGTCATCACCGACCGGCTGGCTGAGCGGCTGCGGTCGCAGTTCGATCCCGGTCGCGTCATCACCGACGCCACCCGGTTACGGACGTACGAGTGCGACGGGATCACCGGCTACCGCGTGGTCCCGGCCATCGTCGTGCTGCCGGAGTCGACCGACGAGGTGGCCCAGATCGTCGCCGCGTGCGCGGGCGCCGGAGTGCCGTTCGTCGCCCGGGGGGCAGGTACCGGTCTGTCCGGGGGAGCGCTGCCGGTGGCCGATGGTGTGGTGATCAGCCTCGCCCGGATGCGGCGGGTGCTGGACATCGACCTGGACAACCAGCGGATGACCGTCGAGCCCGGGGTGACCAACGCCGACATCAGCCGGGCAGTGGCCGCCGATCATCTCTACTTCGCGCCGGACCCGTCCAGCCAGACCGTGTGCACGATCGGCGGCAACATCGCCGAGAACTCCGGCGGCGCCCACTGCATGAAGTACGGCTTCACCACCAACCACGTCTACGCCATGACCCTGGTGCTACCCGACGGGTCCGTGGTCACGGTCGGCGGAGCCGGTGTCGAAAGTATCGGGCCCGACCTCCGTGGCGCGGTCATCGGCTCCGAAGGCACCTTGGCCATCGCGACCTCGATCACGGTGCGGTTGCTGCGCACGCCCGAGGCCGTCCGCACCCTGGTTGCCGACTTCGCCACCGCCGGGGCCGCCGGTGAGGCGGTCAGTGGCATCATCGCCGCTGGCATCATCCCGGCTGCCGTGGAGATGCTGGACGCCCTGGCCATCGAAGCCTGCGAGGCCGCCGTGCACGCCGGATACTCCCTGGACACCAGCGCCGCACTGGTCGTCGAGCTCGACGGGCCGGCTTCGGAGTGCAGCGAGGATTTCGAACGGGTCAAGCAGATCTGCACCGACGCCGGCACGACGCACATCCGGATCGCCAACGACCCGGGCGAGCGGGCGCTGATCTGGAAGGGGCGTAAGGCCGCCTTCGCGGCGATGGGCCGGATCAGCCCGGACTACTTCGTCCAGGACGGCGTGATCCCGCGGACCCGGCTGGGTGAGGTGCTCAACAAGATGGCCGAGATGGCTGCGGAGGCCAACCTCCGGGTGGCCAACGTCTTCCACGCCGGTGACGGCAACCTTCATCCCCTGGTGCTCTACAACTCCGCCGTGCCCGGTGAGTCCGAGCGTGGTGAGCACCTGTCCAGTGCCATCGCCGAGCTCTGCGTGGAGATGGGCGGCTCCATCACCGGCGAGCACGGGGTCGGGACGGACAAGGCGTGCTCGATGCCGAAGATGTTCTCCGAGGATGACCTGGCCGTGATGATGCGGCTGCGTGCTGCGTTCGACCCAGCAGGTCTGGCCAACCCCGGCAAGATCTTTCCCACCCCGCGGCTGTGCGGCGAGCGGCCCGGACCTTACCGGGTGCACCCCCTCGAGGCCGCCGGCCTGATCGAGCGGATGTGAGATGACCGATCTGCAGAACGCGAGCCCGGACGTGACTCCGACGGGCCCGGTGGGCACGGAGGAACGACCTCGTACGGTCGCCGAGGCGGCCGGTCTACTGCGTCGAACGGCCGGTACGGTGCTGGTCCGCGGCGGCGCCACCAAGCTGGACTGGGCCGGGCGGGTGGACCAGCCCGACCTCATCCTCGACACCGCCGAGCTGCGGGGAGTGCTGACCCACAACCCAGCCGACATGACCGCCTCGGTCCGCGCCGGGACGACCCTGGAGGAGCTGCAACGCCAGCTGGCCGGGGACGGCCAGTGGCTGGCGTTGGACCCGCCCACCAGCTCGACCGGGGCCACCGTGGGCGGTTTGCTGGCGGCCGGGGACTCCGGGCCCTCGCGGCTGCGCTACGGGGGTCTTCGTGATCTTGTCATCGGGGTCACTCTGGTGCTGGCCGATGGCACCGTGGCCCGCTCTGGTGGTCACGTGATCAAGAACGTCGCCGGCTACGACCTGGCCAAGATCGTCAACGGGTCCCTCGGCTCGTTGGCGCTGATCGCGGAGGTCGTGGTCCGGTTGCACCCCCGGCCGGAAGCCTCGCTGACCATCGCCGGCCCGGCGACCGCCGCCCAGGCCACTGCCGCGGCCCTCGCGCTGGCCGCCAGCCCGCACGAGCCGGCTGCGGTCGAGTGGGTCTCGAACCCGGGCGCGTCGGGCCGGACGGGGCAGCTCCTGGTCCGCGTCGACGGCACGTCAGCCTTCGTCGACGGGGCCGGGGGCCGGGTACGCGATCTGCTGGCCGGCCTGGACGTCCACGCGTCGGCCCTCTCGCCGGTGGAATCCACCCAGGTCTGGCAGGCTCAGGCGGGCGCCGTACGGGGTCTCGAGGGCGAGACCAGCCTGCGCATCTGCGGACTTCCCGGTGACTTCGCCCGACTGGCCGAGCGGGGGATCCAGCTGGCGACCGACTCGGGGCTCGACCTCCAGCTGGTCTCCAGCACCGCGCTCGGCATCCACACCGTGCGTCTGGGGGGTGGCGCCACCTCGGCGCACGCGGCGGCGGTGACGGCGCTGCGGGCCGAAGCCGTCAGCCAGGGCGCCACCGTCTTGTTGCGATCGCGGCCGCCGGAGCTGGACCGACTCGTCGACGCACTCGGCCCACCCCCGTCCAGCGTCGAGCTGCTGCGCCGGGTCAAGGACCAGTTCGACCCGGCCGGGCGTTGGGCGCCGGGCCGCTTCCGAGCCTGGTACTGACCGACGTCAGTCCTCGCCGACCCGCTTGCCCCTACCGATTCCATCCTCGATCCCGCCAGGAGCGTCATGACCCAACGCATCGCCGAACCCTCCGACCCGCCCCCGACCAACGGCCCGCAGGCCCCGGACGGGGCCACCCTGGGTGGGGCCGACAGCGGGGCCGTGACCGCTGGGATGCACGACGACCCGGTGGGACCGTTCAGTGCCTTCGACTCCCTGCACGCGCCGAGCGGGGACCTGATCGACGACTGTGTGCACTGCGGGTTCTGCCTGCCGACCTGCCCGACCTACCTGCTGGAGGGCAACGAGACCAACTCACCCCGGGGCCGGATCTATCTGATGAAGATGGGCAACGCCGGCGAGGTGGCTATGGATGAGGAGTTCGTCGGGAACTTCGACGCCTGCCTGGGGTGCATGGCCTGCGTGACCGCGTGCCCCTCCGGCGTCAAGTACGACCAGCTGATCGAAGCCGTACGGCCGCAGATCGAGCGCAACTGGGAGCGCACCCGCAGCGACAAGCTGTTCCGGACCATGATCTTCAGCCTGTTTCCCTACCCGGCCAGGCTTCGGCCGGCGGCCTTCTTCGGCACCCTGTACCAGCGGCTCGGAGTGCGCCGGGTGTTCGCAGCCACCGGGGTGCTCGATCGGCTGCCGGCTCGGCTGCGGGCGATGGAGGCCTTGCTGCCGGCCCTGTCGATGCGCAACGTGATCGCGTACCAGCCGGCGTTCACCCCGGCCGTCGGACCCGTCCGTCAACGGGTCGGCCTGCTGTCGGGGTGCGTCCAGCGGGTCTTCTTCGGCGACGTCAACGCCGCCGCCACCCGGGTGCTGTCGGCCGAGGGCTGCGACGTGATCGCGCCCGGGGATCAGCGGTGCTGCGGGGCGTTGTCATCCCACGCCGGTCGGGAGGAGGAGGCGCTGGACCGGGCGCGGCGGCTGATCGATGTGTTCTCCGCGGAGCAGGTGGACAGCATCGTGGTGAACGTGGCCGGCTGCGGCTCCTCGATGAAGGAGTATGCCGTCCTGCTCCGCGACGACCCCGCGTACGCCGCGAAGGCGGTTGCGTTCTCGGCCAAGGTCCGCGACATCTCCGAGCTGCTCGCCGAGCTGGGTCCCGTGGCCCCCCGGCATCCGATCGCCGCGCGGGTGGCCTACCACGATGCCTGCCATCTCCGACATGCCCAGGGCATCCAGGCCCAACCCCGCGCCGTCCTGCGCAACATCCCCGAACTGACGGTGGTGGACATCCCGGAGGCTGACATCTGCTGCGGCTCGGCCGGCATCTACAACATGGTCCAGCCCGAGCCCGCCGAGGAGCTCGGCCGGCGCAAGGTAGACCACATCGTTTCGACCAATCCCGATGCGGTCGTCACCTCGAACGCCGGCTGCCTGTTGCAGATCCGGCGCTATCTCGACGCCGGCGTCCCGCTGTTCCATCCCGTCCAGCTCATCGACGCCTCGATCCGAGGCCTCGACCCGATCAAAGCCTCAACTGCGCCTCAACCCGCCCACTCCGCTCTCTGACACAGGAAGGCTTTCTCATGTACACCCAGATCTTCGACCCGGTCGCCGGCTCGCTCGCGCTGTCCGCCATCTTCGCCGCTCTGCCGCTGCTGACGATCTTCCTGCTGCTGGGAGTGTTCAAGATGAAGGCGCAGTGGGCGTCGCTGATCGCTCTGGCCGTCGCGCTGCTTGTCGCCGTCCTGGTCTATTCGATGCCGGTCGGGCAGGCTCTCAGCACGGCTGCTGAGGGCGCCACCTTCGGCATCTTCCCGATCATGTGGATCGTGATCGCCGCCATCTGGATCTACACCATGACGGTCGCCACCGGCCACTTCGATGTGCTGCGTCGGTCTTTCGGCACCGTCTCGAGCGACCAGCGGATCCAGGCCGTGATCATCGCCTTCTGCTTCGGCGGTCTGATGGAGGCACTGGCGGGGTTCGGTACGCCGGTGGCGATCAGCTCCGTGATGCTGATCGCGCTCGGGTTCAAGCCCATGAAGGCGGCCACCGTCGCCCTGGTCGCCAATACTGCGCCGGTGGCCTTCGGCGCCATCGCCGTGCCGATCACCACCTTGGCCCGGGTGACGGGTCTGCCGCTCCAGGACCTGTCGTCGATGGTCGGACGCCAGACCCCGGTGCTGGCCCTGTTCGTGCCCCTCGTCCTGGTCTACATGGTCGACGGGCGTCGCGGGCTTCGGCAGACCTGGCTGCCGGCCTCGCTGGCGGGTCTGGTGTTCGCCGTGGCCCAGTTCGTGGCCTCGAACTTCTTGGCGGTGGAGCTCACCGACATCGTCGCCTCGCTGGCTGCCGCGGCCGCCCTGGTGCTGCTGTTGCGGGTGTGGCGCCCGACCGAAGAGCTGAAGGTCGAACGACTGACCGAGATCGAGATGAAGAGCCGCATCACGAGCGCCACGGCGACCGCCCACGCGGTCGAGACCGGCGGTTCGCGCACCCGTGGCGGCGAGCCCGTGCCGGTCGAGGCGGGCCTGGGATCCGGCCGAGGGGCGGCGCCGAGAAGCGGGGCTGGTCAGCTGGCCGATATCGAGCCCGGCGTTCCTGACGAGGAGGTTCGCGACCCGGGTCGAGAGGTCATCAAGGCCTACCTGCCCTACACCATCATCATCATCGTCTTCTCACTGGCCCAGATCGGTTTCGTTAAAGCCCTTCTCGGGCAGGGGGTCGTCGCCTTCAACTGGCCCGGGCTGAACATCGTGACCCCATCCGGCAAGCCGCCGTCCGCCGCGCTGTTCAACTTCAACTGGCTTCCTTCGGCCGGCACCCTGCTGCTGCTCTCGGGGTTGATCACCATGCTGGTGCTCAAGCTCAGCCCGGTCCGGGCCGTCAAGGCCTTCGGCGACACACTGAACCAGCTCAAGTGGGCCATCCTGATCGTGGCGGCCGTGCTGGCCCTGGCGTACGTCATGAACTTCTCCGGTCAGACCATCACCATCGGTCGGTGGATGGCTGGAACCGGCAGCTTCTTTGCCTTCTTGTCCCCGGTCCTCGGCTGGTTGGGGGTGGCGGTGACCGGGTCCGACACCTCATCGAACGCCTTGTTCGGCACCCTGCAGGTCGCCGCCGCCCAGCAGGCGGGGCTCAGCGAGGTGCTGCTCGCCTCGGCCAACACCTCGGGCGGGGTCCTGGGCAAGATGATCTCGCCCCAGAATCTCGCCATCGCGGCTGCGGCGACCGGCATGGCGGGTAAGGAAGGCGACCTGTTCCGCAAGGTCATCGGTTGGAGCTTGGGCTTCCTGCTGCTGATGTGTGTTCTGGTCTATTTGCAGTCGACCTCGGTGCTGTCCTGGATGGTGCCGTGACGTTCGAGGCCCGCCACCCCCGGGTGGTCGTCGCCCCCGACAAGTTCAAGGGCAGCCTGAGCGCCGCCGAGGCAGCCGAGGCGATCGTGACCGGGCTGCGCCGAGGCTGCCCAGAGGTCGAGGTGACCGTGCTGCCGGTCGCCGACGGGGGGGAGGGCACGGTCGCTGCGGCGCTGTCTGCCGGCTACGAATCACGTACGGTGGTCGTTCGCGGCCCGACCGGGGAGCCGGTGCACGCCACCTTCGCCCTGTCGCGGGGGCGTGCCGTGCTCGAGATGGCCGAGGCCTCGGGTCTGCGCAAGCTCCCCGGTGGCCGACCGGCTCCCCGGACCGCTTCGACGTACGGCACTGGTCAGCTGATCCGGGAGGCGCTCGACGCCGGCGCCCGTGAGGTCATCCTCGGGCTGGGCGGTAGCGCGACCACCGACGGGGGCGCCGGGATGGCGGCCGCGCTCGGGGTGCGGTTCCTGGACGCAGCGGGCCTTGACCTGGCACCCGGCGGCTCGGCACTGGCCGACCTGGATCGCATCGACCTCACGGGTCTCGACCCGCGCATCAGCGAGGCGACGGTGGTGCTGGCCAGCGACGTGGACAACCCGCTGGTGGGCCAACACGGGGCCGCCGCGGTCTACGGACCGCAGAAGGGTGCGGACGTAGAGGACGTACGGGTGCTGGATGCCGCGCTCAGTCACTACGCCGAGTTGCTGGCCCGACATACCGGGGTGCTGGTCGCCGCGCTCCCGGGGGCCGGCGCGGCCGGTGGAACGGGGGCGGGCGCGGTGGCTCTGCTGAAGGCCCGATCGGAGTCCGGAATTGCGCTCGTGCTCGAGGTGGTCCGGTTCCACGAGGCCCTTGCCGAGGCCGACCTGGTGATCACTGGCGAAGGGTCGTTGGATCTGCAGAGCCTGTCGGGTAAGGCCCCGGTGGGCATCGCCGCTGCGGCCCGGTCGGCCGGGGTCTCGGTGATCGCGCTGGTCGGGCGGCTCGAGGTGGGCCCGGCCGAGCTGGCGGCGTTCGGGATTGGGGCCGCCTATGCGCTGCTGGAACTGGAGCCCGACGTGGGTCGGGCCCAGACCCACGCGGCCACCCTGCTGGCGGTGCTGGCCGAGAAGGTTGGCGCCCAACTCGGTGGATCTCTCCCGGCGCTGACAAACTCACCCGAGATGAGCCAGCTCAACCCCGGCTGAGCGCTCAGGTTCAAGGAATGGATGCAACACCTGACTGAGAGGTGTTGATCATGAAGCTGGTTGCTCCTGTGGAGTTCTGGACCGAGATCAGGGCGGGTGTCGCGGTGGCGGCGGCGTCGCAGGCGGTGG
>JAABUN010005829.1_pt1 | contig 14830 bp, 15 predicted proteins | sample 5559311 | NCBI WGS metagenome assembly JAABUN01 (sample SAMN10711877, study PRJNA513370) | rock metagenome | isolation source: Antarctica rocks | place: Antarctica: Victoria Land, Siegfried Peak sud | reverse complement strand
CCGCTCGGACGTCGCCGGAGCGGGCGTGACCCTCGAACAGTTCGACCCGTGAGGCGCGGCCGCAGACCCGGCCGAGATCACCGCTGGACTGGGTGTCGCGGACCTCCTGGTAGGTGACCGTGCGCAGGTACTTCCCGACCCACAGACCGCCGGTGTAGCGAGCGGCCCCGAGAGTCGGCAGCACGTGGTTGGTGCCGATCACCTTGTCGCCGTAGGAGACACAGGTGTTCTCGCCCAGGAACAGGGCGCCGTAGTGGTTCATCTTGGTCAGCGCGTCGCGAGGCGAGGCCGTGAAGATCTGCACGTGCTCGGAGGCGAAGGAGTCGGCGATGGCGTATGCCTCGTCGATGTCGTCGGCGACGATCACCTGGCCGTAGTCGCGCCAGGCCGGTCCGGCGTAGTCGGCGGTGGGCATCCCCGGCAGGATCCGCTCGATGTGATCAATCGCCTCGCGCGCGACCTGCTCGCTGGTGGTGACCAGGATGGCCGGCGACTCCGGTCCGTGCTCGGCCTGCGAGAGCAGGTCGACGGCGATCAGGAAGGGGTCGGCGTCGTCGTCGGCCACGATCAGGATCTCGGTCGGGCCGGCAAACAGGTCGATGCCGACCTCGCCGAAGAGCTGCCGCTTGGCCTCGGCGACGTAGGCGTTGCCCGGCCCGGCGATCAGGTCGACCCGGTCCATGGTCTCGGTACCGATGGCCATCGAGGCGACGGCCTGGACCCCACCGAGGATCCAGATCTCATCCGCCCCGGCCAGGCTCATGGCTGCGACGGTGGCCGCCGGGATCTCACCTCGGATGGGCGGCGTGCAGGCCACCACCCGGGGGACCCCGGCCACCTTGGCCGTCACGATGGTCATGTGGGCCGATGCGGTCAGCGGGTACTTCCCGCCGGGGATGTAGGCCCCCGCCGCCTGGACGGGTACGTGCCGGTGACCGAGGAACACCCCGGGCAGGGTCTCCACCTCTACGTCGGTCATCGACGCGCGCTGCACCTCGGCGAAGTGCCGCACCTGCTTCTGCACGAAGACGATGTCGTCGATCACCTGCTTCGGGAGGGTGGCGATGATCTCCCCGACCTGGGCCTCGCTCAGCCGGAAGCTAACACGCGTCCAGCGGTCGAAGGTCTCCGAATACTCCCGGACCGCCAGATCGCCTCGCTCCCGGATGTCGCCGATGATGCCCTCAACATGTTCTCGGACCTCGTCCTGGATGGTGTCGGCGAACGACTTCGTCCGGGCGGTCTTGAGCTGGGTGGGCACGCGGGGATCCTCCTGATCGCGACGACGGTTACATACGTATGCTAGCACTCGGCATGGACGCTTCGTCTCCGGTGGAGGTCGGACCCGGCCGCTATGCTGCGCATTTCCGGAAGCCGAAAGGACCCCATGGTGGTGACTAGCCACGACGTCGCCCGCCTCGCCGGGGTGAGTCAGCCGACCGTCTCCCGAGCCCTGCGGGACAGCCCCAAGGTGTCCGAAGAGACCAAGCTGCGGGTGCGGAACGCCGCGAGCGCTCTGGGTTACGTGCCCAGCGAGACCGGCCGGGCGCTGTCCAGCGGACGAACCCGGCGGATCGGGCTGCTGCTCACCGACCTGGAGAACCAGTTCTACCCCCATGTGATCGCACCTATCCACCATGAGCTGGAGGTCTTGGGTTACCAGCTCGTCCTGCAGACCGAGTCCTCGGACTCCGGCCGGGTCGCGGAGCGGCTGCTGGCCAACGCCTTGGACGGGGTGCTGCTGGCCACCACCTCGGTCGACTCCGTGCTGCCCGTCCGGCTGCGTGACCGGGGGGTGCCGTTCGTCTACTTCAACCGCACCTCCGAGTCCGTCGAGGCCGACTCGGCCACGGTGGAACCCGGAACCGGGTTGCACCAGGTCGCCGAACGGGTCCTCGAGCTCGGCCACCGCCGGGTCGGGGCCATTTTCGGACCGCGCAACACCAGCACCGCCGCGCAGCGCGAAACGGCCCTGCGGGAGGCCCTGGCTGCCGCCGACGTGACCATCCCCGGCCCGCTCAGCTATCGCGGACCGTTCGACTTCACCACCGGCTACGACGGCGCCCGTGCTCTGCTGGTCCGAGCAGAGCCGCCGACGGTCATCATCTGCGGCAACGACGTGGTGGCCTTCGGCACCCTGAACGCCGCTCGCGAATCGGGTGTCTCGGTGCCCGAGGAGGTGTCCGTCGTGGGTTTCGACGACCTGCCGGCGGCGAGCTGGCCGTTGCTGCAGCTCACGACCGTGGCCTTCGACCTGGATGCGATGGCTCGCCGGGCGGCCGCGCTGCTGGTGGCCCGGATCGAGCAGGCACCGGCGGCGTACGTGCACGAGATCTTCCCGAGCCGCCTCGTCGAGCGGCGCACCCTCGCTGCTGCGCCCTGAGCTGGCCGGTCGGGCTCGACCCGGGGCCGGTTGTCGAATAATAAGTGCATACGCATACACTGACCCGCGACCGCCGCTTTATCCCAGGAGTGACCATGCCGTTGGACCCCATCGCCTACCAGCCGTACGCCGACCCGGACGACTTCATCCGAGAGGTGACCGACTTCATCTGGGTGCAGCGCGCCATCGGATTCATCCGGGAGAACTACGAAGCGGATTCGATCGTGCACACCGGCTACGGCACGATCACGACCCGCGAGGAGGTGATCACCGGTTCGCTGATGCGTCAGGCCGGGGTGGGCGTGGTCCGGATCGGGCAGGCTGAGGACGTGGTCTGGGAGGCCCGCGGTGAAGACGCCTTCCTGAGCTCCCACCTGATCCTGGGGGCAGGGCCGGACAACCCGTACGCCTCGCGCACGATCGCCAACTGCCTCTACCGGCGCGGTCGGATGGTCGAGGAGTGGGTGGTCCGGGACAACCTGGCCCCTGCGCTGCAGGCCGGGCTCGATCCCGACGAGGTGGCGCGGACCAAGTTCTTTCGCGGCTACCTGGGTCGGATGACCGAGGCGCCCCCGACCGACGTGCTGAGGGTCGGTGACTCCGGCCCGCGGCCCGACGACTACCGCAGCGAGTGCGAGATGGTGCTGGAGTTCCTCCAGTCAGTGTGGAACGACCGGGACCTAGAGAAGGTCACCCAGTTCATGCCCCGCGACCTGTTCCTACACGACATCGGCTACCGCACCTGGATCCGTCCGGAGGGCTATCGACGCGCCCTGCTCAGACTGCTGCGCCCGTTCCCCAGCGCTCAGTTCCAGATCCGCGATATCCAGACGAACTACTCGGTCGACTACGGCGGGCTGCGGATCGCGGTCTGCTGGGTGCTGGTGGGCGACTACGAGGGCGAAGCCGACTTCGGGCCGCTGACCGGCCAGCGCACCGACATCCTCGGGGTCTCCCAGTTCCTAGTGCAGAACGGGAAGATTGTCCGCGAGCACCGCCTGTACGACGAGATCGCCGTCCGGGCCCAGATCAACGCGAAGCGCGGGGACGAGCCGGTCCCCTTCACCAACATCTACTAGCCCACACCCGCCCGGTCGCCCGGGCCCTCACCCCAACAGGAAGGTCTCCATGAACGACGTCGTTATCCCGGTGAGCGACCTGCAGCGCCGGACGATCCGTCGCTCCGACTGGGTCGCGGAGAACGCCGCCTTCATCGACTGCCGCACCCCCGGTTCGGACCGCAAGTCCAATTACGCCTTCATCGGCCCCGGGGTCTCGCAGAACGCCAAGCAGTTCATCAACCTCAGCGAACCGCACGGCTACAACGTGGGTGCGGCGGGCATGCCGAACGGGGTGAACAACAACCTGCACCTGCACTTCACCGCCGAGGTGTTCGTCAACTTCGGCGGCACCTTCCGCATCCGTTGGGGTGTCGACGGCAGGCAGGGCGAGTACGTCAGCCACGACGGCGACGTCATCAGCGTCCCCACCTGGATCTTCCGCGGCTTCACCAACGAGGGCCCGGACGACGGCCTGTTGCTGACTCTGCTGGGCCATGACGTCACCGGCGGGATCATCTGGGGGCCGTCGGTGCTGGCCGAGGCCGAGTCGTACGGTCTGCACCTCACCGCGGACAACCGGCTGATCGACACCGTCGCGGGCGACGAGCTGCCGAGCGGTGTCACGCTGGTCAAGCCCATGAAGCAGGAGCACATCGACGAGCTCACCACCTACACCGTCGAGGAGATGCGCCAGCGGGTCACCCAGCCGGGTGACCGCCGCTACAGCAGCCGGTCGCTGTTGTGCAACGGCCTGCCCGGCGGCGGGGGTGAGCTCGCGCTGGTGATCGGTTACGGGATGAGCGAGGACCGGCGAGCGATCCCGCGGCTGCACGAGCCGCACAGCTTCAACCTGGCGTCGCTCCGGGCCACCCCCGGGGAGGGAGTGCTCCGCCACCGTCACCACGAGACGCAGACCCTGACGGTCAAGTCCGGCCGCTGGCGGGTCACCCTGAACTCCGGCGAGGACGAGGAGTTCGTCGTGCTGGAGCCGCAGGACATGCTCTCAGTGCTGCCGGGCTGCTGGCGCCGCGTCGAGCTCCTCGACGCGGGTGGTGAGGAGACCGGTGAGCTGCTCATCGTCAACGCGGGCGATGCGCGCGTCCGGTTGGAGTGGGCCACCGAGGTGGTCCAGGCCGCATTCGACGCGGGCTGGCTGCTCGACCCGAACGATTACCTCGCTCCGGTCGCGGTCATGGTCACCGCCACCGAGGACGACTGAGGGCGCAGCGTGACGACACGGGTGGCGGTCTGCCAGGTGCCGATCGACATCGACGACCCCGAAGGCACCCGGCAGGTCCTGCTCGACGCGGCAGCGGAGGCCGGGGACCGCGGTGCCGACGTCATCGTGCTGCCTGAGCTGGCCACTTCCGGCTACGTCTTCCGCGACGTGGCGGAGGCGTGGAGCCGGGCCGAGCCGGCGAACGGGCCAACCGTCTCGCTGTTCCAGGAGCTCTCGGTGCGGCACGGCGCTGTCGTCGTCGGCGGCTTCTGCGAGCGGTCGGACGGCAAGCGGCCCTGGAACAGCGCGGCCGTGGTCGAAGCTGGCCGGACCCTGGCGATCTACCGTAAGACCCACCTGTGGGGCAGCGAGAAGCTGGTCTTCGACACCGGGGACGCCAAGGCGCCGGTGGTCCGGACCCGGGTCGGCTCGGTGGCGGCGATGATCTGCTATGACGTCGAGTTCCCCGAGATGGTGCGCGACGTCTCCTTGCGCGGGGCCCAACTGGTGCTCGCCCCGTCGAACTGGCCGGCGAACTCGCCCCCGCCCGGCGAACGGCCCCCCGAGGTGGTCAAGGCCCAGGCCAACGCCGCGGTGAACCGGGTGTTCGTGGTGGTCGCCGACCGGGTCGGCCCCGAGCGCGGCGTGCAGTGGATCGGCGGCAGCGTGATCTGCGACGTCGAGGGCTACCCGGTGGCCGGTCCGGCGCAGGGGGAGCGGGTCGTGCTGATCGCCAACCTCGACCTCGACCGGGCGCTCGACAAGGTCGTCGGCCCGCACAACGATGCCTTCGGTGACCGCCGCCCCGACCTCTACACCCCCTGAGCCGGGAGCGGAGCCAGCCGGAGGCGTGCCACGGGTGTCATGTACAGCAGACGCTGCCCGGAACGCGACGCCATGATGCTCGCGCAACGATCTCGTCCTCGATGCCGCGGACACCGACAACGCAGGAGCGGAAGGACTCAGATGGTTCAGGTCGCGGCGTGCCAGGTACCGATCGACATCGACGACCCGGAGAAGACCCGGCGGATCGCCGCCGAGGCGATGGGCGAAGCGGCCGACCGTGGCGCACAGCTCGTCGTGCTGCCCGAGCTCACCCTCTGCGGTTCGATCTTCCGTGACCCCGCCGGGGCCCTCGGTCGGGCCGAGCCCGTCTCGGGGCCCTCGTTGCGGTTGTTCGAAAAGCTGTCGCGGCGGCACGGGCTGGTCGTGGTGGCCGGCTTCTGCGAGGCCTCCGGGCTGGCGCGGCCGTACAACAGCGCGGTGGTGGTGGACGCGGGCGAGGTCCGCGCTGTCTAACGCAAGACCCACCTGTGGGATTCCGAGAAGGAGCTGTTCACCCCCCAGTGCGGTGCTGCCGCCGGTGGTCCACACCGCCGTCGGTGCGGTGGCGCCCCTGATTTGCTACGACCTCTCCTTCCCTGAGGTGCTGCGAAGGGTCGCCCTGCCGGGCGCCCAGCTGATCGCCTCAGCGGCCAACTGTGGCGGCGGGACCTGCTGCCCGGGTTGGCCGCCGACCCCGAGTCAGCCATTGCCCGCTCGGGCTGGTTGATCACCGCGCACGCCCTGGGGGTGGTGGTCGGGCGCCGATCTTCGCCGTGGCGTCGGTGCGGATGTCGCGGACCCGGCTGCTCCTCGCGCTCGTGATGATCTTCATCGTCGGCACCGCCGCCTCAGCCTTGCTGCCGAACTTCGGGCTGATCGTGGCGGCCGCTTTCGCCATCCGGGCGACCAACATGGTGCTGATCCCCGTGGTCCAGTCCCGGCTCATCGCGGTATCCCAGGATGCGCAGATGCTCGGGCCGCACCGGTCCAGTCGGAACTCAACGTCGGCAACGCCGTCGGAGCGGCGGGGGCAGCGTGGTTATCGCCGCCGGCTTCGGCTACCGGGCGCCGAGCGTGGTCGCGGTGGGCCTGAGCGTGGTCGGAATGGGGCTGGCGGCTCTCAGCTTCGCGACCGAGCGCCGGGCGGGACGGGAGGTCCCGCCCGTCGCGGTGGACGAACCGGTCAGCGCTTTTGCCGGGCAGCGTTCGTGAGCTTGCTCAGGCCCTGCTTGATCCGGCGCTGGTTCTCGGGCTTCTGCAGCTCGCGGCTGGCGACCTGAATCACCTTGCCGACGACGGCGGTCTTGAGGATTCCTCGGATCATGCTCATGATTTTCTCCTGACGGGACGTGCGCGGGGTCGAGATCGTGGCGACGCCACAGCACTGCTGAGAGACAAATCTAGTCGGGGCAGTCAACTGAGTGGTTGGCTGGGCGGATGCGATCGAGCGACGAGGGCCCCCGGGCCAAGCCGTTGGTGCTCCTGCGACCCGCACCCCAGCTGACGAGCAGGATTTTCACCCCCGCCGCCCTGGCTGAGCTGCGGGAGCGGTTCGACGTACGGGAGCTGGAGGCCGGGCCGGACGCGGAGGCCGAGCTCGATGCCCTGCTGCCGGAGGCCTTCGCGGTGGTGGGTCAGCCCGACCTGTCCACCGAGCGGCTGGAGCGGGCGTCCAGGCTGCGTGCGGTGCTGAACGTGGAGGGCAACTTCTTTCCCAACGTCGATTACCGCACCGCTCACGCCCGCGGGATCCACGTGCTGGGCTGTGGTCCGGCCTACGCGACGGCAGTGGCCGAGTACGCCCTCGGGCTGGCCCTGGACCTGGCCCGGGGCATCTCCCGGGAAGACCGGGCCTTCCGGGCGGGTCGGGAGCGCTACGTCTCGGCGTCGACCGCCGACTCGGTGCTGCTCAGCGGCGCCGAGGTGGGGCTGATCGGCTACGGCAACCTCGGCCGAGCGCTGCACCGGCTGCTGGCCCCGTTCGGCTGCCGGGTCCGGGTCTTCGACCCCTGGCTACCCGACCGGGAGATCACCAGCCGTGGCGCGGAGCCGTGCGGGCTCACCGAGCTGGTGGCCCAGTCGCAGTTCAGCTTCGTGCTGGCCACCGTCACCCCGGACAGCGAACACCTGCTCGGGGTGGACGAGCTGACCGCCGTACGCGACGGGGCCCGGTTGATCCTCGTGAGCCGGGCCGCGGTGGTGGACTACGACGCGCTGCTGGCCGGGGTCCAGGCGGGGCGCTTCCTCGCCGCGGTGGACGTCTGGCCCAGCGAGCCGATGCCCGCCGACCACCCGGTCCGCGGCCTGGAGGGCATGGTGCTGTCGAGCCACCGGGCCGGTGGGATCCCGCAGGCCTTCTTCGCGATCGGCGACATGGTCTTGGACGACCTGACCCAGATCAGCCGCGACCTGCCGCCCGTACGGATGCAGGTCGCCGCCCCCGCGCTGGTGCACCGCTACCGGAACCGCCCGGTCACCTCGTGAGCCGGGCCGGGCTCATCTCCCGGTGCACGAGGACCGCGGCACCCACCATCACGAGCATGGCGATCACCGCGGCGACCCCGATCCCCGCGTCGAAGGAGGTGGCGGCCGAGCGCAGCAATGCCTCGGCCTGCGACGCCGACAGGGACTCGCCCACCCGCACCGCACCACCGAGGGTCTCCCGAGCGTCACCCTGCTGCTCTGGAGTCAGCCCCGCCGGCAGCACCACCCGGTGGCGGTAGACGCTGCTGATGATGGTCCCGAGCACCGCGAAGCCGAGCACCGTGCCGAGCTCGTACGCCGTCTCCGACACCCCGGCCGCGGCGCCGGCCCGGTCCGCCGGCACCGAGGCGACGATCACGTCGTTGGCCACGGTCTCCGACACCCCGAGCCCAACCGACAGCACCACCGAAGCGACCACCAGCGCGACCACGCCGATGGGGGCCGGGGCGACGACCAGGATCCCGTACGCCGCGGCCGCGACCAGCAGACCGCCCGTCATGACGTGCCGCTTGGGCAACCGCCGGACCAGCCCGACCGCCCCCATGCCGGCCGCGATCGCCGCCCCGGCCGCCGGTACGAGCAGCAGACCGGCGGTGAACGGCTCGTATCCGAGGACCAGCTGCAGCTGCTGGGCTTCGAAGAAGGTGAACCCCACCAGGCTGAAGAAGCTGAGCAGGTTCGCCAGGATCGCCGCGGTGAACGGCCGGATCGCGAACAGCCGCATGTCGAGCAGGGGACTGGCCACGTGCAGCTGGCGCTGGACGAAGACGTAGCCGGCCGACAACCCCAGGACCAGCGCGCCGGTCCCCAGGACGCTGAACCCGTCGTGGGCCACCGTCTTGATGCCGAGCACGAAGGGGAGCAGGGTCAGCAGGGACAGACCGACGCTGACCAGGTCCACCCGCCCGGGGGTCGGGTTCTTCGACTCGGGCAGCAACCAGGGCGCGACGACGAGCATCGGGACCAGCAGCGGGACGGCCATGAAGAAGACAGCGCGCCAGCTGTACGTCTGCAGCAGCAGGCCGCCCAGCACGGGTCCGATGGTCATCCCCACCGAGAACCCCGCCGCCCAGATGGCCACCGCCAGGGTGCGTTGCCGGGCGTTGGTGAAGATGGTCCGAATGAGCGACAGGGTGGCCGGCATCAGCATGGCCCCGAAGAACCCGAGCGCCGCCCGGGCCACGACCAGCCACTCAGCCGTCGGCGCGAGGGCCCCGAGCGCCGAGACCAGGGCGAAACCGGTGCTGCCGATGAGCAGGATCCGGCGGCGGCCGATCCGGTCGCCGAGGCTGCCCATGGCCACCAGCAGCCCGGCCATCACCAGCGGGTAGATGTCGGTGATCCACAGCAGCGTGCTGGCGGTGGGGGTCAGGTCCATCGAGATGGCCGGCAGCGCAAAGCTCAGCACGGTGTTGGCGACCGAGACCATCAGGACCGGGATCAGCAGGACGGCCAGACCGGCCCAGTCCCACAGGCTCGCCCGACCCGCCGGCCTAGTCGTGGGGTTGCTGGATAGGGTCGGACGACTCGACACCGGGGCCGTGGTCATGGCGGACACACTCACTTCAGTCAACGCTGTTTGCTGTACCGATGGGTACAGTGACTACTACACCGGCGAGTATAGTAATTATTCCCGGCGGGACAACTCCATCCAGGAGGCCTCGATGGCCCGGCACCACGACAACGCCCGCGAACGGGTCCTCGACGCCTTCGAGGACCTGCTCAACGCCAACGGCGACTCCGCGGTCACCCTGGAGGGCGTAGCGCTCCGGGCCGAGCTCACCAAGGGCGGGCTGCTGTATCACTTCCGCTCCCGAGCCGCCCTGGTCGCCGCCCTGGTCGATCGGTTCGAGTCCCGCACCCGGGACGACCTCGAGGAGATGGCCCACGCCGACGAGGGGGCTGCGGCCAGCTATCTCCGGGTGCTCGACTACCTGTCCAGCCCGTTGCACCGCACGACGCTGGCCATGGGTCAGCTGGCCAGCCGCGAGCCGGCTGCGGCGGATGCTCTGGCCCGGTCCCGCGAGGCCGAGCTGGAGGTGCTGACCGCCGACGTCGGCGACCCGGTGATCAGCCGGTTGACCATGGTGCTCGCGGAGGGTCTGCTGTTCCAGGCGAGCACCCGGCCCGCCGCGAGCCAGGACAACGCCCCGGTGGTCGAGTGGTTCAAGACCCACGTGCTGGCGGCGTACGCGGCGACCGACCGCTCGACCAGAGACTGACGCCCACTCCCCCGCCAGGGCGATCTCTAGCTGGCCCCCGTGCCGTCGGGAATCTCGTCCAAGGCTGTCTGGTGGAGGGTTCGGGCGTGACCGCCCGCTCGAGGGCTACGGCGGCCAGGTCCGGATGCCCCATCCGCAGCTGGAACTGAGCCGTCCCATCGTGGGGCTGTGCCGCCCGCTCGTGGGCCGAAAGCTCCCGCTCCCTGGCCGCCGCCGCCCGCCGTCGAGCTCGGAGCACCTGGTCATCCGTCGAGATGGGCTGAACCCCTTCCAGAATGCCGGCTGGTCACCCGTCTTGCTCGGTTGCCGGCACGACTGCGGTGAACCTAGGCCAGCGCATTCTGGGGCGACACGGCAACGCCGCGTGATGTCCTATGGCGGCGATGTCCACAACTGGACACGGTCAAGACTGGCCCCCGGGCCTAAGGCCGCATTATGGTCATCTCAGTGCCGCAGGCCATGAACCCCCGAGCATGGTCTGGGGCACCTTGACGTTCCGGCCGTTGTGCCGAATCCCGTCAGCTCGCGCTCAGATGAGCCGCTCGATCGCGTCGGTGCACAACTTCCAGGCCGGGGTTCCGAGCGTGATCAGCTCGAAGTGGTCACCGTCGAAGCGCCGCAGCTCACTGATGTCCCCGGCCTTCTTGGCCGCCGCGACGAAGCGCTCGGACTGGCTGATCGGGACGTTGCTGTCCGCCTCCCCGTGCACACAGACCGACGGGATACCCAGCGGCAGCCGAGCCAGGGGCGAGGCTTCCGCGTACGCCGCCGCGCGTCGCTTCGGGCTGCCACCCATCAGCGACTGGACCGCATCCCCGCCGACCCCCTCCTCGGCCGCACCCACCAGGTCCATCACCCCGGCCTGCGCTATCAGGGCGCTGAAGCGCACCTTGGGGTTCGCACCGGGCGCGGACGACGGAAGGCCCGGTCGGGCCGCCAGCCAACCGGCCAGCTGGCCACCGGCTGAGTGACCCAGACCCACGACGCGGTCGAGGTCCAGCCGGCCGCCGGCGAGCTGCTGGCCCCGGTCGGCCAGGGCATCGACCGCCGCAGCCACGTCCTCACCGGTGGTCGACCAGCCCCCACCGCCGGCCTCCGGGTCATCCCCCACCCGGCGGTACTCCAGGTTGGCGGTGGCCCAACCCCGGGTCACCAGATCCGCGGCCAGCGGTTGACCGAGGTCCGCGCCGTACGGGGTCTGCCAGAAACCGCCGTGCACGACGACCACGACGGGGAACGGGCCGTCGCCGGTCGGCAGGGTCAGCTCGACGTACTGGCTGGGGCCCTTGCCGTAGGTGTAGCGCTGCGGTCCGGCCGGGGACGAACTGGTGCTTGCGGAGGCGGTTGGGCTCGGCTCCCCGCTGGCGGTCGGGGTCGAACCGGCGGCGCTCGCCGGGCTGGATCCGGGGGGTGTGGTCGGCTTCGAGGTCGGGGAGGTGGCCGGTGCGGGGGCGGCGGACGTGGCCGAGCAGCCGGCGACGAGGACGGTCGAGGTGGCGGTCATCAGACCCAGCAGGCTACGGCGGTTCAGCACACGGGTCATTCGGAGCCCTCCCCTGCCCGGGACTACCTGGCCCGCTCTGGTGGTTGTCGAATTAGTAGCACCCGCTCCACCACCCAGCTTCGATCCAGCGAGAAGGAAGGTCAGTCATGACCACCACGACTCCCACCGCACAGGCCTCCGGCACGTTCGACCTGGCGGGCACCCTGCCGGTCACCCGGCTCGGATACGGCACCATGCAGCTCACCGGCGAGGGGGTCTGGGGAGACCCCAAGGACCCCGACGAAGCTGTTCGCGTACTGCGTCGGGCCGTCGAGCTCGGCGTGAACTTCATCGACACCGCGGACTCCTACGGTCCGGTGGTGGCCGAGCAGCTGATCAAGAAGGCCTTGCACCCGTACGCCGACGGGCTCGTCATCGCCACCAAGGCCGGGCTGACCCGCTCGGGCCCGGGCGACTGGCGCCCGGTGGGTCGCCCTGAATACCTCCGCCAGCAGGCCGAGATGAGCCTGCGCAACCTCGGTCTCGAGCAGATCCCGCTCTTCCAGCTGCACCGGATCGACGTCAAGGTCCCGCTCGAGGACCAGGTCGGCGAGCTCCGGCTGCTGCAGAGTGAGGGCAAGATCGGCCTGATCGGTCTCTCCGAGGTCAGCATCGACCAGCTCGAGCAGGCCCGCGCGGTGGCCGACATCGCGTCGGTGCAGAACCTGTTCAACCTGAGCGACCGCAGTGCGGAGCCCCTGTTGGAGCACGCCGAGCAGAACGGCATCGCCTTCATCCCCTGGTTCCCGCTGGCCACCGGCAAGCTCTCCGCCCCGGGCGGTCCGCTGGCCGAAGCCGCGAAGCAGCACGGCGCCACCCCATCCCAGCTCGCTCTGGCCTGGCTGCTGCGGCGCTCGCCCGTGATGCTGCCCATCCCCGGCACGTCCAGCGTGGCGCACGTCGAGGACAACATCGCCGCGGCTGCTCTCGAGCTCACCGACGCAGAGTTCGCCGCCCTCACCGAGGGCTGAGTCCGGCTGGTCCACCGAAGTTGCCGGCGACGCTAGGCTGGCGGCGCCGCTGGACCTACTCCGGGGCCTGTCCAGCAAACGGCAGCTGATCGTCGACCGGATGCCATTGCGAGGGACCTCATGGACACGACCAGCGCCGCCCCGAGAACTGCCGGCCGCGGCGAGCGAGCCACCCACTACGTCACCCAGTTCCACGACCTGACCACCTTGGTCAGGGAGGCCGGGCTGATGGGTCGGAGCTACGGTTTCTACGCCTGGTCCCTGGGCCTGGCCGCGGCTGCCGCCGCATCGATCTGGGTCGGTGTGGTCCTGCTGGGCGACTCCTGGCTGCAGCTGCTGCTCGCCGCGGGTCTGGGCGTGGTCGCAGCGCAGCTGGGCTTCCTCGGTCATGAGGCCTGTCACCGCCAGGTGTTCACCTCGGGCCGCCGCAACGAGTGGGCGGGTCGGGTGCTGTCCGGGTTGTGCGTGGGCATCAGCTACGGCTGGTGGATGACCAAGCACACCCGCCACCACGCCAACCCGAATCGGGTCGACAAAGACCCCGACATCCGCAGCGGTGCGGTGGCCTTCAGCGACGAGGCGGCCGACCAGCGCACGGGCCTGGCCGCCCGGGTGATGCGCTGGCAAGGTGTCTTCTTCCTCCCGCTGCTCGCCCTCGAGGGCCTGAGCCTGCACGTGTCCTCGATCCGCTACGTGCTCGGCAGCGAGCCGGTCAAGAACCGTGGGGTGGAGATCGCCTTCTTGGCCGCCCGGCTGCTGGGCTTCCCCGCCCTGGCCTTCTGGTTGCTGCCACCCGGGATGGCGGTCGCCTTCATCGGGGTCCAGGTCGTGGTCTTCGGATTCCTGCTGGGCGGTGCCTTCGCCCCGAATCACATCGGCATGCCTGTCGTCCCCCGGGACATGAAGCTGGACTTCCTCCGGCGCCAGGTGCTGATGTCGCGCAACATCGCCGGCGGCCCGGTGGTCCGGTTCCTGATGGGTGGCCTCGACACTCAGGTGGAGCACCACCTGTTCCCCGGGATGGCCCGGCCCAACCTGCGGCGGGCCCAGCACATCGTCCGCGCCTACTGCGCCGAGCACCAAATCACCTACACCGAGACCACGCTCACCGAGTCGTACGTGGTGATCCTGCGCTACCTGAACCAGGTCGGGACTAGGCAGCGCGATCTCTTCGCCTGCCCGCTGGCCCAGCAGATCCGCAACTGACCAGGTCGATCGCGCGTTTGCCAGCCTCACAGGAACGTTGTACGTTTACAACGTAAACCTCGTGTTCACAGCGTAAACCTGCGTGATTCCACCGCGTAGGACATGGGAAGTCGCCCTTACGGAGGGCGCACCCGCATCAGCGCCGGTCATCCAGGCGCAACAGGAGAAACACATGTCCAGCACCACCACCAATAACCGCACCGACGTGGCCAACGGCGTTGACGTGAACGACGGCGTCCGTCGTCGCCTCACCACCGAGACCAAGGCATCGTTCAAGACGACCGAGCTGTTCGTCTATCTCGCCGCCGTGGCCGGGGTCCTCATCGCCTCCGCCCTGATCGACGCCAACGCTGAGGGCCAGGGTGCCTTCGGCGCCGAGCAGGCTTGGTTCCTCGTGACCCTGCTGACCATCGGTTACCTGGTCAGCCGGGGCCTGGCGAAGTCCGGCAGCCGCGAGCGCTACGACGCCTGATCGACCTGAATCCCGCGCCGACACCCCACCCCGGATGATCGGCGCGGGATTTGTCGTTTCCGAGGTCTCGATGGTCGGAATAACCGGAGGGGTCAGTGCCTTGTACCCATCGCCGTCCGGTGCAAGACCCCCGGGCCTCACCCCTTCGCCGCTTCGAGCGGCCACTCGCCGAGAGGCGTCTACCGGGCGGCACCACACGTCAGCCATAGCGGCAAGGGATTCCCCTCGCCGCTGCTGCTGTTGCCGGACTGCACAACCGGCCGCTGTGGTTGAGAACCGTCGAACTCAGTGCTGCATGTCGGTGAAGCGGGAGTAGTGCCCCTGGAACGCCACCGTGAGCGTTCTGGTCGGTCCGTTGCGGTGCTTGGCCACATCGATGTCGGCCTCACCGGCCCGGTCGGACTCCTTGTCGTGGATGTCCGGGCGGTTGAGCAGGATCACCAG
>JAABUN010005828.1_pt1 | contig 14832 bp, 15 predicted proteins | sample 5559311 | NCBI WGS metagenome assembly JAABUN01 (sample SAMN10711877, study PRJNA513370) | rock metagenome | isolation source: Antarctica rocks | place: Antarctica: Victoria Land, Siegfried Peak sud | reverse complement strand
GGGTCCCGGCCGGGGCGTATTCGCGGCCGCCGTTCTTGAACGCCCCGACGAGTTCCTTCTTCTTCGCATCGACCGAGACCACCGGCTGGCCGGCCTCAGCATGCTCGGCGACCTGCCCTGCCAGATATCGGAACTGGGCGTCCCGGTCCTCGTGCTGACGGCCCTCGGAGACCTTGGCGTTGCCCTGCAGGCTGAACCCCAGCGAGGTCAACATCCGGGCCACCGTCCGGTCCGAGACCGGATGGCCCATCGCGGTCAACGCGGCGGCCAGGTTACGGGTCGACTTCGTCGTCCACACCAGCAGCGACATCGGATCCCCTCGCGTCTCGGGATCCACCAACGCCTTCAGCCGCGCCAGCAGCCCCGGGTCGCTCTCGGACAGCTTCTTCCGGCCACCGCCGGGGGCCCGCACTCGAACCGCCGGCTCCGGTTCACCCGCCAACTCCCGGACCCCCCGGGCCACCGTGTCCGGATGCGCCCCGGTCGCCTCCGCGACCATCTTGATCCCGCCCCGACCCAGCTCGGCGGCCTCCGAACCCAACATGAGCCGACGCTGCCGCTCATCCAGATGCGGGCGCAGCACCTCGTACCGACGCCCCACGGACTCCGCCACCTGCATCCTGTCCGCCATACCACCACGATAGGACGTTCGACACCGAAAACCCAGGTTATTCCGTCGCACCTCCTAACCTTCGCCGCCGGGTTCGGGATGGCCTTCGCGATGCCCGCCGCAACTTCCGCAGCCGTCGCCGCTGCGCCGACTGAGCACACGGGTATCGCCGGTGGAGTCATCAACGCCGCACGGCAGACCGGCAGCGTCGTCGGCGTCGCCGCCCTCGGAGCGATGGTCACCGGCGGCCAGTTCCTGCCCGGCTTCCAGACCGCCGTCGCGGCGGCCGCCGCCGTGTTCGCTGTCGCAGCCATTCTCGTCGCGAGCACCTTGGCTACTTCGGCGGCGAGGGGTGACGAAGCAGCATGCCAGAGCCCGTGACCGGAAAACGACAGCCCATATCCAGGAATCCTCAACGTTCTGCGGGGCCGATCCCCGGATCTAGGATCGACCCCTTGCAGGTGCAAGCCCGATGTTCGACGCAGGCCGCTCCCCGGCGATGAACAGAAACGGCGCAAACACGCCGAACAAGACGCGACTACTTCTTGCTTTCATGGGGGGGTGCCCTCGGTTGTGTGGTATCGCGTCAACGGTGTCTCCAGGTCGCGGTCGCCGTTGTCGATCGCGACGGACATCAGCAGATACTCGAAGCCGCGCCCGGTCGACATCACCACGCCACGGCCCTCCAAGACGACCACGCAGCCGAGCTTCTTCTTCGGCGGCGAGCACGGCTATACCGACTACCCTGCACTGGCAGCTCGTCTCGCAGATTGACGACCTCGGGCAGGGCTACCGGCAGCGAGCCGAGTGCTTCGACCAACGACTCTGTCGCGTCCGTCGCAACGACCACGTCCGCGGGATCAACAACCTCGGCCGAGATCGACTGGGCTTCGGCATCCAGCGGTACGTCAAAGATGAACAGCTCCGGCTCCTGCAAGCCCACTACGCGGACGCGATTACACTGCCGGTGCTCAAGAAGGAACAGCACCGGCTCGCCGGCCACCTCGCTGACATCGAGCAGCGGCTGGGCGCCTACCAAGCCGGACGAGCGGACGCCAAGATCAGGCTTCGCGCCTACCTCCACCTGGCCACCAACGCGCACGCCTTGTACACCCACTGCGAGCCCGCGAAGCGGCGACTGTGCAACCAGGCGTTCTTCACCAAGATCATCCCCACCGAGGACCACCGCATCGAGACCGAGTGCAACGGCATCGACGAGACCGTGCCCGACCCCACCAACCGCCTACAAGCCTAGTTCTGGCAGCGCACCGGGCGGCTCCACCCTGATATCGACTCGCCACAGACAAACCAACCCTGCCCCACGTTGACGGGGGCAGGGTTGGAACGTCGAACAAATGGTGGAGCTGAGGGGATTCGAACCCCTGACCTTCTCATTGCGAAGGCGTGCCGACGGACAAATTGCTGACGCCTGAGCGTTGAACTTGTTGCATCCGGGCAGGATGAATGCGCCGGTATTTAGTCGAGGGGGGCACCGGGGGGGCACGACGGTCTCGCGGACCTCTCCATGTGTCGACGGAGCTTCAACATGTGGTGCGCGCCGACCTGGAACTCGTACGGGACGGGGACGATCTCGGTCGTGATCTCGAACCGGTTGTGGAGTCGGGCTCGAAGGCTAGGCAGGAACTCGACTGGTTGTCCCGTTCCCTGAAGCACGAGTGGGAAGACGCGGACTTCTTCGGCCACACGGCACAGTTCGACCAGGGCGGCCAGGTGCCACAGCTCGTCGAGGTGGGTGGCCCAGGTGAATAGCAGGTGCGAGCACAGCGCAAGATCGAACGACTTGCCTTCGAGGGGCAGGCCGGGAAGGGCTGCGGCAACGTATCGGGCGGGGTAGGCGCGGCGATGCTCCTGAAAAGTGGCCAGGGCGGTCCGGCGCATTTCGGCGCGACGTTGAGCGGTTTCGTACCAGTCATAGGTGAACCGGTCCGAGTTGGCATCGATCAGCTGGCTGCCGCCAGTCGTCCCTGAGCTAGTTCGATTGGTAAGGGCTTCGTCGGAGTGGGCGTAGGCCGGGTCGGCGGCGACGGCGTCGATCCCTCGCGCGTGGGCCTCCGCGACAAAGCTCGAGGCGCCGGCGGAGCAGTCCAGGACGCGGGTTGGCAGGTCCTCCGAGTCCAGGCCGAAGAATGCGACATACTCCGCGAACGATCGTGAGGTGACGAGGATGTCCTCGTTCGCCGGCAAGGAGCGGGCAGATAGGTCCATTGAGGGTCCCTTTCGGTGATCCGATCCGATAGACCTCGCGCAGAGACAACGAAACCCACCGGTAGTGACGGGTGGGTTTCGCGCACAGCAGGGAGCCCACCTAACGGGGGGGCCACCATGAGGGGGTGCATGTGCGCATGGGAAGGAGAGTACGGCACAAGTTGAGATTGCAGTGGACCCGCCTATCTCCCGCCCGACTGTCACTCACTCAGATAGTCACTCAGTTAGGGGTTTACTGCGTGGCCCAACCTCGGGCATCCGGGGTTCTGCCCTGCGACACTGGCGGACATGGAGGAAACGTGGTCGAAGCGCGACCTGCCCGTGTTAGATGCGATCGTGCGCATGAGAGACGCGAAGCCACTCGATCCCGGACCGAGCTACGGTGACTTGGCTCAGGAGACCGGCCTGCCTCTCGATGAAATCACGCGGGCCGTGGCGAGCCTTGAAGGCTCCTTCGTCGAGGTCTCAAAGGTTATGGCTGGGGGTTTCACCGGGAACTGGCGGATCACTCAACTTTCACCCTCTGCGCGGCAAGCCGTGGGGCAATGGCCTACGGCTGAGGCGTATGCGGACCGGTTGATGGAGGTGCTGCGGGAGGAGGAGGGGCGAGCGTCCACCCCTGAGCGTCGGTCGAAGATTCGTGCCGTTCTGGACGCGCTCGGAGGCATCGGCCATGACGTTCTTGTTGACGTCAGCGCCAAGGTGATCACTGGCAGCATGGGCATGTGAGTTGTAGGGCAGGGAGAGCCACCGAACCCATAGCGGAGCACAAGAGCCTGGCGGAGTGGCCGGGTCAGGGGTGGACGAAGTCCATCGCGGAGCGACGCGTAGCGCCCTTGATGCGGTCCGGAGTCGGGCGGATGCTCAAGCGATGGGTCGGCGGCTCGGGGTGAGCTGATCTGGGGACGGTTCGCAGCTGCTGCCTCATCTCGACCTGGTGCAGCCTGGACGGGGAGCGGTGGGGGTGCGCGCAGGCGCGCCAGCGCCGGAGCGCGGGGGTCCCTGCCGTGAGCCGGGAGGGCCGCGCCGGGGCGGCGCGGCGGAGCCGCGCCCTTGATCCCATAGAGGTCAATGCAGCAATGCGGCGCGGACGAGTGTGGGCTCCGTCATGGAGCCCACAAGGCCGCGGTGGCCTGCGTCAAGCTAGCGCGCTTGGCAGGTGCAGCCGAAGGAGATGTCGCTAAGCCTCGCGGCGCTGAGCTTGCCGCATCGACGGCATTGCGTCCGGTGCGGATCGTCAGGCAACGACGGGTCGGTCAGTGGTCCGAGGTAGATGTAGCCGTGGTCCTCAGCGACTGCCTGCGCTTGCTCGTAGGGCACGGGCTCGACCATGGCATACGCGCCTTGAAGTCCTCGCGCCCACTTCGCCCAATGTCGCCAGAAGCAGGCGCGGCAGGTGGCCTCGTCTTCGGCGTTCTTGTCCAGCGTGTAATTGAAGCGGTAATGCGCGATGCAGCCGCAGGTCAGGCACTCGGTCAAGCGCCAGTCGTCGGGATGTGTGAAGGACTCTTCCAGTGGCCGAAGGCCACCCGCGCGCAGAATCCCGGTGATGTGGTCGTGGCACCACGTGGGCTTGCTTCGTGTCTTGAACGCCGCGACGTTCGTGCATCGCTCAGCCGAGCATTCCTGGTCGGTGGGAACCGGTTCTCGGCGTAGTGGCTTGGGTGGCGTCGGAGCGGGTGGCTCCGGCGTGCTGCGCCTGGGGGCGGCATCCGATTGTGCGGCGTCGAGTTGGAACTTCTGGAAGTCGCCGCCGTCGAGGCAGCGCACGAAGTCGTCCTCGGTCATCACCTCGATGTCTTGACCTTGGTCCTGCAGGTCGAAGGCCCTGCCGGCCTTGCCGGTGATATTGGACCCGGGTCGCAGCACGGCCGGGTTGATGTCCCCGACGACGAGCACGTTTGTGCGCTTCGTCGGCGCCTTCTCCGACAGGGCCCCGACGCGGGCGCACTCATCCCATGCGCTCTGCCGAGTCATGGACATCAACGCTCCGGTGAACACCACTACCCGCCCGAAAAGGTAGCCGTCTGGGTCCGCATCGGGGTTGACGCCTGGGAACACCAGGCCGTTGTTTCCGGTGGCGGTGCAGACGCTGCCCTTGTAGATCCCGCTGCTCATGCGCCCGATGGACATGTGGTGCGCCGAGGCGAGGGCTCTAAGGTCGGTCACGCCGGCCCGCGCAGCGAGAGCGGCGACAATGCCGCCCACTGCCCGAGCGTCGGCCAATGGGTCGTGGTGGTCCTCGAGCTCGAAGCCGCAGGCGTCGGTCACGAACGGGAGCCGGTACGACGGGAGGCGCAAGGCGCGCCGGGCCATGACCAGGGTGCAGAGGAACCGCATCTCGGGCCACTCGATGTTCTCCACGGCGCAGGCGTAGCGGATCACGCCGATGTCGAAACCAGCGTTGTGAGCCACCACGATGTCGTCGCCGATGTAGTCCACGATTGCGGGCAGCACTACGTCCCACCGAGGTGCGTTCCGCACCATGTCAGCGTCGATGCCGTGCAGGGCCACGTTGAAGGACGCGAAGTAGTCCACCTGCTCAGGTGGACGGATCAACCAGCGGCGCTCGTCCACGGGCTCGCCGTTGCGGAAACGGATCAGACCAACGGCGCAGGCAGAGCCGCGGTAGGAGTTGGCCGTCTCGAAGTCGATCGCAGTGAAGTCGAGCATCGCTCAGACCAACGGCTGCTCTCGGAAGCGAGCCACCAGCTTCGCTGGGAGCAGCGCAACCTCGGGAGAGTTGAGCTCGTCCGGCATCATCCACGGGGTCTCGCCAGTCTTGGGGCGGGCGGTTCGGCGGCGGCGTTCCTCGTCGGTCTTGAGCCACGCGCTCCACGCTCTCCCCACGTAGTTCGCCGTGCCGAGGGCCCGCTGGCTCGGGCTGTCATCCGATGGGGTGAAGTCAGCGACGGCCGGGCTCTTGGGGAACGTTGGGTCCTTGAGGTTCGCGGACCGCGTGCGGCGCTTGTACGCCCTCACAGCGTCGAGGATCGCCTGCTGGTGAGCCTCGGTCTCGGCCACGAGCGCATCGATATCGGCAACGGTAAGCGGCTCACCCTCGACGGGGAGACCTTCCAGGACAGAGCCCTCGGTGACCAGAACCGCGCAGCACCGCGTCAGCGAGTGCACCTTGTCCATAGCCTTGGAATCAGACGCCGCGTCGATGGCCACCGCGTTCGTGTTGTCCGCCCGCAACGGTTCCAAGCGCTTCGTCACCCAGACAACGATGGTTTCGCTGCCCGGCTGACGGTCAATTGTTGCGATCCCCTGCACCTGTACGGCCCTCCTGCTGCCCACCCGAGCGTGGCTCGGTCCCAGTTCTTGAAGAGTATCGACCGGAAGCAGCCGTTGCTGCCCGATTCCCGCTATCGCGGACTCAGGGGTATTCAGCTGACCGGACCACGCGGAGCGGCGTGGTTGCGCTCCGGTCCGTCGCAGACCGCTTGGACGGTCGCGACTCAGCCCGAAAACTGCAGGTAGAGGCCACGCCACGGGCGCCCCGGGAGCTGGGCCCGGGCGTCGGAGTCGGTCAGGGGAACGCCTGACGCCCCGGCGGCGGGGAGGGCGGTGACCAGCACAAGTCCGGTCAGCTGAATAGCCCTGTGCGGACTTATGGCCACATACTGCGGTCAAGATCCCGCTCGTGCGCCGCCGAAAGGAACGACGCGTGCTACGGAGTCTAGGTCGTCGCACATCAGCTGACGGAGATGTGTCGCACGTCAACCGTCGGATCACAAGCGTGGACGAGTGCAGCCCGTTCGCTCCGCCAAAGTGGGGCGTTCGGCTTTCTGCGTGGATACGCGAACGCGATCCGTGTTTACCCCCCGGACGCGGTCGCGGGTCCTGGCCGCCTTCAACGTTGTCAAGTCCGGCACCCAGGTCGTCGACGAGCCTAGCCCGGAGGGTTAGCCCTGCGTAAGGCAAGCCGGCCCCCTGACCCGCGGCCACCACATCTTGACCCATGCCGCAAACGTCAGAGCGGCTGAGCACTCCTCCTGGTGCTGCGTTGCTGCTTCCTTGCTCGCGAGGGCGCCTTTCAGCGACGGTGTCCGTCGTTCGCATATCGTGGGGTGTATGCGCGGAGCCGGTGATCAGTTCTCGGTGGGAGAACGCATTGCGTTCTACCGTCGTCGGCGCGGCCTGACTCAGGAGGTGCTGGCCGGACTGGTCGGCCGGTCTGAAGACTGGCTGAGCAAGATCGAGCGCGGCGACAGGCCGATTCGACGGCTCGACGTCTTGGGTCAGGTCGCGCAGGCTTTAAGGGTCACGATCGGTGATCTCCTCGGCCAGCCGGTGCTCGTCGAGGACGAGGCGCAGCGTGATGACGATGTACCGGCGGTGCGCGATGCGTTGATGGCACCGAGACGGCTCTCGCGAGTGTTGTTCGCGTCTGACGATTCGCCTGCGGTCGACGTCGTCTCAGCAGCGCGGATGGCCGAGTTGGCATGGGGGGACTTCCAACAGGGAAGTATTGGGAAGGTCATCACGGCATTGCCCGCGCTCATCGCGACATGCCAGACGTTGGAGGATCACGCGTCAGAGGGCGACATGCGGCCCGGATGGGCGGTGTCAGCGCGGGTGCACCACCTCGCGGCATCAACGCTCTCGAAGATTGGAGAGGCGGACTTGGCCTGGATTGCGGCTGAGCGAGCGATGTATGCCGCCGACCAGGCCGACGACCCGTTGGTTCTCGCGTCCGCTGCTCGATCAGGGACACACGCCCTGCTCTCTGTCGGTCGCTACGACGACGCGTTGGAGCTCGGGCTCGCGGCGTCTGAGTGGCTGGGCGCGCGCATCCGTGACACCGACCCGGACGCGCTGAGTCTGTTGGGGATGCTCCACCTGCGCTCCGCTGTGGCGGCCGCCCGCCGCCAAGATCGATCGACTACAAGCGACCTGTTGAGTCGCGCGAAGGAGGCCGCCACTCGACTGGGCGAGGACGGGAACTACTGGCAAACCGGATTCGGGCCGACAAACGTTCGCCTCCATGAAGTCTCGACGGCTCTCGACCTGGGAGACATTGCCTTCGTGGTCGAGCGGGGCCCGTCTGTTTCGACGGAGACGATGCCGGTGGAGAGAGCGGCTTCGCATCGGATCGACGTAGCGCGGGCACTCAGTTTCGTGGCTGAGGACGACGCGGCCCTGTCGACGCTGTTGGACGCGGAGCGGCGTGCTCCGCAGCTGGTTCGGCAAAGTACGTCGGTACGCGAAACTGTTCGGACGATGCACAGGCGGACGCCGAGCACCTCGGCGCGTTCGAAACCAATTCGTGAGCTGGCCGAGCGGTGCAGGGCGGTCCAATGACGGGCGTTGTGGCGGTCGTCGCCTCAGCGGCCGGTGGGCTTGAGGAATTGCATGACGGCCTTGTGGGACCTCTACTCAGACTCGGGCATCGAGTGTCCGTCACCGCAACTCCGGCCGCCGTCGAGTGGCTGAAGGCAACTGCTTCGATGGGTCAGCTTGAGGCTGCAACTGGGCTGCCCGTCCGTTCGACTCCTCGACTCCCCTCCGAGGAGAGTCCTCATCCGAGGCCGGACGTCTACATCGCAGCTCCGGCGACAGCGAACACGGTCGCAAAACTCGCCCTCGGGATTGCCGACAACCAAGCGCTGACAATGCTTTGCGAGAACATTGGTACAGCTCCCATGGTGGTGTTCCCACGGGTGAACGCCGCGCATACGCGACAACCAGCCTGGCCGGCCCACCTCGACGCCTTGCACCGGGCGGGCGTGCGACTCATTTACGGCGAGGACGTCTGGCCGCTATTCGAGCCGCGTTCGGCCTCCTCGGGCAGGCCACTGCCTTGGGGTGTGATCATCGCGGCGGCGGAGGAGCTGCTAGGACCCCGCTGACTGGCGTCTTCGCCCCTCCGAGATGAACCCGGACAGTTTGTCCGGGTTCATCGCTTTTGCTGGGTCTCTGATGGGTTCTGCAGCCCCGCGAGGGGGCTGGAACGCATACAGGGAGTGAGAACCATGACGTTCTACGCGGTTGACAGTAAGCGGCAGGCGATGCGGTCCACGGGGATCGTGAACGAGGTGTTTGAGTGGGTCGAGCGGGATGGGAAGCGCAAGCCGTCGGAGACGCAGGCCCGGGACGAGGACACGGGGATGCTGTTGTGGGCGGTGGAGGTTCTCTACCGTCAGGTGTCGTTCGGGCGGGAGTCGAACACGACGGGCACGGTCACGGTCGGTTCGCCGGTCAAGCCGGTGTTGGGCGAGTTCGCGCCGGTAGCGTTCCTCGGCCTGTCCGTGGAGGTCCGGGTAATCAAGGCCTCGGGCAGCCTCACCGAGTCGTGGCGGGCCGAGGGTCTGGCCGAGGACAAGGCCGGCAGCGCCACCGGGACACCTGTGAACCCGGGTAAGGCGGCGGCGTGATGGTCGCCGGGGTGAACCTTGACGGGTGGGCCGCCTCGCTGGGTGTCTCGAACGACGATGATGCCGTCGGAGTGGTGGAGGACCTGCGCGCCCGGGTCCAGGGCCAGGCGGACACGGTGGGGAAGCTGCAGGACCGGGTCCGGTCCTCGCCAGGGGACGTCTCGGTCCTGTTGGGGCAGGCGGTGTCGTTGCTGGACGATGCCGCTGATGAGCTGGTGGAGGTCCGCGCCGGGTTCGCCCGTCACGAGCGGGGGCCCCGGTAGTGGCCGCCCGGGCGCGCACGCTCGCGGATGCCCTGGGCGCGGCGTGGCAGCCGGTCGCCGAGGTGGCACTTTCGGTCCGGCGTTCGCTGCGGCTGCTGCGCTGGCTGCACCTGGCCCTGGTCGTCGCCGTAGCGGCCGGCTGGACGTCGCACCGTCCCGCACTGGTCGCCGGGTCCAGTGGCGTCGGGGCCGCGTTGCTGCTCTGGCCTCGGCTGCATGCCCGGTCGTGGCGGGCCGTGGTGGAGCGGTGGCACACCAAGCGGTGGTTCACCTCCCGCTGGGAGTCCCTCGCCGGACAGGTCGGGCTGTCGGTCCACCGGCCCGCCAAGGCTGCCGGCGGGAAGGCGGCGACGGTGGTGCCCAAGCTGGTTCGGGTCAGCGTCTCCGGTCCCGTGGTCCGTCTGCGAGTGCGGCTGCCCGCCGGGCTGACCGTCGCGGACGTCGAGCGGGCCGCGCCCCGGCTGGCGGTCGCCACGAACGTGCCCCGGGTGCTGGTCGACCCGGACGGGCATGCCGGGGCCCGGCTGACCTTGACGGTTCGGGACCTGCTCGGGCATCCGTTCGCCTCCACCGTCCCCGACCCGGATGGGGTGGACGTGTCCCGGGCGCCCAGGGCGGTTGCGGTCGGCCGGGTGGAGGACGGCAGCCCGTGGCTGGTCCCGGTCGGCCCGTCGGTGCTGGTCGCGGGCGCGTCGGGCTCGGGGAAGGGCTCGGTGCTGTGGGGCCTGGTCCTGGCCCTCGGCCCGTGGGTCAAGGGCGGCTCTGTCCGCCTGCACGGGATCGACCTCAAGGGCGGGATGGAACTGCTGCTTGGGCGGGACCTGTTCTCGACCATGGCCACTACCCCCGAGGCCGCCGTCGCGCTGCTGGAGTGGCTCGCCGAGGGCTGCGTACGCCGGACCCATGGGTTGGCCGGGCTGGTGCGCTCCCACACCCCGACGCTGGCCGAGCCGCTGCACCTGTTGATCGTGGACGAGCTGGCGGCGGTCACCGCCTACCTGCCGGACCGTCAGCTGCGCGACCGGGCCGACCGGGCCCTGTCAATCCTGCTGTCCCAGGGCCGCGCGCCGGGGTTCGTGGTGTGGGCGTTCCTGCAGGACCCCCGCAAGGACGTCGTACCGCAGCGGGGGCTGTTCCAGATCACGATCGGGCTGCGGCTGCGAGACACCTCCGAGGTCGCGATGATCTTCGGCGACGGCGCCCTGGCCGACCTAGCCCCGTGTCACCGGATCACCCGCCACGCCCCAGGCACCGGGTATGTCATGCCCGAGGAGGGTGGGAACCCGGTCCGGGTCCGCGCCGGGTACACCGACGACGCCACGATCGGCGTCGCGGCGGCCATGTTCGCGACGCCCGTCCGGCAGGACGTCCCCACGCCGGCCTCCGACGACCGAGACGACCCGGTCACGCCCTCGGCACGGACCAGGAGCGAACGGTCTCCTCGGGCACCGCGGCAGCCACGCGCGCCTCGGACCCGAACCTCCAGCCGGTTCGAGTCGTCAGACACGCAGGTCTTCGCAGACCACGCGGAGGTCGACGGTCAGGGGGCGCGGTCATGACCCAGTACACCCGCCGCCCCGTTGCCGGCTACCGCCTGGTACCGGAGGGTCGGCCCGACCTGGAGCGGGCGCTGATCCTGCTCGCCGAGCAGGGCAAGTGCGTCGGCTCCCGCGACCCCGACTTGTGGTGGAAGGGCCTACCGAAGGGCGTCACCGACTCCGTCCCGATCGCCCGCGAGCGGGCCGCCGCCCTGTGCGACGGCTGCCGCGTCATCGAGCTGTGCCGCTGGTACGCCCTCGAAGCCGGAGAAGACGACGGCGTCTGGGGCGGCCTCTGCGAAGCCGACCGGGCTCTGATCCGGCGCGGCTCCTCCTGGCGCTCCCGGCTGCACGCCCGCAGCCTCTACGGCGCGGACCTGCCCCACGGCAGGTCAGATGACGGGGGCGACGCAGCATGACCGGCGCCGCACTGCTGACATCGTACGACGTCGGGTCCGATATGGCCGTCCTGGCGGCGGAGTCGGCGGGGGTCTGCATCCGCCCCCACGTCCGCACCGTCACCGACCGAGCTACGGGCCACTCGGTGTCGGTGCCGATCCCCTGCGGCTCCACCCGGGAGGCCGTCTGTGGGCCGTGCGCGACCAAAGCGAGACGGTTGCGGATGCATCAGTGTCGCGAGGGCTGGCACCGCACCGACGCCGACCAGACAGCGGTGGACTTGGGCGATGTCGCCAACGTCGACCCGCAGACCGACGCCGAGGACGATGCAGGCGAGCAGCTCGACGGCGACCAGGTCGACGAGGACGCTGCTGAGGATCCGGGTCGTCGGGTGCGCTCGACGCGACGACTTCCCGGGGTCCCCGACTTGCCCACGGTTGCGATGGATCAGCGGACGACGGGGAGGGCGTTCACCGACGAGCGGACTGGGCGGGTGTTTCAGCCGTCGATGTTCCTTACCTTGACCCTGCCCTCCTACGGCAAGGTCATCCCCGGTGCGGGGGTGCCGGTCGACCCGTCCCGGTATGACTACCGCCGCGCCGCCCTGGACGCGCTGCTGTTCCCAAGGTTGCTGGACCGGTGGTGGCAGAACCTGCGCCGCTGCGCCGGGTACAAGGTGCAGTACTTCGCCGCCGTCGAGGCCCAACGCCGCCTCGCCCCGCACCTGCACGCCGCTGTCCGTGGAGCCATCCCGAGAACGACGATCAAGGCCGTCGCCCGGGCCACCTACTACGCCGCCTGGTGGCCCTCCCTCGACCGGGTCGTCTATGCCGGGGCACTGGTGCCGGTCTGGGATGCGGCTACCGGCAACTACGTCGACCCGACCACCGGGCAAACGCTTCCGTCGTGGGACGAAGCCACCCACAACCTGGTCGAGCCCGCGCACGTGGCCCGGCTCGGGGTCCAGCTCGACATCAAAGGCCTGCTCGGCGCCACCGCCGACTCCGACCGGGCCGTCCGGTACCTGTGCAAGTACCTGACCAAGAACGTCGCCGACACCTACTCCGACGAACACGCCACCCACTCCGACGCCTACCAGCGGCACATCGACCGGCTCCACCGTGAAGTCGAGACCCTGCCCTGCTCCCCGGCCTGCGCGAACTGGCTCCGCTACGGCGTCACACCCAAGAACCCCGACCCCGGCCTGCTCCCGGGCCGCTGCTCCTCGCCGGCCCACGACCGGGAGAACCTCGGCCTCGGCGGGCGTCGGGTCCTCGTCTCACGGCAGTGGTCCGGCAAGACCCTCACCGAACACCGCGCCGACCGCCGCGCCGTCGTCGCCCAGGTCCTCGAAGCTGCCGGGATCGACCCCGGCGACGCGGACCGCCTCGCCGCCGACCAAACCCTCCCCGACGGCACACCCCGCTATATCTGGGAAGACGTCGAGGCCCACACGGTCGACTACGTCGCCGTCATCGCCGCCTCACTCCGCCAAGCCCGCCAATGGCGCGAGCAGTACGAACGGGCCAAAGCAGCTGCCGCGCAACGCGGCTCCCCACCTGTGGACAACCATTCGGCAATCACTCACGATGAGACGGGGAGGAAATCAGCATGAGGACCGATGAAGAGGCTTCGACACTGTTGCCGTTGCCGGTGCTGCTGACGTCTGCGGAAGTGGCTCGCGCGCTGAAAGTGTCCCCCTCGACGTTGTGCCGCTGGCGACAATCGGGGTTGGGTCCCCGGGTCACGTGGTTGACCCCGACGTGCCCTCGATATCGCCGGGCGGACGTTGATGTGTGGCTGGAACGCGCGGCGGCATGAGCATCATCAAGTTGCCGAGCGGCCGGTACCGCGGGAAGTTGAAGAGTGGTCGGGTCGACGTGGCCAGCCGGGTTTTCAGCACGCGGCGCGAAGCCAAGGCGTGGCTGGACCGTGAGCGAGCCGCATTGGCCGGTGGTGTCGATCCTCGCGCCGGTCGAGAGCGTGTGCGAGATGTGCTGACCCGATGGTTGGAGGTGCGACGGGCGACAGTCGCAGCGAAGACCTACCGAACTGACCAGGACCTGAAGAGGCTGACTCCGACGAGTTTGCTGGCCTTGCACGTGGCGGCGGTTTCGGGACGCGAGGTGGCCAGGGCCTTCGAAACCTTGCTGACTTCGGGACTCATGGAATCGTCGGTCGTCCGTTACCGGGCGAGTCTGTCGGCGTTCTTCGGGTGGTGTGTAAGGGAGAAACTGATCGTCGCCAACCCCGTCGTTGGTGTGAGGGTCCCCAAACAATCGGCGGAGTCAACGGAGATGCTTCCGTTCACCGAGGCGCAGCTGGAGGTGGCACACGAGCGGTGGGCGACGATGGATCAGCGCCTGGCCGACGTCCTGCTGGTGTTGGGATGGACCGGGCTTCGGTGGGCCGAGGCCAGGGCGTTGACGGTGGCCGATGTCATGGAAGTTCCGACGCCGGGTCTGATGGTTCGCCGTTCGGCGCCGGAGGGGGTGGGCACGAAGAGTACGAAGGGGCGTCGGTCGCGTCGTGTGCCTCTGGCGAACCGGGTTCTCCCGATCGTTCAGCGACTCTCGGACGGCAAGGAGCCGGGTGAGCTTCTACTGACGACGTCGCGGGGTGCGACGTTGCATCGGTCAGCGGTGCTGCGGTCGGTGAAGTGGGAGACGACAGGGCAGGGTCGGCGGGTGCATGACCTACGGCACACGGCGGCGTGTCTGTGGTTGGCGCGAGGCGTCGACCCGGGAACGGTGCAGGCCTGGATGGGTCACGAGTCGATTGGCACGACGAATCGCTACCTTCACTTCCTCGGAACCGGGGCCGATACGGCGGGTCTAGACAGGCTGAATCTGAGGGCGGGGGGCACCAGGGGGGCACGCAGGCGGGGGAAGAGCGAATGACAATGACGAAACCCCGCCTGTTGCACGGTGTTTGTGCAGGTCAGGCGAGGCTTCCCAGTGGTGGAGCTGAGGGGATTCGAACCCCTGACCTTCTCATTGCGAACGAGACGCGCTACCAACTGCGCCACAGCCCCGTGGTGCGACCGAAACTTTAACACCAGGGCGATCTCCTGCTGAAACCGGCGGCAGGACCGGACGCCGATACCAGGAAAAGGTGACGACACCTCATACGCTCTTCCCATGTCACATCCGACCTCGCCCGTCCCGCCCGCAGTCCGGGCGGCCAGCGAGTGGGCCTGGCGCCTGCTCCTCATCTCTGCCGCCGTCATCGCACTGATGTATCTCCTGGGGTTCCTCTCCGAGGTGGTCGTCCCCATCGTCGTGGCGGGCCTGCTCGCGGCGCTGTTGACCTCCGTCCACCACCGGCTCGCCCGCCGGATGTCCCGTGGGGTCGCGGCCGGCCTGACGGTCCTCGGGACGATAGCGATCATCGTGGGGCTACTGACGCTCGTGGGC
>JAABUN010005827.1_pt1 | contig 14832 bp, 10 predicted proteins | sample 5559311 | NCBI WGS metagenome assembly JAABUN01 (sample SAMN10711877, study PRJNA513370) | rock metagenome | isolation source: Antarctica rocks | place: Antarctica: Victoria Land, Siegfried Peak sud | reverse complement strand
GCGCGGGCCGATCTGCGCCACCACCGCCGCGAAGTCCTCGGTCCACGCCGTGATCGCCGTCATCCTCCACCTCCGCTTTCTTCACGCGGCGGCATTCTACATTAACTACAACTGTAGTACTAGGGCGTGTCCTCAGTTGTGGTAGGCTGTCGGCGAGCGTGCGATGGCGATATAGGGGGTGCGGATGACGCGGCGGTAGGCGTTGCGGGATGACCAGTGGGCGCGGATCGGGGATGTGTTGCCGGGGCGCGCGGGGCACGTCGGCGGGACCGCGCCGGACAATCGGCTGTTCGTGGACGCGGTGCTGTACCGCTTCCGGGCGGGGGTCGCCTGGCGCGACCTGCCGGAGCGCTTCGGCAAGGGCAAGTCGGTCCACCAGCGCTTCGGGCGCTGGGCGGTGAGCGGCGTGTGGGCGCGGGTCTTCCAGATGCTGAGCGCGGATGCCGATAACGAGTACGCGGCGATCGACGCGACGATCGTCCGGGCGCATCAGCACAGCGCCGGGGCGCGCAAAAAGGGGGCGATGGCGACGAGACCATCGGTCGGAGTCGCGGCGGGCTGAGCACCAAGATCCACGCGGTGGTGGATGCGCTGGGCAAGCCGATTGCGCTCCACCTGACTGGCGGGCAGGCGTCGGAGCTGGCGGGGGCGGACGCGCTGCTGGCCGCCATCGCCGCCCCGGTGGTGATCGCCGACAAGGGCTACGACGCGGAGGCGCGGGTCCTCGCCCCGCTCCGCGAGGCGGGGAAGGTCGCCGTCATCCCGCCGAAGCGCAACCGCACCGAGCAGCGCGGCTACGACCGCGACCTCTACGCCGCGCGCCATTTGGTGGAGCACTTCTTCTGCAAGCGCAAGCAATACCGCGCCATCGCCACCCGCTACGACAAGACCACGCGCCACTTCCTGGCGGGCGTCCACCTCGCCGCCTCCGCCATCCTCCTCAACTGGGGACACGCCCTAGCGCCTCCGGCCCGAAGGGCGCGGTCGCCGCCCCGCCGTCGCTGTGGTCTGGCGCGGTGCTGCCGCATCGGCCAATCGCGTAACCTGGCGCTCCCTGGGGTATGACAGCACTTCGGGACAACGGCGGACGCTCCGCGCTCGTCTTTCATCACGATCCGCGCGATGGCGGGGCCGTCCGTCGTTGCCCCTCCGCCAGCAGCACGATCGACGCGGGGGTCCGCAGCCGCGCCCGCCCGGTGCTTCCAACTCCTCGAACGTCGGGGTGTGGACTTCAAAAGTTAAGGCTGTTGTGGCGTCCCCTCCTGCTCCCGGCGCCGTACCGCAAACCTGCAATCCCGGCGTGGCCGTACTTCGCGATAGGCTCGCTGCCCGAACGTTGCGCCCCATCGATGACTCTCGCCGCTCGTCGAGCGCCGCTGCCCGCGACCACGACACCCTCCACCGCGCCGCTCCGACCGACCTTGCACGGCACCCGACAGCGCCCCTCATGCCGCGATCGGTACAATAGAAAGCCGCTCGCCTGGACCACTCTCGGATCGATATTTCCTCCCAGGCTATGGCGTGGTCGGCACTCGGGAGGGATGCGAGAATGTCTGATCGCCTCACCGAGCGATTGTGTTGTCGGCAAGCGGCCTGAGCGCCCGTGCGGGAACACCTGGGGGTCATCCGCAAACCGCTACCGTTCGGACGAGAGTGGGCCTGCGCCTGGGCGCTCCACATGCCGACGTTGCGGGACTCATATGCGCATGGTGCAAGGCTTCGGCGCGGCCTGGGCGGGTTCGCGCACCCCGGTCGAGGAAGGTTGGCGGTGCCAGGAGGGTGGGGTCGCGACCGACGCGCGCCCGTTCGTCTGTCCGAGCGCGATGCCAAGAGCGGCGATCCCGATGGCAATGGCGAACGGCGCCCCGTCACCGCCCGTGGCGGCTTTTGTTGGTTCCGGCGCGCGCTGCAAATTGAGATACTCATCGATGGCGCCGAAGATGATGCCGAACGCGAGCGCGGCGCGGTACAATTCCGGGCGACGACGGGGTGCGGATAGGCGGGCTCGCACGGAGGTAGGGTCATGACCTGGCGGCTGTTCCTGGCGGCGGTTGCGGAGACGCAGAACCCGTACATCACGCTGATCACCGACGACTCGCCAGCCCCGGGCTCGCTCGCTCGCCGTCGGGCCATCCACCCCGCGCTCGACGCCCTCTTCGGCGGCCCTCCTCTCACGGACGACTACCTCGACGAACTCCGCCGCAGCTGGAATATGGAATTCACCCGCTATCAGACCTGGCAGGCGTATGTGGACGCGCTCGCTGACGACGGCGAGAAACTGCGGAACCTGCGCGCGGCCCTCTACGGCGACGCCACCCTGTACCGGCCCGATCTGATGGTGCCGCCGGTGGACCGGGAGGAGCGACTGGTGTGGGAGGTCGGGCGCGCCCACACGCTCCGCCTGTCGGTGATCCTGTTGCAGGTCGCCCGATACGGTCACCAGCTGCCCGAGACCTTCTACACCAACGACGTCTACAACCTGGCCTATAGCGTCCCGTGGCGCCCCGAGCGATCGCGGGACGAGGATGATACCCGGGCCGTCGAGGCGCTCCGGGAGCGCGTGCGCCAGGAGCGCACGTCGCGCGATACGGGGCGTGCCCTCGCGGAGCGGGTCCGGTACGATGCCATGGCGGAGGCGGTCGTCCTCGTCCTCGGGACCTATCGCCAGCCCGTGGCCCATCGCTTCGGGTCGCGCCAGGGGGACAGGAAGGAGCGGATCGAGCCCGACCGGCTGCTCTGGTATGACCGCTGGTTGTGGTTCGAGCAGTCGGTGCGGCGAGCGACGGTCGCGGTCCTGCTCGAGCGACCATACCCCGCGCCGTATGGCGCGGGGAGCGCTGCCGAGGGCCACATAGAGCCGCGAGCGCGGCCGGACGAACTGGGTGTTGCGGACGCTATGGCCGACGAGATCGGCGACGCCGGGCTGGAGCGATCGTTCGTCAAGCTCGCGCTCGACATCGGCGACGAGCGACTGCGCAAGGTTGTCGACACCCTGAATGCGCGCGAACGGGCGGTCATCGCCGCCACCGCGGCCGGGTACTCGATCAGGGAGACGGTGGCCCTGCTGGCGGAATCCGGTGTCTGGATCGGCGCGACGCCCAGGGCGATCGACACCTGCCGACATCGGCTCCGGGCGAAGGCGCGCCGCGCGCTGGGATAGGTGGAGCGGGCCTCGCCGGAAGGGTCGGGGCGCGGCGTTGCCCGCCGTCGATGGGGCCATACCCTCCGAAGTGTGGCGCGACGGTAATTCCCCGAGTGTTCGTCGGCCTCTCGCCCCGGCCGGTACGGCACCCATGCAGATCCTCGGCGTCGACCGATTTCGGTGCCGATCCCGCGTCGACGCGGCGTCGGGACACTCGCCGACACCCCGCACTCCTCCAGAAGGCTGTCGGCCCCCCACGCGATCACCGCCCCTCCGCCCGCCGGATCTTGGCGACCGAGCCCCCAAGGGGGCCGACACTTCCTCCACGTCGCCAAGCGGCGCCCGAAGCCATCCATGGGCGACCGAACCACTGCTCGCCTTTTCGGCCGTGCCCGCTCCCCGGCACGACTAAGCCTCGCTCGCGCCCGTCATACGTCTCCCTCCACCCCGCCGCCGCACCCCGCTCCGGCCTCGCCCGCCCGCGCGGGTGGCGTGCCCTGCCGACGGGCGATCCCCGGGCCGCGAGGATGTAAGAATGCCGCCGCCCAAACCACCCGTAATGCAGGCACCCCGTGGGGTGTGCCCCGCGTGTCGCCGATCGGCACGCGATTATCCCGGCATCGGCGATCAAGCGCCGAGCGCCGGTGTTGCGGGAGGGGTTATGGCCGGAGAGTGCGAGCCCGCCGATCGCGGCGCGGCGCGCGGGATGTGTGCCCCGCGTCAGAGGAGTGCTTCGGCGATTCGCGTCCCGATGGTGGCCGCTGCCGGTCGGCGCGGCGCACCGCCGCGCGGACCGCCGATGTCCCCCGGGAGCCGTGGCGCGGATAGAGCAAGGCCGATGAGGAGGGCCAGCACGATGCGCAACACGAAGCCGATCGCCGAGCAGCTACGCCTGACGGTGCCCGGCCTCGCCGAGCCGACGACGAAGGGGACCGGGGAGTCCGCCTCCGGCGTCACCATGCGCCCCGCGCCATCGACGCGATCCCGCCGGGGGTATCCGGACCGCATCAGGGCGATCCCATTGGGGAGTATCGCGCTCGCGGCGAGGCAGCTGCGCGACGCGATCGACTCGACAGCCCTGGCGCGGCTGGCCGCCGATCTGCGCGCGTACGGCCTGTTGCACCTGCCGGGCGTGCGCGCGATCGGGCCCGGGCGGTACGAGGTGGTGTGGGGCAACCGTCGCGTCCTGGCGGCACGCGAGGCCGGCTGGGGGGAGATCCACGCCCTGCTCGTCACCGTCGACGATCTGGGGGCGCTCCTCCTCGGGGCTGGGGAGAACCTCCTGGCGGTCCCCCTCGCCGACGCCGAGCGGGCGCGGCTCTGCAGCGATCTCCTCGGCCTCGGGCTGAGCCCGGCCGAGATCCACGTCAGGATCGGCATCGACCCGGCCGACGTCAGTCGGCTGACGCGCGCCGCCGCCCATCCGCAGCTCGGACCCGCCCTCGCGCGCGGGGACATCACCTGGGGCGAGGCCCGGGAACTCGTCGGCGCGCCCGCCGCCGCCCTGCCCACGCTCATCGAGACGCTCGCCGTTCGTCGGCGGGCGGGTTCGCCGCTGGGCCTCACCAGGGAACTGCGCCCGCTGATGCGCGCCGCCCGCCCGCCTGGGTCGACCCGCCGGGCCGTCGGGCGGGTCGATGAGCGGTCCGACCGCGAGGGGGAGCCGCCTCCGTCCGGGCACCGCGCCGCTCCCGCCCGCGCCCCCGGTGGCGCGGTGCCGCTCGGCGCCATCCGCAGCGCGCGGGCCTGCCTCGAGGCCGCGTTGCTGGAGGCCACCGCGCCACCCTGGGCCGCAGGCGCGGCAGCCGAACTGGAGGCGCTCGCGTCCGCCATCGCCGCCTTGCTCACCCGCTGCCGGGGCTGATGCGCCCGGCCCGGCCCGACAACCCCCCTTCCCAACCCCGCCGCCCGGATCCGAAGACCACCACCCCGGCCAGACCCCCTGCGGCCACGAGCGCCCGTCGCGGCGCGACCAGCGCCGAGTGCGGGTGGCCTCACTCCCACGTCCCCTATCCCTCTCCGACCTCCCCCCGACACCCGCCGCTGTGCCCAGCCCGGCCCGGCTGCCGCTCTTCGCGTCGGCCTCGCCATCGGCGGGCGGTCGCTCGTCCCGCTCGCCCCGCCGAGCGGCCACAATCCTGAAGAACACGAATGGAGGAGAATATGATGTTCCGATTGTTCGGGCCCGACCCGGTGCAGGCGCTCGCCGTCACCGAGATCATCGCGCCTCGTATGAACGACGCCCTCCCGAGCGCCGACACCAACATGATCGACGCGCTCGGCCTGACCGGCGACGATCGGGTGGCGTTCGAGATCGCCCTCGACGAGCGGTCGTGCCGGTTCCTCGTCCGCGCCGAGGACGAGGGTCTGCTGGCGCACCTCGAGCGACAGGTGGGCGTGACCTATCCCCTCGCCGGGCTGCGCCGTGTCGACGGTGCGACCGATCCGGCCCGGGTGCGGCCGGGGGAGTCGATCCGGGCGACCGTCCTCACGCTCGCGGCCCCCGCCTACCTGCCGCTGCGGACCTTCGGGTTCGCCGTCCCCGGCCCCGCGTCCCAGGCCGATCCGCTCCGCGGCCTCATCGGGGCCGCCTCCGGCCTCCCCCCCGGCTGGCGTGCCCTGCTCCAGGCCGTCCTCGCGCCCGCACCGCGCGGTTGGGCCGACGGCATCGGCCGTGGCCTGGACGAGGAGGCGCGCGTCGGTGGGCGACCATCGGCGCGCGCGCACGACGGGCGGGCCACGGAGGGGGCACCCTCCACCGGGTTCGTCATCCTCGTCGTCGTCGCGGTCGCGCTGTTCTCCGCCTGGCAGGTGGTGCGCCGGATGTGGGATGACGGCGAGCGCCTGCAGCTCATCGGCGGCGGCGCGCTGCTCCTGCTCGCCGTGCTCGCCGTCGTCGCCCTGGCGATCAGGGTCGCTCGGTGGCGGCGCGCGCCCGCCCACGATCCCGCGCTGATCAGGCAGAAGATCGGTCGCACCGCCTACGCCGTCGAGTTGCGGCTCGCCGTCTTCGCGCCGATCGGCAGCCCGCGCGACGCGGTGGACGCGCGGCTCGCGCAGATCGCGCGCGCCTACGCGCAATACGGTCGCCCCGACGGCAACCGGCTCGCGCCCTGCCCGTTCGACGCGGGCCGGGTGGCCCGGGAACGGGGTATCCGCTCGCTGGCACCGCTGACACGGCGCACGCGCCGCGCGATCGTGACGGCCGCGGAGGTCGCGGGATTGTGGCACCTGCCGCGTGTCGCGGCGGAGATCCCCCTGATCGAGCAGACCGGCGCGCGCCAGCGCGCCCCACGCCCGGCCGCCGTCGCCCAGGGATGCCTGATCGGCCACCACGAGCATCAGGGGCGACGGCTCCCGGTCCGGGTCTCCGACGAGGCGCTCGACCACCACGCGATCCTCGTCGCGGCAACGCGCGCGGGCAAGTCCTCGCTGATGCTCGCCCTGGCCTGCTACCTGATGGGACGACGCGACCGCCGGGGCACGCTCGTGCTGATCGACCCGCAGCGGCAGCTGGCGCGCGCCGCGCTCGGACTGGTGCCGCCGGATCGGTGGGGCGACGTGGTCGCGATCGATTTCGGCGACACGGCGCACCCCGTCGGCCTCAACTTCCTCGACACCGGCCTCGGCTGGACGCGCGACTCGGCGACCGAGCGGGTCTTGGCCCTCTTCCGCCGCCAGTGGCCCACCTCCTTCGGCCCGCGCATGGAGGACCTCTTCGCCTTCGGCCTGGCGACCTTGTACGCGGCCAACGAGGCCCTCTGCCGGTGGCCGGACGGCCGACCCAGGCCCGAGGGGCGGTCCGAGCAGTACACCATCCTCGATCTCGTCGCGTTGTACACCCACCCGGTGTTCCGCAACGCGCTGCTCGCCACGCTGCGCGACCCGGATGTCGTCGCCTGGTGGGAGGACTACGCGACCCCGCTGCGGCAGCAGGACCTGCTGACCTGGGTGAACCCGGTCCTGAACAAGGTGAACGCGTTCGGGCGGTCGACCGTGGCCCGCGCGCTGGTCGGGCAGCCGCGCTCCACGATCGACCTGCGTTCCTGGCTCGACCGCGACCGCATCGTGATCATGAGCGGGGCGCAGGGGGAGTCCGGTGCCGAGATCACCGCCCTCGCGGGCGCTGCCCTCTTCAACATCCTGACCGAGACTCTGGCGGAGCGCGAGTCGCGTGAACCCGGCGACTATCCCCCGGTGACCATCATCGCCGACGAATTCCAGGCGCTACCCGGCGCCGACTTCGAGCGCGTGCTCGCGCAGCAGGGCAAGTTCGGCGCGCGCCTCGTGCTGGCCACCCAGACGCTCGCGGGGCTCGAGCGCTACGGCTCGGCCGAGCGTCCCCGCAATCTTCGGGCGGCGATCTTCGCGAACGCCTATAGCCACTTCATCTACCACTGCAGCGCGGAGGATGCGCGATTCCTGATGCACGAACTCGGCGGCGCGGGGATCGTCGACGTGGAGGATCTGGTCGGCCTCGCGAAATACCACTGCTACTGTCGGCTGCCGCACGACGGGGTGCGACCGCCGGCCTTCCTCGTCCGACTGCTGCCGCCACCGCCGAGCGATCCCGCCCGGGCGGCGGCGCTCGCGCGCGAATCGGCCGCGGCCTGGGGACGGCCCCGCGCGCTGGTCGAGGAGGATCGCGACCGGGCGCGGGCGCGCGTCGCGATCATGCGGACGGGCGGCACGCCCGGCACGGCTACCGACACCGACCCGCAACGGGCGGTCGACGAGGCATCGCCGAGCGGCGGGGCCGGGGCCGATGGCCCGGGTGCCCAGCCGCCCGCGACGCCCGTCGTGGGTCACCGACCGCGCCCCAAGCGGACCAACGTCTTCGCCCGCGGTGCGTCGGCTGCGGCGTCGCCGGACGGGTCGACCGACCGTGCGGGAAACGGGCACGAAACCCGCGATGGCGGCGTCGGCGACCCCGGCACGCGCGCCGCGGGGCGGCGGGATGGCGAGGAGGGGCGATGACCATCCCCCACCCGCCCGGCGGCGATCCGATCGGGATACCGCGTACCGTGCTCACGCCCGCCGAGCGGGAGACGCTCCGGCTCGTCGGCCTGCTGCCGCTGAGCGCCGCCGCGACGGTCGGTCGGTTGAGCGGGCTCCACGAGGTCGACAGCGCGAATCGCCTCCTCGTCGGCCTGGAGCGCCGGGGTCTCGTGACGCCCCTTCGACCGCCGACGGAACGCGGTCGCCCGGCGAGCCTGTGGCATACGACTATGGCGGGCCAGGCGCTGCTCGCCGCCGATGCGGCGCACCGGCCCGCGCACCCGCCGATCGCGCGGCGTCGGGGGGACAGTCGGCTGCGTCGGCTCCTCGCCATGCTCCCCCTCGTGGAGTCCCTGCACCGATTGGTCGGCGCGATCGCCGCGGTGCCGATGCTCGTCGCCATCGATCCGCCACCGGGTGCCAGGCCCGTCCTGCTCGACTGGTGGCAGCCCTGGCGGGGCACGTACCACCCCGCCAGGGATGGGCGCGGTCGGGCCGTGGGCATCACGCTGCACGGTGCCGCCGAGATCGTCTGGCACGACCGCGCGGGCGCGCTCGTCGCCCGCGCGCGGATCCTGCTCCACGCCGACCTCGGCACGTTGCCGTTCGCCGCCTGGACGGCGGTGCTCGCGGGACTCCTCGATCACCGCGACGCCCGGCGATCGTCGCCGGGCGGCTACCACGACCCGACGCGCGACCCCCTCCCGGCACCGTCGCCGCTGATCGTGGCGACGGAGGACGGCGATCGGCGGGAGGAGTGGCTGCTGGCCCTGCGCCAGGGTGCGCGCGACCGCGGTCGCCGACCCGAGGACTATGCCGTCGCCATCCACACGAGGGCGGCGCTGGACGCGTGGGTCGCCGGGGTCCGCCCGGCGATTCGCCCGCCCGTTCGGCGAGCCGGGGTTGGGCGGGCGGGGGCCGTGGCCGGGCCTATGCCGGGCGGGGGGGCCGCACTCGCGACGCGGCCCCCAGGGGCGCGGCCCGATGCCCTGGCGCTGCTCCCACGGGAGTGGCGCTGCCTGGAGGTCCTGGCCCGGCACCCGTTCCTCACCGGCACCGATCTGTCGACGATCCTGGGCTCGCCCGTCAACAACGTGGAGGCCGACCGGGCGCGGCTGGCGCGGCGCGGCCTCCTCCATCTCGTGGCGGCCCCGGTCTCGCGCGACGGGTTCCCGCCGCGCGGGCGATTGGCGGAGCTGACGGTGGCCGGGCTGCGCGCCCGCGCCCGCTGGGAGGGGCTGACCCTCGCCCAGGCCGTGCGTTGGAACGGCTTCGTCGGGGGCGGATCCGGCACCCCGGTCGGCGACCGAGAGCGGCTGGCGCGCAACATGGATCACACCCGCGGCGTTGCGGGCGTGATCATCTCGCTCTACCGCGCGGCGCGGAGCCCGGTTGCCGAGATGCCCGGAGCGGTCGTGACCCTCTGGGAGAACGCCGCAGCCTGCGCCGACGGGGCGGTGCAGCCCGACGCCCGTGTCCGCGCCATCTGGCATGGCGTGGCCTACGAGGCAATCCTCGAATACGACCGGGGCACCGAGTGGCGCGAGCGCTGGCTGACAAAGGCCCGTGCCTGGGCCGGGGCGCTCGCCGACGGTCGCTGGCACCCCGTCTCGCCCGCGATCTGGGTGGTGACGACCGGGGATGCGGCCGAGAGGCGAATTGCGCGCCTGCTCGGCACCGCCGGGCGGGCCTGGGGCCGTCGCCTGCCAGTGCTGCTGACAACCGCCGCCCGGCTCGCGGCCGATCTCGATGGCCCGCTCGGTGCCGTCTGGCGGGGTCTCGACGAGGGGGCGGGCGACGAGCGCCTCTACTGGCTGCCCCCGGGCGGAGCGGCGGCGGATGAAGGGGCGTGATCGGTGGGCTCGACCCCTCCCGTCGCCGCGATCGCCCTCTCGCCGCGATCGCCTGCACCCCGCGTCGTGGCTGCGGGAAGATCACGCCGGGTGAGGCGGGGTGCCGCCGTTTGTTCCCGCACGGTGCGCTCATCGGCGGCGGCGGCCCTGACGTTCGGCTCGGGCAGGAGCTGGCGATGGCGACCTCGGCACTTGGGTCGCCCGCGCGACAAGCGCCCCGGTGCCCGGTGTGACACCGGCAAAGGGGCGCGGGGCGACGACCCCTTTGCCGTGATCGCCGCGTCGGCCCGTGCCTCCGGGATACGCGGGCCGGATCGTAAGACGCGTTCTTGCAAGCCACCCACGTCGCTATCGTGAGCGCGGATAGGTCGGCGTTTGTGGGACTCAGTAGGCCCCGTCGCCGCGCAGCACCGCGCCGATGGTGCGGCCGAGGATGCGGAGGTCGAGCCAGAAGGAGTAGTTCTCCAGGTAGTAGATGTCGAAATCGGTGTGCTGGTGCAGCGGCCTGCCGCTGCGACCGTTGACCTGCCACCAGCCGGTCAGGCCGGGGCGGATCTCGGTGCGCTTCTGCTGCCAGGCGTGGTACTGCGCGGCGATGAAGGGCTGTTCCGGGCGCGGGCCGACGATGCTCATCTCACCGCGTAAGACATTGAGCAGTTGCGGCAGTTCGTCGAGGCTGGTGCGGCGCAGGAAACGCCCGAGGCGGGTCACGCGCGGGTCGTGCTGGACTTTGTAGCGCCCGTTGGCCAGGTCGTCGGGGTTGAGCACATCGGCGAGATGTTGGTCGGCTTCCTCGTCCATCGTGCGGAATTTCAGCATGTCGAACTCGTGACCGCCCTCCCCGATCCGGCGCGCGCGGTAGATCGCGGGGCCGGGGGAGTCGCGCCGGACCAGGACGGCGATCAGCAGCAGGAGGGGGGCCAGCGCGAGCAGACCGAGCGCGCTGGCGACCCGGTCGAAGGTGTACTTCAGGAGGCGACTCGGCAGGGTCAGCGCGGGATCGCGCAGGCCCAGCAGCGGCAGGCCCTCGACGTACTCGATGCTGGCGCGCGCGGAGGCGAGATCGAGGACATCGGGCAGGAGCCGCACGTCGATACCGCGCCGCACCAGGTCCTCGCTGAGACGGAGGGCGGTGCTGTGTTCGTCGGGCGGCAGCGCGAGGAGTACCGTGGTGATCCGCTCGCGCTCGATGATCTGGTCCAGCGCGTCGAGGTTGCCAAGGACGGGGTAGCGCGTGCTGCTCTCCCGGTCGAGCGCGGCGGCGGTGCCGATGAAGCCGACAACAATCGTGGGGGGCCACGAGCGGGAGCGGTGGCCGATCCGCGCGGCCAGCACCCCGGCGATTCGCCCGGTCCCGACGATCGCGATCCGCACGGTCGCCTGCGGCCAGGGGAGGAGCGCGGGGGCGGTGCGCACGATCAGGTGGGTTGCGAGTATCGCCAGGAGGGCGAGCGGTGCGTAGTAGACGAAGAGGAGGCGCGGCACGTCGCGGAAGCTGAGGTAGAGGCCGGCGGCGAAGAGGAGGGTGAAACCGGCGGCGGCAGCGGCGATACGCGCCAGCTCGCGCCGCCAGGTGACGGTCCAGCGCCACTCGTAGAGATGGAAGTGGAAGGCACTGGTCAGCCAGCAGGCGAGGGCCAGCGCGTAGACGGCCCAGGGGACGTAGCGCAGGCCACCCAATTGCCGCCCGAAGGGCAGGGTGACGCGTAGCATTTCGGCCACCGCCAGCGCCGCCAGGATCATCAGCGCGTCGAGCACGAGGCAGGCGAGTACATAGCGATCGAGCATTCGCGCGGTCATCGCGCCCCCTCCGTCACGCCTGGTCCCCCGCCCAACCTTGCTCCACTTTCCCGCGCCCGCGCCGCACGGCGAGCCGTCGGAAGAGCGCTTCGTACTCGTCGGTGATACGGTCCCAATTGTACCGCTCGGCGACGCGTTGCGCCGCGCGCGCGCCGTAGTCGTCGAGCAGGGTCGGGTCGGCGAAGACGCGCCGCAGTTGTCCCGCCAGGTCCACGCCGCCCTGTTCGCCATCGTAGAATAGTACCGCATCGCCGCCCGTCTCGGCATTGGTGGCCTGCGCGTTGGCGATCACGCAATTGCCGCAGGCCATCGCCTCCAGGAGCGCGGGGTGGGTGCCGGAGGCCCCCGAGGTGAAGGCGTAGGCGTGGGCGTTGCTCGTCAACTCCCAGTACCCCTCGCCGAAGATGTAGCCGGGCATGACGATCGCCGGTCCCGCGTCCCGCGCCCGCGCCCGCAACGCGGCGATATAGTCGTCGGCGTAGGGGGCATCCCCGACGATCACCGCTTTCATGCCGGGCGGCAACTCGTCGCGCAACGCGGCGAACGCATCCACGAGATGGTGGGCGCAATTCTCCGGCACCAGGCGACCGACGTAGAGGATGTAGCGCCCCGGCTCCAGGCCGAGGCGTGCCAGCGTCGCCCCAGGCGGCGGGTGCCTGGCGGTCGCACCGTAGGCGATGCAGGTCGTGGCGAGGCCGTAGCGCGCACGATAGTAGCGCTGGACAGCCCGCGAGTCGGTGACGACGGCGTGCGGCACCTTGGTCGCGGCCCACTCGGCGAATTGGATATAGCGCTTGGCCGGGCCGGGCCATTTGTCGCGCTGCCAGTCGAGCCCGTCCACGTTGAGCGCGACCGGCAGCCCGGCCAACCGGGGCAGCAGGGCGAGCGGCGCGTTGCCGGCGATGAACATCATCACTACGTCCGGTCGACCAGGTCGGTCAGGCCGGTCGGGCCGCCGGGACAGGAGGTGCAGGCAGGAGAGGGCGGTGTGGACGATCGTGTCGAGGTATTTGTTGCGGACGGTGGGGAGCTTCACGAGGTGCGCGCCGCGATAGGTCGCCTCGGGATAGTCGATGTGGTGGCTGCGGCAGTAGACGGTGACCTGATGGCCGCGCGCGACGAGGCGTGCGCTCAATTCCTCGACGCAGGTCTCGAAGCCGCTGTAGCTGGCCGGGATACCGCGCGTCCCGACCATCGCGATGCGCACCGCATCCTCCCTTTGTGATGGGACTGTAGCCGGACGCCGGGTGCGGGGGGCGGGGGTGGGGTGGATACGTCTGCGGACTATAGTGAGGGGTGGGGGGGCTGTCAAGTGGGGCGAGGGTGTACGGCGCGGGGGTGCCGTTGGAGTGGGGGCGGCGGTACGGCGCGGGGATGCCGTTAGGGTGGGCGGCGGCGTGACGGCGCGGGGATGCCGTTGGACTGAGGCCCCGCCGGGCTCTGTCACCGTCCCGGCTGAAGGCTCCGCCACGAAGTCCGCCTACGCGGACTGGGGTGCTGAGGTGGGGGATGATTGTGGGCGGCTAGGGGGGCGAGGGCGGGGGCGCAAGCGTTAACGGCGGGGGATGGAGTAGGGACGAATAGGCCATGGTGCCGCCCCGGATCGCCCTTGTTGTTCGTCCGGGCGGTTCGCTATACTATGGCTATTACGTGAGGGCAGCAGCGGCATGGGAAGGGGCGGCATTCGGTATGGGCGAATGGGGTGATCCGACGAAATGGAACCGGGTGCCATTCGAGGATGAGATGCGCGGGCCGCTGGCGCTCGGCTTCCTGATCTTCTTCGCGGTCGGCTTCGTGGTGGCACTGGCGTTCAGTTTGCGACAACCGGCGCGGATCAGGGCGCATCCGGTCATGCGCCGCGTGTTATCCGGCTACGCGAGCTGGTTGGCCTGGGCCTTCGGGGCGGGGCTGGTATTCTTCGCGTTCCAGTTGATGGGCCTGCCGTTCATCGGCTGGCGGATCTGGCTTTGGGTCAGCATCGTCGTTGTGGTCGCCGCGATCGGCTACATCGTCTACCATCGGACCACGAGCTTCAAGTCCCAGATGGCGACGTACGAGGCGCAGCGCGCGAAGCGGCTGTATCAGCAGCAGGCCCGCAAGCGTCCGGTCGGCGAGAACGGCGTCCCGACCCCGCGCTCCTCGCGCGCCGAGAAGCGTCGTGAGCGCACCACAGGCACGGCGGCCAAGGGCCGCTAACCCCCATCGTGCCTCGCGACCTTCGACCTTGGACCCTCCGGCCTTCGACCAAAACACAACAACAGGGCGGGGCAATGATGCCCCGCCCTGTATTGATTTCGAGAGGCCGTGCACCCTCTCTCGATGAGAACCTTCCGGCTTGTCCCGAACGATCAGCTCAAGCCCAGCGACCCCGCAACACCCGGTGCGATCCCCTTAAGGCTGCTGCCTTCCGGCCCTGACCTGGTTCGGGGTGCGCCGCCGCGCGGGACTTTGCTATCAGCACATCACGAGGGGGACAGTCCCACAAGGCCGGACCTCAAGAGGGAATTCGATCCCGGTAGAGCGAATTCACGGGTTACAAGGAATCGCTAGCTCCCCATCTAGCACGACCATGGGGGAAGTGTAGTGTGCGGGTGGGCGGATGTCAATTTCTGGTGGTGGGTGGTGCGGTGGGGGTGGTGCGGTGTACGGCGCGGAGATCCGTGGGGTTGAAACCCTGCTACCGTGCAGGACAGGCCCCCGGCTGAAGGCGCGGCCACGACGTCAACGGGAGAGCACAGCGGGGCCCCCCTGCGGGGACTGGGGGGCGAGGTGGGGGTAGGGGGTGGCTTGCGGAGTGTATGCCGACGGGCCGAGGTGGTGTGGGTTGTGCCGCTCATCGTGTCCCCCGGTGCGGCGTTTGTGGTGCGCGCCGTGCGCCGCGCTGATCGCCGTGGTTCATGGGGTTTCATGGTGTGGCCAGGGCGGTGCGGGCTTCGGGCGCGTGAAGCAGCGAGAAATGCGGGTTGATCCGCAGCGCCTCGGTCAGGTGCTGCTGGGCTGCGGCCCGGTCGCCGCGTGCCTGGGCGATCATCCCGGCGT
>JAABUN010005826.1_pt1 | contig 14837 bp, 14 predicted proteins | sample 5559311 | NCBI WGS metagenome assembly JAABUN01 (sample SAMN10711877, study PRJNA513370) | rock metagenome | isolation source: Antarctica rocks | place: Antarctica: Victoria Land, Siegfried Peak sud | reverse complement strand
TATCTCTACCCTTCCTTTTTTATTTTTCATTTTCTGGGGAGCATCTCCTGTTTCAAATTCGAGGGTAACGCCTTTTGGTAACTTATAGTCTTTGGTATTAAAAGCAAATATTACTTTGTCGGGCAGGGCATAATCGGCATATTTGCCATAGCTCATTTCCATTTCATAAGTTCCATTATCGCGGGTTGTTGTGTTTGCTTTTCTTATCAAAAGATTGCTTTCATCAATATATAAAGTAGTTAGAACAACATCACTGTTTTCGTCTGCCGGTAATAATTTTACTACTTTTAATTCCACACCACCCAATGTACTTTCGCCCGAAGCAATTGCAGTATAATTGTTAGAAGTTAACACAGAACTCATGTTTACTGAAACACCACCTTTTGGTAAGATAGAAATTCCACCATCCCGTTTTACCTTAAACTTATTTGGTTTTTTATAATAAACTTTTACTCTGCCAGTTGGCGCTTTAATAAAGGCAACATCAGTTTTCATTTTTCCTTCGGCAACGTAATCGTTTACTTTATCGAGTTTGGCTTTTACCTTTTTAATAAGAACAGTTGCATCCTGCGGGAGAGCTAACAGATGACAAATGACGGATAACAGTATTACCAGGATAATTTTTTTCATTCTATTTTTAATTGATGTTACAAATTAGAAAAAGCTGACAGACGACGGATAACAGCAGTAAGAATATAAGTTTTTGCATTTAAAATTTCAATCTCTTATAAGAAAAAGGACTTCTTAAAGCTCATAACACTATTAACTCATAACCTGTTTACTTTATTAACCCTTATGACCCATAATAAAATCCTAAAACACCGGGAGCTACTCATATTCACTATTTATTATAAAATGCAAGTTTTACATTCGTATTCTAATATAAGAATATGAGGCGGTTTATATTGTTTTTTGCAGTGCTTATTTCCTTTTCTGCATCAGCACAAACACTTTCTGCATCAGTGCAACCGCTTCCTAAAACCAGTTTTACTACATTAAGGAAGATGGAAGACACTATGAAAAGCTATGCCCGTCAAATGATAATGGATCAATCAGCAGGCAAGCGTTTTAGTGCCGATAGTGTTTTCATCCGCATGCTGGTACGGTCTTTAAAAACACCTCATTCTTTTTACTATCCTTTCGATTCGCTTATAACTGTTTCGCGCATTTATGCACCTGATAGTTCATTCAGGATTTTTTCGTGGCAATATACAAAGGATGAGGATCATTACAGGCAACGCGGAGCTATCCAGATGAAAACAGCAGATGGCTCTTTGCAGTTACATCCGCTTTTTGATATGAGCGACTTTACCCCTGCAGCACAAGACTCTGTACGTACTGCCCAGAACTGGATTGGGGCGATTTATTATGGAATTATAATGAAGACCTTTAACGATAAAAAATATTATACATTATTAGGGTTCGACGATAATAATATGAGAAGCACCAAGAAATGGATTGAAGTGCTCACCTTTAACAAAGAAGGTAACCCTGTTTTCGGCGGCCCTTATTTTTCAATTCCGGATACAACCAATAAAGCAAAAGCAACATTCCTAACCCCAGCAAGGTTTTGCCTTGAATATAAAAAGGATGGCGGGGCAAGAGTAAATTATGATCCTGATATGGATATGATTGTTTTCGCTCATTTGGAAAGTGAAAGTAAGCAACCTGATAAAAGTTATACATTAGTTCCGGACGGCGATTTCATGGGCTTTAAATGGGATAAAGGGCGCTGGACTTTTGTTGACAAAATCTTCGACTTCAAACTTAAGGACGGCGAGGCTCCAATGCCCGAACCTCTTAAAGACGACAATGGAAAAAATAATGAGGAAAAGTTATTGAGACAGTCTGAAAAGAACGGTCTTAAAATTACTCCTGACCCTAAATCTCCAGCTCCTAAAAAAAATTCTAAAAAAGGTAGTTTGAAGAACTAACTTTAAAAGATTGGACAAGTTTGATTGGTAAAATATTTGCTGTTAATGTAACCTATACCAACTCAATCTTCATTGAGTTCTTCGGCTTTTTCAAGACTGATTTTACGAACCATCTCTGTAAGATTTTGTTCAAGTCTTCTGCTTCGCGCATATAATTTCAAAACCAGGAAAAGAAGAATAAGAAACCCTGTATAAAAAATAAGGTTAATACCCCTGTTTACACCCATCACTTTTGCCAGCTTATTGGTAATTTCAGGAAATAGAATAAATAATATGCCCTCTCCCATAAACAGGAAAATAAGAACAGTGTCTAATACCGACCTCCTGATACGAACATACATGTATATAGAGATAAGCACTATAGCGGATATAAGGAGGATTTGTATAGGTGTCATTATCTGAAGAATTTATAAATGAGCATATTTATAAAAATACTTATACCCTCAACGTTCTGTATTCCTTTTTTTCGGGAATACTTGGAGTATCTAACGTTTACAGGTACTTCGCCAAACTTTATTTTTTTCATTACAACCTGGTAAATAATATCAGATGAATGGGTTCTTCTGTTTTCTTTTATACGAATTTGCCTGGCGGCAGCAGATGTAAATACACGTAAGCCGTTATTACTGTCAGAAAGCAAAACACCGGAAATAAAAAAGTTTGTAAAACGGGAAAATTGCAATAAAGCTCTCCTTGTTTTATCAACATTAGTTTGTGCGCCTTCCAGGAACCTTGAACCAAAAACAAACTCTAATTTTTCTTCTTCCAGTTTATCTATCATTCTCCTGATATCTTTCACATCATGCTGACCATCTGCATCAAAAGTTACCAGGTATGTTGCTCCTTTTTGCAATGCAAAATCAATCCCTGTTTGAATAGCTGCCCCCTGACCTAAATTAATAACATGATGTAAATAATAAACCGGCTTTGTACTAAAATGTTCCCTGCAATTATTATTCGAACCATCATCCACCACAATTACTTTATAACCTTGTTGCAGCAATGCAGTAATTGTAGTACTTATTATACACGACTCATTATAACAAGGTACAATAACAAATATTTTATTCGCCTCACAAGTCAAAACAATTACATTTTAAATTTTATTTCTGCAAATCCTGTTCAGAAATATTAAATAGCAAATAAGAGAAATAAACTTCATCTGCTGGTTTAAACCTCCGAAGCCAGCTAATATCGGGATAACTATTTAAGCCAATATAATTATTTGCACTAACAATATATTTTCCTGCTTTTGGTACCGGTCCGGGTATTTCAACACTTTTATTTTTTTGTAAATACTTTTGTAAATATTTCTGCCCCTGTCCCCAGTCAAGATTAGAGTCTGCAAAAATTTTATAAGCATCTTTTTTATCTGTCACTAATTCATTTGAATAAGCAATTAAATTCGGGAAAAAGAAATAAAAGGTGGAAACCGAATAAATTATAACAGAGCTCATAATCAGTTTTGACTGTAATTTACTTTCTGCCAATAACACCAACCTTCCCAGTAAAACATAAATAAGAGGATAAATGATTAGTATATGACGAATACCAATCTGCCTCTTTACCATAAAATTAAAAAAAATAAAAAAAGATGAAATCTGTACAAGAATCATAAATTCATTCTTCAAGAAATCCTTGTTGCCTGCAGGTAGTAAATTTAATAGTAAAACAATTCCGCTCACAATAATTACTAATGGTGTTTTATATAAGAGAATGATAAAGTAATAGTACCAAAATCCGCCACTATTCCTCTTTTCACCAAAAATGTAGTTTCCTAATGATACCCGTGAATCTCCGGGATCCATTTCTGTCATATGCTTAACAAGGTCAAGGCCATATAAATAAGGAGAAGGCAAAGGCAAAGGCAGGTTTCTGATTACCGATAGAGATGTTTGGAGATTATTAAAAGAATGACTTTTAAAATGATAAGCACTTAAAGGCATAAAACTATCGCAAAACAAAAACCCTGTATTAATTATAAATAAAATTAAAGAAGCTGAAATAAATAGATGGAAAACATTCCGTTTAATGCTGTTTAAGGAATGCTTTCCCTGAAACAGGGAAAATATAAACAGCAAAAAGAAAATGACTAACAGTATTGAAAGCGATTGTTTGGTTAGCTGCGCAATTCCTAAACCTAAGCTAAAGCACAACAAGTGTTTCCAACTTCCCCTTTTTTGCCATTTCCAAAAGTAATAAGCAGGGATAATAGTGAATAAAGCAGCAAATGCATCGGTAGTAACAAAGCCGGTATGCGCATTAATATTAGGGCAAAAAACAAAAAGAAATAAAGAGAAAGTAGCTGCAACTTCCCCATATAATTCTTTTGACCATATTAGAATGTAAACACCAATAAATATTGAAAACAGTAAAGTAATATAGCGTCCATTAATAATATCACTAACTCCATGATCATTTTTTGTTAACCCGGGATGAGTTATTTGTTCGATTATCCTGGGTAAGGTATTTAATGCTGTTATCGGCATTGTACTCGCATCATCAAACGGTGTTATTTTTTGTGGATTGCCTTTTAAAAATCGGAATGAATAAAACGAATGATCCATTTCATCAGAAACAATGGATTGCCCGGGGATATAGAAAAAGCCATTAGCCAGGTAAACAGCAAACAAGAACATTCTAAGCAGCCAATGGTGGTGTTCTTTTTTAAACATTGGATGCATTACAACTAAATGTTTTGAAATTACTTCAAGAGTTAGTCAAGCTTCAACACAGCCAAAAAAGCTTCCTGCGGAACTTCCACATTTCCTATCTGCCTCATGCGTTTCTTGCCTTCTTTTTGCTTTTCTAATAATTTCCTTTTCCGGCTTATATCGCCACCATAACATTTTGCAGTTACATCTTTACGCATGGCGCTGATGGTTTCGCGGGCAATTACTTTGGCGCCAATAGCTGCCTGTATTGCAATCTGAAATTGCTGTCGCGGTAATAATTCTTTTAGCTTTTCGCAAAGCTTACGGCCAAAATCATGGGAACGACCCCGATGAATAAGTGCGCTAAGTGCATCCACTTTATCGCTGTTTAACAAAATATCCATCTTTACAATATCACTTTCGCGGTAGCCGATAGGGTGATAATCGAAAGAAGCGTAACCTCTTGTTGAACTCTTTAGCTTATCATAAAAATCAAATACAATTTCGGTAAGAGGCATTTCAAAAGTTAGCTCTACACGGGTTGCGGTAAGGTAGCTTTGGTTTATTAAAATTCCACGCTTCCCCAAACACAAAGTCATGATATTACCTATATAGTCTGCTAACGTTACAATCTGCGCTTTAATAAAAGGCTCCTCAATCATATCGAGCTTTGTAGGGTCAGGCATTTCAGAAGGATTATTAACAATTATCTTGTCACCCTTGGAAGTGTAGGCAATAAAACTAACGTTGGGAACGGTAGTGATAACCATTTGATTGAACTCACGCTCCAAACGTTCCTGTATGATTTCCATGTGCAGCATCCCTAAAAAGCCGCATCTGAAACCGAACCCAAGTGCCTGCGAAGTTTCTAATTCGAATGTAAGTGATGCGTCGTTTAATTGCAGCTTGTCCATGCAATCTCTCAACTCTTCAAACTCATCGGTATTAACGGGAAAAATACCTGCAAATACCATTGGCTTTACTTCTATAAAGCCTTTAATCATTTCGGCAGGATTGGCTGCCAAAGTGATGGTATCGCCTACCTTAACTTCTTTGGCATTTTTAATGCCGGTTATAATATAACCTACATCACCTGTTTTTACTTCATCCCGCGGTGTCATTGTTAGTTTTAAGATACCAACTTCATCAGCCATATAATCCTGCCTGTTGCTTGCAAATTGTATCTTATCGCCTTTCGTTAAACTGCCATTTACAATACGATAATAAATTATAATACCCCTGAAACTATTAAAAACGCTATCGAAAATAAGGGCTTGTAACGGCGCTTCAGGATTGCCGGAAGGAGCAGGAATGCGTTCGATAATAGCTGTTAATATTTCCTCAATACCAATTCCGCTTTTTCCACTTGCAAGCAATATGTCTTCAGGCTTACAACCAATTAACTCAATAATCTGATCTTTTGTTTCTTCGATCATTGCACCTTCCATGTCAATCTTATTTACTACGGGAATAATCTCCAGGTTATTATCTATAGCGAGGTAAAGGTTACTTATGGTTTGCGCCTGTATTCCCTGGCTTGCATCTACCAGCAGCAATGCACCTTCGCAAGCTGCCAGGGCACGGCTTACTTCGTAGCTAAAATCTACGTGACCGGGTGTGTCTATAAGGTTAAAAGTATAGGTAGTTCCTTTATATGGATAGTTTATTTGTATTGCGTGGCTCTTTATGGTAATACCTTTTTCACGTTCCAGATCCATGTCGTCGAGCACCTGCGCCTGCATATCTCTGTCGCTGATGGTGTGGGTAAACTCAAGTAGTCGGTCTGCAAGTGTACTCTTTCCGTGATCTATATGTGCGATGATGCAAAAGTTCCTGATATTCTTCATACGGCGGCAAAAATAGCAATGTGCGGGGATATTAATGCAGGCGGTGGAAAGGAATGTGGGAAGTGGGGAAGAATTAACTAATAGCGCAAGTAAATATTTTTTTAAAGAAATATTACTTCTCAATTTTAAATATGCAATTTCCAAAGATCACATCAGTAAAAGCCTATGAAAAATACAAACTTCATGTAGAATTTAATGATGGCACAGAAGGAGTGTATGATGTAAGCCATCTTGCCGGTAAAGGCATATTTAAAACATGGGATGTTGATAACAGCTTCGATAAGGTTTTTATAAGTCAGGAATCTGGTGCCATAACCTGGCCTGGAGAATTAGATATTGATACAATAAATATATACTGCAAAATTAAAGGCGTTGAGGTGAAGGAATATTTAAACCCGAAACGTTATGCCGCGCATTTGTAGTTTCTATCGGTATTATTATTTGGATTTACTATAACGATCATAATCCTCCTCATTTTCATGCAACTTATGGAGAATTTGAAATTCTGATACGGATAGCAGACTTATCTGTTTATTCGGGTAACTTACCTGCACGTGCTTTTGGACTGGTAAAAGAATGGGCATCAGTTCATTAGAAAGAGTTGATGGAAAACTGGCAAAACATGAAACACGATTTCCCTCTAAAGAGGATTGATCCCCTTTGAATAATTTTATATAGCCAAGCTATATAGATGCAGTTATAAAAGTAAAAGTTTCAGATTGAATGCTTCTTTATTGGAGCGTATTAAAGGACTTATATCTAACGATGAAGATGCTGAAGTAACTATTTCCGTTAGCGATAAAAGCTCAGAGTACCTCAGCATTCCTGATCGTTCAATTAATGAATTGCATAATTAAAAATTATAATTTTCTAAATTTGCATATCTTTTTATTAATTGAATTAAAAGACAGTTCATGAACTTTGTAGATTATTATAAAATATTAGGCTTAGATAAAAATGCGTCGCAGGAAGACATTAAAAAAGCCTATCGAAAACTGGCAAGAAAGCTTCACCCCGATCTTAACCCAAACGATAAAGAAGCCCATAAAAAATTTCAGCAGGTAAACGAGGCGAACGAAGTTTTAAGCGATCCCGAAAAGCGTAAGAAGTACGATAAGTACGGTAAAGATTGGGAACATGGCGAAGAATATGAAAGAGCAAGACAGCAAAGGCAGTCAACAAACTTTGGCGGACAGTCTTACTCAACAGAAGGATTTGGTGATGAAAATTTTTCTGATTTTTTTACGTCTATGTTTGGAAGACCGGAAGGAAGAGGCGGAAGCAGCCAGGTAAAATTCAGAGGCCAGGATTATAATGCTGAACTGCAATTAGACCTTTTAGATGCATACAAAACACACCAGCAAACCATAACCGTTAATGGTAAAAACATAAGGATTACCGTACCTGCTGGAATTGAAAACGGACAAAAGATAAAATTAAAAGGTCATGGCGGTGGGGGTATTAACCGAGGACCAAATGGAGATTTGTATATTACTTTTTCCATAACCGATCATCCCCGTTTTAAAAGAATGAACAACGATTTATATGCAACTGTTGATCTTGATCTGTACACTGCTCTTTTAGGTGGTGAGGTAACTATTGAAACCTTAGATGGCAAAGTGAATGTGAAAGTGAAGCCTGAAACACAAAACGGAACCAAAATAAAACTGAAAGGCAAAGGTTTTCCTGTTTATAAAAAGGAAGGTGAATTTGGAGATTTGTATGTTACCTACTCTATTAAAATACCTACCAATTTAACCGACAAGCAAAGAGAGTTATTTACAGAATTGTCTAAACTTAAATAATTTAATCACATGCAAACGGAAGATTTAATTGCAGCGAATGATTTCTGCACGCATCATAAAATAGAGTACTCTTTTATAAATTCCTTAAATGAATACGGACTAATAACAATTACAACTATTCACAAAGAGAGGTATATCCCTGCAAGCGAACTGCAAAAGTTAGAGCAGTTCGTTCGCTTACATACCAACCTTGATATCAACTTTGAAGGCATTGAAGCTATTAGTCATCTGCTGCAAAGAGTCGAAGGAATGCAAAACCAGATAACTGCACTAAAAAACAGGCTTAGAATGTTTGAAGCAGGAGATGACAGTTAAGAAGTTGCAGTTGCCCGTTACTGGTTACCGGTTAGCTGCTGACGGTTACAGGATTCAAAGTGCGAGCTACCTATAGAGGTATGCAAGTTATAAATTATCTTACACGATGTTAGAACCTGAAACCTGAAACCTGAAACCTGAAACCTGAAACCTGAAACCTGAAACCTGAAACCTGAAACCTGAAACGCAACTACCCCTCCTTCTTCAAATTCTGCAACATGTCTTCTGTCATTCGGGCAAGGTCATATTCAGGTTTCCAGCCCCAATCTTTTTTTGCTTCACTATCATCAATACTTCTTGGCCAGCTATCCGCAATTTGCTGTCTGCTGTCATTTTTATAATCAATTTCAAATTCAGGAACATGTTTTTTAATCTCAGCAGCAATTTCAGCGGGAGAAAAACTCATTGCACCAATGTTGTAAGATGAACGAACCCTTATTTTTGATGAGTCAACCTGCATTAATTCAATGGTGGCCCGAATGGCATCCGGCATATACATCATTGGCAAATAGGTTTCAGCATTTAGAAATGAAGTATAATGATGGTGTCTTATTGCATCATGAAAAATTTCAACAGCATAATCTGTAGTACCTCCGCCAGGCTGCGATTTATAACTGATCAGTCCGGGGTAGCGTACACTCCTTACATCAACTTTATAGCGGTTATAGTAATACTCGCACCAGCGCTCGCCGGCAAACTTGGTAATGCCATAAACAGTTGAAGGTTCGATGATCGTATGCTGTGGCGTATTTTCTTTGGGAGAACTCGGCCCAAAGACAGCAATGCTGCTTGGCCAGTAAACTTTTTGCAAATTTTCTTCTTTAGCAACATCCAGCACATTTAGCAAACTTTGCATATTTATATTCCAGGCGAGCAAAGGGTTTTTTTCGCCGGTTGCGCTTAAAATAGCGGCAAGCAAATACACCTGTGTAATATTATACCTAAGCACCAATACATGAAAAGTCTCCTTGTTCATTATATCGAGAGAAACATAAGGGCCTGTTCCCTTCAGCAATTGGTGTTCCTCTCTAAGATCGCTGGCAATAACAGTTCCTTCACCATAAATTTTTCTAAGTTGTAAAGTAAGCTCCACTCCTATTTGTCCGCATGCTCCAACCACTAAAATTTTCTCATCTCTGTTTGGCATAACTATCGTTTATTCTTTTAAACTCTATAATGTGGCACGAAATAAAACCACATTTCCCAATAATCCCAAAAATCCTACAAATCACGGTTCAGACTTTTTTCGCACCTTTACACCTCTAATTTAAAAAGAGCAGATGGAGTTTTTACAACAGTTATTAAGCAATCAAACATACGATCCAAAAAACTTTTTTCTTATTGCCGGTCCTTGTGTAGTAGAAGGCGAAGAATTGGTGATGGAAGTGGCTGAAAAAGTTTTTTCGCTTTGCAGAAAACTGGGCATTCCTTATATTTTCAAAGCATCTTACCGTAAAGCCAATCGCACCAGTGCTTCATCATTTACTGGTATTGGCGATGAACACGCAATGAAGCTGGTAAAAAAAGTTGGAGATCACTTCTCCCTGCCAACCACCTCAGATATTCATGCACACGACGAAGCTGCAGAAGCTGCAAAGTATTTTGACATACTACAAATACCGGCTTTCTTATGCAGGCAAACGGATCTTTTAGTTGCCGCAGCAGAAACAGGCAAAGTTGTAAACGTAAAAAAAGGCCAGTTTGTAAGCGGCGAAGCCATGAAGTTTGCCGTAGATAAAATTCGCAAAGCCGGAAACGACAAAGTAATGCTTACCGAAAGAGGAAACACATTCGGCTATCAAGACCTAATTGTTGATTACCGCAACATACCTGTTATGCAATCTCATAATGTTCCTGTGGTTATGGATTGTACGCATAGTTTGCAACAACCTAATCAAACATCAGGCATTACAGGCGGCAACCCTCAAATGATAGGAACCATTGCAAAAGCAGCCATTGCCGCTGGTGTAGATGGCTTATTTATCGAAACACACCCAAAACCTGAAGTTGCAAAAAGCGATGGGGCAAATATGTTGCACTTAAGCAAACTGGAAGAATTATTGGTGCAGTTAGTGAAGATTAGGAAGGCAGTAGTGATATAAATATTTTTAGTTACAATTAACTCAATTTTTAATTTTCATGCTACAAATACCTCAAAGGATTTCTTTTTGCCGAATAAATATAGTTTTTGATGTTGATCCAAAAAGCAAGTACCATGTAAATGATTAAAGGCGAGCCAAAAGTGAGAAATGAGATATAAATAAACCACATTCGGATACGGCTTGTAGCTATGCCCATTTTTTCGCCAATTGCAGCACAAACGCCGAATGCATTCACCTCAATTACTTCCCTCAAACTTTTCATAATCACTTTAGCTTTTCAATTTTTATGTGGGATTTTAGGATACCACTATGCAATTTAGTAAAATTTCAGAGAGATAAGCCTTAAATCTCATTTCAAATACGAATTGTTTTGCCGTAAATTTGCTCAACTTTTTTCACACCATTAAAATCATCCTGACACATGGCATTTGATATAGAAATGATCAGAAAAGTTTACGAAGAACTACCCGGCAAAATTGAAGCAGCCCGTAAGGTAGTTGGCAGACCATTAACATTAGCTGAAAAGATACTCTATGCACACCTGCATACAGACATGAAACTTCAGAATTTTGAACGTGGAAAGCATTACGTTGACTTTGCTCCCGACCGTGTTGCTATGCAGGATGCTACAGCTCAAATGGCCCTGCTGCAGTTTATGCAGGCTGGCCGTCCGCAGGTGGCAGTTCCCAGTACCGTACACTGCGATCATCTTATACAGGCAAAAACAGGTGCAGCCGAAGATCTGCAAACTGCTTTAAATACTAATAAAGAGGTGTACGATTTTCTTGCCTCTGTTTGCAATAAATATGGTCTTGGTTTCTGGAAGCCCGGTGCAGGTATTATTCATCAGGTTGTTTTAGAAAACTATGCCTTTCCCGGGGGAATGATGATTGGCACCGATAGCCATACACCTAATGCCGGTGGTTTGGGAATGATAGCCATTGGTGTTGGCGGAGCCGATGCAAGTGATGTAATGGCTGGCCTTGCATGGGAACTGAAGTGGCCTAAACTTATTGGCGTTAAGCTTACAGGAAAATTAAGTGGCTGGACTGCTCCAAAAGATGTTATTCTTAAAGTAGCAGGTTTACTTACCGTAAAAGGCGGTACCGGAGCTATCGTTGAGTATTTTGGTGAAGGTGCAGATGCTATTAGTGCAACCGGTAAAGCAACTATTTGTAACATGGGCGCCGAAATTGGAGCCACAACCTCCATTTTTGCGTATGATGAAAAAATGAGCGCTTATCTTAAGGCTACCGAACGTGCAGATATAGCTGAATTAGCCAATGGAATAATAGACCATCTTCGTCCTGACACTGAAGTATATGCTAACCCCGAAAGCTTTTACGACCAAATAGTTGAGGTAGATTTAAATGAACTCGAACCACATGTAAACGGCCCATACACACCCGACCTTGCATGGCCAATAAGCAAATTTGCTGAAGCTGTAAGAGCCAACAAATGGCCTGAAAGACTGGAAGTTGCCTTGATAGGCTCATGCACCAATTCTTCGTATGAAGACATCAGCCGCTCTGTTTCTGTAGCCAGGCAGGCCGTAGATAAAAAGCTGAAAACAAAATCAGAATTTACTATTTCTCCCGGCAGCGAACTGGTAAGATATACTGTTGAGAAGGATGGATTATTACAGGCTTATAACAGCATGGGAGGTATTGTAATGGCAAATGCCTGCGGACCTTGTATCGGTCAGTGGGCACGTCATATTGACGATCCTACCCGCAAAAACTCCATCATCACTTCCTTCAACAGGAACTTTGCAAAACGTAACGATAGCTTTGCCGGAACACATGCCTTTGTTGCCTCGCCAGAAATTGTTACTGCATTTGCTCTTGCAGGCGATCTTACTTTTAACCCGCTTACCGATAAATTAATGAATGAAGAAGGCCAGGAAGTAATGCTGGATGAACCTTCAGGTTTCGAGCTTCCGCCAAACGGATATAGTGTGGAAGATCCCGGTTATCAGCCACCTGCTGAAGATCCGGCTGCAGTGGAAGTTTTAGTTAGCCCCGACTCTCAGCGTTTACAATTGCTTGAACCGTTCCCGGAATGGGAAGGAACAGATATTACAGGTTTACGTTTATTAATTAAAGTAAGAGGTAAATGTACCACCGACCATATTTCGATGGCCGGTCCATGGTTAAAGTTTCGCGGCCACTTAAATAACATTTCGAACAACATGCTAATTGGTGCACTTAACTTTTTTAACGACAGCGTTGATAAAGTAAAAAACCAGTTAACCAGCGAATTTGGCACGGTACCAACAACCGCCAGAGCTTACAAAGCAGCAGGCATAGGTTCGATTGTAGTTGGAGATGAAAACTATGGTGAAGGTTCGTCGAGAGAGCACGCTGCAATGGAACCTCGCCACCTTGGTGTTCGTGCTATACTGGTAAAATCTTTTGCCCGTATTCACGAAACCAACCTGAAGAAGCAGGGTATGCTTGCCTTAACTTTTGTGCATAAAGAAGATTATGAAAAGATACTTGAAGACGATGTAATAGACATTGAAGGCCTCACGAATTTTGAACCGGGCGTACCATTAACAATTGTACTTCACCATGCTGCTGGAAGTGAAGAACGCTTTATGGTTAATCATACTTATAATGATCAGCAAATTGAATGGTTTAAAGCGGGAGCTGCACTTAATATTATTCGCAGAAAGGCACTTGCGCAGGTTCAGGCAGCAGTAACTGTATAAAATGCTTTTGGGTTAATGTACACCAAAGCGGAACTATAAAAAGGTTCCGCTTTTTTTATCGTTATATAAAAGATTTGATAACTTTTAAAAGTTGACAAAATTTGTAAAATGCATTTCTACATTAAAACCATTGCTGAAGAACTTTCAAACTTAGCCGATGCAGAAAGAGCAGCCGGTGCAAAAGCATCTATGAAAAATCAGTTCGGGTTTTTTGGTATGCCTATGGCTGTTAGAAGAACGACGTGTAAACAATACATGAAACAGCATCAGCTAAAATCTATTAACGAACTCGAGCAAGTTGTAAGAGAGTTATGGACGCTTTTTTTCAAAAAAACTATAAAAAAGATTTGAATACCTATCTTCTTTCCGAAGATATAGTAAACTTGTCTTCTTCAAAAGAATTTTTTGTTCAAAAAGCAATAGGTTGGGTACTTAGAGAATTTGCACGAACAGATGCTGAATGGGTTAAGAAATTTGTAAGCACCCACGATCTTCCTGCTTTAAGCAAAAGAGAAGCAATGAAACATTTATAGTTCTTGTGGTTAAATTATGTTGTCGAAAACCATAAAGGCGACTTGTCATTAGGATCGCCATTATAACTAAAGTACAACTCCTCTCCTTTCTTTACATTTCTAATAGTACGAATGGTCATGGTGCGCGCCTCGTAATCCTGCTCGTATTCGCAATTCGGTTCAAACGAATGGTTGTACATAGATATATAACCCAAAGCCATAGCAGCTTTACGACGGCTGGTGCCCCACTCAAATATATAATGATACAGCTTAGTCCCTTCAATCTGCTTTCTTTCTTTTGTTGTTAATTCAATAACAGGAGAAACTTCAATTACAGTACCTGAAGGAATATTCTTTGTAGTAAAAACACCTCTTCCACGGTTTTCGGAGGTAGAAATAGATAGGTATGGTAACAGCATATTTTTTTGTTGCCAGCGAAGTTAATCAAATTGAAAAAACAGTAACATAATTTAAGTAAGCAAAATACTTAATTTGCAGCATGGCGATAGAACTGGAACAACAAAGCATACACGAACAATTTGAGCAACTGATTGTAACCGAAGACAAACTTGCAATAAGGGAGTTTTTGGATGATCAGAATATTGCCGATGTTGCCGATCTTATATATGAGTACCCTGATTACGAAGCCCAGATCATTGCCAATCTTTCCATCCATCGTGCTGCCAGTACTTTTAAAATACTCGACTTTCCTACACAAAAAAGAATTGTTGCCGAACTGCCTTCTTTTAAAACCGCCGAACTTTTAAACGAACTCCAGGCTGATGACCGTACCGATTTTTTGGAAGATCTTCCCAAAGAAGTTCTGCGAGATCTGATTAAATTATTGGAACCTGAAGAACGAATGGTCACCCTCTCGCTGCTGGGTTATCCCGAGGATAGTGTAGGCAGGTTAATGACTCCCGATTATGTTTATGTATATGAACACAATAGTGTA
>JAABUN010005824.1_pt1 | contig 14842 bp, 14 predicted proteins | sample 5559311 | NCBI WGS metagenome assembly JAABUN01 (sample SAMN10711877, study PRJNA513370) | rock metagenome | isolation source: Antarctica rocks | place: Antarctica: Victoria Land, Siegfried Peak sud | reverse complement strand
TAGTTCGGGTCGACGGCTGTGTCCAGTACGAATGCGTGGGACCCGCCGTCCCAGCAGGCGTTAGCGAACCCGACCAGGGCCGCGCCGCTGAAGGCGCCCACCCAGGTGAGGCTGTAGTGCTGCAGCCTGCGCTGCCACGGCTGCGCTTCGCCGCCGGGGTGGCCGAAGGCGCGGGCATGCAACTCCGACAACGCCTGATCATCGACGCGGAAGCGGAGACGCAGATCCAGGGCTGGGTCCATGGCTGAAGAATCGTCCTCTGCCGAGGAGGCTGTCGAGACAGTTCCTGACGCGCGCACCTCTAGTCCCGCAAACCGAACGGTAACCGGTCAGCGATCCTCGATCGGACGGGCGTAGCGGGCTGGATCCTTGAGGCGGTTGCCGACTGGGCGCGGCGGCAGCTACATCTCTCCGACCATCTTTGGCCCACTCGTATGTTGTTGAGGTGCCAAGCGACCGCTTCTGTCTGTCCGCGGCAGTCTACGGAGTGCTCGTTCAAGATCACCGTGTGCTCCTGATGCGCCGGGCCGGCTCGGGTTACCGCGACGGGCAGCTGGGATTGCCGGCCGGTCATCTGGACGGCGATGAAGATCTGGTGAGCGCGCTGGTCCGTGAACTCCGAGAGGAACTTGGCATTACCGTCGAGGGACACGACGTCCGACTCGAAGTCGTCCTCCACAGTCGGGCGGAGGACGAGAACGACAGTGAGTACCTGCACCTGTTCTTCCGTGTGGCCAGATGGGCAGCGACGCCCGTCATCGCCGAGCCCGACAAGTGCACGGAGCTCGTCTGGGCCGATGTGGACCACCTCCCGGCGGACGCAGTCGATTATGTCGTCCTTGCCGTTGAAGCTCTGCGCGCCGAGAAACCGCTCGTCCTGGTCGGGTGGCCGGGGGCCTAGGGACACCGGGGTCAAGCCCGACGCGTCGCACTGGCGGATCGGCTTGCGGCAACTGCGCGGCGGGCGTATGGCGACCTCGGACCAATACGGGACTGATCAGTGCCGGCCGGCCCGAGCGAGCGCCTCCTCGGCTTGCGCGGCGAGCGCGCCAATGAGGTCAGCCGCTGAGCACAGGTCGTTGATGAGGTCGACCGCTTCACTTGCCCAGACCGGCAGCGGGGGCAGATCGCCTCGTGCCACACCGTCTCGATAGCCGGCCTTGGCGTCCGCATCCGCGGCGAGCTCGGCTTCCCGGCCCCGCCATCTTTCGAGGAACGGGTGCCCGAGAGTGCGGGCCGGGTACTTCGACGGCCAGCGAGAACCCCTCGCGATGTCGAGCACCGTGCTGCGCTCGGTGTTCTGCCCGTGCCCCTCGATGATCGCCTTGCTGATCGCAGGATCGACCAGTGCCTCGACCGTGGCCTGAAACCGAGTTCCGATCAGCGCCCCAGCGGCGCCCAGAGCCAGCGCCGCCGCCACGCCCCTGCCATCGGCGATACCGCCCGCGGCCAGCACCGGGATCGGCGCAGCCAGGTCCACCACGATCGGCACGAACGGCAACGTCGAACGCCCGTGTCGGGCGCCGTGCCCACCGCCTTCGGTTCCCTGCGCCACGATCACATCGGCGCCGGCATCCACCGCTTGCCGGGCCTCCTCAAGGTCGGTGACCTGGATGATCAGCGCCGCGCCGGCCTGGCGAATCGGGGCCGCGAACGCGCTCGGGTCGCCGAAGGAGAGCATCACCGCTTGCGGCCTTCGCAGCAGGACTCGTTCGACCGCGCCGATGTCGACCGCCCAGCTCTGAAACCCGACGCCCCACGGCTGATCGGTGCCGCCGGCAACGACCGGCAGCTGCCGGTCCAGCCAAGCCAGATCGCCGCTGCCACCGCCGAGCAGTCCCAGCCCCCCGCCGTTCGAGACGGCCGCCGCCAGCGCGCCGCCAGCCGACCCGCCCATCGGTGCGAGCGCGATCGGGTGCTGCAACGAGAACATTTCCGTGAACGCCGTACGCAACGCCATGTCCGCCATTATCGACCGCCGCTGGGAGGATCGACATCTCCCCGCGGATCTACGACCACGCGGCTTGCCGGCGCACCACCGACCCCCGTAGCCAGGAGGTTCCGAATGACCGCCACGCACTCCTACCAACTGTCATTGCGCTGGACCGGCAACCGCGGGTCGGGCACCAGCAGCTACCGTGCCTACGACCGCGACCACCAGCTGGAAGCCGAAGGCAAACCGCCCATCGCCGGTTCAGCCGACCCCGCCTTCCGCGGCGATCCGCAGCGCTGGAACCCGGAAGAGCTACTCGTCGCCTCTCTGTCCCAGTGCCACAGGCTCTGGTACCTGCACCTGGCCGCCACCGCAGGAGTAGTCGTCACCGACTACTCCGACGAGCCCACCGACACCATGACCGAAGACGCCCATGGCAGCGGACAGTTCAACCAGGTCGTCCTGCGCCCGACCGTTACCGTCGCCGAGGCGGGCATGCGCCAGCTCGCACACATCCTCCACGATCAAGTCGGCGCCAAATGCTTCATCGCCCGCTCCGTCGCCTTCCCCGTCCACCACCAACCGACCACCGTCATCGCGACCGACCGCGCCCATGCAGAAGCGTCGACGCAACGCCCCTGAACAAGCTTTTGCGCACCACCAAGCTGTCGCGAATGGCTACGGGTCTACGGAGCAGGACGGGTGGCGACCGGTCCGTCGTCTCTCTCCTGCCGGTCTCGCAAGGGGATCCTCAGCGATACAAGATCGGCACGGAGGCCCGGTCCGGCCCGTCACACGTCGTTCTGGTGAGTTGCCCGCTGGTCGTTCCGCTTACGAACGGGCACGACCAAGCCGATCAACAGGCGAGTCGGTGGACCTTGCTTGAGGAAGGTGACGTTCCGCCGAGCTGCTGGCGGACGGGACGTTGCCATCGGCAAATGGGCTGATCAGCACCGCCAGTTGATCGCGTCGGGTCGCAGGAACTCAGTGGCGGTTCACGACGCCATGCGGCCAAGATCGAGCCCGTGACGGAACTGACCGATGTCGAGAAGGCGTTCGCATACGGCGAGTTGGTGCTGGTCGGCGAGCGGGTCCGCCTGCGCGGCGTGCGCGATGAGGACCTGCCGCACCTGGCGCGCTGGGAGATGGATCCCGCACGGATGGCGACGCTGTCGAACTGGGTGGTCCCTCCGTCGGAGGCGGCAGCGAAGGAGCGCATCGCGAGGTGGTGCGCCAACGACAAGGACAATGCCGGCTTCGCGATCGAAGCCCTCGCCGACCCGTCGGTGCTGGTGGGCAACATCCACCTATGGGGCGCCCGGCCCAAGGACAGGTGCGCCACGCTCGGCATCGCGCTCGGCCGCGAGCACATCGGCCGCGGCTACGGCACCGACGCGACGCGCGTCATCGTCGACTACGCCTTCCGGGAGATGGGGCTGCACCGCATCCAACTGGCGGTGGCGCCGTTCAACCGAGCCGGGATCCGCGCCTACGAGAAGGCCGGATTCGTCGAGGAGGGGCGCCACCGCGACGCGGTCTGGCACGATGGACGGTGGTACGACGAGGTGCTGATGTCACTACTTGATCACGAGTGGGCCGCTCGGCACCAAGACTGACTCCCAGTGCCAGTCGAGATCATCGGCCGATCCGATGTCGGCATCGGTCGGGGAGACGGCGGGTGAGGGAAAGGCGCTCGGGGCAGACGCCACTCAGCTGCTTGGCACGGATGCCCTCGAGGAGCTCGGCGGGCTCAGCCGTCTCGCTGAGCGATCCTGTCCCGGAACGGCACGCGACCCTACTGCTCTGCACCGAGACACTCGATGACATCGACGCGACGCATAGGTGCCGAATGGCTGACGTTGCCTAGCCCCTTGTCGCCGTCCGACGTTCACGGAGCGTCAGCGAGAAGCACATGCGCCGACAGCTTGCCGCGGATACTCCCGTCGTCGGCGCTGGGAGGCAGTTCCGCCGCCAGGGCCTCTTTCAACGGTTCGAGCTGGTCCTCGGGAACGGCTTCAAGGAGACTCCTGGACCCGTGTGACCACATCCATGTCCACCATTCGTCCTCGCCTGCGAACACAAGTGGGCAGGATTCCTGGGTCGCCGTGATGTCACGCAGTCCCGTGCGGCGCAGGGCTCCGACGAGGTCATCCCGCTCCCGGTCAGGCTCGTAGTCGCCCACCGCAACCCCGAAGCTCTTGAAGACCTCGGCCTGCCCGGCCCACCTCGGGTCGTGGAGAAAGAACCAACTGGGTGCGTCGACGAGCCCAACCCGCCCGCCCGGACGGAGAGCGCGCGCCACACCCGCCAGGGCGGCTGACACGTCGGGCAGCGAGGTGAGCGCGAACCCGCAAAAGACATAATCAAACTCGCGCTGGAATGTCAGCCGCTGTGCGTCCATGACCTGGACCTCGGCGTTCATCAGGCCACGGGCTCGTATCGCTGAGGCCGCCCGAGTGAGCATCTCCTCGCACACGTCGACGCCCACCAGATATCCATCGTCGCCGATGCGCTCAGCAGCTGTAAGGAGGATCGCGCCGGTTCCGGTCGCCACATCCAGGACCCGAGCGCCACGCCGCACCCCGGCAAGATCGACCAGCCGGCGAGCGAAGTGCTCGAAGTGGCGCGGCCCCACTTGGTTGTAGTTGGAGGCCGCGCGCGAGAACACGGATGATCCACCCGTCGCAGGAAACGCCCGCTCGTCAGCCGACACCAAAGCAGCATGGCACGCGTCCGCGGACGTGACGAGCTTCGGTGTCCCGCAAGAAGGAACGGCCAACGGGCGTCGTTTGCCGGCGGCACCGCCGTTCCGATAGTGGATCGGTCATCAACAGTGAGCGCGTCCGGTCACCGATGGCTAACAGGACACGGTGATCGGTCAGGTCACCTTGAGAGAGCCGTCCTTATTGAAGTCGAACGCACCCCAGGCAACTTCCCACAGATAACCGTCCGGATCGCCGAAGTACCCGGAGTACCCACCCCACGACGTCTCGCCGGCCGGCTTGACAATCTGCGCTCCCGCAGCGGCGGCCAGGGCGAGCACCTCGTCGACCTCAGAACGTTCACGCACGTTGTGCGCCAGCGTTATCCCGGTGAACTTCGAACGTGGGACGTTCCAACCGGCGCCGACGTCCTCGGCGAGGTCTTCGAACGGGAACAGGGCAAGTACCGCGCCGGACGTCTGGAAGAACACAATGCCCTGGTCGGGCCTGCGTGTCGTCGGCAACCCGAGACCGTCGCGGTAGAAGCGGTACGACCGCTCCAAGTCCGCCACACCGAGCGTGATCAACGATACACGGGGCTCCACGGCATCATCATCGGAGTGATCACGGCCTCACGCAACCGCGTAGGAGGATCCTGAAGCGGACGGGTCACGCAATCGGCGAGACCTCCTGCGGCCCGCGCTCCCCGAGCTCGAAGCGACGGTCACACGAGGGGCAGACCAGCAGGGGTCCCCGGTCGTCGCCCCTGCGCCGCTCGAGGACGCGCAGCGGGGTCGAGTCCGAGGAGCAGATCGCCAACTCCACACGTCGACCGTAGCGGCCGCGGGATCTGCATGCGCATGGTCGTGCTCCGGTTGCCGATCCTCGTCCGACACACGCAGGCGAGATGAACGCCCTGAGTTTCGGAGGACTCCGATCCGTGAGGAGATGGACCGATGCCAGCGGTCAAGTTCTTCACCAAGCCGCGGGTGAAGACGGGCGCCGACCAGGTGACGCGTGCGCCGGGCTCCTTCCTATGGCTGGTGATGTTGGACCTCTCCGGCGTCCTGCGAGGGCAACGAGTTCTGTGTCCTCGCGACGCGCGCCGACGAGGCGGGAGTGAGCAAGCAGTAGGAGTTATAACGGCGCGACGACACCACGGGCCATCTGGCGCCGCCCGGGGACGAACAGGGTCGGCTGGAGGATCCTGTCGCGGTGATCGCGAGGACCCCTCCACGGCCGGTCGCGTCGCCGCTGATTGATGCCTGGTCAGGGGTGCCAGCTTGCGTCCGTAACGGAAGCAGGTGCCGCTACGGTCGCCAGGTGATCGAGGATCACGAGCCCGGAAGTGTTGGCTTCGTGGGGCATGTCCCTGGACTGTGCAGACCGGGTGGAGCTGGCCGAGTTCTACCTACAGCTGCTCGGTGGCCGGGTTCTGTGGCACACGGAGCGCAGCGTCGGGGCAAAGGTGCCAGGTGTGCTGCTGATCGGGCAGCGGGTCGCGGATTACCGCCCACCGAGGCGGCCTGGAGCTTCGGTTGCCCTCCTGGACCTGACAGCCGGTAACCAGCTCGAGGAGCCGGCGCACCGCGCCGTCGCCGTGCGCGAGCGTCGGCGCTCCACAGCCCGACCCCCGTGGCGTTCTGCTCGACCGGGCTGGACACCCGTTCTGCGTCAGCACCGTGGCTTCACCGCCGGAGCTGCGCGCTGGGCGAGCGCCGCTGGTGGGGCGACACCCCCGAACATCTCACCACCAACACGGACAGAGGTTGCAGTCCAGCATTGCCTAGGTAACACTGGACGGGTGTCGTACGTGGACGTGCTGATCCTCAGCCATCTGGCCGGGCGCCCCTCGCACGGCTACGAGCTGCGCCAGCGAGTCGGAGCGATCACCGGGTTCGCCCTGCACAACAACTCGCTGTATCCGGCGTTGCGCCGGTTCGAGGAGGCCGGTGCGGTGACAAAGACCGCGCAGGCCCAGGAGGGGCGTCCACCTCGGCATGTCTACGCCATCACCGAAACCGGCCGGGAGTTGCTGCACGACATGCTCGCCGAGCTGTCGATCGAGCAGGCCGGCGACGATACGGAGTTCCTCGCCCGCCTCGGCCAGTTCGAGTACCTCAGCCCGGACGAGCGGTGCGCGGTGCTCGACGCCCGGCTGACGGCACTAGGCGCCCGGGTTGAGCACCTGTCCGGTCTGGCCGCACTCAGCGGCAGGCACTCATGGGGGGCGATGGTGGTCGAGGAGCTGGTGCGCCGCACCGCCGCCGAGCGCAGCTGGCTCGAGCGGCTGCGGGCCCTCGGCGGTGAGCTGCCGGCACCCGGCGGGACCGGGTCATGACCGTGACTGGCGGCCGGCAGAGTGACGGTTCCGAGCGGCTGAGCGTGCTCGCGCAGTACGGGCTGCTGGCCGGTCCGCTGTTGACGATGCTGGACTCCAGCATCGTCAACGTGGCCGTCGCCCCGATCGCGAGGAGCCTGCACGCCAGCGTGGCCGTGGTCGGGTGGACGGTCAGCGGCTACCTGCTTGCCCTCGCCGTCGGACTGGCCGGCACGTCGTTCCTGGCCCGCCGGTTCGGCACCCTGGCCGTCTATGCGGTCAGCCTGCTCGGGTTCACCCTGGCCTCGGCCGGCTGCGCCGCCGCCCCCACCATCGAGGGGCTGATCGCCGCCCGGTTGCTGCAGGGCCTGCTCGGGGCGCCGCTGGTGCCGCTAGCGATGAGCATGCTCCTCGGTGGGCGCGGAAACGCCCGATCCGTCTCCCCCGCGGCGGGAATGCTGCTGTTCCTCGGCCCGGCGCTCGGCCCTACGATCGGCGGCGGCCTGATCGCCCTCGGGGGCTGGCGCACCATGTTCCTGGTCAACGTGCCGGTCGGCCTGGTCGCCGTCCTGGCCGCGCGGCGCATCCCGGCCGCTCGGGCGCCCGGTCGCGCCCCGACCGCCCCACCCGACCTACCCGGACTGGTGCTGCTGGCCACCGGATTGATCGGGGTGCTCTTCGGTGGAAGTCAGGGGGGCACCGGCGGGTGGACCGCCGCGGCGAGTCGGGCGCCGCTGGCCGGTGGGGTGCTGCTGCTGGCCGGGTACGCCGGCTGGGCCTTCCACCACCCGCACCCCATCCTGGACCTGAGCCTGCTGCGCCGGCGCACCCCGACGCTGGCGCTGTTGCTCTGCGCACTGGCATCGGTGGTCACCTTCGCGGCCGTGTTCCTGCTGCCGGTGTTCGTCCAATCCGTGCAAGGCCACAGCGCCGCGGCCACCGGGCTCGCGCTGCTGCCCCAAGCGGTGATCACCGGGCTGGGCACCGTCCTCGGGCAGAGCCTGTTGCCCCGCATCAGCCTGCGCATCACGGTGGTTACCGGCTTCCTCATCCTGACCGTTGCCAGCCTCGGCCTGCTCGCGATCGACGCCCGCACTCCCCTCGCGGTCACCGCCGCGATCCTGGCCGCCCGAGCTGCCGCAATCGGCCTGGTGATCACCCCGCTGCTCTACGCCATCACCAGCACCCTGGACACCGGCCAGCTCGCCGACGCCAACAGCTTGTTCAACATCTTCCAACGCATCGCCGGGTCGCTGGGCATTGGACTCATCGCCGCCCTGTTCACCACTCAGACCCGAACGCATGGGCCGGTGGCCGCACTGCACACCACCGGCCTGATTCTCACCATGATCGCAATCGTGGCCGCCGCAGCTGCGATTCTCCTGCCCAGCCGTCGCGTCAACGCCAGCCCCGCAACACAGTCCTCGACGGCGGAGCCGACGATGGACTGCGCCACCCGTCAGCCCGCCCAGACCAGCGTACGGAACGCGGCCGACGCTTACCAGAATTGATCTCCGCTCGCGAATGCCTTGACGTCGCGTAGCCGAAAGCGGATCCTCCTATGACACATTGGCTCGACGCTGGCCGGAACGGGCCGCCGGGGCACCGCTCACCGTTCCGTATGCGGGACGGCCGGACGAACGTTCATTCATACGCGCTCTCAGCCGAATTGAGTGCGGTCAGTGTGTTTGGGTCTCCCAGACCGGCTGCTGGGGCTCGTCGTTGTGCACGATGATGTTGGCGTGATCGGTCGGGTGGACCGTAGCGAAGTAGAACTGTTGGGAGGGGATGTAACGCTCGCGCCAGCGCCGTTCGACTTCGGCCGGAGATAACACCCGGCGCTCTCGGATCACGGCACGATACACGGTCTTCTCGAGTGCGGTCGACACGAAGATGCGCAGATCCCACCGATCAATCAGTTCCGGGCGCATGAGGAAGACGCCGTCGAACACCAGCACGGCGTCGGCGGGGGCAGTCGTGACCGGCGGGGACAGCGCAGTATCCGCGGTGCGGTCGTAGACCGCGTGTTGGAAGCGTCGATCTCCGCGTGGGCCGAGCGGATCGAGCAGAACCCGGTTCAGCGCGTCGTAGTCGTGGGTGTCGAAGTAGCAGCCTTCGGCCGAGTACTCGCCGCGCGGATAGCGCTGTGCCCGGGGGAAGAGGAAATCGTCGATCGTCGCGCGGATGACGTCGCGGCCCTGTGCGCGCAAGACGACGGCCAGCTCGTCGGCGAGCGTGGTCTTGCCGGCGGCGGGCGGTCCGTCGATGGCAACCCGCGTCGGGTGTGCGACTGTGACGGACCCGACTGCCTCAGCCAGGCGGCCGAGCACCTCGTCGCGGGTGCCTTGGTCCATGTCCTGCCCCGTCCTGGTCTCGCGAAGGTCGCCGTGTCGAGCCGACCTTATGCGCGCCAGCCTTTTCGCGCCCGCCACTCCCCGACTGAGCGAGATTGCCGCATGCGGAAGTGGCTGCGGTCGTGGCGCAAACGCACTGTCATGCCGGCGCTGGTCGCTCGGTATAGCGTGACCGATCATGCCGCAGTGCGGTCGGTCCACTCATGCGACGGACAGGATGCGTTTCGGTTAGGGATCGGCTATTGCGACGATGGGTGCTCACTTCCCTGTGCAGCTCGCCGTTCGGTGATTCGGAGGTAGTAGCCGGCAGGATCGAGGAGACGGAAGTCTCGCAGGCCCCAAGGCCGTACTTGCAGGTCCTCGGCCAGAGGCCAACCAGCCCGCTGAACGCGGTCGAGTTCATCGGCAAGGTCGTCGACCTCGAGCACGAGCTCCACTCCGATTGGCGGGCGACGGGACTCTCGATGCCCGTGGTCCTGTCGACACGCAGCGCCAATCCGGACGCCATCCCGCTCGACAGTCAGGTATGGCTGAGACTGCTGTCGCCGATCCGCGACGATGCTGAAGCCGAGCACCCGGGTGTAGAAGTCTGCTGTGGCGTCCAAGTCGGACGGGAAGATTTCAAACCGCACAGACATCGACATGGTCCAAGTTTGTCAGGCGGAGCGTCCGGTCGGCGATCCGCCTACGGAAGACCGCGCACGGTGACCGCCACACGGTGGTGCTAGGCCTTCGGTGAATGCGCGAGCACTACGAGGAGGTGCGATGAGGTGGAGCGAGTTGGTCGCGGAGGAGCCACGACTGGCCGACCTCGGCCAACAGCGGCTCACGGAGCCCGGCGTGGTCCTGGTCGGCACTATCCGGCACGATGGGACGCCGCGGATCAGCCCCGTCGAGCCGTTGCTGTGGAAGGGGGAGCTGTGGCTCTCAATGCTCCTCGGCTCTCGCAAGGCAGCCGATCTGCAGCGCGACCCCCGGGTCCTTGTGCATAGCATCGTGACGGGGAGGGACGGTGGTCCTGGGGAGTACAAGGTTCGCGGCCGGGCGATCGAGGAGCCGACCCGAACGGTCCAGGAGAGCTATGCCGAGCAGGTCCGGGACCGGATCGGCTGGGATCCGCTCCCTGGGCAGTTCCACCTCTTCCGGGTCGACATCGACGACGTCACCTTCATCCGCTACGACGACGCGTCTGGCGACCAGTTCGTGACCCGCTGGCCGGACAAGCGCGAGTTCGTGCGTCGGGGAACATCGGCGACGGCCCTGGGTGATCCTGAACCCCACTCGGAGCTGCTTGCCGGGCCTTGATGCGAGCGAGGCGGCCATGTCAGTAACCATCCTTGTGGCACAAGATCGAGTAGTGGCGGCGTGCCCTGCCCAGGCGTCCACAACCCGTTCCCTTGTGCAACGGCTGGGCCCCCACGACCGGTAATCCGATCGCCTGGCAAGAGGCACTCGGGCTAGCGTCGCAGACAATGAGCTTCGTCGTCGAACCCGAGCGCCTCGACGACGTCGCAGCAATCAGCGACGTCGTACGCCGGGCCTTCCATCACCATCAGTCGGCCGCTGACCTGGTGGAGCTCATCCGCGGCTCGCCGCAATGCATCCCCGAGCTGGCACTGGTCGCCCGGATCGGACCGCAGGTCGTCGGCTTTGTCATGCTGAGTCGCGCCGAGATCGTCGACACGGACAGCGCTCGCCACGACGTACTCACGCTGTCGCCGCTCGCCGTGGCGCCAAACTACGAGCGGCGGGGGATCGGCTCGGCGCTCGTGCGCGCGGGGCTCACCGCGGCCGAGGCGATCGGCACCGGGTTAGTGACGCTCGAAGGGAGCCCGACCTACTACGGCCGCTTAGGGTTCCGGTTCGCGCCAGACTTTGGTATCACGATCGAGCTCCCGGAGTGGGCGCCACGGGAGGCGGCGCAAGTGTATGTGTTGCAGTCGTATGACTCGACGGTGCGGGGAAGATTGGACTACCCGCCAGCGTTTGCGGCTATCGACTAAGGTGCGTTACTCGGTCGCATGGTTCCCGGTCGACGATCCCTTGCGAGACAAGATCCGCGAACGTCGGATCGCGTCGTTCCGCGTCCGCTTGTCGTTCGGCTTATGTGACCGGGCCGCCTCGCTCCGCGCCGCCAGCACCGCGGCGCAAGGCGAAACTTCGTTGCTCGGCTCTCCGGGGGCAGGACTCCCGGCCGGGCGATGCCACCCGTCACCCGCCCATCAGGTGGCGGCTGCGGGCAGTGGCGCATCGAGCGCCCGCGCGGGAGGACGAACGGTGGCAGGTACAGGTTGATCAGGCCCGCTGGTCAGCGGCTGGGGTTGCGGCGACTGCGCGCACGCGCGCGGAGGCGTGGCCTTGCAGGTGGATAAGCGCCTCCTCAGCCGCCGAGTTGCGCGCGGGCGCGTCGGCGAGGCTGCCAGCGACGCCGGCGGGTACGCGTGTGCCGGGGTCACGAAGGCAGCGCTGCAGCGCTTCGGTAGCGAGCGGCCCTCCGCGCCCGATCGTCACCAGGGAGGCCAGGGCTCCGGCTGCCGCGGCCCGGACCGCGGGTTCGACATCCTGCGTCAGGGTCACGAGCACGCCGGTGTCCTCGGCGCGGCCCAGGCGCCGCGCGAGCCAGGCCGCCCATTTCCGGTGGTCGGCGTCTCCGGCGAGCAGGTCGAGGAGCCGGCCGGCAGCCTGATCGGGGTCGAGGGCGCCGAGCGCCGCGCCGAGGTTCGCGGCTGCTCCCCTCGCGTCGCCCTTGTTCCCGAACGGGAACCAGCGCTCGTCGGGCGGACGCTGGGCGACCGCCACGGCAATCGCCTCGAGACGGGCTCGCAGTTCATGGGGGACGCGGTCGGCCAGCGCGGCAAGGAGGTGAAAGGCCCCGCGCTTGTGCTCGCCGATGACGGCATCGTCTTCGAGAAGATCGAGCAGAGGGTCCCAGTTCGCAGCGGTTGGATGCCAGACGTTCAGCAGCGCGAGATCCTGGCCGTAGTCGTGCCCGCCGAACCCGTACGACCGGGCCCGCCCGTCGCGGCCCTGTGCGTCACGGATCTGCTGGCTGACGAGCTCGGCCAGGCGGTGGATCAAGCTTGAGACCACCTCGGGAGAGAGCTTCCGCACGTCGCCGAGCGCGGCCAGGGCGTTCAGAGAACCGCTCCGCGCCTCCTTGAGGAGGCCTGCCCTGGCGGCCGGGTCGAAGCGGGCGGCCACCCCGAGGAGCGGGAGCCGCAGCGACCAATGGTGGGCGTCGGCTCGCTGCCCGGTCCGAAGTGCCGCTGGCTCGTCCCACGCATCATCGGGCAGCGCGTCTTGGACCCGGGCCCATGAGGTGGCCGTCATCTGGTCTTCCTGCGCAGGTAGCTCCTCCAGATGGTCGAGGACGGCGCGCTGCAGGTCTGGGGAGGCGGCGGGAACAACGGCGGCCAGGGTGTCCACGAGCTGAGGGGCAAGCAAGTAGGACGGGGTCGTCCTGGCGGTGAAGGCCGAGGAGTCGTCCAGCGCGGCGAGCAGCCAGGTCACCGACCGGTCCGCGGTCGCCCCATCGAGGACGTCCCCGCCGCCCTGGAGCAGCGCGAGGTTGGTGGGGCCGGTGGTACGGGTGGATGCCTCCAGGCGCACGTCGGCGGCTGCGAGGGTGACCGCAGCCGCCGGACCGTCGGCGGCCAGCCGCCGGACTGCGAGCTTGAGGGCGTCGTTAGCGCCGGCCAGCCGCAGCGTGGTCAGCCCGCGGCGCGCCTCCTCGGGGTCGGCGTGACGGTCCAACTGTAGGAGCGTGTTCTGGCCGAGCAGCCCGGAAAGGTGTCGCCAACCTCCATGGTCTCCAGCGTGGTTGGCGATCAGCGACGCCGCGACCAGCTGATCGTTCGGGACGTCCGCGCCACCCAGGGTCATGGCGGTGTCCCGCGCCCACGCCTTGAACGTGCGCCTGGCCATGGCTCCCAGGGCGTGTGACACGGTTTGGGCCCGCCACCAGGCCGCGGCCGTGTCTCCGCCCTTGATCGTGCCCTCCAGGTCCTGGTCGCCCCAGGCGGAGGTCTCGAACAGCAGCACAGCCGCGACGCCGGCCAGCGCAGTCGCGGTGACGTCGTCGGGATGGGTCATCCGGATCTTCTGCACGTCGACCGCCGCGGCGCGCGCCTCGTCCAGTCGGCCAATCTCGGCGCAGGCCCGGGCGTGCTGGACGATGAGCCAGGCGTGGTCCACTGGCTCGGCCTCGTCGCGGTCGAGCGTCGCCTCGAGGAGCTCGATGGCCTCGTCCGCGCGGCCGTCTTCCACCAGTCCAGCAGCCGCAGTCACAGTGGCCGCAGCGCGCGTCGCCGCATCGGGCGCGTCGTCGACCATTTCGAGCAGGACGTCGACCTCACCGGTGGTGAGCCTGTGACCCAGCGCGCCGACGAAGCGCCATGGCCACTTCGGTGACGTCCCTGCCTCGTGCAGGGCGGGCACGTCGGCGTGCTTGTCCGCGAAGGCAGCCAGGTCCCGCACTCGGACTTGCACGAGCAGTGCGACTGCCTGCTCCGGAGTCAGGGCCACGCTTTGGCCGGCATTGGGGTGGGGGGCGACGACGCGCGGGACCACAAGCGCGTGCCGGAGCAGGTCCCGCGGGGGCACGGCGCCGGCGCCTGTCCACGCGCTGCCCTCCCACGCCAGGCGGGGCCGGGTGACCGCGGCCACGGTGAGTAGGGCGTCGCGGTGCTCCTCGTCCACCGTGTTAGCGACGGGCACGAGCACCTTCGCACCCTTGCCGGTCGACACCACAGCCTCCGCCGTGACGTGCACCCAGTACGACGTGCGGGTGTCAAGGTCATGGAGCACGAGCAAGTGCGGCATTCCGTGCCTGACCCAGGCGTCTACGTGGGAGCGGTCGCTGTCGCGGAACCACCACCCGAGCAGGGCGTCGTCGCAGTCCCGAGCCGGCTCTCGGAAGTAGCTGTCCCCGGCCTTCACCTGTACGCCGACGGGCAACCCCAGGTCGAACAGCCGCGCGTCCCGGGCAAGCGTGATCAAGTCCGTGCCGAGGTCGTGGCGTGCGTTCTCCACCACGCCCCAACCGAGGCGCTCGAAGGCCGCGGTGACCTCGCTCGTCCCGGCCCCGCCTACCTGCTCCTGCTGCGTCGCCCGCACGCCTATCAGTCAACTCCGGCATCTGCCGACTGCCCCAGCGGAGGATGGCTATAACACAAGATCTCGGCTGTCCTCGACACCGTCGTCGCGCGTCCGGCGGACCTTCCCTTAGCGGGACGCGCCCAGGTCCCGTCAGGGTCCGAGGGGAGGCGGGAATGGCTGGGCCTCGACGGCTGCCTCAGCCGAGGGTGCGAGACCTGTCAGGCGGTGGTCGCGCCAGTTCTGCCGCGTCGCATTGCGACGGCCAGAAGCGCGGCGACAGCCAGGCCGATCCCGAGGGCGATCTCGACGCGCCAGGGCGTAGCCGGACCGGGCGAGAAGCCCAGGTGCCGCTGCCAGGCCGTGTGCTCCAGTGCGAGCGCTAAGGCGAGGGGCAGCAGGGCCAGGGGCTGGCGACGTCCGGCCCAGCGATGGCCGA
>JAABUN010005823.1_pt1 | contig 14842 bp, 13 predicted proteins | sample 5559311 | NCBI WGS metagenome assembly JAABUN01 (sample SAMN10711877, study PRJNA513370) | rock metagenome | isolation source: Antarctica rocks | place: Antarctica: Victoria Land, Siegfried Peak sud | reverse complement strand
CCTCTCTCCATCATACATTGCCTAAAATGAGTCGAACTAGGCAATGTATGAGAAGTATAAATATTTGGCTACTTTACAAAACTTTACATCGTGATAAATTTTGCACGTATCTTGTCTTTACCCCAATTACTCCTGTTCGTTTTTTTGAAAGAATCCATCCTCTTCCTCAACAGAGCCTTCTACCAAATTATTTGCCTCTGGAATAATAATTTCTTTGTAGGTATAGTCAATGTCTAAAGCTTCTAAAGCTGCACGAATATGAGTGCGTACAGGTTGACTGCCAATATGCTGGATTAAGTTACGAATGTCTAGCTGGGCATCCCAAGCATAAGCAATCCGATGAAGTTCTACCAAGCTTTCTAATAATTTAATCAGTTCACCTTGAGCTAGAGGTTCAGTGGTGGGACATTGGTTACTAATAGCTGTCTCAAAAAACTTTTTCATCTCTGCTTCTGCATTCTGTCCAAGCTTCTGGGCAGCTAACTCTGGAATTTGGCTCACATCGTTCTTGGCACTGCCAGGAAGATCGCTACTGAACCACACATCGCTCCTGAGACTCGATGCCACGACACCCACCGTGTAAATTGGATAGGGCATCGTTTCAGACCAGTTCAACAGCCAATTTAAATTTTGATACGCATCAAGTCGCCCGACTTTGCCCAAGCGTCCAATCAGTTCTACCTCATCGATTAAAATTACCCAGCCCTTGTAACCACACCAGGCAAGGACATCTGCCATCACCCCGAAGTAAGCACTCCCATGTTTTTTAACCCCAAAGTTTGACTCAACCTTGGGCAACGGTTCTCCTCGACAAGCACGGTGGATTCGTCTCAAATCTGGCATAGCCAGCCGAGTTCCCATCAAGTCACCGTAAAGTAAGTCCTGCTCCTCACCAGTAGCGTAAAAGTAATCTTCAAGGACAAAGGCAGGCAGGGGATGGATATAGCGGTTAGGGTCTTGAATCCTACTGTCAGATAGATCTCCAGAAGCTTTTTTATCGAGTGCTGGTTGAATGCCAAATATCTGCGAGTTCGGTGTGCGGATTGCCGATGCTACCCGCCCGTAGAAATTAAATAAATGATGGCACGATACTTCACGGCTAAGAGATACCCGACTAACTGCAAATCCTAAATCCAGTGCTAGATGTTCTATTGTAGTCAGGGCGTGAGTTTTCCCTTGCCCATAAGCTCCCCAGACTAATCTGCCTTTTGGAATATTACCTTGAGCCAGTTGTGCTAAATCTTGCTTAATAAGTTTGGTTAGCGATGGTCGTAAGTCCGATAGTTCTCTAGTAGAAGCACGAGTTGGGATGCCAGCTCTCAAGGATTCCACTACAGAGATCGCTTGTTTGCGCTTGTTGTCATATTCCTGCATTACCTAACCTACCTTCTGTATCATCGTGCCAACCTCAATCACTCTGGCTCGCAAATCGCTATGTTGGCTTAGATCGGGAAATCCCTGATATTGCAGTTCTAGACCCATCTCACTCAATATCTGACGCAAATGAATCTGAACCCGATTGGGAAAATCCTGACCATTGACTTCTAAATGAGCATCGGTCTCAACCATGTCAGCAAGGGGATTAAATTTTTTCTGCACCAGCCCAGTTTGCAACCGCATCCATAAAGCGTCGTAACTAATAAAACCGCGCTTCTCATCCTCAATCATTTCCCAACGCCCTGCCAGCAGCAGCAGAAAGTTGTTGAGTAACTCCGCATCATCAATCAGTTGACGAAAAAGTTCACAAATATCTTTAATTGCATTAGGTGAGTAAATAAATCTGCCTGTTTCCCTAGAGCGTTCAGTCATCACTTCCAAATCATCAATTGCTACTACTAACCCCGTCATCCCAGCAATTTTTAAGATGCGAACCAAGGAATTCAACCAATATCTGGCATTAGTTTTCTGAAGTTGCTCAAATAGAAGCAAATCTTTTCTTTCATGACGCTCTAATTTCTCCCCACTTAACCACTTCAAAGCTAGAGCAATATCTCCTTCATTGCCCTTAATCATGCGGTTGTTAATGACACGATAGGCAAACGCCGTAAAAGATGGTCCAAAATCTACATCCTTGAAGACCTGCACCGCTGCTTTTTCAATTTGACGGATAGCTTCATTACGGGGTTGTTCTGTGTCTTCTATTAAGAGGTGTAGAAACAAGTCTGTACCATCGTATTTATCCGCTTGATAACCTAATTGCTCGGCAACGCGGCAGCAAAGTCCCCTGACAATCCTTTGTGGGTCAATCTGCTGAACTATGGCGCGATACAAGCTAGGTAGATTATTGAGGCGATAGTCATCATAATCTCGCGCGCAAAGGTAGACCGTTTCGTATCCTAAAGTTTTGGCATCGTGTTGAAGGCATCGGAGCAGATGAGTTTTGCCACTCCCCTCACTACCTACCAAGACTTTAACTTTACTGCCTCCACTAGCAATATAATTGACAAGATAATATTCTCGAACTCGCTCTAGCCATAGCTCTCGTCCTAGAGTCATTCTAGTTAATAATTCATCATTTAAAGGCGGCTGACCTAAGCGGATATCTTGAATGTCTAATTCATTAATTTGCATACATATAGCATCCTAATTTATCTATTATTTTTGTCGTAGATAATCAGGCTGCTAACTCGACTATCCTGTCCCTTACTACTGACTAAAAGTAAGCCACTCGACTGATTGCGGGAAGGGACAAGTTCAAATCGATAACCGTCACAGCTAATATCAAACTGCTCCTTTAATCTGGCTAAATCGTAAGTAAAAAGTGCTTCTGGATAGTCCTGTTTTGCTGTTTGTTTTAAAGTTAATAGCTTGTATATTTCTTTAAGAGTAATGGGGTGTCCCCAGACTACAGAATCTTGCTTTAAATTTAGTCGATTGAGCATTTCATAAGCACTAAGCAATTCTTGACAAAATCGTTCAGCATTAAACTTGCTGTTGACTACTCGTTGGTATTCCTTCGATACCCATGCAGAGATAGCTGTCGGTGCTAAAGCTTTTGATTGTTGCGTTCTCCGTCCCATAGCAAGTTTTACATAGTCACTATCGCAAAAGAATGTCAGCTTGAAGGGAGGGAACTCATAGTTAGGAAATTCACCTTTTATAGGAACTTCTGCCTCTTTCAATGCCTTTTCGATTTGCGGAGCATAGGCAGTTGATAGAACAAAGTCCCGCTCGACTTGTATGGTATTTTCAATTGTTGTTTGATGCTCATCCCAACTAATTGCTAGTTGTTTGATATTTTCATCAACCCCCTCAAGTGCTTGATCTACTGTCTTGAAATTTAAGTCAACTCTTGCTTTCTTTAAATTTGCCCAGCGGCTTGTTAATTGTTTAAGCACTGCGTCAATATGTTTGAGCGCAGCTTCTTCTGACAAATGATTTGAGTCATTCATATAATGAAGTATTGATAAGGGGGGAGTGCTTTGTATATTAACTTACATCTTAACTGCTGAAAATGAAGGTGTCGAGTATCACTGGATATGTTCTAAGCACTGCTACTTAAATTTCGCTCGTGTATATTGCTACTCAAAAAACAGCAGGTAACAACCCAACCACTTAAAAGTTCGCACAATCACAAATCAAACCAGTCTAGACAGCGCTTTCAAGTTGTGTACTAATAAGGAACTAGGTACTAAGTATGGATAAAAGCCCGGAAGCGTAATGCTACCACTAGAGAGTGAGGGCTGGGTGAAGTCGCTTCCGGGCTGTAGCGAGTTGATTGGACAAGTTAGTTTGGCGAAGTAGAGAGCGAGCAAGTAACCTAATCATTCACTACTCTCACCCCATTCCCTTTTCGGACAAAAACGCTCCATCTTACCCTGGAACCTGAGCATAAGCAGTGGCAAGAATTCTTAGCGACTTATGAATTCATTTACGAACCCGTGAGGTAAATATAATGTCCACGCTTGCGCCAGAGTCTTTTGACCTTTCTTCTTTTCCCAGCCTCCCTCTATCTGATAAAAGTAAACTGCCAAGCTATGCAGGAGTTTATTTTGCGCTATCATCCCACGGCAGAATTTTGTATATAGGGCGGTCAATTAATATTCGAGAACGCTTGAGAGGGCATCACAGGCTTCCTCTACTAGAAGCTTTTGCAGATGTAAAGATTGCTTGGCTTAAAGAAAGTGATTCATTAGCGTTGCAACGCATCGAAACAATTCTGATTAAATATTTCAATCCACCGCTTAACAAAATTCCCTCATATTTAAAAGAAGAAGACACTGAAAAGCTAGTTAAATATTTAACTTTAGGCGATCACACTCATAAGAACAATGTCATACCTATAAACAAACTTTTAACATCGCAGTTAAGCCAAACAAATGAGTTTCTTAATCAAGTAGAAACTGAAAGTTTGTTGCATTCACCTCTTGAACATGGCTTGTCGTCACAGTCTGACTTTAAAGAAGTAATTCTAGAGCAAGTAAAAAGAATTAATCATTTAGAGGAAAAAATAGCTGACCTACGGTTAATGTTTCAAGAGCAGATGCAAGCCCATCGTCAACTGACAGAAACTTTAGTTGAACAAGCAAAGACCATTAGTGAATTATTACGGACTCAGGCACAAACCAATAGCCGACTCCTTGAAGTTACTGTTGAACAGGCGCTAACAATCAGCAAACTATCCAGCGCTCTTGAGGAAACTCGCGCTAGAGAATAAAGCTGAGGAGCTACAATAATTAGATAGAGCGCCAGAGCTTTCTTCTGGGCTTCTGTATTTCTGTAAATAAGTAAATACGCTTTAACTACTAGCGTCAAAATGTTGTTCTAGCAGCGTTCGCAGTAAATCAGCCATTGTCACACCTTCCTCTACTGCCTGGCGCTTGATTGCCCGATGTAGACCTTCAGGAATATCTAGGGTTAACCGCTTTATTTTTCCAGGCTGGTCTTCTTTTGGTTGTGCTTCTGCCTGCACACCTTCCCGGTTAGCTACCCATTCCTCTATCCCTATGGGTTTTTCTTGGTTTCCCGGCTTTTTGCCAATGCTGACTTTTTTAGCTGGCATACCCTATACTCCTAGTTTCATTAGTTCCTCTACCAGCGCTATAACTTCTTTTGCGGCTGCACCTAACCTTTCAGTTTCCAAAACCGTGCGACCTGTTGCTGCTGATTCAGCAAATGCTACCCTTTGGCTCACCGAAGTCTTCAGTACGGGTATGGGGTATTGCTCAAGCGCTTCCACTACATCCCTACCAATAGCCGTATTTACTATTTTACGATTAATTACAAATACAGATTTAAGTTTTTCTTTAAATACAGAAGCTTCTTGAATCAGTTTAATAATTTCGTCCGCCGCCCAAATATCGTAAGGGCTGGGCTGGAGAGGAACCACAACTAGATCCGCCGCCATGATCGCAGAACGGGCTAAATCAGAAACTCGTGGCGGTCCATCAATCACAACATGGTCAAAGTCTTGAACCAGCGCTGGTAAATCTCGGTGAATGGTAGGGCGGTCTAACCCTACCACTGGAAAGGGTGGTGGCAATGCTCGTGCCGCCGCCCAATCACGGGCAGAACCTTGTGGATCTGCATCTACCAGTAGAACCTTGAACCCCCTAAGCACCAGAGCATGACTGATATGAATAGCCAGCGTTGTCTTGCCCACCCCGCCTTTTTGATTTAATACTGAAATAATCATTTCCGTAATTGTAGAAAAACGTGCTTACAGATTTACAGAAATACAGTTGTAGCAATATTCTAGCAGCTAATCGTAGCAATAAACTATTGCTACGACTGAAATCGTTGATTGCAGCTGTCTCCATCTACTATTAGAGGCTGCGGCAACCAGTTTAAGGATGTGGGGTTTGTCTTCATCAGGGCTAAAATAAGAAAGCAATGTGATGTATTTTTCATTCAATATGGGCGTAAGTTTTTTGGGAACAGTTCTTAAATTTTTCCTGGTTCTTTCTGTACATCTTGTTAAAGTACGGAAAAGATTCGCTGATAAAGGATGAGCTATTCGATGAGTTTTGGCTCATCTGCAACCAGTCATACGTGGTATCCATTAATTGACCCAAATGGAAGTATATGAGCCGCAGGCTGACAGTTTTATTCAAAACTTCGTAGGTTCAGCCAGAGTATCAAGAATATTATAGCTATGAAGTGCTTTAAGCCTATCTGATTCGTTGAATGGTAGGTTAGGAATCTGCATTGATGAATAATTATTAATTAGTTGTTACTTAAGTTTAGCTATATGCCGCTTTGTGCTAACTCAGTGAAAACTCGTAAAAAGCATGAAATTTATATTGTCAATGTGAAAAAAGATTGTGTTGTAAATAAAAAGAAACTCGCAATCAATTGAATTATTAAAGAAGTGATTGCTAAGAAATCTCCAATCCTTGCTCTCGTTTAGATTGTTGGCGTTTCCGATGTGAATGGCACGCGCGTTAAGCTAGAACCCTGGTGTGATAATGACTTACATAAATGGGCTACTTGGGAGTTGATTTTGGACGATTATGTACTTCCTCAATTTCTCGACATACACTTTTTAGCTTGCTATATCTAAAAGCTTGAAATTATTGATAATCACTTGTTTCGGCTTAATTCGCGTGCCATTGTCCTCTAATCTTCACTGAATTTTTATAGAAAATAAGTAATTACACTCTTATTTTTTTTAGTTAAATTAAGCATTCTTAACTTAAGGGCATTCATAATTGGTTCACAAAAAAATAACGGCATGAATCATAGAAACGGTGGACACAAGTTAGAGCAAATCATAGAGCAGGAGAGCTTGCTCAATCAAATTGTCAACCGAATTCGACAGTCTTTAAATCTGCAAGAAATTTTGACAACTGCGGTGTTAGAAGTTCGTTCATTTTTAAGCTTAGATCGAGTTAAAATCTATCAATTTGCTGCCGATGGCAGTGGAGAGGTCATTGCAGAGTCTATTGATGGGAATAACCTACCCTCTCTGTTGGGTCTCCATTTTCCGGCTGACGACATTCCTCTCCATGCTCGCGAGATGTTTGTCAAAGCCCGTCAACGGGTAATTATGAATGTTGGAGATCAGCGCAAGACAATCAACAGGTTGGATTGTCCAGAGACAGGAGAAAGCCTAGCAATAGAAGATATTCGCTATTATCCAGCAGACCCCTGCCACCTCAAATATCTCTCTAATATGGGTGTAAGCTCTTCTCTGACCATCCCAATTCTGAACCAAAATCAGCTCTGGGGCTTGTTGGCTTGTCACCATGCTGAGTCACGCCTCTTTTCCGAACAAGAGTTGAAAATTGTACAGCTTTTGGTGGATCAAGTATCGATTGCGATCGTCCAATCAAATCTGCTCTCGCAAGCTCGACAACAAGCTTGCCATGAAGCCACACTCAATCAAATTAGCAGTCTACTTCATTGCCCGCTCAACGTTGCGGAAGTTCAGCAGACCGTACTTGAGGCGACCGTTAAAGCCCTAAATGGTTCTGGGGGCAGGCTATATCTCAAAGCGGATACAATTGGTCAGCCTGCTCAAGTGTATATTTGTGGAGAGCAGCCAACTCTGACCCAGCTTGAAGAAAGTCCCACTTGGCAACACATGATCAGTTCCTTCCAAGACAGATTCCCAGAATGCAGTGACTATCATAAAGAACAGAGTAGCCCTTGGCAGCCTGCTGCGGGATTACTACTTCGCTCTATAGCAGGTAATGATGAGATATCTTTTACGGACAAAAACAGTGTGCGGTGTCCATACACCATTGACGATCTCTACCAAGAGCCAACTCTTGAGGCTTTAGTCCCTGGTTTCCAGTCAACCCTAATTCGGTCAATTCTGATTGTGCCACTACAGTATCGTCAACAGGACATTGGCTACCTGAGCATCTTTCGTAATCAAATTGACACTGAAACATTGTGGGCAGGCAATTGGAATAACGATAACCGTAACTTGCACCCTCGGACATCTTTCGCAGCCTGGCGGGAAATCAAAAAAGGACAGGCTCAAATATGGACTCAGGAGGAAATTAAGCTGGCTCAATCCTTGGGTACTCACCTGTATATGGCTGTGATGCAAAGGCGTGTGGAAGAAATAATTCGACATCAAGCTTCTCATGACCTGCTGACAGGTTTGCCCAACCGCATACTATTTAACGATCGCATTTTCCTGTCCTTAGCCAACGCACACCGATGCGGAGAAATGTTGGCTGTAGTGTTTTTAGACCTGGATCGTTTCAAGAAGATCAACGATACGCTGGGTCATGCTATTGGAGATCAGTTGTTGCAAAAGGCAGCGTCACGACTGACAGGCTGCCTGCGGGAAGTAGACACTTTAGCCCGTTGGGGAGGCGATGAGTTCATCCTGCTGTTACCTCAAATTAGCTGTGCCGAGGATGCCGCCAAGGTAGCTCAGAGGATTTTAGATGCCTTTAATGCTCCTTTTTATTTTGAGGAGCAAGAACTTTACATCACAACCAGTATTGGGATTGCGCTGGGTATTAGTGATGGGGAAGATGCGGAAACTTTACTAAAGCATGCTGACACAGCTATGTATAGTGCCAAGCAACTGGGCAAAAACAACTACCAGTTCTATGCACCGACCATGAATCCTAAAGCGCTAGAGCAACTGATGTTAGAAAATAATCTCCATAAAGCGCTAGAGCGGGAAGAACTTTTGTTGCACTACCAACCACAAGTAGACTTAAACACTGGTCAAATTGTGGGCATGGAGGCCTTAGTCCGTTGGCAGCATCCTGAGCTAGGATTGATTGCGCCTAGTCAATTTATTCCTCTGGCAGAGGATACAGGACTGATCGTCCCAATTGGGGAATGGGTGCTGCGAACTGCTTGTGTTCAAAATCGAGCCTGGCAGTTAGCTGGATTGCCACCGCTACGCATCGCAGTCAATCTTTCAGCTCGTCAATTCCAACAACAAAATTTAATTAAGACCATTGCTCAAGTTTTAGAAGAAACAGGGCTTGAACCTGGTTACCTAGAACTAGAAATCACCGAGAGTCTTGTCATGCAGGATGTAGACTTTACCGTCTCAGTCCTACGGGAACTACAGTGCATGGGAATCCACATCTCCATGGATGACTTTGGGATTGGCTATTCTTCACTTAGTTCTCTAATGCACTTTCCATTGCACACCTTAAAAATTGATCATTCTTTTATTCGTAACCTAACGACGAATCCAAGTAACGCCGCCATTATCACATCAGTCATCACTCTGGGGCATGGGCTGAATTTAAAGGTGATTGCTGAGGGAGTAGAAACATTAGAGCAATTGGAATTTTTGCGTTCAGCTAAATGTGATTTTATCCAGGGCTATCTCTTTAGCCAACCCATAAAGGCTGAAGCCGCCACACAATTCATCATCAAGCAAGTGCCTTTGACACGATTAGCTGCAAATATCAGTGTTGTTCTAGGCAAGAATGACAAACTACCCGTGCTTCTTCAGCAATGCACTGAAAATCTTGTCCAAGATCTTGATGTGGTATGCGCTCATATCTGGATGCTCAAAGAGGTGGAAAACATTCTAGAGTTAAAAGCTAGTTCTGGAATGCTCACCCTTCCTGACGTTCTCCACCGCTGTATTCCTGTAGGCAAGTCTCAGATTGGTCGAATTGCCCAAAGTTGTCCGCAACTCCCGACTCATGAAGTTCTGGACGACTCCGACAACATTAATCAGGAATGGGCTAAAGAAGGGGTCGTTGCTATGTCTGGCTACCCACTAATTGTAGGAAGCTCGATAGTGGGGGTAATGGCAATATTTGCCCGCAAACCTCTTGAAAAAAGTGTTCTTGCTCAGTTAACACCTATAGCCGATAGGATTGCCCAGTGCATCCAGCACAACCAGAAAGAGGAGTTACTGCGGCAGCAAACTAAGGGAGAACAATTGGTAGCAGAGATTGCTCAGCGGATTAGCCAATCTGTAAACTTAGAGGAAATTCTTAAAATTATTGTCACAGAAGTGCGGCAACTTCTTCAGTCCGACCGTGTTTTGATTTATCGCCTTTGGCCAGATGGCACTGGAAGCGCGGTTGAAGAGTCAGTAAGTTCTAGCTATCCAGCTATTTTGAGGCAGATATTCCCCGAGGAAGTCTTTCCCCAAAAGTGCCGACAATTATATTGTCAGGGACAGGTGCAAATTATTTCCGATGTGGAGAATAGTGAGGTGTCACCTTGTATGGTGGAATTTCTACAACAGTTTGCGGTAAAGTCCAAACTGGTAGTTCCCATTCTTCAGAAGCAAGAACTTTGGGGACTAATGATTCTCCATCAGTGTAGTGGGCCACGGTACTGGCAACCGCTTGAGATCAGTTTACTCAATCAATTGGCTACCCATGCGGCGATTGCCATTCAGCAATCAGAACTTTATCAGCAGTTGCAGCAAGTAGCTACTTTAGAGCGCTTGACCCAGTTAGCGAATCACCGACGTGTGACGAATATATTGACAGAAGTGCCGACGGCTGACATGAGAGGAAGCACTTCTACCCCTCTTTCATTACTCTAGGCAGAAGAAAAGTAAGAATAGTCCTATTTTACATTAGTTGGTACAAATGACACTAGGTTAACAGGGTTAACAGGAAACCAGGTTGTGATTGCATCCAATTTAATAGGCTTCCAACCATCAATTTGTGCTTATCTTCATGCCATTCGTATCTAGGTCGAGTCGAGGATGCTTAAAACAATGCTTAAAAACCGAACTAGATGCTTGCGATAGACCCAGAAGATATCAATCTTTTAGCTCTGCCATCATTATTACTAGAGTCACGCCACAGCTTACCAGATAAATCAGCTCTCTACTTTGTTTTTGATGAAGATGATGAACTTCTCTACATCGGCAAAACCGTCAGCCTAGTTAAGCGATGGCAAGGACATCATCGGTTTGCACAGCTAGAGCAGCTAGGTAACGTGCGGATCGCCTGGATGGAGTGCGACGCTTTGTTAATGGATTCCTCGGAAAGGACGTTTATTACTCACTTTAAACCACTGCTCAATCAGGTCACTCAAGGTTGGCGATACCGAGAGCTAACCCAAAACAACATACTATGCTTCATAACACCACGAAAGCTTCATTTATATCGCGGTACTTTAGAGCATCGATTTAACCCTAGAAATGAAGTTTTTAATTGGCAGTACGGGGATAAGTACAAAGTCTGTGCTATTCAAGACCTTAAGGAATTAACTGGTGCGTTCGCGCGGATTTCGTGGAGTTATAACTCAGAGACAGTCAAGTTTTGAGCTGACCAATGGCTGCAAGTTATCACTGAAGCATTGGAAGACAAAAGAGATTTAGAGCAAACTATTATTGACTGTAATGAAGCTTTGAAATTCTCCCTGTTAACATAAGCAGAGTACGACTGCCTGCACCCAGTTCAGGGATGACGATTGGGATTATCGGTCAGCAATCCAAGCGCGTTTGCAATAGTGAGCAGGCGGTCGTCAGCGGTGAGAAAGATTAATTGAGCAGATTGCGTAATAGTAGCGAAAGCGGGTTGAAGGAGTAGCACTGATGCCAGCTGCACTGCATCATAAGCGCGTAGAGGGTATTGATTTACCAGTTGACCTGCCGTTTCTGCCAGCGTGGAATCGAGTTCAATGACTTGGTACTGATTATTCAGATCGGAGCGAAACCTTTGGATAATCAGGGTTCTATCCGTGGAAGTCAAACTACCTTCCCTCTCCCGACGGGCGATCGCACTTCTGACTTCTACCCAAGTGATTCGAGCGATGATTAATGAGTTGCCCGTCTGGGGAGCCGAGAGCGCCCGTATCCAGGCACTACCAGTTTCCGGCACGTATCGTTTTACCAGGGCGCTACTATCCAGAAAATAGGCGGTCACATTGAACCCCGTTCTTCAATAATGATTTCTGACAGCGGCTTTCCAGGGGATGCCTCTAATCTTTGGGTCAGTTCGCGCCATGCTTCTTCGGAGACTGGTTCAACATCGCCGCGATGGGGGGGAGGAGTGACAAGTCCCTCTGCCACTAGGGATTGAATTATCTGTTCGGCGGAACTAGCTGTTTCTTCCGTCAAAACTTGCAGCCGCACAGTTTGTCCATCTCTTAGGGACAAAGGATTTTGGGGGCGCAGCACCCCGTTAGAATAGACAGCCGTAATAGTTTCTGACATAGTTGGCTTACTTTTCGCTCCTAGTGTTGTCATGAGGCTAAATTTGACAACAGCGTAACAGGCGTTATAGTTGCTGCTAGTCTTGGGGAAACCCCTACCCTGACTATTGGTAATTCTTTAAGGGTAGCTAATTATAGCCCAAAAGGCAAAAGTTACTACAAGCATAAGCAAAAATCATATATACTGGCTCAAACCCTGATGTTGTCGTCAGTCGGCGTGCCGCGCATTGATAAGCTTTACTTAATTCTGGTTTCGCCAATGACACCCCGCTCGCAACTATAGGGCTTTGGGCAATTTACACCGGAATGGTTACGTTTGTCGGTGTAAGATTAGCTTATGAAAATCGACCGTCACGATCAAGCTAAGATTTTATCACCCAATGAGTTATCGAGGTTATTCACCGTTGGGTTGAAACTGCCACGCGATCGCGCTTTGTTCGGGGTCTGTCTTTACACTGGCACGAGGATTGCGGAGGCTTGCTCGCTGCACACTAAAGATGTGTACGCCATTGACGGCAGCATTAGACCCCGTGTTACTATCCGCAAGGGGACGACTAAGGGCAAGATAGAAACGCGCTCTGTTCCGGTCAATCAACAGTTAAAAGTATTGCTGGAAGACTACTCATCGTCTAAGGTGTATTTGTTTCCAGGTAGGCACGGGTTAGGACACATTCACCCGGATTCCGCCGATAAGATTCTCCGGGCAGCATTTATAAATTTGGGTATTGAGGGAGCTAGTACCCACAGCTTCCGCCGCACTTGCCTAACCCAGATGCACCGCTCTGGCGTGCCGTTGAAGGTGATTCAAAAGATTTCCGGTCACAAAACCTTGTCTGCTCTGCAAAAATACCTGGAGGTACTAGATGAGGATTTGGAATCAGCTATCTCTACTCTCAACTTCTGAACCCACAAGAGCTTTGATACATTAACTTATAAGGTAATTAGCCAGAAACTGACCTACTTCTTTAATCATATCGCTCACATCTTGCTCCGTAAACTCGTTAGGCTTGCCGTGAGCTGCGCTATTTCGTATGTCTGCCAACGCAGTTATTCGCTTTTGCATAAGCTTATTGTATACACCAGCTTTAGCCAAATCAGCATTCATCTTATCTAGCTTTCCATGCGAAATACCTTCTCTTCTGTCACATAACTCTCGCAATGCTGTTTCCAGTACAACTCCTGCAATCACAGCTGCTGCTGTAAAATAGCCACTACTTAATAATTCATTGGCTTGCTCAAGCTCAGAGTCAAAAACCTCCGCCTGAACAAGCGTTTTTATTGATGCGAGATAGCCACCCTCGAAATCTTCTTTTGCTGCCAAGAATATAGCTTTCAAGCTTTTGAAAATATCGTAGTTTGTTCCGAATGGCACACCATTTTCATTTTTCTCAAACTGCTGGAAATGTTGAGACTCTTCACCACAAACTTTCGACAACAAATTTCTAACTTTTACCTTCCAATTCAGCAACAGTTCGTTATCAACGAACTGTTGCAAACCAATCATTCCGGAGTCTTGCACCGCTTTAGAAGCTTCTACCGAAACGGCTTGATCTTCTAGTTCATCAAAACGTTGCTTAAAAATTCTATTCAATGCAGAAGCCTCAAAAAATATGAATGCTGGCTACTATGCTCCAAATATGCGCGCACGTACAAGCTCACCGGACGCAGTTTACCTTTGCAACTCACCGATAACTCTAGCAAGTTTTGGTGCAGCGATTTATGGAAGTTGTCACGAAGAGCAGAGAAACCAAGGAAATTGCCCAATTTTAAAAGTAAGGCTGCCCAGACACTCAATAATTACTTCCTTTGCTCCGGCGGAGGCACAACCCAGAGAGTGCATTTAGAATTGTCATCTTCTCGGCACTTAAGAATTCGATCTATATTCCATTTCACCAAATTACGCCCCAAGACATTAAGGGAATCATTGTACTTAAGATTCATCACCCACCAGCTACCGCCAGCACCAACCAACGCCGCCACCAATAGAGCCACAAGCGGCGAAAACCACTCAGTCACTTTGATCCAAGTAGTATTTCGTTGAAGCTCAACTAGCGCCGTATTCGCCCCGTTGATTTGTGATAGCGCTGTCTCCAACCCCTTAGTTGACTGACCTATCCGCTCCAAAAGCAATTGCAACACCTTTTGATTATTTTTGCTGTCCAACTCCACCCGCTCTCCCCATGCCGTCAACAGCCTTTGCAGTTGAACAGCTTCCCTTACCGTTGCCCTAGATTGACTTAATACCTCTGCATTTGCCTCAGCTATCGCCGACGTACTCGCCATCCCAGCCTTTTGCATATCAGCAACCACAGATATCCCTACTTGAGTCAGACTATTAATCAGATTTTCAGCAGTCTCAAAAGTTGCTGCCTGATTTGATTGACTTGACTGCTCAATAAGATGCCTCTCCGTACTAATCCCGCCCAAGATATCCTCGCACAACTGCACAGTGTACTCCACCGCCCCAATATACAAAAACAGGACATCATCATCCGGTAAGTTTAACCGCCTCGCCGTCCGCATGATATTTGCTTTATGTTCAGCCGTCATCCGAGTAATAATGCCATCTAAATAATTATCATCAATAAAAGTCATTCACCTAACCCTAAATACTTACCCGCTTTCTTCACCTCCTCTGTCATATCCATCAGCCAGCGATAAGCTCTAGTGCGTTGGCTGCGCTGTAAAATAGTATTCTCTGCATCCACCGCCGTGCGAAAAGGTAGATCGTTATCCTCAATCACATCCCAAGAAGTCCAAAACATCTCTTGCAGATTTAACT
>JAABUN010005821.1_pt1 | contig 14852 bp, 14 predicted proteins | sample 5559311 | NCBI WGS metagenome assembly JAABUN01 (sample SAMN10711877, study PRJNA513370) | rock metagenome | isolation source: Antarctica rocks | place: Antarctica: Victoria Land, Siegfried Peak sud | reverse complement strand
GCAGTGTCGACGCTAAAAGTCTAGCTGCCTGACAAAGACACCTTTGCAGGCGCAACACCTGGGCAAAAAACGGTTAAACCTCGCGTTTAAGCAAGCGTCACGAAGACGACACCTCTCGTTAGAGTAGCAGAGACTATGCCAACCCCAAATTTTGCCGCTTGGGTCAATCCCTTGCAAGGTACCGACTCGAGCTTCGAGTTTTCGCATGGCAACTGCTTGCCGCTCATAAGCCGACCTTTTGGGATGACCTCGTGGAGCCCGCAGACCGATGAGGGTGCGTGGCTATTTACCCACGGGGCGCGTAAGCTCCAGGGCGTTCGGGCCACCCACCAACCGAGCCCGTGGATGGGCGATTACGGTCATTTCACAATCATGCCGCAAACCGGGCCGGTTGCGCTTAGCGCGGCTGCGCGCGCTTCAAGCTACCCTCAGGACGAAACGACCTTTCTACCCCACCATTTCAAAACGACACTCAACCGTTACCGCACCACGCTCGAGCTAACACCCACAGAGCGTTGTGCCTGTCTGCGCGTAACGTTTCCAAAAACCGAGGCTGCTCGTATCATCGTACAACCGTTTGAAGGGGAGTCGGTAGTTGAGGTCGACTTTGCCACCCGCACCGTCTCCGGTTTTACCCGCGCCAACTCGGGCGGGTGTCCTGAAAACTTCGCCTGCTATTTCGTCGCTGTTTTTAGTCAGCCGCTGACAGCTGCGGGTATCTTCCAGGCCGACGGCTCGTGGACGCGCGAAACGCGCGGTAGCGGAGACCGGGTAGGCACGTTTGTAGAATTTGCTGCGTCTGCCGGGCTGACGATTGAGATGCGCGTTGCAACGTCGTTTATCAGTCTCGAGCAGGCGCAGCGTAATCTGACCTATGAAATCGGTGAACGTTCGTTCGATACGCTGCTGGAAGAGGGCCGGGATGCTTGGAATACGCTGCTGGGCCGCGCCGTCATCGAAGGCGCTGACGACGAGCAGCTGCGCACCTTTTACAGCTGTTTATACCGTTCGCTACTCTTTCCGCGCAAATTTTACGAGCACGGCGAACAACGCGAACCGGTTCATTACAGCCCCTACGACGGACATGTCCATCCCGGTGTGCTCTACGCTGACAACGGTTTTTGGGATACCTTTCGCACGGTCTACCCACTGCTGGCGCTCCTTTACCCATCAGAGCTGAGCGAAATCCTCGAGGGCTGGGTGCAAGCCTACCGTGAAGGTGGCTGGTTCCCACGCTGGGCGAGCCCCGGCTACCGTCATTGCATGGTCGGCACGCACCTAGACGCTGTGATCGCCGACGCTTATCTGCGCGGCGTAAGGGGATTCGACACGGCCTACGCCGGACTCCGCCGCGACGCGCTCGAGCAGGGCTGCGGCGCGCAGGGGCGGAGTGGGTTAGACGCTTATGTGCAGCTCGGCTACGTTCCCGTCGAGGTCGCCGACCACGCTGCCGCCCGCACCCAGGAATACGCCTATACCGACTTCTGCGTGGCGCAAGTAGCGCGAGCTCTGGGACATGACGCCGACGCACAGCTGTTCTATGAGCGAGCGCTCAACTACCGCCACACCTTCGACGCTGAGGTCGGCTTTATGCGTGGGCGCACAAGCGACGGGGCATGGCTAGAACCGTTCGAGCCATTTTCGTGGGATACGAGAGCCTATCTCGAGGGTTCGGCCTGGCAATATTCATGGGCGGTGCCTCATGATCCGGCAGGGCTCGTCGCGCTGCTGGGCGGTGATGAGGCGTTTACAGCTAAGCTCGAGGAACTGCTGGCGTTACCGCCACACTTTGAAATCGGCGGCTACTCCGAAGAAATCCACGAGATGACCGAGATGGCGGCGGCGAATCTAGGGCAGTACGCCCACTCAAACCAGCCCGTTCATCATGTGCTCTACCTCTTCACCTGTGCAGGTCAGCCTTGGCAAACACAAGTTTAGGTACGGCGGTTGCTTGAACGCTACAATTCCGGCACGCGCGGTTTTCCGGGCGATGAGGATAATGGTGAGATGTCGGCCTGGTATGTACTAAGCGCCCTTGGTTTGTTTCCCCTTTGTCCCGGTCATCCTTCATTCGTTTTTGGTAGCCCGCTTTTCAAACGTGTGACGCTTCAGTTGCAAGGCGATGAACCGCTCTTTATCGAGGCTGTCGGCAACGATGTAAACAACGTGTACGTCGAATCTGTAAGGTTTAACGGCGAACCGCAGCTAAACAGCTGGATCGGGCACGAAGAGATTCTTCGTGGGGGCAACTTGGTATTTGCGATGTGCGGCACTCCGGCTACAGACAAACGGCTGAACCCTAAACACCGTCCGTTCTCATTGTCGCGCTCGAGTGAAGAAATAAGCTGACCCCCGACAGTTCACGTTCCAAGCAATGGTTATGTCTACGCATGTGCTAGATCCCGAAGCGCGGCGAGGCACCAAAGGTGGCACGTTCTGGCTGGGATATAAAGCCCACTTCACCGAAACGTGTAATAAAAACACGCCGCATCTCGTTGTCCACGTCGATACGACAGAACCGGCAGTGACCGACCTGGTGCGCGTGACGCCGATTCACGAAGCGCTCAAACAAAAGGGCTTGCTGCCTGCTGAACATTTCGTGGACAACCACTACGTGAGCTCGAAGCTGTTAGTATCCAGCAAGAAAGACTACGGCGTAGCACTTGCAGGACCCATCAAACCTTACTGTAAGGCTGAGGGCTTCGGCATCGACATGTTCAAGATCGACTGGGAGCGTGAAATTGTCTCTTGCCCCGCTGGCAAGCAGAGCATGTATTGGCGTCCCGAAGTTCCCAAGTCGGGTCGAGAGCGAATTAGGGTAGGCTTTGCCCCTGCCGACTAAAAAGCGTGTCCCCTAACGGTGTGCCAAGAACACCAAGCGGGTCAGACGTAATATTGACAATCCTTCCCCGCGAACAGTACGAAGCGTGCGAATGGGTCAAGCGGGAGCAAAAAACACCCGAGTGGCAGGCGCATCACCAGATCGGTCAAGGTGTGGAGGTAACTATCTCGCAAGGGGTTCACGCCGGGCTACGGCGTAGCTGTTATCACGGACTGCGGAAAAACCACCTCCGAACTGTGGCGACCGCTGCGGGCATGAACATCCAGCGGCTCTCGGACTGGTTCGAGAGTATGCCTCGGGCCAAGACGCGAACCTCGACTCTCGCAGCGCTTAAAGCCTAAAACTCCTCTGAAGTCAACACCCCGTCGAGGTAGCAACAAACGTGTTGCTACCTCGGACTTCTAGTGCCCATGAACGTTGCGTTTTGGTCGGGAGGTAGACGTTTAAGATGACCACGGCTGCTTAAAGAGCAGCCGTGCAGCTTTTTGACACGGAGTGAGAACTTTTAGTTGACGTGACAAAACTTTATCGAAGTTCAGCAACAGCATCAACCTAGCTTGCAGGACGCACCTTAATCCGTATCTTGCCAGCCCACCTTGCTGTGCGTCCCGTCGCAAAACGGTTTGTTACCGCTCTGACCACCGCGGCAGAGGGCGGCTCTGGTCTCTTCTAAGGTGCCGTCCGGCGTTTCGACCACGAGACGTCCCCGAATCATCAGCGGTCCATCCGGTCGCGGCGTGATCTGCGTCGTTTCATCGCCGACTTCTTCGCTACCGGACGCCAGCGCGTAGTGAAGCGCCCCGGTCGGGCAGCGGCGCACGACCTCGGCAATCTCGAGCGCGTCCGCGTTATCGGGCTGAATCCACGGGCGTTTGTCAGTGTCGAATACCCCTGGTAATCCGCGCACACATTCAGCGACGTGAAGACAACGGCGCGCGTCGAAAAAGACGGTGACGCTCTCCCCTTTGTATGCTTTACCAGGCGCAGTCACGCTTTTCGCTCAACTTGAGACCGGCTGACGGCGCTGACCAAATCCAGATACTCCGGGTGACGGCGGATAAAGGCGGCGATAAAGGGGCAGAGCGGAATGACAGTAAGCCCTTGCACGCGCACATCGTCCAAAGCCCCACGCGCCAGCGCGCTGCCGACGCCCTGACCTTCCAGAGCTTCGGGAACCTCGGTATGGGTAAACATCACCGCTTTCGTCAAGCGGTTGTATTTGGAAACGGCTAGTTTGCCGTCTACACTCAGCTCGTAACGGTTGCGGTCGTCATTACGCTCAATATGGCTGTGGGTAACATCACTCGGCGTCGGCATAATTTACCTCCAAAGGTCTTAGCTTCGCTTCGATATCGGCGCGTCTGCTTTCTAAGAAGGGCGGAAGTGAAAGCCGTTGTCCCAGCGTCTCGCGGGGTTCGTCGGCGGTAAAACCGGGGCCGTCGGTAGCGAGCTCGAGCAGCACCCCGTTCGGCTCCCGGTAGTAGATGCTTCTAAAATAGTAGCGTTCGACCTCGCCGCTCGTCTGCAAACCGAGCCCGGTCAGGTGCGCGTCCCATTCATGATAATCCTCATCACGGATGCGAAAGGCGACGTGATGGACGCCTCCGGCACCCGGTCGGTGTGGCGGCAGCGATGGGCGCACCACCAGATGCAGCTCGCCATGAGGTCCGACAGCGTCCATCTGAAACACGTGCGTCTCCCCTTCCGGCCCTGCGTAAGTGCGCATTTTCGTCATCCCGTAGGCGCGCTCCAACACCTGATCAGTCGGAAACAGCCCCGGCACGGTGAGCGTCACCGGCCCCAGCCCCATAATCTGCTGCTCCGGCGGGATGTGGTTACCGACGGGGTTGGCTGCTACGCTGTCGCCTTCGACCAGACTCAGGCGCTGCCCTTCGGGGTCCTCGAGGTCGAGGACGGTGCGCCCGTCGCGTTCTGCGGGCGCGGCGGCGCTCACCCCTTTTTCCTCGAGATATGCGGCCCACCACGCCGCGCTGCCGGTCGGAATGCAGAGCCCGGTGCGGGTGACGCTGTTGTTGCCACGCCGCTCACGCGCCGCAGGCCAGTCGAAAAAGGTCAGGTCGGACCCGGGCGAGCCCGCGTCGTCAGCATAGAAGAGGTGATAGGCGCTCACATCGTCCTGGTTGACCGTCTTTTTGACGAGCCGCAGACCGAGCACACCTGTATAAAACGCCAGATTTTGCGGGGCGTCAGCGGTGACGGCGGTGAGGTGGTGGATACCGTGAACTCTGAGCATCCTTTAGTTTATACAATATGTAGTGGTTTATAAAGTATATCAGTAGTTACCGGGACTACATTAATCCAAGATGTTGTCGTAGTTTGCTTCCCAATCTTCTATTAAAGGTTTCAGTGTTTCAGTCAACGCTCGGCAGTAGTTTAATAACTCTGAACTTGCAAAGCGGTTTTCATCAGTCAAACTCGCAATTTGGTAAATGACTTGGAATGCGAGCTTGACTGTTATTTTTGAGTTGTGGAAGCGAAAGTATTCAAATCGCCAGTCCGTCACTTGATTCAGTTCGCGGGTATAATGTCAGTGCTGCGGGTTCGGAAGAAGGATGGACTGCCTTATTACGAGCGTCGAAATTCTGTTTAAGCACCTCCCGAAGAGACGACACGACCTCAGTCCTCAGTCCGAATGCTATTTTGAGTGTCTCTGCAATCTGCTTATATCTAGCTGTTTTCTTTTCATGCCAAGCTTGAGTAACTTCATTTGGAATCTCAATATGTTCTTTTACTCTTGAATAGAAAGCATCTACTGCTACGCCTGCGGCCATCATTGCTTGCATGCCTGAAAGAAATTCTTGCTCCAGCGCGCTGCCTATGTCCTCAGGATAGTTTCTTTGTTTAGCATCTAGTAAGGCTTTATGAGCCTGTTCTGTTGCCAAAAGATGGCTATAAGCGATTTTTAACCAGTAGGAAGACATGTCTAGACTGGTATGAAGAGTTAATTGCCCCAACGTGAGTTGCCCGTCATCCCCCATGCTAATTGAAAAGTCTTTAATTCTCAGCCTCATGCCTTTGACAACAAATGGTCCTAAGATTTGAGAATCTTTGCTTGACGTTTTTTCCTCTTCATCACTCATGGTTACCCTTTTGCTGCCAAACGGAGAAATTAAAGGGAGATACAGTTGACGCATCTCCCTCACTAAAACAGTACCACTACTTAGGCACACTACACACCTTAAGTAATAGAATCCTACTTCTCCCGCCACCGTCCCGAATCGTCCTTTTCGTACTTCTGCCCCACCGCCGACCACGCGACCCGGTGCGAGACCTCTTCGCGCGAAGCGTCGTCACGCCGGTCGTCTGGTTTGTACTCGCCCTAGGCGCTGTTATAGGCGGCGCGGTAGATCTCCTGGGCGTGCTTGGGCAGGTTGTCCCTGACCAAATCCGGCAGGTCACTCAAGTTTTTGTACGGGATTTAACCTCCAACGATGTCGCCGCCGTTAGGGTGCAGCGTCTGCCCGGTAAAAAACGAACCGTCCGACGACGCCAAAAATACATAGCTCGGCGCGATCTCTTCAGGTTGACCAGGGCGCTGCATCAGCACATCTTTGCCGAAGTTCTCAACTTTTTCGACCGGAAAGGTCGAGGGAATCAGCGGCGTCCAGACCGGGCCGGGCGCGACCGAATTGACGCGGATTTTTTTCTCGGCGAGCTGCTGCGCGAGCGAGCGACCAAAGGCGACGATAGCGCCTTTGGTCGCAGCGTAGTCGAGCAGGCTGCCCGAGCCGCGAAACGCCGTCACCGAGCAAGAGTTGATGATGGCGCTGCCCTCTTTTAAGTGTTTAAGCGCCGCCTTAGTTACAAAAAACATTCCGAAGATGTTCGTACGGAAGGTGCGCTCGAGCTGCTCGGCGGTGATGTCCTCTATGCTCTCCTGCGGGTGCTGTTCGGCAGCGTTGTTGACCAGCAGGTCGAGTTGGCCGAACTCCGCGACCGTTTTTTGCACAACTTCCTGGCAAAAAGCTTCGTCGCCAATATCGCCCGCCAGCGTAAGGCAACGCTGCCCCTCCTGTTCGACTTGCCTTTTGGTCTCGTCGGCGTCTTCGTGTTCATTCAGGTACACGATAGCGACGTCTGCGCCCTCTTTGGCGTAATGCACCGCCACGGCGCGCCCGATGCCTGAGTCGCCCCCGGTGATAAGTGCGACCTTACCCCTCAGCTTGCCGCTACCTCGGTACGCGTCACCCTCAAACTTGGGTGCGGGCGTCATCTCGGTCTCGAGGCCCGGTCTCTGGTCTTGCTGTTGCGGTGGCATGGTGTTGTCGGACGTGGTGTTGTCTTCTGGCATGTTTCCCCCTGGTCGAACCGTTTGGCACGGCTCCCAAGCCGATTATTTTTTAGAATTCGCGCTCAGATTGTTCCCTGTCTCCGGTTCGGGCTCGTCCGGGTGCGGGTCGTCCGCAAGGCGTTCGGAAGGTTCACGGAGCACCCCGCGTAGCAGCGCCACGTAACCGACGACGCCGATCAGCGCGAACGAAAACCACTGGAGCGCGTACGCGAGGTGCGACCCACGGGTAATCTCAGGGGGCGGCGGCGGTACCGGCAGCTGCCCGCGTTGCGCCGGGGTTTGGGTAGCGAGTTCTAAAAAGATGGGCTCGAGTTTATAGGGCAACCCTCGTCCGATACGCACCGGGTTGACGAAAAAAACAGCCTCCAATTCGCCTTCCGCAGGGTCTTTTTGTACCAGCCCCAAACGGTCGAGAACCCCCCCGCCTTCGGGTTGAACCTGCGCCGGTTGCAAGACCCCCGTCACCTGTACCGATTCGGGCGGCGCAGCCTTGGCAACGGGCGGCTCGTCCATCTCAAAAGGTACCCAGCCCCGGTCGACGAGTAGCGCCCGACCCTCGGCAAAACGTAGCGGCGTCAGTACGTGATAACCCGGTTGCCCGTCCAGCGCGCGCGAACGGAGCAGCACCTCATTCGCCGGATCGTAACGGCCCGATACGCCCACCCGGCGGTACGCAACCGAATCCGCGTCGGCGACCGCGCCGGTCGCCGGTGTGCGCCGCTCGAGGTGGACGTAAGGTTGTGGCGGGGCGTCGAGTCTCGTCTCGAGAAGCGCGTTATAGGTGTCACGCTGAGCCAGGCGGCGAAGCTGCCAGAAGCCGAAGTTGACAAACAGGGCGACCAGCGCGAGCGCCAGCAGATGCCCGAACAACCAGCGCGGGGTCAGGAGTTTTTTCATTTGCACCTTTCCAGCAAAGAGGGCCGCACACGTTGCGGCCCTCTTTGACTGCCGATGGTGTAGCTATTGACCGCCGTTGTCGCCCTCTTGAGGACTGTCGGCAGGAATTTTACTCCCTGGACCCGGGCCGGGCAGCACCTTTTCAAGTTCCGCCGGAGCCGCTTCGGTCGAGGGTGCGACCGCCGGAGTAGTAGACTCGGGCAAGGTCGGAATAGGGGTATTTTCACCCGATTCGCCGGTGATCGTATTCTGCTGATACACCCCGAACGGGTCGCCGACGTTACGCACTGTTTCCGGCCCTTGGTAATAGATGGGCAGCACGTAGATAATCAGCAGCACGAAAATCCACACCACATCGACGAGGTGCCAGTAAGCGACGGGAACCTCGACGCCGTTTTGCAACTCTTTGGTAAAGTGACCGCGCGCACCGCGGACAAAGGCGACGCCGAGCATGATCAGACCTGCAACCACGTGCAGCATGTGCAAACCGGTGATGGTAAAAAATGCCGACAGGTAGAGGTTCTCACGCGGGTCGGCGTGGGCTAGGATTTCACGCCACTCGAAGCCCGTGATGCCCAAAAAGATTGCGCCGAACGCCAGCGTTACCGCCAGCAAACCCAAAAAGGTGTGGCGCTTGTTATGGTTCAGGTCATGATGGGCGACGTGAACAGTGAGCGAGCTCGAGACCAAAAAGAGTGTGTTAAGAAGCGCCAACCGCAAGCTCGGCAGCTCTTCGGGAAAGGCCATCCGCCCACTGAAAAACAGGTAAAAAAAAGCTGAAAAGATCATCATAAAGAGCGCCACTTCCGAACCCAGAAACCAGTACGCGAACATCATGCCGTTACTCGTTTTTGTACGGTTGTGGTGCTGAACTTCCAGTTCGGCTTCAGGACTCTCGAAAGCGGGTTCGTTGGCCCACATCACAAAGGCGAACAGGGCGACAGCGGCCCCAGCCACCCAGAGCGGCCCCTGAAGGACTATCCCGGCCAAAAAGAGCGCCAGCCCCGCCGAGGCGACGAGAGGCCACACACTCGGCTTCGGTAGATGAATCTCGGACGCGCGCAGGGTCGCGTCCTCTTTGGGCGGCCATAACCCCAGTTTTTTCCAGTCGTATAACGGGCGTTCGCTGCGAAAGTCGGTCGGCAGCTTCACACCGAAGTTGTACGCCGGGGGCGGGCTTGAGGTGGCCCACTCGAGCGAGTACCCGTACCCCCACGGGTTCGGCCCCGCTTCTTTAGGTTTGCGAAGACTGACCACGACGTTGTACAAAAAGAGCAGGAAACCGAACGCCAGCATCAGCGAACCAATCGACGACGCCGCGTTCCAGACCTCCCAGCCCAGCCCTTCGGCGTAAGTATAGATACGGCGCGGCATTCCCAAAAGACCCAGCACATACTGCGGGAAGTACGTCACCATAAAGCCGATGAACCAGAGCCAAAAGAGCCATTTACCCATACGTTCATCTAAAAATCTGCCCGTCATCTTCGGGAACCAGTAGAAAACGCTGCCCATCACGATAAAGATCGAGCCACCGATAAGGATATTGTGAAAGTGTGCGACGACCCAGTACGTGTCGTGCATCTGCCAGGTAAAGGGCACGATGGCGAGCGCCACCCCGGTAATCCCGCCAATGGTAAAGAGAAACAAAAAGCCCAAGCACATCAGCATGGCGGTATTGAAGATGATCTTACCTTTCCAGATCGTCGCCAGCCAGTTGAAAATCTTGACCCCGGTCGGAACGGCGACCAGCATCGTAGTAAAAGCGAACACCGAGTTGAGGATCGGGCTACCCATCGAGGTAAACATGTGGTGCGCCCACACCAGGTAGCTCACCAGCGCGATACCCATCGTTGCCCCGGCGAGCGCCGTATAACCGAAGATCGGTTTGCGGGTAAACGTCGGCAACATCTCCGAAACCATCCCAAACCACGGCAACACCATGATGTAAACCGCCGGGTGAGAGTAAAACCAGAACAGGTGCTGATACAAAACCGGGTCGCCACCAATCGCCGGGTTGTACAAGCTGATCCCGGTGGTGCGGTCGAGCAGGGTAATCATCGTCGCGGCGGTGATTCCGGGGGTCGCCAACACTTGCAAAAGCGAGGTCGCCATCATCGCCCAGCCAAACATCGGCAGCTGCCGCCAACCCATCCCCGGCGTGCGGACGTTGACCATCGTCACGATAAAGTTGATCCCGCCGAAGATCGACGCAAAACCGACGAGCTGCAACCCCAAAATCCACGAATCAACGCCTGCATTCGGTTGGTATTCGGAGCTGGCGAAGGGAAAGTACGCGACCCAACCGCCTTCGGCCCAACCGCCGAAAAGCGGCGCAGCGTAGAGCAAAATGCCGCCGAACAGGTAGAGCCAGTAGGCGAAGGCGTTCATGCGCGGCAGCGCCATATCACGCGCGCCGATCATCAGGGGGATAAAGTAATTGCCAAAACCCGCCGCTATCGGGATAATAAACAAAAACTGCATCGTGGTGCCGTGCATGGTTAGAATCTGGTTGTAGAAGCCGCCGACCAGGACGTTCATATTGGGGCGTGAGAGCTGCAAGCGAATCAGCAACGCCGCGACGCCGCCTAGCGCGAAGAAAAAGAAGCTGGTGACTAAGTACATGATGCCGATCTTTTTGTGATCGACGGTGGTCAAAAGGTCGAGCCAGAGCGGTTTACGTCTTTGGCTCTCCTGCTGAGGGGTACCAACAGCAATACTCATCGGGGGTTCTCCACACGTTTCTCCAGAGTGTCGTCAGGTTGGGGCGAGGCGGCCCTAGTTGGGGCGTCGCCAAACGCCCTCTCGATATCGAAACCGGGCAGGGTGAGGGTCTCGAGATAGGCAGTCAAACTTTCAGCTTCTTCCTGGCTTAACCCCAGGTTCGGCATGGCGACGCCTGGTTTAACCGTATCGGTGTAGCGAAGCCAGCGGATCATGTTCTCGCGGGTGTTGGGGAGGATTCCGGCGGCGATGCTCGTACGCGAACCGATATGCGACAGGTCGGGGCCGGTGCGGTTATAAGTGTTGACGCCCTGAACGGCGTGGCAGTTGACGCAGCCCTTTTCGATAAACAGTTGCGACCCCGCGACGGCGAGTTCAGCTTGGGGCGGCTCGGCAGGTTTTTGCGCCGCCGCCAGCCACGCCTCATACTTTTCCGGTGACAACGCCACCAGCCGCAAGCGCATATTGGCGTGCGAATCGCCGCAGATTTCAGCGCACTGTCCGTGAAAAACACCTTCGCGGTCGGGCGTAAACCAGAGGGTGCGCTGATTGCCGGGGATCAGGTCGGTCTTACCGGCGACCTGCGGAATCCAAAACGAGTGCATGGTGTCTGCCGAGGCCAGGTTGAGTTTGACCGGCGTGCCGACCGGCGCAACGACCTCGTTGGCGGTAACTACACCTGAATCTCGGTAGGTCATCTCCCACCAGAACTGCCTGCCGACCACATTGACTTCGATAGCGTTCTCAGGCGCAGCAAAACCGTCGAGGATAAAGATAGCCCGGAGCGTCGGGACCAGCAAGATTGCCAAGATCACCATAGGGATAATTGTCCAGGCCAGCTCGAGCTTGAGGTTGCCGTGCGTTTGCGGCGGCTCCTCGTCGTGGTTGCGGTCGCGGATACCGCCGACGATACCCGCCACCATAAAAGCTACAACGACCGCCATCACGAAGATGCTAAAACCCATCACCAGCCAGAAGAGTTTCGAGACCTCTGCGGCGTTGGGTGAAGCAGTGTCCAAAATGTTGGGGGTCGGTACGGTCAACGCTGCGGACTGACCCGAAGCGAACGTCACACCGACCAGCAGGAAAACTGCTAGCAGCTGTAAAAACTTAGCGTGGGGGGGATGGTTCACGTCTTCTCCTAGACAACTCTTCTAAACAATTCTTTACGAACGTTTCTAAACGAGGGCGCGCTCGAGCGCCATCGCCAGAAACATCAAAGCCAGATACGACATCGAATATTTGTATAGACTCAGCGCGGTGGGCCGGTCTATAGCCTCACCACGCTGCACCACCATAAACAGCTTGGCGACTCGCCACAACAACACGATATTGAGCACCAGCGCCGCCAGAAAATAGGCCACGCCAAACTCACGCAGCGCAAAAGGAATAACCGTCAAAATAACCGTCAAAAGGGCGTACATCACCATCTGCAAGACCGTCGCGCGTTCACCGATCACAAGAGGAGCCATCGGGACACCGACCGCCGCGTAATCGTCTTTGATCATCAGCGCCAGCGCCCAAAAATGCACCGGCGTCCAGAAAAAGACCAGGGCGAACAAAAACCATGCCAGCAAACTCAGGTCGCCGGTAACCGCCGCCCACCCGACGAGCGGCGGAACCGCGCCCGCCGCGCCGCCGATAACGATATTTTGCCAGGTGCTGCGTTTAAGCCACATCGTGTAGATAATCACGTAAAAAGCGATCCCCGCCCACGATAAAAGGGCGGCGAGAACATTCGTGGTGAGCGCGATAGCCAAAAACGAACCGAGCGTCAGCAGGGTGCCGAATATAAGGGCGTCGCGGCTCGAGATCACCGACGTGACCGTGGGCCTGCTCGCGGTGCGTTTCATCCGCACGTCGATATCGCGGTCGTAAACCATGTTAAAAACCCCGGCTGCGCCCGCCGACATATAGCCCCCGACGAGCACACCGAGCAGCGGCAGCCAGCCCGGAAAGCCGCGCGCTGCGATAAACATCGCGCCGACAGTCGTCAGCAACAGCAGGCTGATCACCTTAGGTTTGGTCAGCGTGATAAAGTCGCGCCACGTTGCGCGCGTCCCTACGGTCGGCGTCACCTTGCACCTCTCTCTTCAGTCGCTAGTTCACGCCGGTCGTGACGCCAAACCGTAGCGGCGCGCCCCCCAGCCGTCGCCGGTAGCCCGAGTGTGAAGACGATCAGCGCCGAAAGCAGCGAGAACGACAACACCGCCAGCAGCAGATGAAGGAGCTGTAGACCGACCGGTCCTAAAAACGCCAAGTTAAGCGTTCCGACCAGAAGCTGCGCCACGTAGACGCCGAAGAGCAGCCGCGCCACGTCACGCGCTTGCGGTACCGGTTTGAGCCACCAGCTGAGTCCCAAGCTTAAAAATAAATAGAGACCGACCGAGATGGCGATCAGCGGGTGCAGCACTCGCAGACGAATCAGCAGATGCGACGCTGCGTCGAAATCCGCCGCCAGCCCCGCCGCCAGACTTTCTGAAGGGAAGATGGTGTTGCCCATCGCCGCCACGCCACCACTAAAGGTGAGAAGCAACATTCCGACCAGACCGACCGAAAGCGTCGCGCCGACCAGACCCTGACCCCGCAATTTGGGCGCGCCGGGAGCGTTCGGGCGCGCGTAAATCAGCGTCACGGTGAGCGCGCCGATAAGAAGTACCGAGTTTGCCAGGTGTGTGGCGACCAGCAGGCCACGCCCAACGGTGGCGTTGTCGCCGGTTAAACCGAGCAAGACGGTCGCGGCACCTAAAAGCGCCTCTAGGATCAAAAAAGCAAACGCCGCCGAAGCCGCTCCGAAAAACGCAGGTCCGGCGCGGCGTGACCTAAAGGCGCGGCTCAGCAACCACCCACCCAGGACGAGGGCTCCAAACGACAACAGTCGGTGGCTGTATTCAACCAGAGTCTCGGTGCTCGCCGCGAACGGTACGACCTCACCGTTACATAGGGGCCAGTGGCTGCCGCAACCCGCCCCGGAACCGCTTATACGAACCACGGCCCCCTGCAAAATAATGAGCACGTTGACGCCCAACGTCAGCCAAGCCAGCCTAACTGTCGATATGGTGCTGTGCATCGGCCTCCTCCAGCCTCGGCACCCTGACGGTGCCCTGAGCAGCCTCTAAGTTCTTTAGTATACGGCTCTCACCAGCGACCCCCAGAGGACAATTGTCCCCGCAGCAGGCCGCCGGAGTGACCTGAGCGTATCACCCGGCGGCTCTATAAACCGTGTGGTTAGACCGCTAAGTGCGCGCCCAAAACCACGCTACAAACGCCTGTGTATACTGACCTAAACAGGAGGCTGTCATGGCTGTACCACTGCTGCTCTCATCCGTCGCTGCCGGACTTATCGCTACTGGCATCATGGTCTTTTTTCTCTATCTGCCGCTCGTCTGGCGCGGCAACTATTACGACGTCCTCGGCGCGCTCGGCTCGGCGATCACCCGCCGCATCGACGCCCAAGCGCGGTTTTTGGGCGCGCTCATCTATTTCGGCGGCGGCATCTTCGTCGCCATCTTTTATGGTTGGGTCGTACTCGCGCTGATGCGTGGGGGTTTCGTACCGCAGATCAATATATTGCCGGGCTTACCCACCGAGATCAACCTCGTCTACCTTTTTCTGGGCGCAGCCATCGGTTTGGGGCACGGAATCCTAGTCGCGTTTTTCGTGGTGATTATCGTGATCGAGCATCACCCGCTCGAGGAGTACCGGGCGCGCTTTATTCTGGTCGTTTCACAGCTTATCAGCCACATCGTTTTCGGTATCACGGTGATGTTTTTTCACTCGCAGTTTTTGCAGTTGCTGACTTGAGGGCCTGGGGGCGCAGCCAATTATCATTTAGGCATTGGACCTCCGGCGAAAATCATCTACCAACAACTCCAAGAGCAGATGAACCACATAGCACTTCCAAGAACTTCTGAACCCTTGTAAGGTAGAGCTATGGTTTGGAATGCACCCCTATCACCACTCAAGACACTTCGCCCCTGTCAGCAAGTAGGCTGACAGCACGACGAAAGAGTCAGGATGCCAGGACGAAACCAAAGCCGCGAGTTCAAACTCGAAGTCGTGAGTCAGATTGAGACCGGA
>JAABUN010005820.1_pt1 | contig 14857 bp, 13 predicted proteins | sample 5559311 | NCBI WGS metagenome assembly JAABUN01 (sample SAMN10711877, study PRJNA513370) | rock metagenome | isolation source: Antarctica rocks | place: Antarctica: Victoria Land, Siegfried Peak sud | reverse complement strand
GGCGCTGCCATCCCTTGCAGGCCGTGAGGCTCTGCCGCAGCACGGTGGTCGTGAGCGGGCCCATCAGACCCGACGCCTCGGCCAGCGGGATGAACTCGTCGGGGGTGATCGATCCGAGAGCAGGGTGGGTCCAGCGCGCCAGTGCCTCGACCCCGCTGATCTGGCCGGTGGTGGCGTCCACCTTGGGCTGGAAGGCGACACCGATTGCCCCGCTCGTGAGGGCCTCGCGCAACGCACTGACGACGGCGAGCCGGCGCTGCCCCGTGACCTCGTACGCGGGCTCCCACAGGACCGGGCCACCGTTGGCGTGCCGGGCGCTGTACATCGCCGTCTCGGCGCGGCGGATGAGGGTCGCGGCCTCGCTCCCGTGCTCGGGCGAGCGCACGCACCCGACGGAGAGGCGGACGTGGGTGCCGACCGCACCGATCTGGGCACTGCCCTCGACCCGGGCGCGCAGGGCCAGCCCGAACATCTCCGGCTCCCCGGAGATCGACGTCGGCAGCGCGACGGCGAAGCGCCCGCCGCCGATCCGGCCGACGACGGCGTCCGGCACCGCTCGGTGGAGCCGTGCGCTGACCTCGAGCAGCAGCTCGTCGCCGACCTGGTGGCCGAGGGTGTCGTTGACCTCGCGGAAGGAGTCCACGGCGATGGCGGCGAGGACGACCCCCGGGGGGTGCTCGGAGAGCAGGAAGGACAGCAGGCGCGTCGTCTCGCTGAGGTTGGGCAGCCCGGTGAGCGGGTCGGTGGTCGCAGCCCGCTCGAGGTCGGCCAGCAGCCGGCCCCGCTCGAGTGCGGTGGACAGCTCGGCGCCGACGGTCTCGAGCAGTCGCAGGTCCCCCATGTCGAAGCCGCGAGTCGTCCCGAGCCGGTCGACCGCGGTCAGCACGCCGGTGACCCCGTCGGGGCCGATCAGCGGGGTCGCCATGCGTTGTGAGTGCCGGCCGCGGCCGCCGTCCGCGAGCGATGGCGCCCCGCTGGAGGCCACCACCCGTGCGACGTCGGGCAGCTCGACCGCCGGGCGTCGGCGCAAGGCCGCATCCGTTGCGGTGAGGTGCGTCCAGCCTCCTGCAGGCGAGCACAGGGCGAGATCGAGCTGCCCGCTGTGGAGGAGCTCGCGGATACGCTCCAGGACGGTGAGCGACACCGGGTCCGTGACGTCGAAGGGCGCGAGTCGCTTCGTGAAGTCGTAGAGCTGCTCGGTGCTGTGCCGTCGCGCGGATTGACGACGGTTGATCCGGTAGGCGAGGGCGAGGCCGAACACCAGCATCCCGGTCACGATGAGGGTGAGCGGTTCTGCCCAGGCGGCCGACAGGGCGACGACGGCGACGCCGGTGAAGACCGTCGTGGTGGCGCCCATGACGACCAGGGGCTGCAGCACCTCTGCCCGGCTGGGACGGCTGCTGAGCAGGGATCGGATGGCCTGCAGCGTCAGCTGTCCGAGCAGGTCACCGAGCAGCAGCGCGCCGTAGAGGGCGAGCCACAGCTGCACGCCGGGGGACCCCTCGAGGGCGACGAGGGACACCGCGCCGGCGGCCAGGCCCAGCTCGAGGGCGCCGACGCCGACGTTGTAGGCGACCTTGGTCGGGGCCAGTCGACGCAGCAGGAGGGTGTCCACGAGGACCACACCGACGTAGACGGCGAGGTGGAGCTCCGGTGCGACCAGCATCACGCCCAGCACCAGGGGCAGCTGCGTGAGGGTGAGGCTGATCGTGTCGTTGCGGAACTCGAAGTCGAGCGGGTACCGGTACGCCGCGAAGTACATCGGCAGGAGCAGCAGTGCGGGGAACGCGAACGGAGCGCTCACCGGGATGTCGGCGGCCAGTGCCAGGACGGTGCCCACCGCCAGCATGCCGAGCGAGATGGCGAAGACGCAGGCAAGCCGGAGCACGGTGACGCCGCCCCCGCCCGTCGTGGTCATCGTGTGCCCACTCGACACACTTCTGGATCTTCTTGAGCGCGGTCTCGCCCGGCGCGGATCACCGCGGGGACGCACAGCAGCCCGAGCACTGCCATCACCGCGACCGGGACACGCGGACCGGTGACCTCCGCGAGCGCTCCGGCCGCCAGCAGCACGATGCCCTGGATGACGGCCAGCGCGGTGCCGGCGACGCCGTACGCCCGACCGCGCAGGTGGGCGGGGACGGCCTGGACGAAGGAGGCGTTGGCGATCAGCTGGAGGGCGTTGCCGACGCCCGCGAGGACCCAGGCGGCGGTGAGCAGCACGAGCGAGTCGAGCAGGGGGGTGAGCGCCAGCATCGCGGCGCTGAGCACGACCAGCGGCACGAACAGCCGGTCCCGCTGCTCCCGCGGCAGCCGGAGCAGCAGGAACGAGCCGATCAGGAAGCCGGCTGGCACGGAGGCGGTGAGGATCCCGGCGACGAGTGCCCCGCTGCCGGACTCGTCGGCGATGGCCACCGCGAGCCCTTCCGGGGCGATGACGATGGCTGCGCTGAGCAGCCCCCAGGAGAGCAGCCCCCGCAGGGCCGGGCTGCGCAGCACGAGCCGTGCGCCCTCGGCCGCCTCGCTCAGCAGTGGAGCGGCGGTGGCCAGCGGCTGCCGCCCCCGCTCGGTCACGCCGACGCTGATCAGCAGTGCGGACAGCGCGAAGGTCGCCGCGTTGGCCAGCAGCGCACCGTCGGTGCTCAGCAGCGCGACGAGGGCGCCACCGCCGATGAAGCCCACCACCTGTGCCGCTTGGTTGACGGTCTGGGTGAGGGCGTTGCCCAAGACGTACGCCTCACCCTCGAGCACGTCCGCCAGCAGCGCGCTCCGGGCTGCGTCGAAGGGCGGGCTCAGCAGGCCGACGACGGTGAGCACGACGAAGACCAGCCAGAGCGGCACGCCCGGGACGACCAGGAGGGCGATGAGCACCATGCGGACCAGGTCCACGGTGATCATGAGCCGCCGTCGGGAGTGGCGGTCGGACAGCGCTGACAGGACTGGACCGCCCAGGAGCCAGGTGAGGTAGGAGCAGGCGTAGGTCGCCGAGGCCGCCAGCGCCGACCCGGAGCGCTCGAAGACCAGCAGCGCCACCGCGATGCGGGCCAGCTGGTCGCCGACGACCGCCAGGCCGCCCGCGACGAACATGGTCCCGAACTCACGGTCGCCGAGCACCTCGCGGTAGCTCGCGCGCGCCGGGGACGTCGGGGTCACGGGTGCAGTGTGTCCGATGGGACGGCTGTGACAAAGCAGATCCGCATCATCACGCTGCGTCACCAGCGCAGGACCGGGAGGGGGTGCTCGGCGCGTACCGTGTCGACGGGCCCCCGTAGCCCAATCCGGCAGTGGCGAGCCGCTTAAAACGGCTGAGTTGTGGGTTCGAGTCCCACCGGGGGCACGTCGGTCGATCTTCCTGGGGAACGGGCACATGCAGGCGGTCTTCGGCGTTGTACGTTCAGCACGGCTCCGACCGCGAGCCGAGCAGAGGAGAGATGACGCAGATGCGCGCCATGCAGTCCAGCAACCCCGTCTTCCAGCGCAACGAGACGCTCGCCCGCTCAGTGCAGCAGGGCGCCGGCTTCCGGACGCCGGCACCGTCCGCCGAGGACGTCGCCGCGATCTACGGCACCCCCCAGCGCCTCACGCTCGACGACATCATCGTCAAGACCGGCATCCTGCTCGGCATCATCGCCGTGCTGGGCGCGGCGTCCTGGGTCCTCGACTTCGGCATGGGCATCGGGCTCATCGCGGCCGTCGTCGGCTTCGGGCTCGCGATGGTCAACATCTTCAAGAAGCAGGTCAGCCCGCCGCTGGTCCTCGCCTACGCCGCCGCGCAGGGCGTTTTCCTCGGCACGATCAGCCACGTCTACAACGACGCCTTCGGCGGCGGCATCGTCGTGCAGGCCGTCCTGGGCACGGTCGCCGTCTTCGCCGCCGTGATGTTCGGCTACAAGAGCGGTCGGCTGCGGGCCACCCCCAAGTTCCGCAAGGTCGTCACCTTCGGCCTGATCGGGATGGTCGGCGTGCTGCTGCTCAACCTGCTCGTCGGCGCCTTCACCAGTGGCGACCCGCTCGGGATCTCCGGGGGCAACACCGGCCTGTCGATCCTGTTCACCGCGGGTCTGATCATCTTCGGTGCGCTCACCTTCGTGCTCGACTTCGACCAGGCCGACGCGATGATCGCGGCCGGCGTGCCGGAGCAGGAGTCCTGGCGGATCGCGTTCGGCCTCGTCGTCGGACTGGTCTTCCTCTACCTCAACCTGCTGCGCCTGCTGTCCTACCTGCAGGGCGGCGACTAGTCCTCCCAGCTCGGCCGTCGACGGGCCGTCACCCTCCGGGGTGGCGGCCCGTCGCCGTCCCGTCGCCGTGCCGGCGCGGTGACGGGGCCGTGCCGGCGCGGTGACGGGGCCGTGCCGGCGCGGTGACGGGGCCGTGCCCAGACCGCCTCGCTAGCCTCCGCCCATGACGCTGCCCGCCCGGGAGATGACTGAGCTGCTGCGCCGGGAGAGCTGCTCGCTGGTCCAGCGGCTGCGGCTGTGGACCCCGGCCCGCTACGCAGCGCTCGCGCCCGCGGCGACCGGCAGCCGGGCCGACCTGGTGCACCACCTGGCCCAGGCGATCGCGGACGCCGCAGCGGCTTGCGAGGGCGGCGCGCCCCGACCGCTGCCCCGGCTGGCCGGTGACCTGTCGCTCGCCGACCAGCTGGCTGTGACCTCGGACGACCTGGCGCGCGCGCACCCGCCGGACGCCGTCGCGGTGGCCGTGACCGCCCACCTGCTCACCCACCGGTACGACCTGCTCGAGGAGGAGGTGCCGACCGGGCTCGCCGCGTCGCTGGGGATCGACGACGTGCTCGCCGCGGGACGGGAGGCGTGCGACCTGGCGACCTAGCGGCTCGTCCGGCTGCGCGGGCCGGGCCGGGTCGTGCCCTTGGCCTTGCCCCTGGACACGACGGCGGCCGGCCCCCGAGGGGACCGGCCGTCGTCGTAGGACAGGTGTGGACTAGCTCAGGCGCTCCAGCACCATGGCCATGCCCATGCCGCCGCCGACGCACATGGTCTCGAGGCCCCACGTCTTGTCCGTGGTCTGCAGGCCGTTGATGAGCGTGCCGGTGATGCGCGCGCCGGTCGAGCCGAACGGGTGGCCGAGCGCGATCGCCCCGCCGTGGACGTTGAGCTTGTCGAGCGGGATGCCCAGGTCCTTGTACGACGGGATGACCTGCGCGGCGAACGCCTCGTTGATCTCGAACAGGTCGATGTCGTCGACGCTCTTGCCTGCGCGCTTCAGCGCGAGCCTGCTGGCCTCGACCGGGCCGTAGCCCATGATCTCCGGCGACAGGCCGGTGACGGCGGTGGAGACGATGCGGGCCAGCGGGGTGAGGCCCAGCTCCTTGGCCTTGGTGTCGCTCATGACGATGACCGCGGAGGCGCCGTCGTTGAGCGGGCAGGCGTTGCCGGCGGTGATGAGGCCGTCGGGGCGGAAGACCGGCTTGAGGCCGGCCATGCCCTCGACGGTGGTGCCGGCGCGCGGGCCGTCGTCGGTGCTCACCACGGTGCCGTCCGGCGTCGTGACGGGGGTGATCTCGCGCTCGAAGAAGCCGTTGGCGATGGCCTTCTCGGCGAGGTTCTGCGACCGGGTCGCGAACTCGTCCATCTCCTGGCGGGTGACGCCCTTGATGCGCGCGAGGTTCTCGGCGGTCTGGCCCATGGCGATGTAGGCGTCCGGGAGCTGGTCGTTCTCGCGCGGGTCGGTCCAGGTGTCGAGCCCGCCCTCGGCGGCCTTGGCCGTGCGCGCCTGGGCGTCGTCGTAGATCGGGTTCGTCAGCTTCTGGCCGGCGATCATGTCGCTGTTGCCGGCGACGAAGCGGCTGACGGTCTCGACGCCCGCCGAGATGAAGACGTCGCCCTCGCCCGCCTTGATGGCGTGCAGCGCCATGCGCGTCGTCTGCAGCGAGGAGGAGCAGTAGCGGGTGATCGTCGTGCCGGGCAGGAAGTCGTAGCCCAGGTTGACCGCCACGACGCGACCCATGTTCATGCCCTGCTCGCCGCCGGGCAGGCCGCAGCCGAGCATGAGGTCGTCGATGTCGCGGGGGTCGAGCGAGGGCACCTTGTCGAGGGCGGCCTTGACGATCATGGCGGCCAGGTCGTCCGGGCGGATGTCCTTGAGCGAGCCCTTGAAGGCCCGTCCGATCGGTGAGCGCGCGGTGGCGACGATGACTGCTTCGGGCACGGGGACTCCAAGGTGTCGGGGACGAGCTGTGCGGTCGTCACCGACCAGCGTACGACGACCGAACCGGATTCTAGTCGGCAGGTGCCGCAGAGTCCTCCAGGTCGCGGGAGGCCAGCTCGCCCGGGTCGGTCGGGCCCTCGGGCTCGCCCCGGCCGACCAGCGGCAGTCGGCGGCGCAGCCGGGCCAGGCGCCCGACGCCCTCGGCGACCGGATCGACCTCGACGCCGGGCTCGCGGGCGGCGACGCGCGCGGCCAGCTCCACGTCCTGCACCGAGTCGCTGATCGGGACGCTGACCGGGATGTCGACGCCCAGGCTCTGCAGGACGCTCGGCAGCATCGCGTCGACGATCCGACGGTAGCCGTCGGCCGACGGGTGGAAGCGGTCCGCGCTCCACAGGTGGGGGTGCTCGTGGAAGTCGCGGGCGAGCAGGTCCCCGAGCGACACGGCGATGCCGTCGTGCTCGACGGTGGCGACGGTCTGCGCCGAGGCCAGCCGGCGGCTCCAGTGGGCGGCGATGGCGCGCAGCGGCTGCATCACCGGCTTGACGGTCCCGAGGTCCGGGCAGGTGCCGATGACGACCACCACGCCTGCGGCGCGCAGCGTGCGGACGGCTCGGCCGAGGTCCCGGGCGGCGTCGGCCACCGGGACGCGGTGCGTGACGTCGTTGGCGCCGATGATGATCACGGCCACGTCGACCGGACGGCGCAGCGCCCGCGCGACCTGCACGTCGAGGTCGGCCGAGCGGGCACCCGTGACGGCCACGACCTCGAGGTCGACCCGTCGCCTGAGGTCGCGGGCCATGCCCCCGGCGAGCAGCGCGCCGGGTGTCTGGTCCGCCCGCTCGCAGCCCAGCCCGGAAGCGGCCGAGTCCCCGATGACCGCGAGGTGCAGCGGCTTGTCGCCGCGCCGCCCCCGGCCGTACGAGCCGGCCGCGAGGGGAGCCTGCTCGGTCGGCGTGCCGATCGTCTTGCGGGCCAGCTTGGCCTCGGTGGCCAGCACGGCGTACGTCGCGCCGACGATGCCACCGAACGTGCCGCCGCCGTAGGCCGCCTTCACCACGACGTAGCGCGCCCGTCGGCCCGGCCGGGGGATGCGGCTCACGAGCGCCGTCCGGCGAGGAACGCGCGCACCGCCTGCGGCGCGCCGGTGGAGATCTGCGGCCCGTGTGTGAAGGCGGCGACCTCGAAGTCGAGCTCGCCGAGCCGGTCGGCGCTCGAGCGGGACAGGCCCACGTCGGTGCAGGGACCGGCGAACGAGTAGCGGATGCGTCGCAGGTTGAACAGCGCGTCGCCGGTCAGCAGCACGCCGGTGGACGGGTGCAGGAACGAGCAGTGGCCCGGTGTGTGCCCGGGCGTGTGCACCACCTGCAGCCCGCCGGCGAGCGGCAGCTCGGCCCCGTCGGCGAACGTCTCGTCCACGTCGACCGGGGCGAAGCCACCGCTCGGGAGCCGGGACAGCAGCCGGCCGGTGCGGCGGGTGCGGTCGAACGCCGGCGGCCGGCCCTCCCGCAGGTAGACCGCCTCGCGGTCGTGGGCCCAGACCGAGCTGGCCGTCCCGGCCGTGCTCGTGGCGGCCTGCGCCGTCGCCGCTCCGCCGGCGTGGTCGGAGTGGGCGTGGCTCAGCAGGAGGGAGGTGACGTCCTGCGGGGCCCGGCCGAGACCGGCCAGCGCGGCCAGCACCTTCGTCGTGCTCCGCTTCAGCCCGGCGTCCACCAGGGTCAGCGAACCGTCCGGGGCCTCGAGCAGGAAGGTGTTGACGAGGTCGTACCGGGTGACCGGGACCCGCCAGACGCCGGGGGCCAGCTGCACAGCCGTCATGCTCGCCTCCTGTCGTCGGACCGCCTCCCGCCGTCGCGGTGATCGTCCGAACGTACCTGGCGGCCGTACGCTGACCCGGTCCACGGCATCCTCCGGAAGGTCCCTCGTGCAGGTCAGCGACTCGCTCATCGACCTGGTCGGCGGCACGCCGCTGGTCCGGCTCGGCCGCATGGCGGCCCATCTGCGGCCGCAGGTGATCGCGAAGGTCGAGTACTTCAACCCGGGCGGTTCCGTGAAGGACCGCATCGCGCTCGCGATGGTCGAGGCGGCCGAGCGGGACGGCTCGCTGCAGCCCGGCGGCACGATCGTCGAGCCGACGAGCGGCAACACCGGCGTGGGCCTCGCCATCGTCGCCAACGCCCGCGGCTACAAGTGCCTGTTCGTGATGCCGGACAAGATGAGCGCGGAGAAGATCGCGGTCCTGCGGGCGTACGGCGCGGAGGTCGTCGTCTGCCCGACCGCCGTGGCGCCCGAGCACCCCGACAGCTACTACTCGGTGTCGCGCCGGCTCGCCGCCGAGACCCCGGGCGGCTGGAACCCCAACCAGTACGCCAACCCGCTCAACCCGGCGGCGCACTACGCGACGACCGGTCCCGAGGTGTGGCAGCAGACCGACGGGCGCGTCACCCACTTCGTGGCGGGGGTCGGCACCGGCGGCACCATCAGCGGTACCGGCCGCTACCTCAAGGAGGTCTCCACGGGGCGGGTGCAGGTCATCGGCGCCGACCCCGAGGGCTCGGTCTACTCCGGTGGCTCCGGTCGGCCGTACCTCGTCGAGGGCGTCGGGGAGGACTTCTGGCCGACGACGTACGACACGTCGGTGGCCGACCGGATCATCGCGGTGAGCGACCGCGACTCCTTCCTCACCACGCGGCGGCTGGCGCGCGAGGAGGCACTGCTGGTCGGTGGCTCCTGCGGCCTGGCCGTGGCCGCCGCGCTGCGGCTGGCTGAGGAGCTGACCGAGGACGACGTGGTGGTGGTGCTGCTGCCCGACTCGGGACGCGGCTACCTGTCGAAGATCTTCAACGACGAGTGGATGGCCGACTACGGCTTCCTGACACCCGACGACTCGCAGCCGACCGTCGGGGACGTGCTCCGTCGCAAGGGCGCCGAGCTCCCCGAGCTGGTCCACGTGCACCCCGAAGAGACCGTCGGCTCGGCCATCTCGATCCTGCGGGAGTACGGCGTGAGCCAGATGCCCGTCGTGAAGGAGGAGCCGCCCGTCATGGCCGCGGAGGTCGTCGGGGCGGTCGTCGAGCGCGAGCTGCTCGACGCGGTGTTCGCCGACCGGGACGCCCTCGAGCAGCCGCTCGGCGACCACATGAGCCGCCCGCTGCCGACCGTCGGCTCCGGTGAGGCGCTGACGGTCGCGATGGCCGCCCTCGAGGGGGCGTCGGCGATGCTCGTGCTCGACGACGGCAAGCCGGTCGGCATCATCACGCGGTCGGACCTGCTCGGCTTCCTGTCACACGGCTGAGCGGGCGGTCATCCCGCCCGGTCGTCGGCGCCGATGCCGTCCAGGCGGACCCCCTGCGAGCGCCACCACGCCACGGTCTGCTCCCAGGTCTGCTCCAGCGGTGTGGCGTGCAGCTGGAACGTCTCGGCGAAGGCGGTGCTGTCCAGCACGAACGGCCGGACGAACTGGTAGCGGACCTCCTCCAGCTCCCGCATCGTCGGCAGGGCGAGGCCGAGCGCGCGGAGCGCGACGTGCGGTAGGACCCCGACGGGGACCGGATCGACGCCGGCGGCGCGACACAGCCCGTGCACGGCCTCGCGCTGGGTGACGGGCGGGGCGGTCGGGACGTGCCACGCCCGTCCCCATGCGCGCTCGTCACCCGCGGCCATCGCCAGCGCGCGCGCGACATCCCCCATGGCGGTCCAGGAGTGGGGCTGGTCCGGGTCGCCGGTGACGCGCACCGGCTTGCCGGCGAGGACGCGCGGCACGACGCGGCGGCCGAGGTGACCACCGTCGGTCACGCCGGGACCGACGAAGTCCGAGGCCGCAGCTCGACGGCACGGACCGCTCCGGCGTCGTGGCGGGCGAGGGCCTGCTGCCACATGCCGGCGCGGACGCGCCCCTTCGTGCCGGTCGAGGCGAGCGGCAGGTCCTCGGTCATCGGACCGTCGACCGGCCCGTACGCGTACAGGTTGCCCATCATCACGAGCACCGAGCCGGTGCTCTCGGCGGCGGTGAGCAGGGCCGAGGCGACCGGGGGCCAGTCCTGCGCCCAGCGGTGGTATGCCGGGTTGGCGCAGTTGTAGAGCGCAGCCGCTCCTCGGGTCGCCGCCGTGAGCGCAGCGGGGTCCGCCGCGTCGACGGCCCGGGGCTCGACCTCGGGCGCGGCCTGCGACGCCGGGCCGCCTGACCGGCTGAGGACCCGGAGCTGGTGCCCGTGCTCGAGCAGGACCTCGGTGAGGCTGCGGCCGACGGGGCCCTTGCCGAGGACGACGTGGAGGGACACGGGTGCTCCTGACCTGAGGAGAGCAGCGCTCTCGATGGAGAGCACTGTGCGCGCGGTCCGGACGGTTGTCAAGAGCGGTGCTCTCGTCGTGGACCAGTGCTCTGTCTTGTGGCAGGCTGTGTCGGGTGACCGCCGTCCACAGCGTCCGTCAGCGCGCCCGGGTCGAGCTCGAGCAGCTCATCAAGCAGACAGCCGGCCAGCACCTGGCCGAGTCCGGCGCCGCGGCCCTGTCCCTGCGGGCCGTGGCCCGGGAGCTGGGCATGGCCTCGTCCGCCCTCTACCGCTACTTCCCCAGCCGGGACGCCCTGCTGACGGCACTGGTCGTGGACGCCTACGACGCCGTCGGAGACCGGGCGGAGCACGCTGACGCGCGGGCTCTCGCGGCCGGGGCCGACGCCGGACGCCGCTGGCTGGAGGTCTGCCGGGCCGTGCGCCGCTGGGCCGCCGACCGCCCCCACGACTACGCACTCGTCTACGGCTCGCCGGTCCCCGGCTACGCCGCGCCGCAGGACACGATCGCGCCGGCCACCCGGCTCAGCCTCGTCATGGCCACGGTCCTGCTCGCCGGGGTGGCGGAGGGGACGGTGCGGCCGCCGACGCGCCCGCTGCCGGGACCGTCGCTGGTCACACCCGCCGTCATCGAGCTCGCGGGCGGGGCGCCGCGCCCGCCGTACGACGACCTGCTCGAGCGCTCGTTCGTCCTGCTCACGGCGCTGATCGGGACCGTGAGCTACCTGCAGTTCGGTCATCTGCACACCGCGCTGACCGACGACGACGCCTGGTTCGACCGGGCGATGGCGGTTGCAGCGGAGGGTGTGGGGCTCGAGGTCCCGCTGGAGGCGCCGCCCACCCCGCCGGCGTCGTAGCGTGCCGGTCATGGACCCGTCCGAGACCGCGAAGCAGACCGCCGACCACATCCGCGCCGCGGGGAGCGCGTCGTTCGGCAGCGAGGTGCACGGCGACACCGGTCACGACCGGTGGGCCGGTGGGGGATACGGCTTCGAGACGCTGGCGATCCACGCCGGGCAGGACCCGGACCCGACGACCGGCGCCGTCGTGGTTCCGATCTACCAGACCTCCACGTACGTGCAGTCCGAGGTCGGCGTCCACGCCGGCTACGAGTACAGCCGGAGCGGCAACCCGACCCGTACGGCGCTGGAGACCTGCCTCGCCGCGCTCGAGGGCGGGCGCACCGGTCTCGCCTTCGCGAGCGGCCTCGCCGCGGAGGACTGCCTGCTGCGGACGATGACCGGCCCGGGCGGCCACGTGATCGTGCCCGACGACGCCTACGGCGGCACCTACCGGCTGTTCGCCCGAGTCCTGCAGCGGTGGGGCGTCGAGCACACGCCCGTCCCGCTCGGCGACCTCGACGCCGTGCGCGCCGCGATCCGCCCCGAGACGTCGCTGGTCTGGTGCGAGACGCCGACCAACCCGCTCCTGGGGGTCGCCGACATCGCCGGACTGGCAGGCATCGCCCGGGCAGCTGGCGCCAGGCTGGTGGTGGACAACACCTTCGCGAGCCCCTACCTCCAGCAGCCGCTCGCGCTCGGGGCGGACGTCGTCGTGCACTCGACGACGAAGTACCTCGGCGGCCACTCCGACGTGGTCGGGGGCGCCCTGGTCACCACCGACCCCACGCTCGGCGAGGAGCTCGCCTACCACCAGAACGCCATGGGAGGTGTCCCGGGCGCCTTCGACAGCTGGCTGGTGCTGCGCGGTGCCAAGACGCTCGGCGTGCGCATGGACCGCCACTGCGCCAACGCCGCCCGCGTCGTCGACCTGCTCCTCGGCCACCCGGCCGTGAGCGCGGTGCTCTACCCGGGCCTCGCCGACCACCCCGGCCACGAGGTCGCCTCGCGGCAGATGACCCAGTACGGCGGGATGGTGAGCTTCCGGCTCGCCGGCGGCGAGGCGGCGGCGCTCGAGGTCTGCCGGCGGACGCAGGTCTTCACGCTGGGGGAGTCGCTCGGCGGGGTGGAGTCGCTCATCGAGCACCCTGGTCGCATGACCCACGCCAGCGTGGCGGGGTCGCAGCTCGAGGTGCCGGACGACCTGGTGCGGTTGTCCGTGGGGATCGAGACCGTCGACGACCTGCTCGCCGACCTCGAGCAGGCGCTCTCGGGCGCCTCGGCTTGACCGCAGGCCCCGCACTGCCGACGCTTGTCGCATGCCCTCCTCCGCTCTGCCCCGGCTGAGCGCTCGAGCACGGGCGACCGCCCTCGGGGCGGCGGGTGTCCTCGTGCTCGGCGTCGTCGCCGCCGGCGTGCTGGTGACGCAGGACCAGCCGGCCCCGGCTCCCGCGGCAGCCGAGGCGCCGCCGTCCCCGGCGCCCTCCCCCTCCCCCTCCCCCTCCCCCTCATCCTCCCCGAGCCCGGCCGCCGAGCCCAGCCCGGTCGCCTTCGGGGTCCCGGCACCTCCTCCTCCTGCGCCCCCGCCGCCTCCGCCTCCGCCTCCGCCTCCGCCGCCGTCCGGGGTGGCCGACCCGACGATCCGCTCCGCGGCGCAGCCGAACCTCGACATCACGGTGGCCCTCGGACCGCCGCCGGGCCCCCAGGTCGACCCGCGCCCGGCGGCCGTCGCACCCCCGGCGCAGCGCTTCGCCTTCATCGTCGGCGTGACCGACTACCGGCCGCCGACCGTCGACACGATCGGCAGCGCCAACGACGCGCTCTTCATCGGCGAGCAGCTGCTGGCTGCCGGGTGGCTGCCGGAGAACGTCCGCGTCCTCACCGACGCTCAGGTGACCGGAGCGGCGATCCGCGACGGGATGGCGTGGCTGGCGCAGCGGTCCGTGCCGGGCACCTTCTCGCTGTTCCACTACTCCGGCCACGTCAAGCAGAAGGGCGGCGGCCGCGAGGCCCTGTGGCCGATCGACCGCGCCTTCGTCGACGACCGCGAGGTGACCGCCGCCCTCGCTGCCGCGCGCGGCCGGCTGTGGGTCGACATCGCCGGCTGCGAGGCGGCCAGCTTCCTCGACGGTCTGCCGAGCGACCGCGTGCTGTTCACCGGGAGCAGCAAGGCCACCGAGAAGTCGTACGAGTTCCCGGAGTGGGGGAAGTCCATCTGGACCGGGCTGGTGTTCGACCTCGGCCTGCGGGAGGGCAAGGCCGACGCCGACGGGGACGGACGGACCACGATCGGCGAGTCCCTGCGCTACGCGCAGTACTACTCCCAGGCGATCAGCATCGGACAGGAGCCGTACGGACGGCAGACCCCGCAGTTCGCGGGCGCGCCCGACCTCGGGTGGACGCTGGCCGACCCGCCTGCCTGAGGCCGGCAGGCGTGCCGGGCGGGGTGGCTACGCCCCCGGCTTGAGCACCATCAGCACGATGATGACCGCCCAGGAGAGCGACGCCAGGCCCGCGCCGACGGAGATGCGCTTCAGGGCCGAGCGGGGGTCGCGCTCCTCGGCCAGCGCGTCGGCCGCGGCAGCCTGACCTGGCACGACCACCGCCATGACGAGGCCCACCGCCACGACGGCGAGCGCCAGCGACACGCTGATCCACGGCTGGAAGTACGACCACTGGTCGCCGACGTCGCCGAGCCCCACCAGGCCCATGCCGAGCAGCACCGTCGCGAGGGTCGCGAGCGTGTACTTCCGGGTGCTGTCGCTCGCGTCGCGCAGCGCGTCGACGCGGCCCTGCCTGGCGAGGCGGCCTGACGTCGAGGCGGCGACGGCGGCCGGACCGACCGCGAACGCGACGGTGAGCAGGTGGAGGACGAGGACGATGCCGTACGCGCCGGAGTACTTCACACCGGCAACCTAGCGGCCCTGCGGTGGTCGCCGCGCGGTGCGTGTGGAGCGTTCGGGGGGCGGCTCGCCGGCGTGTCGTAGGGGATCGGCTCCACTGACGGGAGCCAGCCGGGAGCTCAGCGGCCCCAGCGTCCCCGTCTCGCCCGCAGGTAGTCGCTCACGACGTACTCCCCGAGCCGGGAGGGGTCCGGGGCGAAGACCCGGCCGCCGTTGCGCGCGGCGAGGTGCTCGACGAACTCGACCAGCCGCGGCTCGTCGTCGAGCATGAACACGTTGATGGTGGCGCCCCGCCGGGTCACCCGCTCGACCTCCGCCATGGTCAGCTCGAGCGTCTCCGGGAGCGGCGGCCAGCTGAACTCCGCATGGCCGCTGCGGGTCAGGTGGGCCGTGGGCTCGCCGTCGGTGACCACGAGCACGACCGGCTCGGCGTCGGGGTGCTTGCCGAGGTGGCGCCCGGCGAGCACGAGCGCGTGCTGCAGGTTGGTGCCCTGCACCCGCTGGGCGTCGAGGCCGGCGAGCTTCTCCGGCGTCAGCACCTGGGCGTAGTCGCTGAAGCCGATGATCTCGATCGCGTCCTGGGGGTACTGCGTGGTGACCAGCGAGTGGAGCGCCAGGGCGGTCTGCTTCGCGGTGCCCCACGTGCCGCGCAGCTCCA
>JAABUN010005819.1_pt1 | contig 14858 bp, 12 predicted proteins | sample 5559311 | NCBI WGS metagenome assembly JAABUN01 (sample SAMN10711877, study PRJNA513370) | rock metagenome | isolation source: Antarctica rocks | place: Antarctica: Victoria Land, Siegfried Peak sud | reverse complement strand
CCGCCACAGCCACCAGGTCGGGGTGCCACTCCCAGCGCCCGGCGACCCCGGGCCAGCCACGGTGGTGGAGCTCGTGCAGCACCAGCAGCGAGAGCTGGAGGTCCTCGTCGCTCAGCACGCCGTGACTGGCCGCGACCAGCTCGTGTGCCTGGCTGATGAGCCGGGCGACGGCCTGGGGCTCCTCGGCCAGCACCCACAGCAGCTGCGCACTCAGCGGGCCACGGGTCAGCAGGGGGGCCTGTTCCGGGCCACGGTCGAACGAGAGCGTGGAGGGGTACGGGCTTCGTCGCATGGTGGTCTCTCACCTTGTCAGGGCGGGCGGGGCCACAGCGGGGACCTGCTCGGTCGCCGCCGGGTCTGCCCGGTTCGGGCTACCGAGGCTGGGTACTCAACCGCTCGTGGCACCACAGACCTCCGCCGCGGGCGCTGCCCGGGATGCGCAGATCACGATCTACCCCGACGGGCCGATGCTGGTCCGCGGTGACGTGAAGATCCTCGGCCCCGACGGCACACCGCTGCCGCAGCGGCGACGGACGATCGCGCTCTGCCGGTGTGGTTCGAGCGGGCTGATGCCGCTCTGCGACGGCACCCACAAGCTCGTCTGGAAGCCCGGTCGCGACAACGCCCGCGCTCGTGCCGCCTCGGCGGAGGACGACTGAGCCCGTCCGGCCGGATGCGCTAGGTTGGAGAACGAACACGGGAGTCCGGTGGAGCCGGGCTGAGAGGAAGGTTCTCCAACCTTCGACCGTCGAACCTGATCTGGGTCATGCCAGCGCAGGGAGGCCCTCTTATTGTCCCCGTGTCCCTCGCTTCGAGAGGCACACCATGCAGCACAGCACCTCCGTCCCCCCCTCCGATGCGTCCGCGCCGGCCGCCCCGAACCGAGACTGGCGGGTCGTCGACATCGTCGTCGCCAGCGTCGTCGGCGTCGCGCTCGGCGTCGTCTTCCTGGCTTGGGGCGTCGCCTACAACGGCCTGGAGGCGCCGTTCAAGGCGCTGCTCCCGGGAGCCCAGTCCTTCGTCGAGGCGCCCTTCCTCCTGGGTGCGGTGCTGGGCGGGCTGCTGATCCGCAAGCCCGGGGCCGCCATCTACGTCGAGCTGCTGGCCGCGACCGTCTCGGCTCTGCTGGGCAGCCAGTGGGGTCTGCTCACCCTCGTCTCCGGACTGGTCCAGGGGCTGGGGGCCGAGATCGTCTTCGCCCTCTTCCTCTACCGCGTCTGGCGGCTGCCGGTGGCGTGGCTGGCCGGCGCCGGCGCCGGCGTGGCGCTCGCGATCTTCGAGCTGGTCGCCTACTACCCGGGCAGTGCGCCGTTGTTCGCCACGGTGTTCCTGGTCAGCGCCGTGCTGGGCGGGGCCCTGGTGGCCGGCACGCTCTCCTGGCTGACCGTCCGAGCGCTGGCGGGCACCGGAGTGCTGCACCGCTTCGCTGCCGGTCGGGACACCACCGAGCTGGTCTGAGCCGGTGCTGAGGCGTGGGACCGAGGTCCGGCCCGGTCCCGCCCCGCGCAGGACCGGGGAGACCACGACCCGTCCGGCCCAGGTGGTCGCTCAGGGCTGGGGCTGGCGGCACGCGGGCCGGCGGGCCTGGGCGCTCCGCCGCCTCGACCTCGTCGTCGAGCCGGGGGAGCGCGTGCTGCTGCTCGGGGCCTCCGGCGCGGGGAAGTCGACCCTGCTGCACGCCCTCGCCGGCGTCCTCGGGGACGACGAGGGGGGCGAGGAGGAGGGTCGGCTGCTGCTGGACGGCCGGATGCCGCGCGACGGCCGCGGACGCGCGGGCCTGGTGCTGCAGGACCCCGACACCCAGGTCATCCTGGCCCGGGTCGGGGACGACCTCGCCTTCGGCTGCGAGAACCTGGGGGTCCCGCGCGCCGAGATCTGGCCCCGGGTCGGGGAGGCCCTCGACGCCGTCGGGCTCCGGCTGCCGCTGGACCACCCCACCGAACGGCTCTCCGGTGGCCAGCAGCAGCGGCTGGCCCTGGCCGGGGTGCTGGCCATGCAGCCCGGTCTGCTGCTGCTCGACGAGCCGACGGCCAACCTGGACCCCGAGGGGGTCGCGGAGGTGCGGGACGCCGTCGCCTCGGTGCTGGAGCGGACCGGCGCCACGCTCGTCGTCGTCGAGCACCGGGTCGCGACCTGGCTGTCGCTGGTCGACCGGGTCGTGGTCCTCGGACCCGACGGCCTGCTGGCCGACGGCCCGCCGGCGGAGGTGCTGGCCCGGGCGGGGCCGGAGCTGGCGGCGTCCGGGATCTGGGTGCCCAACCACCCGCCCCGGGTGGCACCCCGCCCGCGACCGTCGACCGGGGCGCCCCTGCTGAGCGCCGAGCGGCTCGCGGTTGGGCGCGGCGGACGGGTGGTCCGCGACGACCTCGACCTCGAGCTGGCGGCGGGTGCGTCGGTGGCTCTGACGGGCCCCAACGGCAGCGGCAAGTCCACCCTGGCCCTGACGCTGGCGGGCCTGCTGGCCCCGCTCGGCGGTCGGGTGCGGGCGCACCCCGCCCTGGCCCGGGGTGCCGGTGACCGGCCGAACGCCTGGCGCTCCCGAGAGCTGGTCACCCGGGTCGGCGTGGTGTTCCAGGAGCCGGAGCACCAGTTCCTCACCGCCACGGTGCAGGCCGAGCTCGAGGTCGGCCTGCGGGCGACCGGCCGGCTGGACGGGGCCGGCCGGGCCCGGGTGGACGAGCTGCTGCAGCGGCTCCGGCTGCACGGCCTCGCCCGGGCCAACCCCTTCACCCTCTCCGGTGGTGAGCAGCGACGGTTGTCCGTGGCGACGGTGCTGGTCACCTCGCCCGACCTGCTGGTGCTCGACGAGCCCACCTTCGGTCAGGACGCCCTGACCTGGGCGGGTCTGGTGGACCTGCTGAGCGAGCTGTTGACCGAGGGCCGCACGGTGCTGTCGGTCACCCACGACGACGCATTCGTCGCCGCCCTCGCCGACACCGAGGTGAGCCTCGGTGACGGTCCGGGCGCCCGGACGACGGCGGTGCCGCGGTGAGCGCGTTGACGCTGGACCGCGGGCCCCAGCGGGTGTTCACCGTCAACCCGGTGGCCAAGATCGCCGCTCTGGTGCCGCTGACGCTCTGCCTGCTGCTGACCCTGGACTGGCTCTCTGCGACCGTCGCCATCGCCGGCGAGCTGCTGTTGTTCCTGGGCGCCGGCCTGCGCTCCCGGGCGGTCTGGCTGCGCACCGTCCCGCTGCTGGTCGCGGCCCCGCTGGCCGGCGCGACGATGGTGCTCTACGGCCGGGCCTCCGGTGAGACCTACCTGCGGCTGGGGCTCATGCACGTCACGGAAGGCTCGGTGGACATCGGTCTGGCCACCACGGCCAGGCTGGTGGCCATCGCTCTGCCGGCGGTCGTGCTGTTGGCCACCATCGACCCCACGGACCTGGCCGACGGGCTGGCCCAGCGGGCGCGGCTGCCCGCCCGGTTCGTCCTCGGCGCGCTGGCGGGTCTGCGCCTGGTCGGCTTGTTCGTGCGGGACTGGCGCTCCCTGGCGCTGGCCCGGCGGGCCCGGGGGGTGGCCGACTCGGGCCGGTTGCGACGCCTGGCCGGTCAGCTGCTGGCCCTGCTGGTGCTGGCGATCCGCCGTGGCAGCAAGCTCGCGACGGCGATGGAGGCCCGGGGCTTCGACGGTCCGACGACGCGTACCTGGGCCCGCCCCTCACCGATGGGCCGGGCCGAGCTGGTGACCGTCGCGTGCGGCCTGCTGCTCGGCGGCGTCTGCGTCGCCGCCGCCGTGGTGGGCGGCACCTGGAACTTCATCCTGACCTGATCGGGGCTGCCGGGAGCAGCAGCCGTAACCGGCGCGTCGGGCTTCGTCACCTGGGCTCGCTACCATCCCAGCGTCGGGGCTCCCGGCTCTGCACCGCTCTCCGAAGGAGCCGCCCCGTGCCGTCTGAGACCGTGACCGTCACGTCGCTGCTGCGCTACCCGCTCAAGTCCGGCCAGGCGGAGCCATTGGACGAGGCGACCGTCGACCCCTGGGGCCTGGCGGGCGACCGTCGCTGGATGGTCGTCGACGAGCACGGGGTGATGCTCACCGGCCGGCAGGTGCCGGCGATGGTGCTGCTGAGGGCCCGGCTGGACGGCGGTGGGCTGGTGCTCTCCGTCCCTGGCCGAGTGCCGCTGCGGGTACCTGCACCGACGGGTCCCGAGCGCGTCGAGGCCGACGTCTTCGGCAGCCGGTTCCCCGCGGCCCCGGTGGCCGACGGGCTGGACTGGCTGGGCGACGTGCTGGGCCGCCCGGCCCGGCTGCTGCACCTCGCCGACCCGACCGTACGGGTAGCCGACCCGGGGTACGCCCGGCCGGGCGACGTCGTGTCCTTGGCCGACGGGTTCCCCTTGATGCTCACCGCCGAGGAGTCGTTGGCGGAGTTGGACGCCTGGGTCGCCGCGGGTCCCCGGCCGGCGGAGGGCCCGTTGGGGATGGGCCGGTTCCGGCCCAACCTCGTGGTCGCCGGGGCGCCGGCCTGGGCGGAGGACCGGTGGCGCCGGGTACGGATCAGCGGTGTCACCTTCCGCGTGGTCAAGAGCTGCGGGCGGTGCGCGTTCACCCTGGTGGACCCGCAGTCGGGCGCCCGCGGCAAGGAGCCGCTGCTCAGCCTCGCCCGGCACCGCAGGCACGACGGGAAGGCCTGGTTCGGCGTCAACCTGATCCCGGACCTGCCGAGCGGCGTGCTGCACGTCGGAGATCCCGTCGAGGTGCTGGAGGCCGTCGACGACCCCAGCCCGCAACGCTGACCCGGCCGGGCGGCTCCGTGGTCAGGCGGCGACGGGCTCGACGGCCCGGGCCAGTGCCGTCAGCTCGCGCTCCGTCCAGGGCCGGAGGGCGAGGCGCTGGACGGTCGCGGGCAGCAGCATCAGCCGGCCCGCCACCGGCGCGGCGGTGAGGTGGGCCAGGGCCCCGTTGGCGCCCGGTTCGACCTCCAGGCACCAGCCGAGCACCGAGCCGTCCGGCAGCCGGGTCCGCCAGCCGGCACTGCAGCCCACGGGTGGGTCCAGGTAGCGCCAGCGCTTGAGCCGGCCACCAGCGAGGACGGTGCCCCAGACCGGCGTTCCATGCACCCAGAACGCGTGCCGGACCAACCGGGACGGGTCGCAGCGGATCAGCCGGTGACTTGTCAACTCCACCCCTTCGGTCGACCAAACGGGCCGGTACCCCCGACGGGTCCGGCGGAAACATCGCGAGCTCGGCTGAGGTCGCTCAGCCGAGGTCGACGCGGAGGACCTTCTCGTTGCTGTTGTTCGCGATGCTGTCCTTGTCCCCCTGGTTGGTGGTGGTCAGCCAGAGGTCACCGCCCGGGGCGGGTTCGACGGTGCGGAGCCGGCCGTAGGTGCCGTTGAAGTACGTCCGGACGTCGGTGAGGCTGCTGCCGGAGATGACGGCCCGGTACATGCGGGTGCCGCGGCCGCAGGCGACGTACAGGGCGTCACGGACGATGGCGATGCCCGAGCAGGAGCCTTCGGCGGTGGGGTAGGTACGTTTCGGGGCGATGAAGCCGGCCGTCCCGCAGGCGCCCGACGTGCCCTCGCAGGCGGGCCAGCCGTAGTTGCCGCCCTTGGTGATCAGGTTGGTCTCGTCCATGATCCCGTTGCCGAACTCCTGCTCCCACAGCCTGCCCTGGGCGTCGAAGGCCAGACCTTGGGGGTTGCGGTGGCCGTAGCTCCACACGTAGCTGCCGAACGGGTTGTCGCCGGGGATCGTGCCGTCGGGGTTGAGCCGCAGCACCTTGCCGGCGAGGTTGTTCCGGTTCTGGGCGTTGTCGCCGTTCTGAGCGTCGCCGGTGCTGGCGTACAGCTTGCCATCGGGGCCGAAGCGCAGCCGGCCGCCGTTGTGGAACTTGTTGCGCAGGATGCCGCTGACCAGGACCTGCGTGCTGGCCGTGTCCAGCCGGTTCCCGCTGAGCCTCAGCCGGACGATCCGGTTGTCGCTGGCCGTGGTGTGCATCACGTAGAGCCAGGGGTCGGTGGCGAAGCTCGGCGCGATGGCGAGACCGAGCAGGCCGCCTTCACCGTCGGTGCTCGCCACGTTCGGCACGGTGCCGACGGTGGTCTTGGCTCCGGTGGCCGGGTCGAGCCGCACGATGTCGTGGGCGTCGCGGCGGCTGTAGAGGATGGCGCCGTCGGGCAGGGTGACCACTCCCCAGGGGATATCGGTGTCCGTCGCGACCTGGGTCACCCCGCACACCGGGTTGGCGCAGGAGCTGGCGGTGGTCACCGTGGCGGTGTTGCTGCGGGGCGACCCGTTGCCCTGCGCGTCGCGGGCCACGACGGTGTAGCTGTACGTGGTCGAGGAAGCGAGCCCGCTGTCGGTGAAGGTGGTGCCCGGCGCCGAGGTGGCGGTGCCGTTGACGGTGCCGACCTTCGACCCGCCACGACTGACCTCGTACGAACGGACGGCGACGTCGTCACGCGCCGCGGTCCAGGACAGGGTCACCGTCGTCCCCGACGCGGAGGCGCTCAGCTGGGTCGGTGCCGTGGGCGGCTGGGTGTCGGGCTGGCACTGCGGGGGTGTGACGGGCACCGTCGCGCTGGCCTGGGAGACGTTGCCGGCGGCGTCCCGGGCGTTGACGTAGAGACCCCAGGTCACCCCGGGCACCACGGTGAGGTCGGCGGACAAGGTGCCACCGCTGACCGACCTCATCAGCTGGCCGTCGTGGTAGAGGTCGTAGAAGGCGACGCCGACGTTGTCCGTGGCCGCGTTCCAGGAGAAGGTGACGGCGTCGCAGCGCAGGTTGGCGACCCGCGCACCGGTGGGCGGGGTGGGGGGTGAGGCGTCGGCCGGTCCGGCCGGCTTCGACCACTGCTGGTTGGACTGGTTGTTGCAGGTCCACATGCCGACCGGCGTGCTGTTGCCGGTCAGGTTCCCCGTGACGTCCAGGCACAGACCCGACTGGACACCGACGATGCTGCCGTCGGTCCGCACCGTCCAACGCTGGTTGGCCCTGCCGCTGCAGTTATAGATCTGCACCACCGCTGGCGAGGTGACGTCGTGTTCGGCGACGTCCAGGCACATGCTGCCGTCGTAGACGCGGAGCTCGCCCGCGTTGGTCAGGGTCCAGGCCTGGTTGGGCTGGCCGTGGCAGTCGTAGATGATCACCCTCGTCCGGGCGGCCCGGCTGTTCCCGACCACGTCCAGGCAGCGTCCCGAGGCCAGACCCACCACCCTCGAGCCGGTCGCGGCGGAGACGGGCGGCGCGGTCACGCCGACGAGCCCGGCTGCGAGGGTGAGGGCGACGAGCAGCACGGTGAGCCGGCGACGGAGGATGAGGGTGGATGTGAGCCTGCGCACGGGAACCTCCAGCTGGACGGACGCCCTCACGCGCAGCGGGGGTCGCCGTGTCGCCGACCCTACCGCCGAGCGGGCCACCGACGACACCCCCCAGCGGTTCCCCGCGCCGCTCGGTGACCAGCTGCGCGGCAGGGGCGGGAGCACCCGACCCTGGCCTCAAACGCCGGCCAGCGCCTGGCGCACCAGCTGCCCGTACTGCGACTGCTCGCCCACGCCGTAGCGCACCCGGGGCCAGAAGAAGCCGCGCAGCCCGTCCCCCCTGGTCCGGGGCACCACGTGCACGTGCAGGTGCGGGACCGACTGGCTGACGGCGTTGTTCACCGCGACGAAGGTGCCTTGCGCTCCCAGGGCCTCGCCGAGGGCCCGGGCGACGCGCTGAGCGGTGCCGAGCAGGGGCACCATCAACGACTGGGGCAGCTCCAGCAGGGTGTCGACGTGCTCGACGGGGGCGACCAGGACGTGGCCCTTGAACACCGGGCGGTGGTCCAGGAACGCGATCACCTCCTCGTCCCGGTGCACCACCTCAGCGTCGAGCTCGCCGCGGACGATCTGGCAGACGATGTCGCTCACCGCTCGATGCTAGCCATGGACGGGAGCGCCGTATCTCCCTAGAATCGAACACATGTACGAAAACACCACCACGCCGCCGGTCCCGTTCCGCCCCCCGGGCTGGCCGGACGTCGTGCGCCCGCCCGGGGCCGAGGGCTGGGAGGAGGGGGCGGTGGCCTTCCTGTTCGACTGCTGCCCTGCCGACTTCCGGGCCTACCCCGTGCTGCGCCGGCACCCGCTGGTGCTGGCACAGTTCGCCGCCCACTTCGTCGCAGGGCAGTGCCGGTCGTCCCAGGACGGGCTGGCCGGGATCCGGACCCTGCTGGCGGGCCGGGTGCCCGCCGAGGCCGTCGAGGCCGCGGCCCAGGCGTGGTTGGAGCAGGCGGCGCGGCTGGCCCGCACCAGACGTGCGGTGGGTCTGGTGGAGGAAGCCCTGGGCGGCCAGGTCTTCCGTCCGCGGCTGTGACACCTGGGACGTGTCTCCCTCTCCCTGATCGGCTGCGCGACGACCACGGATAGAAAGACACGTCCTGGCCGCGACCAGACTCACACGTCGGCGGACCACCGTCGACCGGCCCGGAGCGCTCCGACGACGTAAACTCAGCCCCATGCCACCCGCGTCCGGACTGCTGAGCACCGTTCACAGCCCGCAGGACCTGCGGGCGTTGACCCCGGGCCAGCTGGACCAGCTCAGCGCGGAAATCCGCCGCTTCCTGATCGAGAACGTCAGCCAGACCGGCGGTCACCTCGGTCCCAACCTCGGCGTCGTCGAGCTCACCGTGGCGATGCACCGGGTTTTCGAGTCCCCGCGGGACCCGTTCGTCTTCGACACCGGGCACCAGAGCTACGTGCACAAGATCCTCACCGGTCGCCAGCAGCGCTTCTCCACGCTGCGCCAACGCGGCGGTCTGTCGGGCTACCCGAGCCGCTCGGAGTCCGAGCACGACTGGGTGGAGAACTCGCACGCCTCCACCGCCCTGTCCTATGCCGAGGGCCTGGCCAAGGCCAAACGGCTGCAGGGGCTGCCGGGCACCGTCGTCGCCTTCGTGGGCGACGGCTCGCTGACCGGCGGGATGGCCTGGGAGGCGCTCAACAACATCGCCGCCTCCGACGACCTGCCGCTGGTGATCCTGGTCAACGACAACGGCCGCTCCTACACCCCGACCGTCGGCGGGCTGGCCAAGCACCTCGCGGCGCTGCGCACGAACCCCCACTACGAGCAGGTGCTCGACCTGGTCAGGCGCAGCGTCAGCCGAGCCCCGATCGTCGGCACGGCGGCGTACGACATCCTGCACGGCATCAAGAGCGGTCTGAAGGACGTGCTGGCGCCGCAGGGCATGTTCTCCGACCTCGGGTTGAAGTACGTCGGGCCGATCGACGGCCACGACACCGCCGCGGTGGAGCGAGCCCTGCAGCAGGCCCGCCAGTACGGCGGTCCGGTGCTGGTGCACGCCCTGACCCACAAGGGCCGCGGCTACGCGGCCGCCGAGATGCACGAGGAAGACCACTTCCACGCCGTCGGCAAGATCAACGCCACCACCGGCCAGGCCCTGGTGGCTGCGTCGGGCCAGACCTGGACCGACGTGTTCTCCGAGGAGATCGTCCGGCTGGGCCGTGCGGACGAGAAGGTCGTCGCTCTCACCGCGGCGATGACCTTCCCGACCGGCCTGCACCGCTTCGAGGCCGCGTTCCCCGAGCGCTGCTTCGACGTCGGCATCGCCGAGCAGCACGCCGTCACCTCGGCGGCCGGGCTGGCCATGGGCGGGCTGCACCCCGTGATTGCGCTCTACGCGACCTTCCTCAACCGCGCCTTCGACCAGGTCCTGCTGGACGTGGCCATGCACCGCTGCGGTGTCACGTTCGTGCTCGACCGCGCCGGGGTCACCGGTCCGGACGGCGCCAGTCACCACGGCATGTGGGACATGTCGCTGCTGCAGCTGGTGCCCGGGCTGCACCTCAGCGCCCCACGCGACGCCACCCGGCTGCGCGAGGCGCTGGCGGCCGCGCTGAAGATCGACGACGCGCCCAGCGCGATCCGCTACTCCAAGGACGCCGTGCCGCCCGACCTCGACGCGGTCGAGTGCCGGGACGGCGTGGACGTGCTGATGCGGACCGACGAGCCGCGGGTGCTGGTCGTCGGCATCGGGCAGCTGGCCGGTACGGCGGTGGCCGTCGGCGAGCGGCTGTCGGACCAGGGCATCGGCGTCACCGTCGTCGACCCGGTCTGGGTGCTGCCGGTCAACCCGGCGCTGGTGGCGATGGCCGCCGAGCACGAGCTGGTGGTCACCGTGGAGGACAACGGCGTGGTCGGCGGTTGCGGCGCCCGGCTGGCACAGGAGCTACGGTTCGCCGAGGTCGGCACACCCCTGCGCGAGTTCGGCATAGCGCAGGAGTTCCTGCCCCACGGCAGCCGGGCGGAGCTGCTGGAGGAGCTGGGGCTCACACCGCAGCGGATCGCCCGGTACGCCGTCGAGGCGGTCCTCAGCCGCGAACCACCCTCGACCGACATCCAGCCGGGCGGCAGCGCCGTGCGCGACGTGGCCACCACCCCGCCGGAGTGACGCCGGGCGGCTGGGCGGAGCCGCAGCCCGTCGTCACCGCCGGTACCCCGCTGCCCGGGCGCGCGGTGCTCGACCAGGCCTGGGCCGACCTCGCCTTCCTGCACTGGCGGGTGGACCCGGACCGGGTGAGCCCGCTGCTGCCCGCCGGCACCCGTCCTGACCTGCACGACGGCGCGACCTGGGTGGGGCTGATCCCCTTCCGGATGCGGGGGGCCGGCTTCGGCACGGGACACCCCCTGCCGTGGGTCGGCTCGTTCGCCGAGACCAACGTCCGGCTCTATGCGGTCGACGCCCGGGGCCGTCGCGGCGTGGTCTTCGGCTCCCTGGAGTGCGAGCGGCTGGCCTTCGTGCTGGGCGCCCGGCTGGCGCTGGGTCTGCCCTACACCTGGTCGCGGATGCGCGTCACCCAGCGCAGCGACGTCTTCACCTACACCAGCCGGCGGCGGTGGCCCGCGCCGCGGGGGGCTCGGAGCTGCGTCGTCGTCCGGGCCGGCACGGCGGTGGTCCGCGACGACCCGCTGGCCGACTTCCTCACCGCCCGCTGGGCGCTCCACACCCGGGCCTGGGGGGCGACGCGCTACCTGCCGAACACCCATCCGCGCTGGCCCCTCCAGCAGGCCGAGCTGCTGGAGCTGGACGACGAGCTGCTGAGCGCGGCCGGGCTGCCCGGGCTGGCGTCGAGGGCCCCGGACTCGGTGCTGTTCTCCCGGGGTGTCCGGACGCAGTTCGGCCTACCCGTCGGCTGATCCAGACCGTTCCCTGAGCCTGGCCGAGGGCTGGAGAGCCCCGACCCTAGGCTGGTCGGGTGCCGACCCTCTCCGACTTCACCGCCCGCGCCATCACCGGTGCCGACGTCCCGCTCTCCGTCTACGCCGGGCAGGTGGTGCTGGTGGTGAACACCGCGTCGCAGTGCGGCTTCACCCCGCAGTACGCGGGCCTCGAGGAGCTCTCCGCCCGCTACGGTTCGCAGGGGTTGGTGGTGCTCGGCTTCCCCTGCGACCAGTTCGGCCACCAGGAGCCGGGGGACGAGGCGTCGATCGCCGACTTCTGCGAGCTCAACTTCGGCGTGACGTTCCCGATGTTCGCCAAGGTCGAGGTGAACGGGGACGCTGCGCACCCGCTGTACCGCTGGCTGCGGGCGGAGAAGGGCGACGACGTCGAGTGGAACTTCACCAAGTTCCTGCTCGACCGCGAAGGGGGCGTGCTGCAGCGCTACGCCCCCACCGTGACCCCCGACGCGCTCACCGGCGACGTCGAGGCCGCGCTCGCCGCCTGAGCTGAGGGCCGTCTACCGGCTCAGCCGGTGGCGACCGAGGCGACCCCGGGCGGCAGGAAGCGGCGTCCCAGGACCCGTTCGGAGACGCCCTCGCGGTCCAGGTACGGCGTGATGCCGCCGAGGTGGAAGGGCCAGCCGGCGCCCAGGATCATGCACAGGTCGATATCCATCGGGGCCGCGACCACGCCCTCGGCGAGCATCAGCCCGATCTCCTGCGCCAGCGCATCGAGGACCCGCGCGCGCACCTCGTCGCGGCTGCTGGGGGAGTCCCCGACGCTGAACAGCGCCGCCGTAGCGTCGGAGACGTACGGCTTGCCCTCGGTCGTCCAGTCGTAGAGGCCGGGCTTCTTCGCCTTCACCAGGGCCGCCAGGTTGGGTGAGACCGGGAACCGGTCGCCGAACGCCGCGTGCAGCGACTCCCCGACGTGCAGGGCGATCGCCGGCCCGACCAGCTGCAACAGCGTCATCGGCGACATCGGCAGCCCCAGCGGCGCCAGGGCGCGGTCGGCGTCGGTCACCGGGGTGCCCTCGTCGACGGCGGCGAACAGCACGCTGGTCAGCCGGGTGAGCAGCCGGTTCACCACGAACGCCGGGGCGTCCTTGACCAGCACGGCGTTCTTGCGCAGCTCCTTGGCCACCCGCAGCGCGGTGGCCGCAGACGCGTCGTCGGTCCGCTCGGCGCGGACGACCTCCAGCAACGGCAGCACCGCCACCGGGTTGAAGAAGTGGAAGCCGACGACCCGCTCGGGGTGCGCCAGCTGCGACGCCATCGCCGACACCGAGAGCGAGGAGGTGTTCGTGGCGAGCACGCACTCGGCGGAGACGTGGAGCTCCAGCTCGGCGAAGACCTGCTGCTTGACACCCAGCTCTTCGAACACCGCCTCGATCACGAAGTCGCAGTCGGCGTAGTCGGCCAGCTCGGTGGTGCCGGACACCAGCGCGCGGAGCCGGTTGGCCCGGTCGGAGGACAGCCGGCGCTTGGCCACCAGGGTGTCGATCTGGCCGTGCACCCACGCGAGGCCCTTCTCGACGCGTTCGGCGTCGAGGTCGGAGATGACGACGGGCACCTCGAGGCGGCGGAGAAAGAGCAGCGCCAGCTGGCTGGCCATCAGCCCGGCGCCGACGACGCCGACCTTCGTGACCGGCCGGGCCACGGTGGCGTCCGGGGCTCCGGCGGGCTTGCGGGCGCGCTTCTGCACCAGGTCGAACGCGTACAGCCCGGCCCGCAGCTCGGGACCCATGAGAGCCTCGTCCTCGGCGGCGAAGGCCGCCGTCCGCTCGGCGGTCTTCGCTGCCGCGATCAGCTCCAGCGCACGGTACGGACCGGGGGCCGCGCCGGCGACCTTGGTGTCGGCGACGGCCCTGCCCCGCGCGACGGCGGCGTCCCACGCCTCGCTGCGGTCGACGTCGGCCCGCTCGACGGTGGTCGTCCCGGCCAGCACCCGCCCGGCCCAGTCCAGGGAGCGCTCCAGGAAGTCCGCGCCCTCGAAGAGCGCGTCGGCGATCCCCAGCTGGTGAGCCTGCACGCCGGTCAGCATCGCGTTGTTGTTCAGCGCGTTCTCGACGATCACCTGGACCGCCCGGTCGGCTCCCACCAGGTTGGGCAGCAGGTACGCGCCGCCCCAGGCCGGGAACATGCCCAGGAAGCACTCGGGCAGGGCGATCCCGGCGGCCGAGGCCGAGACGGTGCGGTAGTCGCAGTGCAGCGCCACCTCCAGGCCGCCGCCCAGGGCCAGGCCGTTGACGAAGGCGAAGGTCGGGACCTTCGCCGTGTGCAGGAGGTCGAACACCGCGTGCCCGATCCGGGCGATGGTCAGCGCCTGCTCGCGACGGGTGATCCGGAGCAGACCACTGAGGTCGGCGCCGGCGGCGAGGATGAACGGCTTGCCGGTCAGGGCGATCGCCGCCACGTCGTTGCGCGCGGTGGCGGCATTGATGGCCTCGTTCAGCTCGCCCAGGCTGCGGGGCCCGAAGGTGTTGGGCCGGGTGTGGTCCGCGCCGTTGTTCAGGGTGATCAGCACCAGGGTGCGACCGTCGTGGGGCATCGTCACGTCGCGGCTGAGCGCGTGCGTGACCACCTCGCCCTCGGCGACGGCGGAGGCGTCCTCGATCAGCTGTCGCAGCTCGTCGGCCTCCATCACCGCTCCTCCGCGCCGCTGAACTGCGGGTTCTCCCAGATGACGGTGCCGCCCATGCCGAGCCCGATGCACATCGTGGTGATGCCGTAGCGAACGTCGGGGCGCTCGCGGAACTGCCGGGCCAGGTGGATCATCAGCCGGACGCCGGAGCTGGCCAGCGGGTGGCCGAGGGCGATCGCGCCGCCGTAGGGGTTGACCCGCGGGTCCTCGGCGTCGAGGCCGAAGTGGTCGAGGAAGGCCAGCACCTGGACGGCGAAGGCCTCGTTGATCTCGAACGCGCCGATGTCGTCGATGCTGAGGCCGGCCTTGGCCAGCGCCTTCTCGGTGGCCGGGATCGGGCCGACGCCCATCACCTCGGGGTCGACGCCGGCGAAGGCGAACCCGACCAGCCGCATGGCGACCGGCAGACCCAGCTCGACGGCGACGTCCTCGGCGGCGAGCAGCGCGGCGGTGGCGCCGTCGTTCAGGCCGGCGGCGTTGCCGGCGGTGACCCGGCCGTGCGGGCGGAACGGGGTCCGCAGACCCGCCAGGCTCGCGGTGGTGGTCCCGGGCCGGGGCGGCTCGTCGGCGGTGGCCAGACCCCAGCCAAGGGTGCTGCTGCGGGTGGCCACGGTGACGAGCGACTCCTGGATCACCCCGTCGGCGTAGGCCTGGGCGACGCGCTGCTGGCTCAGCACGGCGAAGGCGTCGGCGCGCTCGCGGGTGATGGCGGGGTAGCGGTCGTGCAGGTTCTCCGCCGTCGAGCCCATCACCAGCGCGGACTGGTCGACAAGCTTTTCCGCGACGATCCGTGGGTTCGGGTCGATGCCCTCACCCATCGGGTGGTGACCCATGTGCTCGACGCCGCCGGCGACGACGACGTCGTAGGCCCCGAACGCGATGCCGGACGCGGTGCTGGTCACCGCCGTCATGGCCCCGGCGCACATCCGGTCGATGGCGAAGCCGGGCACCGACTTCGGCAGGCCGGCCAGCAGGGCCGCCGTCCGGCCGATGGTCAGGCCCTGGTCGCCCGTCTGGGTGGTGGCGGCGACGGCCACCTCGTCC
>JAABUN010005818.1_pt1 | contig 14867 bp, 10 predicted proteins | sample 5559311 | NCBI WGS metagenome assembly JAABUN01 (sample SAMN10711877, study PRJNA513370) | rock metagenome | isolation source: Antarctica rocks | place: Antarctica: Victoria Land, Siegfried Peak sud | reverse complement strand
CGCGGTGACCGACCGCTCCGGGCAAGCCCTCGCCATGAGCGTCGACGCCCGCGCCGTCTACGGCGAGCCGCGCATCATCGCCAAGGCCGTCTGCGGCACGAGGGACCCCCAGCCGTGCGACCCGGCCACGATCGCCGAGGTCGTGGCCCCCGTGCTCGGGCTCCCCGTGGCCGAGGTCGCGGAGAATCTCGGGCGACCCTCCACGGGCAAGACGTGCAGCAAGGCCGACCCGATGGGCTGCACCGGGTTCGTCTACCTCGCACGAGGACTCGACCCGGACGCCGGCCGCGCGGTGCGCGAGCTCGGACTGGTCGGCGTCGGCGTCATCGCCGAGCCGCGCCGCCTCCACCCGGGCAAGGACCTCGCAGCCAACGTCGTCGGCTTCACCTCCGTCGAGGGCGAGGGCGCCGCCGGCATCGAGCTCCAGCACGACGGGGTCCTCGCCGGCGAGGACGGCTCGAGCAAGGCCGAGGTCGACGGCGCGGGGCGCGTCATCCCCGGCGGGTTCACCGAGAAGGTGGAGCCCCAGCCGGGTCGGGACATCCAGCTCACCCTGGACCGCGACCTGCAGTGGTACGCGCAGAAGGTCCTCGCCGACCAGCTCGCGGCGTCCGACGCCGAGAGCGGCAGCGCCACGGTGCTCGACGTGCACACCGGCGAGGTGCTCGCGCTCGCCTCGGTCCCGACCTTCGACGCGGACGACCCCGGCGCGTCCGACCCCGCCATCCGCGGCAACCGCGCTGTCAACGACGTCTTCGAGCCCGGCAGCATCGGCAAGGTGATCACGGCGGCGGCTGCCCTCGAGTCCGGGCTGTTCACCCCGGACACCGTGATGGCCGTCCCGGACAACCTCCAGCTGTCCAACAAGCGGTTCAAGGACTCCCACGCTCACCCGATCGAGCAGATGACCTTCACCGGCGTCCTCGTCGAGTCGAGCAACATCGGGACGATCATGGCCGCCCAGAAGCTCGGCAAGGGCAAGCTGCACGAGGCGCTGCGCCGCTTCGGCATCGGGCAGAAGACCGGCCTGGGGTTGCCCGGGGAGAGCGCTGGCATCCTGCGCGACGAGCAGGACTGGGCCGGGACGGACTACGGCACGCACCCGATCGGCCAGGGCTACTCGGTCAACGGCGTGCAGATGGCGTCGGTCTACGCCACCGTCGCCAACGACGGCGTCCGCGTCACGCCGACCATCCTCAAGTCCACGACCGACGCCGACGGCAACGTCGTGCCCGTACCGCCCCCGGCCCAGACCCGCGTCATCTCGTCCGAGGTCTCGGCGCAGCTGCGGGGCATGCTCGAGGGCGTGACCAACGAGGGCGGCACGGCCGAGACCGCCGCGATCCCCGGCTACCGCGTCGCGGGAAAGACCGGCACCGCCCAGCGCGTGGTCGGCGGTCGCTACGACGGCAGCTACACCGCCAGCTTCGTCGGGTTCGCCCCGGCGGACGCGCCGCGCCTCGCGGTGTCCGTGTCGATCCAGGCGCCGAAGAACGGCTACTACGGCGGTGCGGTGGCCGGTCCGGCGTTCCGCGACATCATGAGCTTCGCCCTGCGGAGCCTGCGCGTGCCGCCCACGGGCGCTGCCAGCCCGGTGCTCCAGCTGCGGGCCGAGTAGCGTCTGCGGCTCGTGCGACCCTCCGCCCCCACCGCCCACCCCCTCACCTCGCTGCTCGAGCAGGTGGTGGGGCTGCGCGCCGACCGCGACCTCGGCGGTCGCGTCGTCACGGGCTGCACCCTCGACTCGCGTGCCGTCCGGCCGGGCGACCTCTACGCGGCGCTGCCCGGCGCCCGGGCCCACGGGGCTGACTTCGCCGAGCAGGCCGCCGCCGGGGGGGCGGTCGCCGTCCTGACCGACCACGACGGCGCGGCCCGCATGGCGAGCGGGCCACCGCCCGTCGCCGCCCTGCCGGTGCTCCTCGCCGTCGACCCCCGCGCCGTCCTCGGCGAGGTCGCCCGGTGGGTCCACGGCGACCCGGCGGCCGGCATGCTCCTGTTCGGCGTGACCGGCACCAACGGGAAGACGACCACGGCGTTCCTGCTGGAGGCCGGTTTGCGGGCCGCCGGTCACCGCACGGGGCTGCTCGGCACCGTGCTCACCCGGATCGGCGACGACGTCGTGCCGAGCGTGCGCACCACGCCGGAGGCACCCGACCTGCAGGCGCTGCTGGCAGCCATGCGCGAGCGTGGCACCACCGCCGTGGCGATGGAGGTCAGCAGCCACGCGCTGTCGCTCGGCCGGGTAGACGGGGTGCGCTTCGACATCGCCGCCTTCACCAACCTCAGCCAGGACCACCTCGACTTCCACGCCTCCATGGCCGAGTACGAGGCCGCCAAGGCGTCGCTGTTCACACCGGCGCGGGCGGGTCGTGCCGTCGTCAACGTCGACGACGCCGCCGGACGCCGCCTCGTCCGCTCGACCACGCTGCCCGTGGTGACCTACGGGGAGGACGCGACGTGGCAGGCCCGCGAGGTGGACCTGCGCCCTGACGGGAGCTCTTTCCGCCTCGTGGGGCCGGGTGCGGACCTGCCGGTGTCGGTCCGGCTGCCGGGCGCCTTCAACGTCTCCAACGCCGTGGCCGCCCTGGCCTGCCTCGGTGCGGCAGGGGTGTCCCTGGAGGCCGCTGCCGCCGGGATCGCCGAGCTGGCAGGGGTGCCCGGTCGCATGGAGCGGGTGGACGCCGGTCAGCCGTTCCTGGCCCTCGTGGACTACGCCCACACGCCCGACGCGGTGGAGCGGCTGCTCGCGGCCGTGCGCGCCGTCACGCCGGGGCGGGTCATCGTGGTGCTCGGCTGCGGCGGCGACCGCGACCGCGCCAAGCGCCCGCTGATGGGCGCCGCGGCGGCCGGCGCCGACCTCGCCGTGCTGACGAGCGACAACCCGCGCAGCGAGAACCCCCAGCAGATCCTGGCCGAGATGGCCGCCGGTGCACCGGATGCGGTGCGGGAGGTCGACCGGCGCGCCGCCATCGCCCTGGCCGTCCGGTCCGCGCGGCCGGGGGATGCTGTCGTGGTGGCGGGCAAGGGGCACGAGACGGGCCAGGAGGTCGCGGGGACGGTGACGCCCTTCGACGACCGCGTGGTCCTGCGCGAGGCGCTGAGCGCGTGATCCCCACCTCCCTCGACGAGGTCGTCCGGATCACCGGGTCGACGATCGTCGGTCACCCGGCCGGGGGCCGCATCACCGCTGACGTCGAGGTGGACAGCCGGCTCGTCCTGCCGGGCGGTCTCTACGTCGCCCTGCCCGGGGAGCGCACCGACGGTCACGACCACGCCCGCTCCGCCACCGAGGCGGGGGCGGTCGCCGCGGTCGTCGCCCGGCCCGTGGCCGGCGTCCCGTGCCTCGTCGTCGACGACCCGCTGCGCGCCATGCAGGCGCTGGCGTCGGCGCTGTTCGCCACGGCCGGCAAGCCCCTCACCTTCGGGGTGACCGGCAGCAGCGGAAAGACCTCCACGAAGGACCTGCTGGCCACGGTGCTCGCCGCCGCCGGGCCGACGCTGTCGCCGCCGGGCTCGTACAACAACGAGGTCGGGCTGCCGCTCACGGCGCTGCGCCGACAGCCGGAGACGCGGTACGCGGTCCTCGAGTACAGCGCCCGGGGCGTCGGCCACATCGCCTTCCTGCGCGACCTCGTCCCGCCGGACGCGGCGACGGTGCTCAACATCGGTTCCGCCCACCTCGGGGAGTTCGGCAGCCGGGAGAACATCGCGCGGGCGAAGGGCGAGCTGGTGGAGGGCGGGTGCGCCCTGAGCGTGCTCAACGCCGACGACCGGCTCGTGCTGGCCATCGCCTCCCGGGCATCCGGGCCGGTCGTCACCTTCGGCACCGGGCCCGACGCCGACTACCGCGCCGAGGAGCTCGCGGTGGACGACTCCGGCCGGGCGTCCTTCGTCCTCGTCACACCCGACGCCGGGCGGGCCGAGGTCGCGCTCCGCGTCCGCGGCGAGCACCAGGTGGGCAACGCCCTCGCGGTCGCGGCCAACGTCCTCGGCACCGGTGTGTGGGAGGCCGCCGGGCCGGTCGCCGAGCTGCTGAGCGCGGCGGAGCCGGTCAGCCGCTGGCGCATGGAGGTGTCCGAGCGCGCCGACGGGGTCACCGTGGTCAACGACGCCTACAACGCCAACCCGGAGTCGATGCGCGTGGCGCTCAAGACCCTCGCCGTCATGAGCGCGGGCAAGTCGCGGCGCACGATCGCCGTCCTCGGCACGATGGCCGAGCTGGGCGACGACGCGCAGGAGGCCCACATGGACCTCGGCCGGTTCGCGGTGCGCCTGGACATCAGCCAGCTCGTCGTCGTCGGCCCGGAGGCCGGCGGCATCCACGCCGGCGCCGTCCTCGAGGGCTCCTGGGGGGACGAGTCGATCCACGTCGACGACGCGGACGCCGCGGTACGGCTGCTCGCCGCCCAGCTCGAGCCCGGGGACGTCGTGCTGGTGAAGGCCTCACGCAGTGCCGGTCTGGAGCGCGTCGCTGCCGCAGTGCTGGCCGCACCCCTGACAGGATGAGGACCCATGAGGCCGTCCCGGGAAGGCCAGGACCCGTGGCGCCAGGTCCGGTGATCTCCGCATGAGGTCCGTGCTCGTCGCCGCGATGACCTCGCTCATCGTCTCCCTGCTCTGCACGCCTGCCGTCGTCCGGCTGTTCCGACGGCGCGGCTACGGCCAGGAGATCCGCGAGGACGGCCCCAGCAGCCACGCCACCAAGCGCGGCACGCCGACCATGGGCGGCGTCGTCATCGTCGGGGCCACCCTCATCGGCTACGCCGTCGCCCACCTGCTCGTGCTGAACCAGCCCAACCGCGGGCCGACGGCGAGCGGCCTGCTGGTGCTGGGCCTCATGGTCGGACTGGGTCTGGTCGGCTTCCTCGACGACTTCATCAAGATCCGCAAGCAGCGGTCGCTCGGGCTCAACGCCGCCGCGAAGTTCATCGGCCAGTTCGTCGTCGGCGTCGCCTTCGCCCTCGCCGCCCTGCAGTTCCGCAACGACGCCGGGCTCACCCCCGCCTCGGACAAGCTGTCCTTCGTCCGTGACTACGCCGCAGCGGGCCTCGGCACCGTGGGCTTCGTGATCTTCGCCTACCTGGTGATCACGGCCACCTCCAATGCGGTGAACCTCACCGACGGGCTGGACGGCCTCGCTGCCGGGTCCTCCATCATGGTCTTCGCGGCCTACGTCGTCATCGGGTTCTGGCAGTTCCGCAACTCGTGCGTCCTGCAGCCGGAGCTGGCGCAGTGCTACACCGCGCGCGACCCGCTCGACATCGCGCTGGTGGCCGCGTCGGCGATGGGCGCGTGCTTCGGCTTCCTGTGGTGGAACGCCTCGCCGGCGAAGATCTTCATGGGCGACACCGGGTCGCTGGCGATCGGCGGCGCCTTCGCCGGCATCGCCATCGTCACGAAGACCGAGCTGCTGCTCATCGTGCTCGGCGGCCTGTTCGTCATCGAGACCATCTCGGTGATCCTGCAGATCGGCGTCTTCAAGCTGACCCGCAAGCGGGTGTTCAACATGGCGCCGATCCACCACCACTTCGAGCTCGCCGGCTGGGTCGAGAACACCGTGATCGTCCGCTTCTGGATCATCGCGGGGCTGGCGGTGGCGTTCGGGCTGGGTGTGTTCTACGCCGAGTACCTCTCCGCGGGACCGCTGTCCTGAGCGCCACGCGGGGGGGCACGAGCGAGGACGTCGACGGCGCCACCGTGGTGGTCGCAGGGGCGGGTGTGAGCGGAGCTGCGGCGGCGCGGGCGCTGCGCGATCGCGGGGCCCGCGTCACGGTCGTCGACCGCGACCCGGAACGGGCCGCGACGCTGCGCGGCGAGGGCTTCGAGGTCGTCGCCGTCGACGCCCCTCCCTCGGGCACCGGCCTGGTCGTGACGTCGCCGGGGTGGCGACCTGACGCACCGCTGCTGGTGGCGGCCGCCGCGTCGGGGATCGAGGTCATCGGCGAGGTGGAGCTGGCGTGGCGGCTCCAGCCGCGCCCCGGGCCGGCCTGGCTCGCCGTGACCGGCACCAACGGCAAGACGACGACCGTGCGGATGCTCGCCGCGATCCTCTCGGCGGCCGGCCTGCGCACCGTCGCGACGGGCAACGTCGGCCTGCCGCTGCTCGACGCCGTGCTGGCCGTCGAGCCGTACGACGTCCTCGCCGTCGAGCTGTCGAGCTTCCAGCTCCACTGGGCCTCGACGCTGCGGCCGCACACCGCGGTCGTGCTCAACGTCGCCCCAGACCACCTCGACTGGCACGGCTCGCCGGAGGCCTACGCCGAGGCCAAGGGCCGGATCCACGCCCCGGCGACCGTCGCGGTCTACAACCGCGAAGACGCCGCGTCCGTACGGCTGGCCGCGCCCGCCGAGCGACGGGTCGGCGTCACGCTCGGCACTCCCCGGGTGGGCGAGCTCGGAGTCGTGGAGGACCTGCTCGTCGACCGGGCGTTCCCCGACGTGCCGGGGGAGGCGACAGAGCTCGCGACACTCGCCGACCTGACGGTGCCGGGCGCCCACAACGTCGCCAACGCGCTGGCCGCGGCCGCGCTCGCCCGGTCGTACGGCGTTCCGGCCCCGGCCGTGCGCGACGGGCTGCGCGGCTTCACGCCCGACCCGCACCGCAACGCCCTGGTGGCGCGCGTCGACGGCGTGTCCTGGGTCGACGACAGCAAGGCGACCAACCCCCATGCCGCGGCGGCGAGCCTCGCGTCGTACGACTCCGTGGTCTGGCTGGCCGGTGGCCTGCTCAAGGGTGCCGAGGTCGACGACCTGGTGCGCCAGGCGGCGCCCCGGCTGCGTGCTGCCGTGCTGCTCGGCACCGATCGCGCCGACTTCGCCGAGGCGCTGGCCCGACACGCCCCCGAGATCCCCGTCGTGGAGGTGGACCGGCTCGACACTGGGGCCATGACCGACGTCGTCGCCCGTGCCAGGGAGCTCGCCCGTCCCGGCGACACCGTGCTGCTGGCCCCGGCCGCTGCGTCGATGGACTGCTTCCGCGACTACCGCGAGCGCGGCGAGCTGTTCGCCGCTCAGGTGCGGGCGTGAGCCGGGGCACGTCGGAGCGGCCGCGAGCGCTGGACGCCCGTCCGGCTGTCCTCCACCGGCCGCTCGCGTCCTACCACCTGCTGCTGGCGAGCACGCTGCTCCTGCTGGCCATCGGTCTGATGATGGTGTTCTCGGCCTCGTTCGTCCGCTCCTACGCGACCACGGGGTCGGTCTTCTCGACCGGCCTGAAGCAGGCGACGTTCATCGCCGTGGGGCTGCCCACGATGTACCTCTGCTCACGACTGCCGGTCCGCTTCTACCGCGCCGCTGCCTACCCGCTGCTGCTCGGGACGTTCGTCCTGCTCGGGCTCGTGCTGGTCGTCGGCAACAGCGTCAACGGCGCCACCAGCTGGATCGCCCTGCCGGCCGGCTTCAACCTGCAGCCCAGCGAGCTGGCCAAGCCGGCGCTCGCCCTGTGGGGGGCCGACCTGCTCGTGCGCAAGCGCAAGCTGCTGCACGTCCAGCGCCACGTCCTCGTGCCGCTCGTGCCGGTGACCGGCCTGGTCCTGCTGCTGGTCATGCTCCAGCCGGACTTCGGCACGTCGGTGGTGCTGTGCTCGCTCCTCGTCGCCCTGCTCTGGGTCGTCGGCACCCCGTTGCGCACCTTCGGCGCCCTCGTGGCCCTGCTCGCCGCCGGAGCGGCGATGCTCGCCGTCACCAGCCCCCACCGGGTGGAGCGGTTGCTGTCGTTCCGCGACCCCTTCGCCGACGCCGAGGACACCGGCTACCAAGCCGTCCAGGGCTTCTACGCGCTGTCGTCCGGCGGCTGGTTCGGCCTCGGACCGGGGGCCAGCCGGGAGAAGTGGGCCGGTGGCCTGCCCGAGGCCCACACCGACTACGTGTTCGCCATCATCGGCGAGGAGTTCGGCCTGCTGGGCACGCTCAGCGTGGTGCTGCTGTTCGCGGTGCTGATCTACTCCGGCATCCGCATCGCCCACCGCAGCACCGACCTGTTCGTCCGGCTGGCCGCGTCGTCGGTCACGGCCTGGCTCGCCTGCCAGGCCATCATCAACATGGGAGCCGTGGTCGGGCTGCTGCCCATCACGGGGATCCCGCTGCCGCTGGTGTCCTTCGGGGGCTCGGCGTTGCTGCCGACCCTCGCCTCCATCGGCATGCTCCTGTCGTTCGCCCGAGCCGAGCCGGGCGCCGAAGCAGCGCTGCGCTCGTCGCCCGGTCTGCGTGCCCGGCTCCGCGGGTCCGCCGCGCCGGCGCCCCGGCGTCGCAGCCCGGTCCGGACCGGTACGACCTCGTCCGGTGCCGGCCGCACCACCCCGGTGCGGGTGGGTGCCGGTCGGAGCAGCTCCACCTCGTCTGCCCGCCGTCCGGCCGGCCGGCGATGACGGGTCCCGGGGGCGGCCGCGGCCTGTCCGTGGTGGTGGCCGGCGGCGGCACCGCTGGCCACGTCGAGCCCGCGCTCGCGCTGGCCGACGCCCTGCGGCGGCGCGACCCGGCCACCGTCCTCACCGCGCTGGGCACCACCACCGGGCTCGAGGCCCGGCTCGTGCCGGCCCGGGGCTACGACCTCGCGGAGATCCCGAGGGTCCCGCTCCCACGCCGACCCACGCTCGACCTGCTGCGGGTCCCCGGTCGGGTCAGCGCCGCCGTCCGCCAGACGCGGGCACACCTCGACCGCGTCGACGCCGACGTCGTGGTCGGGTTCGGCGGCTACGTCGCCCTCCCGGCCTACCTCGCTGCCCGGCGCCGGGGCACGCCCTTCGTCGTCCACGAGGCCAACGCCCGAGCTGGGCTCGCCAACCGGGTCGGAGCCCGGCTCACCCCGCACGTGGCTGCCGCGGTCGAGGGCAGCGGGTTGCGTGGTGCCCGCGTCCTGGGCATCCCGTTGCGCACGGCCGTGTCCGGGCTCGACCGGGCGGCGACGCGGGACACCGCGAGGGCCGGCTTCGGCCTGGGCCCGGGACCCGTCCTGCTGGTGACCGGCGGCTCGCAAGGGGCCCGTCGCCTCAACGCCGCCATCACGGGAGCCGCAGCCGACCTCGCTGCCGCCGGCGTCCAGGTGCTCCACGTCGCCGGGCCGGCGCAGGCCGACGCGGTGCGCGAGCAGCTCGACCCGGCGGCGAGCGCCACCCACCACGTCCTGCCCTACGTCGACGCGATGGAACTGGCCTACGCCGCCGCCGATCTCGTGGTCTGCCGGGCCGGTGCGATGACCTGCGCCGAGCTGGCCGCCGTCGGACTGCCGGCGGTCTACGTACCGCTGCCCATCGGCAACGGCGAGCAGGCGCTCAACGCGGCGCCCGTCGTGGCCGCCGGCGGTGGGCTGCTCGTGCCCGACGCCGAGCTCGACGCCGATCGGGTGGGCGAGACGGTGCTGCCGCTCGTGCGGGACACCGGGCGACTCGCCGCGATGAGCAGTGCTGCCGCCTCGCTCGGGCACCGCCACGCCGACGAGGCGCTCGCCGACCTCGTGCTCTCTGCCGTCGGGGAGTCCCGGTGAGCGAGCAGCTGGGCCGGGTGCACCTCGTGGGGATCGGCGGGGCGGGCATGAGCGGCATCGCGAGGGTCCTGCTCGCGCGTGGGGCGACCGTCTCGGGCAGCGACGCCAAGGACTCCCGCGCGGTCGCGGCGCTGCGGGCGCTCGGGGCCACCGTCCACCTCGGGCACGCCGCCCACCACGTCGCCGCGGCCGACACCGTCGTGGTGTCGACGGCCATCCGGCCCGACAACCCGGAGCTGGTCGAGGCGCAGCGGCTCAGCCTGCGGATCATGATCCGGGCGGAGGCCCTCGCCGCGCTGATGGCCGGCCGTCGAGGGGTCGCCGTCGCGGGCACCCACGGCAAGACGACGACCACGTCGATGCTCACCGTCGCCGTCCAGCACTGCGGGGTGGACCCGTCGTTCGCCATCGGCGGCGACCTCAACGAGGCGGCGAGCAACGCCCACCACGGCAGCGGCGAGCTGTTCGTCGTCGAGGCGGATGAGAGCGACGGGTCGTTCCTCGCCTACCGGCCCCACGCCGCGATCGTCACCAACGTCGAGGCCGACCACCTCGACCACTACACCGACGGCGACGCCGTCGACCGCGCCTTCGAGGAGTTCGTGGCGACGGTCGACCGGGACGGCTTCGTCGTCATGTGCGCCGACGACGACGGCGCCCGGCGGCTCGCCGAGCACGCACGCCGCGACGGCGTCGACGTGCGCACCTACGGCACCTCGCCTGACGCCGACCTCCGGCTCGACGGGCTGCGCGTGTCCGGGACGACCAGCCGCTACGCGCCGGTCCTGCGCGGCCGGCGGCTGCCGCCGGTCTCGCTGGCCGTGCCCGGGCGGCACCTCGCGCTCAACTCCGGGGCCGCCCTGCTCATGGGGGTGGGGCTCGGGCTCGACGCCGCGACGCTGGTCACCGGGCTCGGGGGCTTCACCGGCGTACGCCGTCGCATGGAGCTCAAGGGGACCGTCGCCGGCGTGCGGGTATACGACGACTACGCGCACCACCCGACCGAGCTGGTGGCCCAGCTGACCGCCGCCCGAGAGGTGGTGTCGGGGGGTCGTCTGGTGGTCGCCTTCCAGCCGCACCGGTACAGCCGCACGCTGGCCTTCGCCGCCGACTTCGGTGCGGCGCTCGGGCTGGCCGACGAGGTCGTCGTCATGGAGGTCTACGCCGCCGGCGAGGAGCCGGTGCCTGGCGCGACCGGTGCCTCCGTCGCCGAGGCCGTGCCGCTCCCGGCGGAGCAGGTGCGTTTCGAGCCGTCGTGGACCGCGGTGCCGACGCTGCTCGCGGCCCTGGCCCAGCCGGGTGATCTCGTGCTCACGCTCGGCGCGGGTGACGTGACGGCGATCGGCCCCGAGGTGGTACGGCTGCTGGCGGGGGAGTCGCCGTGACGTCGACGGGTCCGCGCCGACGCCCGGCCAGCGTCCTGCCCGTCACACCGAGGCTCGAGGCCCGCGCGGAGGCACAGCGCGGGGCGCGCCGGCGCCGCCTGCTGGCGCGCGCCGGCCAGGGGCTCGTCGTGGTCATCCCCGGCGTGGCGCTGGCCTGGGTGCTGCTCGTGAGCACCTGGCTCGGCGTGGAGCGCGTCGAGGTCACCGGCAACGCTCGCCTGACGCAGGAGCAGGTCACGGCTGCGGCCGGCGTCGAGCCCAGCACCCCGCTTGCCCGGATCGACCTCGATGAGGTGGAGGCTGCCGTGGGGCGTCTCGCTCCGGTCGCGAGCGTCGTGGCCCGCCGCTCCTGGCCCGGGACGGTCCGCCTCGAGCTCGAGGAGCGCACTCCCGTCGCCGGTGTCGTGGGGCCGGACGGCGTCCAGCTGGTCGATCGGGACGGGGTCCTCTTCGCCTCCGAGCCGGCGCTGCCCGAGGGGCTCGTCCGGCTGGAGGTGGCGTCCGCGGGGCCCGCGGACGCCGCGACGACGGCGGCCCTCGAGGTGCTGATCGGCCTTCCTGCGCCGCTGCGGGCTCAGGTCACCACCGTGCGTGCCGGCTCACCGTCGAGCGTCGAGCTGCTGCTGCCCGACGGCCGGTCGGTCGTCTGGGGGGCGCCCGGCGACACGGCCAGCAAGGCGGCGGCGGCCAGTGTCCTGCTCACGATGCCGGGGGGCGTGGTCGACGTGTCCGCGCCGGGTGTCGCGGTGCGCCGCTGAGCCCAGGACCACCCGGTCGCCGCGATTGCGGTGCGGGGCACCGGGCAGGGAACACAAGATCTGTCACGACAGGAGAGGTGCCCCGTGCCCGCGCAAGAGCCGTCTCCGAGCGGTGAGCGGGCCCGCGCTGCGCGAGCCACCATGGACGCCCTGGCGATGAGCCGGGACGTCTTCGAGACCTTCTTCGAGAGCGCGCGCATCGGGCTGGCGCTCGCCGACCTGTCGGGGCTCTACGTCCGCGTCAACACCTACTACGCCGACCTCGTGGGCCACGACGCCGAGGACCTCGTGGGGGTCGCCCTCGCCGATGTGCTGAACGACCCCGAGGGTGAGCCGCTGGCCCTCGGTCGGCTCCTCGCGGGCGAGCAGCCGGGCTTGCAGGCCGAGCAGTCCTACCGCCACCCGGACGGCTCGGTGGTGTGGGTGCTGCACGGCGTGGCCACCGTCGCCGACACCGGTGGCGAGCCGGGGTGGTATGCCGTGAGCGCCCAGGACATCACCGAGCGCCGGCACGCCGAGCAGGACCTGCGGGAGCTGACCGCCGTGCTGAGCGAGCAGGCCGTCCGGGACCCGCTCACCGGGCTCGCCAACCGGGCGCTGCTGGGGGAGCGGTTGCGCGGTGCCCTCGCCCGGGACGCCCGTACGGGGGACACCACGGGCGTGCTGTTCCTCGACCTCGACAACTTCAAAAGCGTCAACGACCGCTACGGCCACGCCGTCGGCGACGCGGTCCTCAGGACGATCGCCGATCGGCTCCGCGAGGCGGTCCGTCCGTCCGACACGGTCGCTCGCATGGGTGGCGACGAGTTCGTGATCCTCGTTGAGCAGGCGACGGACGCCGGGCTGACGGTGCTCGTCGACCGGCTGCGGTCGACCGTCAGGGTGCCGCTCGCCGTGCACGGCACGACCCTCGAGGTCGGGGTGAGCGTGGGGGTTGCCCGCGCCGAAGGCGGGGACGCGGATGCGCAGGGCCTGCTGTCCCGCGCCGACTTCGCGATGTACCAGGCCAAGCGCAGCGAGCGCTGAGCGTCGGCCTGCACCGGGCCCGCAGCTGCGCCGCGTCGGCGACGAGCCGGCAGCCGCACCCGGCCCCCGGCAGGCCGATCTCCCAGCGCGACACGCCCGCGGGCGGGTTGACCGGCCCGCCGTCGGAGCCGTAACGTCCGCCTTGCGCGCAGGTTGACATAACTCTAAGCATCTGGTTGAGGTAGAGAGTTCCCGCCGTCCGCAGCACCTGCCCGACCCCCTGCGCCCGGCTTCGCCGTACGCCCCTTCCGCTCCGAGAGGCACCCACCACCGTGGCAGCACCGCAGAACTACCTGGCCGTCATCAAGGTGGTCGGCATCGGGGGAGGCGGCGTCAACGCCGTCAACCGCATGATCGAGGTCGGGCTCAAGGGCGTCGAGTTCATCGCCATCAACACCGACGCCCAGGCACTGCTGATGAGCGACGCCGACGTCAAGCTCGACATCGGCCGCGAGCTCACCCGGGGTCTCGGCGCGGGGGCGCAGCCGGACGTCGGCCGGCAGGCCGCTCAGGACCACCAGGAGGAGATCGAGGAGGTCCTCAAGGGGGCCGACATGGTCTTCGTGACGGCCGGTGAGGGCGGCGGCACCGGGACGGGTGGCGCACCTGTCGTCGCGAGCGTCGGCCGCGCGCTCGGTGCCCTGACCATCGGCGTGGTGACGCGCCCGTTCTCCTTCGAGGGTCGTCGTCGCGCGCAGCAGGCGGAGGAGGGCATCGACGCGCTGCGCCAGGAGGTCGACACGCTCATCGTGATCCCGAACGACCGGCTGCTGTCGATCAGCGACCGCTCGGTGAGCGTGATGGATGCCTTCAAGAGCGCCGACCAGGTCCTGCTGTCCGGCGTGCAGGGCATCACCGACCTGATCACCACCCCGGGCCTGATCAACCTCGACTTCGCCGACGTCAAGGCCGTCATGAGCGGCGCGGGCAGCGCTCTGATGGGCATCGGCAACGCGCGCGGCGACGACCGTGCCGCCGTCGCCGCCGAGATGGCCATCGCCAGCCCGCTGCTCGAGGCGAGCATGGACGGCGCCCACGGCGTCCTGCTCAACATCTCGGGAGGCAGCGACCTCGGGCTGTTCGAGATCAACGAGGCGGCGCAGCTGGTCGCCGACGCGGCGCACCCCGAGGCCAACATCATCTTCGGTGCCGTCATCGACGACGCGCTCGGCGACGAGGTGCGCGTCACGGTGATCGCGGCCGGCTTCGACGCCGGCGCGCCGACCCCCGTGCGTCGGGTCGAGACCCGTCGTGCCCCCGAGTCGACGCCCCCCCCACTCGCCCCGTCGGGCAGCTCGTCCGGTCCTTCCCGGGGGGAGGGGCCGTCCGGCGGCGGGGCCGGCACGCCGGCGGCCTCAGGCGCGCCGACGCCGTTGCGTCCGCGCCCGGCCACCTCGCCGGCCGCTCCGGCGCCACGTCGCACGGTCGTCTTCGAGGACGACCTCGACGTCCCTGACTTCCTGAAGTGAGCCACGCCGAGTGACGCGCTGACCGGGACGACGCCGGTGGACCTGCTGCCGGCCCCCCTGCCCGCGGGTGCCTGGGGGGGGTTCACGACGCGCGGCGGCGGTGTGAGCGCCGGCCCCTACGACACCCTCAACCTCGGCGAGCGGGTCGGCGACGACCCGGAGCGGATGCACGACAACCGGGCCCGGTTGGCCGCAGCCGCCGGCGTCCCGGCGGTCGCGCTCGTGCACGCCGAGCAGGTGCACGGCGCCGGAGTGGCCGTCGTGGACCGGCCGGTCCAGCGAGCCGTGCCTGCGGTCGACGCGCTCATCACGACGACACCCGGGATCGCGCTGGCCGTGCTGGCTGCTGACTGCCTGCCGGTCCTGCTCGCGGACCCGACCGCCGGCGTCGTCGCCGTGGCCCACGCCGGGCGCGCCGGGCTGGCGGCCGGCGTCCTCCAGGAGACGGTGTCGGCGATGGTCGGGCTCGGCGCGACCGCTGCCGGGACGAATGCGGTCCTCGGCCCGGCGGTGTGTGGCCGCTGCTACGAGGTGCCCGCGGCGCTCGCGGACTCGGTGGAGCGCCCGGTGCCCGGCAGCAGGGGCACGACGCGGACCGGCACCCCGGCGATCGACCTGCACGCCGGCGCGCGAGGGATCCTGCGGCGCGCTGGGGTGCGCGCGGTCGAGACGGTCGGCGGCTGCACGCTCGAGCAGCCGGAGCGCTTCTTCTCCTACCGGCGCGACGGGGTGACCGGGCGGCACGCCG
>JAABUN010005812.1_pt1 | contig 14877 bp, 15 predicted proteins | sample 5559311 | NCBI WGS metagenome assembly JAABUN01 (sample SAMN10711877, study PRJNA513370) | rock metagenome | isolation source: Antarctica rocks | place: Antarctica: Victoria Land, Siegfried Peak sud | reverse complement strand
ATCCCACGGGCGTTGACCCTCGACCCGGCGGCCTGCCGGGCGCACGCGGAGGCGCTCTTCGACCGCAACCGGATCGCGCGGCAGTACCAAGCGATCTTCGATGAGGTGCTCAGCGCGCGGACGGCCTCATCGACGGCCACGCCATAGACGCGGCCCCTCCGCTATGCGAGCGGCCGAGAGGCGCAGGAGGATCCGCGATGCCGCCGTCAGAGACGGACTACCGGGAACTGCTCTGCCAGGCGCGGGGCACGGACCGGCACGGGGCTCCGGTGGAGGTTCCCTCCGACCTTCGCGCCGCGGCGGCGCGCCGGCTCGTCGAGGACGGGATCGTCAGCCCTGACCAGCTGGAGGGGCTGCCGCTGGACGACCTGTTCAATCTCGTCGGTCACCAGCAGCGCCAGCGGGAAGACCGCGATCGATTTGGCGGAGACCGGCTCCCCGACGAGCGGCGCTCTGGCCGCCACTCATGAGAACGCCTAATGAGACTGGCAGCAGGTTCTCGGTAGGCACGCCAGCGGCGTCGCCTGCTCGAACCGACGCGACGCCGCGCACGCAGGCGCGGTCCTGAACCGGGTCTTGACATCTCGGCACAATGGTGTACGATCACTCCACGTTGGACGCTGGTTGGGGCAACCCGCCGGTAGTCGACGGACGAACGCCGACTGAGGGAAGCGCGCAAGCGCTCAACTCGTCGGCGTTCGGTTTCTCCCGGTTGGTGCTGGGGCGGATTGCGGCTGAGACGGTTCCCCGATTGCCAGTCTCCGCTACCGACAGATGGTGTGTGAAGCAAACTCCACCCCCTCCCTTCTCCCAAGAACCCGTTGCTGGCCGGATGCCGACGATCGATCTCGGGCGGCCCCGCATCTGTGGTCACCCGGACGACCGGCCGCGTCGGTAGGGAAGCGGCCCGTGAAGATGCAGCGATCGCTTGCATACGGCTCTCGGTCGGCAGGAGGAACCGATGCGACGCAGAAGGATCCTCGCCCGGGCGCTTGCCATTGGGGCGGCCCCGATCCTCCCATTGAACGCACCACTCGCTGCGGCGGCGCCGGCCGATGCTCCCGCGACCCTGATCCGGCGTCTGATCGACGAGGCCTTCAACGCGGGGCAACTGGACATCATCGACCACGGGCTGGCGGCAGACTACCTCGATCACCAGGCCGGTCCCGACGCACCGCGCGGTCCCGACGGCTTCAAGGGATTCGTTCGTCGATTCCGTGCCACGTTCCCTGACGTGCATGTGACCGTGGAGGATCTAATCGCCGGGGGAGACAAGGTGGCATTGCGGGTCACCTGGCGGGGCACGCAACTGGGTGCCCTGGGAGGCGTCCCAGCCACCGGCCTGCCGGTCGAGTTCCCGGGCTTCCATGTCTACCGCTTCGAGCAAGGAAAGGTAGCGGAGCATTGGGGTCTGCAGGATGACCTGGGCCTCCTGCTCCAACTCGGCGTGGTCGCGCCAGGGACGGTCCCACCCACTCCCGGAGCTGCGGCGCGCGCCTAGGGACGGCGTCCCGGGCGCAGAGGGCCTACTCGTCCTGATGAGGAGGATCCGCAGGTGTTCCACTCGAAGTTCCAGCGTCGGCGTGGTGCCAGGGTGTCGAGGCTGTCGTCATCGAGTACCGAGAGCTGGCCAACGTCGATGACGTCCCTATTGTCTTCACCCACCTGATCCAAGAGCTACGTCCCGTCGACAGCGTGGCCACGCAAAGGTCGAGTGATGAATGCTGCTCCCACCGAGCCGTGGTCCGCGGCTCCCGGGTCCATAGTCAATCCCGTACCGCTTGGCCGCGCCTTGGCGGTGATCCGGATCTTCTTCGGCCTGATCATCTTCGCCAATGGCCTTGCCAAACTCAACGACTCCTGGGCTCAGATCGACATCAGTCCCTATCACGCCAACCTCATTACGCGAGATGGGGCACGGGGCATCCTGACCTTCGAGGTCAACCAGCGCCAGGTGAGCAAGGTCTCCCCGAAGGGAACCGGCGTGCCAGGGCTGAAGCGCGTCGTCAACGACATGGTGCTCGCGCACTGGGGGGTGTTTCAATGGGTCGTGACGTTCGCAGAACTCGGCGCCGGTGCCCTGCTGATCGTGGGCCTAACCTCGCGGCTCGCGGCGCTGATTGACCTCGTCCAGCAGCTCTTCCTGGCGCTGGTCTATGTCTCCAGTAACCGCTGGCTCTTCGAGCAGCCGCATGAGTACGTGCCGCTGATCGTGCTGGCACTGGTGCCGGCCGGACGTACCTGGGGACTCGACGCGTTGATTGTGCGCGCGTCCCAGCGGCTCCGCCGATGGCCATTCTGAGGCCGCATCGTCTGATTCGCCCGTGCATCGGCCGGGAAGGGCCGGCCGCGTTCCAGATCGCGGCTCACCAGTCCCCGTTACTCATCTATACTCCTCTTTTTCCACTAATCACCCTTAGTGAGAGCATCGTCGATCAACATCCATCATCGTGAGCTGGCAATCGGGCGCTTCTTGCCTCCCATTCGCCCATCCGTGGCGCCCACGCCGTCTCCGGTCAGCCCGGGAACGGGCTGGTCCACTCCGTCGGACGTACTCCCCACGAGGAGCGTCGCCTCGAACACCACCTTCCGCGGCGGCGCTGCTCGATCGTTGCCGGTCAGCCGCCCGATCAGGAGCTCGACCGCCGTCTTCCCCATGTCGTAGCCGGGCTGCTCCACCACGGTCAACCTTGGCCAGAACGTAGAGCGTGGAAGCGGGTCGTCGATGGACGCAACGACGATATCCTCTGGGGTGCGGTAACCTGCCGCGACGAGTGCATCCAAAACCCCCAAAGCGACCTGGGCGTTGGCGGCGATAATGGCATCTGGCGCGGTGCCTTGCCCGAGTAGCGCCCGTACCGCCGCCGCACCACCCGTTCCCTTGTAATCGCCCGGGACCTCCAACTCGGGTGACACGGCAATGCCCGCTTCCTGCAGCGCGGCCTCATAGCCGCCGACGCGTTCGTGCCAGGTCTCGACCGTCGGCAGACCACCGACGATGGCGATCCGGCGGTGACCCAGCGCGAGCAGGTAGCGACAGAGAGCCTGGGTCCCGGCGTGCGTGTCACAGCAGACGACGTCAGCGTCAAGTCCGGGAACGTCCCGGTCGAACAGGACGACCGGGACGCCAGAGGGGAGGCTGCGGGAGATCGCATCCACCGCCTGATTTGTCGGCACCAAGACCACCCCATCGATCCGGCGCTCACCCATGACACGCAAGTACTCGGCCTCGAGCGCTGGGTCCTCCTCCGAGTTGCCCAAGACGAGGCTCAATCCCGCTCCCCGCGCCGCGTCTTCGGCGCCACGCGCGACGTCCGTGAAGAAGGGACTGGTGATGTCGGTGATGATCAGCGCCAACATCCCACTGCGTGCCTGCTTCAGGCCCCGCGCGACCGCGTTCGGGATGTAGCTGAGCTCGGCGATCGCGTCCAAAACGCGCTGGCGCGTCGCCGCTCTCACCCCCGTCCGGTTATTGACGACCCGCGAGACGGTAATCGGGCTGACACCCGCTCGGCGAGCGACGTCATGGATCCCGACCATATCCTTGCTCCAACCACGTCTTCCACTCCACGGTAGCAGTTGGTCGCGATATTGACAACGTTACTAACGGGATGCTAGCCTCAAATGACAACGTTACCATGCTTATTGGGGCCGTTGATCCCCGGTGGATCTCGCCGCCATGCTTGGAACGGGTGACGTGTTGCGGCTACGTGGAAAGGAGCATCGCAGTGGTGAGTGATAGCAAAACCACGACTCGACTCGCGAAGGCAGGCCTGCGGCTGCCTGTTACGCGGCGACGCCTCCTGAAGACGGGTGGTGCGCTTGCTGCCGCATCGACCGCGCTCTCTATGCCCTATGTCTTCAGCCGCGCCTCGGCCGCCGATCCGCTGGTCTTTTGGGAGTTCTACTCGGGGGGCGGCAACGAAGCGCAGGCGCAATGGTTCAACGACATGGTCGATGCCTGGAACGCTCAGAGCGACACCAAGATCCAGCTGAACTACATCCCCGGTTCCTCCGAGGAGTACTACAACAAGCTCTCCACGGCCTTCGCCGGCGGTCAGGGACCTGATCTCTTCCTGCTCAGCCCCAGCGACTTCCTGCGCTACGCCAACGGCGACATCCTGGTCGATCTCACGCCGGTCTTGACCGAGGACGTGGTCGCCGACCTCTACCCCGACGTCATGACGACCCGAAAGGTGAACGACAAGATTTACGCGATTCCGATGGAAGTCGAGCCGATGGCGATGTTCTACGACGTCAAGGCCTTCGACGACGCCGGCCTGACTGAGGCGGATATCCCTCAGACCTACGACCAGCTCGTCGACGTGGCGAAGAAACTCACCACCAAAGACCGCTATGGCGTACTTTTTGAAACCAAGCCGGGCGGGTATCAGGTCTTCACGTGGTACCCATTCCTCTGGTCGGGTGGGGGTGACATCACGACTCAGGATGGCAAGCACAGCGCCTTCAACACTCAGGGTACGGTGGAGGCCCTCCAGCTCTGGAAGGATCTGGTCGATCAAGGAGCGGCCCCGCGCGAGATCCTCGGCGGTGGTGGCTTTGACATCGGTGCGAACCTCGGCGCCGGCTACTGTGCGATCCAGAACATCGGGATCTGGGGCATTGCCGGTATGAAGGCGGATGCGCCGGACATCGACTTTGGAATCTTCAAGTGTCCTGCGCCCACGGGTGGGACCCCCGTCTCCGTCGCCGGGGGGTGGGCCTTCGTCGCCAGCACGAAGGGCAAGAATCCAGACGTTGCCGCGCAGTTCATCGCCTGGGCGCTGGCATCGACCGAGGCTGATTCGATTCAGCGCATGCTTGATTGGTGCACGGTGGCCAAGGCAGACATGCCGCCGCGCAAATCGGTGCTCGCCAAGGCGAACGAGAACGGGACCTATGCCGAGGGACCGCTCAAGACCTTCGCCGACGAGATTCTCCCGATCTCCCGCGGTGAGCCGCGCACGCCGCCCGAGGTGTGGCAGGTAATCACCGATGCCATCCAGGCCTGTCAACTCAACGGGGAGGATCCTGGGCAGGTCGCCAAGGAGACGAGTGACAAGATCGACCAGTTCCTCGCGACCTATCAGGGTGCCCGCATCCTGTGAGCGGTGCGGCGCCGGTTGTCGACCGGACGGGCGGGCTGCCAACGGCAGCCCCCGTCCGGCGAGGGCTATCCCGCAAGCATCGCGAGTGGATCGCCGCCTACCTCTTTGTTGCCCCGGACCTCCTCGGTCTACTCGTCTTTCTGGCGACGCCCATGGTGCTCGCCCTCAGCATGGGCTTCTTCAAGGTGAGTGGGTTCGGCGACTATCACTACGTTGGGCTCGCTAACTACCGGCGCCTGCTCTCCGACAGCGACTTCCACCACAGCATCCGCGTGACAGCCATCTACGCCTTGGTGCTCGTGCCTGGGCTCTACGCGGTCAGTCTCGCCTTGGCGCTCTTGATGCAACAGCGACTCCCGTTCACCGGTGTGCTGCGCAGCATGTTTTACCTGCCGAATGTGGTCAGCCTTGTCGTCATCGGTGTGGTCTGGAAGTTCTTGCTCATTACCCGCATCGGGATCGTCGCGCGGCTTTCCGACCGCCTCGGGTTCACCGAGCGTTCCTGGCTGGGTGATCCAGCGTTTACGCTATGGACCGTCCTCGGTATCACGATCTGGTTCCTGATGGGGTTCTACATGATCGTCTTCCTGGCGGGGCTGCAGGATATCCCGTCGGAATATTACGAAGCGGCCCGAATCGACGGCGCAGGCTATTGGGAAATGTTCCGGAGCATCACGCTGCCCCTGCTCAAGCCGACGAGCTTTTTCGTTCTGTTGGTCTCCTCTGTCGCCGCCGTGGCGGGAGGCCAGGGCGTCGACTTGATCATCGTCATGACGAGCGGGGGACCGGCGCGGGCGACGTCACTCGTCACCTACTACGTCTACCAGCAGGCCTTCCAGGTCGGCGACTACGGCTACGCCGCCGCGTTGGCCTCGTTCCTCGTTCTCGTTCTCCTGATCGCCACCATCGGGCTCTTCGCCCTCACCAAGGGAGGACGATTTGAGCTTGGCTAGAAGCCGCGGCGCTGCCGCGGCGCCGGCACCTTCCGCGTACGCGCGAGGTCGCGGCAGCGTGAGCCTCCAGCCGACGCGGGTGGGACTCTTCGTCGTGGCGCTCGCGCTCGGCGTGCTCACGGTCTTGCCGCTGCTGTGGATGATCTCGGCGGGGCTGAAAGACCGGGCCGATATGTACTCGGTCACGCTGATTCCCCAGCATCCGACCATGGCCAACTTCCGCGACGTCCTCACCCGCGGCACGTTTTGGCGGTGGATGGCCAACAGCTTCGCGGTCTCGGTGATCGTGACCATGGCCGGGCTCTGGTTCCACTCGATGGCCGCCTACGCGCTGGCGCGCCTCCAGTTCCCCGGGCGGGACCTGATCTTCTTTGGCATCTTCTCGACCTTCTTGGTCTCGCTGCCCGTGATCATCGTGCCGCTCTTCATCCTGGTGCGCCAGTTCCATATGATCAACAACTACGCGGGGTTGATCATCCCGGCCATCTTCCATCCCTTCGGCATCTTTCTGCTCCGTCAGTTCTATTTAGGCCTTCCGCGCGAGATCGAAGAGGCGGCGGTCGTCGACGGGGCGGGTTACTGGCGCCTCTACTGGCAGATCGTGCTGCCCCTCAGTCGGCCCATCCTCGGGGCGCTCTCCGTCTTCTTCTTCCTCGCCAACTGGAACGCGTTCCTGTGGCCGCTCACGATCACCACCGACCCCGACCTCTTTGTCGTGCAGGTTGGCATCACTACGTTTCGGCAGCAGTACTCCTCGTCGCAGAACCTGATCATGGCCGCCTCGACCATCGTCGCCCTGCCCACGGTACTCATGTTCTTCTTTTTCCAGCGCCAGCTGGTGGCCTCGATCAAGACGTCGGGGCTCAAGTAGGGCTCAGGGAAGCGATCAGGCGGCCGGCGTCTACCCCGAGTATCGGGAGTGACTGGGGTCGAATCTGGAGCGGCACCAAGGTCCAAGAGGAGGGATAGCCATGAGCGACGCTGCCGGTCGCGACGCGGTCTTTCAAGGACAGCTGGGGGGGCTTCCGTTCGTCGGCGGCACCGTGACGAGGCAAATCTCGGCCGAGAACCCAACCGGCGAAAAGGGTGGTGGTTGCCGCTGGGACCCGGACCCAGCCGACCCCAACCTTGTCCACAGCGACGCCGCGAGCGATCTGGGGCGCGGGTGGAAGGTGCGCCCCTTCATTCGTGTCGCGGCCGGTGAACTCGCCACCTTGGCCGAGATCGTCGGCCCAGGCTGCATCAATCAATTCTGGATCACGAGCAACCTCGCCGAGCTGCGCGCCCTCGTCCTGCGCTTCTTTTGGGACGGCGAGGAGACGCCGTCCGTGGAGGTTCCGCTGGGTGACTTCTTCGCCATCGGCCACGACAACGCACCGCACCTGGTGAGTTCCCTGCCAGTGACAGTGGGCCCGCACCGAGGCTGTGCCGCCTATTGGCAGATGCCGTTCCGGCATCGTGCCCGAATCACGCTGGAGAACCAGGGACCGAAGGACGCTGACATCGTTGCCTATAAGGTGCTCTATAAGCTGCACCCCGTACCTGAGGATGCCGCCTACTTCCACGCGCAATGGCGCCGGAGCCTCACCAAGCGGGAGCACCCAGAGCACACCATCCTCGACAGTGTGCGCGGCCGCGGCGCCTATGTCGGAACCTACCTGGCGTGGTCGGCGTTGTCTCACGGCTGGTGGGGTGAGGGCGAGGTCAAGTTCTACCTCGATGGCGACGGTGAGTTCCCGACGATCGCCGACAACGGCACCGAGGACTACTTTGGCGGCGCCTGGAACTTCTGGGAGAACGGCGTGGAGCGCGAGTTCAACTCGCCCTATCTTGGCTTGCCCCTCGCGCATAACACCGATCCACAGGGCGCCCGACTCTTTAGCCTGTACCGCTGGCACGTCCTGGACGCCATCGGATTCGCTCAAGACCTACGGGTGACGGTGCAGGCACTCGGGTGGTGGCCCAACCGCAAATATCAACCGCTCACCGACGACATTGCCTCGGTCGCCTATTGGTACCAGTCCGAGCCGCACGCGCCGTTTCCGACCTTCCCGCCGATGAGCGAACGGTGGGGACGATAAGGGCAGCCTAAATACAGAGGTCTCACCTCCGTACTAGATGCGACCATGCTCCCACGTGCTCTTCTTCCACTCATCACTCTTTGTGGGAGAAACGCCCCGCCCGCAGCCCGGTTTGTTCCAGCTAACCGGCCGCCGCCGCGCTGTTAGCGGAAGATGAAAGTCGACCGTTGAATGGGGTGCTCTCGGCGGTTCGTCCCCCGTGACTGCTTGTTGGCCGATGGTCCACCGCGTGGAAGTGACCCGAACATGGGCAGTGACCGCGTTATGCCCTCCTGTTCCAGTTACGAAACGGCATCACGAGCGCCGGTCCAGTCGCGGTCCGTCCAACGCAGCGTTACTAAGGGGAGATTGTGTTCAGAATGCCGACCGCTTATGCAAGATCGTGCGCCACGACAGACCGGCCTGGAACCCTTCGAGGCTGAGCCGCTCGAACAGCGCGCGGTCGTCATGACAGGGCACACCCCACTCCGCGTCGTGGTAGGCGATCATCAGCGGGTCGGCGCCCGCCCAGGGGCAGCGTGGGAGATCGTTCGTCATGGTCTCGTCCCTCACGGCCAGGTTACCGATCGCCGCGCGCGCTCGTCCCTAGGTCAGCTCTACATCGATACCTTGCTCGCGAAGTCCCGCCAGGTGATCCGCCGCGATCCCGGTGTCGGTGACGATTCGCCGCACACGGGTGATGGGGGCGACGCGCACCGTCGCGATCCGCCCGAACTTGGTCTGGTCGGCCAACACCGTGATCTCACGGGCGGCGGCCATCACGGCGCGGTCGGTCTGGACCTCGGCCAGGTCGTCGGCCGAGAGCCCGTAGTCGGGGTGGATGGCCGGACTGCCGATGAAGAGCTTATCAGCGCGAAGGTCCTCCAACGCCTCCTCCGCCAGTGCGCCGAGCAGCGATAGCTCGGAGTGGCGCAGCATGCCACCGAGCAGGATGACGCTGATCGGGGGGTAGGGGGCGAGCAGACTGGCGATATTGAGGTTGTTGGTGATGACGGTCAGGCCGGTCCGCTCGACCAGGTGGGGCACCATCTGCGCCGTCGTGGTGCCGCCGGCGATCAGGATGGTATCGCCGTCCTGGACGTGCCGCGCCGCGGCCCGGCCAATCCGCCGTTTCTCCTCCGCCATGACCGAGGCGCGCTGCAGAATCGGCGGCTCGGGAAACCCCTGCGCCTCGCGGGGACGTCGCGGCACGGCCCCACCATGGGCGCGCTCGATCAGTCCGCGCCGACTCAGCTGCGCCAGGTCGCGCCGGGCCGTCGCCTCGCTGACCCCAAAGCGCTCGCTGAGGTGGGCGACGGTGGCGCCGTGCTGCTCCTCGATGTAGGCGACGATCTGCTGGCGTCGTTCGGCGTTTAGCACCCGGGATCTCTCCTTCCCTGGCCCGTGGTTGACGCCGGCTGGGCATCATGATCGCCGAGGTGCTCGATGCGCGGTGGTCCCTGCCGGATGCGCTCCTCGATCTGCTCGGGTGGAAACGCCCGGCCTGCGACGCCCCCCGCTTCCAGCCACCAGGTGGCTCCGGCCTCAGCGAAGCGGCGAACGTGACTGGCCGCCGTGGCCGGTTGCGCCCCCGGGGTGGTTCCGGAGACGACGACGTCGAATGGCGCCAGGTCGTCACGGTGCTCCCAGATGTAGACGATCAACGCGCGCAGGTCGTCCGGCGTCAGCGGCGCGCCGAGTCGACCCGGAACGACGCCGTCCCAGCGCGCCGCCCGGCGCATCGGCGCCCGGTTCGGCCACCACCCGCCGACCCAGATCGGGATGCGCGGCAACTGCACTGGCACCGGCAGAAAGGTCATCTCGCGCAGGTGGTAGAACTCGCCGTCGAAGCGGAACGGCTCGCCGCGCCAGAGTCCGGTCAGGACCGCGAGTCCCTCATCGAGCATGCGGGCTCGCGTTTGGTGATCGCGGCCGATCTCGTTGAACCAGATGAACTCCTCATCGGACGGATCGCCGAGACCAACGCCGAGGACCAACCGGCCACCGGAGAGGTGGTCCAGTGTCACGAGCTCGCGGGCGAGCTTCCAGGGACGACGGCGGGCCAGCGGCGTGACCATTGTGCCGATCCGCAGGCGCTCGGTGCTCATCGCGATGGCGGTCAGCGCGATCGCGGGGTCGGCTTTGGGGAGATCGTCTGGATCGTGAATCATGGCATCCCAGAGAAAAAATCCGTCCCATCCCGCGGTCTCGGCGCGGCGCGCGAGCCGCATCAGGGCACGGGGATCGGCATAGGCTCGCCATGGCGCTACCGTGAGCCCGTACCGCATGGTCGACCTCCTCCGCCGGCACATCACGCGACTGTCCGATCCAGCCAGGAGACCCACTCTATCGGTCAACTTCGGTCAGCGTCAATGATGATCGGGCATCGAAACAGCCATGCTTGGTTAAAATGAACAGAAACGGGCATAAACGATCATGAATAGTCTTGACAGGGGGACAGGGACTGCTACCATGGGCGAACCGATCGTCGTTGCCTGATGGAGCCGGAGTCGCGGAATCGTCGACTCCTGGGGCGACCCCGAGGATGCGTCAGCGATCGGTCCCGGCGCGTCATCGCCTTCCTTTGTCCAGCGCGGAAGAGCCGCCTGACGTGGTGTCCAACGCGAGGAGCCAGCGAATGCGCTGCCTCACCGTCTCCTGCAATCCGGCCATCGACACGACCTATCTGCTCGATCGCTTTGAGCCGGGCGAGATCAATCGGGTGGTGCGGAAGGTGGCCGGACCCGGCGGCAAGGGGAACAACGTTGCCCGCGTGCTCACCATCCTCGGCCACCAGAGCGTGGCGACCGGGTTCACCGGCGGTCATGCCGGACGCTTCATTGAGGAATCTTTGGGCGAGCTGGGGATCGAGCCGGCCTTTGTCCCGGTGGCGGGGGAGTTGCGGGTCTGCCTCACCATCGTCGAGACCGAAACGGGCATCATCTCCGAGATTCGCGAGCCGGGGCTGGCCGTTACCGACCAGGATGCCGATGACCTGCTCGATCTCGTCTGCCGTCTCGCGACCGGTGTCGAGGTGGTTGTCGTCTCCGGCAGCCTGGCGCCGGGACTATCACCCGAGTTCTACGCTCGATTGCTTGGGGCGCTGCGGGGATTGGGCGCGTGCGTCGCCTTTGATTCCAGTGGCGACGGACTGCGTCGTGGGCTTGCCGGGCAGCCGGATCTGGTCAAGCCGAACACCGCAGAGCTGGAAGGCCTCCTCGGGCGGGCCGGCAGTGTGACGGAGTTGATCGCATTCGCGTGCCAGGAGCTAATCGGGTCGGTGCTGGCGGCGGAGGCAACGGTGCTGCTCTCGCTTGGGGCGGCGGGGGCCATCTTGATCCGGGCCGAACGCGCCTGGCAGGCCATGGCGCCAGCAGTCGACGCCGTCAATACCGTCGGCTGTGGCGATGCCTTGCTGGCGGGGTATCTCGACGCGCGATCCCGGGCTGCCGGCGACCGGGAGGCGCTGGCCCAGGCCGTCGCTGTGGGGACGGCCGCCGCGCTGCAGGAAGCGATTGGGGTGGTCTCGCCCGCCGATGTCGAGCGGCTCCGTCGCACGGTGCGGGTGAGCGAGGTGGGCGATGGCGACGCTGCCAGCCTGGATTGGTGAGGGGAGGGGACGGCACGTGAGCCACGCCTACGATGAGATTCGCAGCCAGCCGGAGACCTGGGACGCGACGATCGCCACGGTGCCCGAGCAATGGCAACGCATCGGGTCATATCTGCCCCTTGAGCGGGCGGCCCAGGTTCTGTTCATCGGCTCCGGTACCTCCTTTTACCTCGCGCAGAGTGCCGCGCATACCTTTCAGGAGATGACCGGGCGCGTGTCTCGAGCTGTTCCGGCCTCTGAGATCTTCCTCTCGGCCGCGTCGACGGTGCCGCGGCATGTGCCGGTGGTCGCTTTCATCTTCTCCCGCTCGGGAACGACCTCGGAGGCGGTGCTCGCCGCCCGGCACCTTCGCCGCGATTTCGATCACGTTCAGACAGTCGGTATCACCTGCAACCCGGGGACGGACCTCGCCCGGGAGACACACCATGTCGTCGAGTTGCTCCACGTGAGTGAGCGTTCGGTGGTCATGACACGATCGTTCACCAATATGTTGCTCGCCGCGCAACTGATCGCGGCATCCGTCGCCGGACACGACGGCTTGTTGGGGGAGCTGGCACGGTTGCCGGCGTTGCTGCGGAGTCAGTTCGACGAGTTCGAGGCGTTCGCCGAGAAGCTCGGCGGGGCGATGCGGCTGCACCGCTTCGTCTACCTTGGGTTGGGGCCGAACTATGGTCTGGCCGAGGAAGCGACCCTCAAGCTGAAAGAGATGACCCAGGTCGAGTGCGCGGCCTACAACCCGCTTGAGTATCGACATGGACCGATCTCGACCGCGACCGAGGGGACCGCCGTGGTGCTCCTTGAGGCGGTGCGCGAGCAGGCCTATGTTGCCGAGGTCGAAGCCGCCGCGAAGGAGCTCGGCGCCGTTGTGGCGACGATCGCGCCATACCCGTCCGAGCACGCCGACACGACGCTGCGTCTGCCTGATGACCTGTCCGACCTGGGACGCAGCCTGCTCTACCTGCCGCCGGTGCAATTGCTCGCCCAGGAGCGGGCCGTCCGCCTCGGTCTCGATCCGGACGCGCCGCGTCATCTGGTACAGGTGGTGGTGCTCGATGCCCGCTGATCTGGGAGCCCCGCTCGCCATCGTCGGCAACCTCAACGTCGACCAGTGGGTGCAGACGGTCGAGCGGTTTCCGGCCTGGGACGAGGAGGTCGTGGTCGACTCGGTGCGGATCGAGCTGGCGGGCACCGCGGGCTACTTGCTGCGGACCTGCCACGGCCTCGGGCTCGATGCCGTCGTCGTTTCCACGATCGGCGATGACATGTTCGGCCGCTTTGTGCAGCAGAGCCTGGGAGAGCTTGGCTTCGATACCGGCGGGGTCGATGTCCTACGCCACGAGGAGACATCCCTGGGGATGATCTTCGTCGGACCGGGCGGGCGGCGCGGCATCCTGACGACGCTCGGCGCCCACGCCCAGATGGACCCCGCGGTTGCCGATCGCCATGACCTGCTCGTTGCGGGCTGCGCGGAGGTCTTTCTCTGCGGCAGCTACCTGCTCCCCCGATTCGGTCCCGCGGCGGCGCGGCCATACGCCCGCGCGCTCCGGGCGCGGGGGCAGACAGTCGCCTTCGACCCGAGCTGGGATCCCGGAGGGTGGGGCCAGGCCACCCGCCGCGATACCTTCGAGTTGCTCCGGGCCGTCGATATCTACCTGCCAAATGAGGAGGAGCTGCGCTGCCTGACCGGGACATCCGACGTGGAAGCGGCGCTCGACGCGGTCGAGGGACTCCTCGGTGAGACGGTGGTCAAGCGGGGTGCGGCGGGCGCTGTCTTCGCGAGTGGTGGACACCGGGTGACGGTACCGGCCTACGCCGTCGCGGCGGTGAACACGATCGGCGCTGGCGACAGCTTCGATATCGGCTATCTCTACGCGCGGCGGCTGGGCTGGTCGCCAGAGCGGCGGCTGCGCTTCGCCTGTGCCCTCGCCGCGATCGTGGTCTCCCAGCCAGGGACACGGAGCTACCCCGATGCGGATCAGGTGATGCGCTTTATGGCAGAGGCCGACGATGGCGCTCGCGAACACGATTGACCTGCTGCGGCAGGCCCAGGCGGAGCGATACGGCGTCCCGGCGTGCAACGTCGTCGGGTTGGAGCACGCCGAGGCGATCGTGCGCGGCGCGGAGCTGGAACGGGCAGCGGTGATTCTGCAGCTGAGTGAAAACGCGGTGCGCTACCACTTCGGCGCTGTTGAGCCGATTGGACGGGCCTGCATGGAGTTGGCGCGTGCGGCCACCGTGCCGGTTGCGCTCCACCTCGACCACGCGACGAATCAGGAGTTGTGCGAGCGGGCGGTGGCGGCCGGATTCTCCTCGGTCATGCTTGACACCTCGGACCTGCCCCTTGCCGAGAACAGCCGGCGGACAGCCGAGCTGGCGACCTGGGCGCACAGCCACGGCGTCGGGGTGGAAGCGGCACTCGGCGTGGTCGGTGGAAAGGATGGGGCGGAAACATCTGGCACGGCTATGACCGACCCGGCGGCGGCCCGGTCGTACATCGCGGAGACGGGAGCGGACTCCCTTGCCATCGCCGTCGGCACGAGCCATTACATGACGGAGCCGACGGCGCGGCTCGACCTGGCGCTTCTGGCCCGGCTGCGGGACGCGGTTGATGTGCCGCTGGTCCTGCATGGCGCGTCGGGCGTCCCGGACGCCGATCTGATGGCGGCCGTGCGGTGCGGCGCCGTCAAGATCAACCTGGCCACCCACCTGAACAACGCCTTCACGGCGGCGGTCCGCGGCGTCCTGGCGACCGATGGGGCGGTCGTCGATCCGCGCACCTACCTGGCGGAGGCGCGGCAGGCGGTGATCGAGGCGGTCGCGGACCGGCTCCGGCTCCTGGGCGGAGGGGGGAAGGCATGACGGCTGGCCGGGTCGGGGGGGGATCGAAGGGGCGGTTCGCCTGGGGCGGTCCCCGTCACAGGCGGCGAGCGCATCCCCTTGCGGCGCCATGCCGATGCGACGAGCGTTCGGAGATGGTCCACCGATGGTCGATCAGCCTCGGTCCGATGCGCGGACAACGCCGCCTTCCATGCGCGCGACGGTCCCATCCCCAGGACTGGTTCCCGCGGCGCGACGGGTTCGTGGACGCGGTCGAGGATCGTCACGACAGGGAAGCGAGGTGATTGGGCGACCGGGTTGTCGCCCCG
>JAABUN010005811.1_pt1 | contig 14878 bp, 15 predicted proteins | sample 5559311 | NCBI WGS metagenome assembly JAABUN01 (sample SAMN10711877, study PRJNA513370) | rock metagenome | isolation source: Antarctica rocks | place: Antarctica: Victoria Land, Siegfried Peak sud | reverse complement strand
TCGAGTCGGGCCGGTACCAGGGCGACGTCGTCAAGCTCTCCCTGCACACCAATGCGCGGGCGAAGATGATGAACGTCAAGGACGGTTTCGTGAAGGTCATCTCCCGCAAGGGCTCCGGCACGGTGATCGGGGGCGTCGTCGTCGGGCCCCGGGCATCCGAATTGATCTTCCCGCTCGCGCTCGCCGTCACGAAGAAGCTGCACGTCGACGACGTGGCGAACACCTTCACCGTCTACCCGTCCCTCACGGGCTCCATCTCGGAGGCCGCGCGGCGCCTGCACGTGCACATCTAGCGGCGGGTTAGCCGAGGTCAGGCCCTAAGTAGGAAAGACATCCTGGCACGATTCCGTGGGGTCTGCAGCTGCGTATGACACCTCCGCCTTTCGTCTCCCGTGGTACAGAAGCATCAGCCAGATCGCCAGCAAAAAGGCCAGGAACGCGAAAAGTCCCAGAATCATCAGGGTATTTCTGTGCCCTACGTTCTGGATGAGCAGGGAACCGATGACGGGCGCCGCTGCCTGGGCGAGAAGGGACGGCAACGCGATGCGACCCATGATGCGGGCATACTGCTCTTGCCCGAAGAGTGCCAGCGGCACGGTTCCGTTCGCGATGGAACTCAACCCGATGCCCACCCCGTAAAGGATGACGAGGATCATGGGTGTCAAAAGCCCGACCCCCAGGAAGCTCATGGCCACCGCCAGGGCAAAGGTCGCGATCAGAAGCGTCCACAGCGGGTGGTGCTTTCGACCGACGATCAGTTCGATGAACCTGGCACCCACTTGCGAGGGGCCAATGCTTGCAGCCAGTACGACGGCGGCCGCGCCGGTGATGCCGATGCCCGCCAGCAACGAGAACATATGGATCGACATCAATGAGGCAATAGACGTACCCAGGGTAGAGACGGTCGCAAGCAGGACGATCAAAGGCCACCGAGCTGCAACAGGTCGGCCTACCGCGATACTCGGACGACCTGTTTCAGCGGTGAGCGTTGGCCCAGACGGATGGCGGGGAATAGTGAGCGAGTATAAGGGCGCGGTGATCAGTAGGTGTGCCGCCGCGTAGGCGAGGGCCGTCCAGCGCCACCCGACCTCGTTGACCAGCACGGTGCTCAACGGCCAGCAGATGGTGCTGGCGAACCCTCCAAAAAGGGTGAGGAGGGTGATGGCTGAGCGTGCGGAGGAACCATACGTATGTCCCAGAACTGCGAACGCCCCGCTGTAGAGACCTCCGCTCATGCCCAGCCCAAGGATCACCCAAGCGCCGAGGTACCACCACTGGCTAGCAGCCAAGCCGAGCACGGTCAGGCCCAAGGCGAGCATCAGGGCGCTGGCGATCAGGACGGTGCGCCCATGGTTGCCGGCCACGAGGATACCAACTAGTGGCGAGCCCAGACCTGCGATGACGAGCCCGAGCGAGACGCCCGCTACCACCAGGGAACCCGACCACCCGGTATCTGTGGCGATGGGACCGGCCAGAACCGCCAGCAGGTAAAAGGTTGAACCCCACGACAGTATCTGCCCAACGCCCAGGCCTGTGACGACGTAGCCTCGCTTTGTTGTAAATCTCCGGGTGAGGGCCATGATCAGACCAGGCGGGCGAACGTGGCGGGCATCCCGGTCACGGAGTGGTCTCCGTTCCAACTGGCGTGTGCATCAGCCACACCCTCGCTTTCGCTCAAGACATTGATAAGCATCGATTTCTATCACCATACTCCATGTACGTTCGCTCCATTCCTGGGCGGTCTCACTGGATCCTCGGTGTGAATCTCGAGACACGACGTGCGACGCAGTGGCGCCGGGTGCCCTCATTTGCCTTTCTCACTTGTATCAACGGGCTCGGTCAACTTGTCCGTGAGGAATGCCAAGTCGTTCACCCTTTTTGTCCTTTTGTTCACCTTCCCGTGGGACCGGCGAAGCTGGGGGTCTATTCAATGGGAGCAGCCACGAGAAGATGCCAACGACTCAGAAGAGGTAAAAATGTCCCGTTCCAGGAGTCGCACTGCGACTGGTCTGCTAGCTGCCGCGTCCCTGTTCATGGTCGCAGCATGCGGCGAAAGCGCCGCGGAACCTGACGCCGATGGATCCGCAGCCGGCGGCGACGACACGATCGTGTTCGCTGCAGTTCCTTCCGAAGAGTCCGAAAGCCTTCAGAGTCAGTACGAGGTCATCATCGAGCTGCTGGAGCAGGAGACCGGCAAGACCGTGGAGTTCCAGGACGCCACGGACTACAGTGCGGTCATCGAGGGCCAGCGTGCCGGGCAGATCGACCTAGCCGGCTACGGCCCCTTCTCCTACAAGATCGCCAGGGACAGTGGGGTGCCGATCGAGCCGGTCGCTTCCCTTGTCGACGCTCCGGACGAGGAGCCCGGCTACACGTCGCACGCGTGGGCGCCGGCCGGTTCCGACATCGACAGCCTGGAGGATTTCAAGGGCAAGAAGATTTGTTTCGTGGATCCGGCCTCCACCTCCGGTTACCTCTACCCCTCTGCAGGCCTGCTGGAGGCGGGTATCGATCTTGAGGCAGATATTGAGGCCATCATGGCCGGCGGGCACGACGCCTCGGCCATCGCGGTCGACAGCGGCCAGTGTGCCGCCGGCTTCGCGTATGACGCGATCCCGTCGATCCTGGTCGACAGCGGCCAGCTCGAAGAGGGCGCCCTGGAGAGCGTGTGGGAGTCCGAGATAATCATGGGTTCACCCCTGGCCATGAACACGGAGAGCCTTGACGCTGAAACACAGGACGCCATCCGCACCGCATTGACCGAGAAGGCCAACGTGGAGTACCTCGTCGAGTCCGGGATCTGCGAGGACGAAGAGTCTTGCGTGCTCCCGGAGGAATCCACCTGGGGCTTTGTTCCCGTCACCGATGAAGACTACGACGGCGTACGCAAGGTCTGCGAAACGACTGAGGCAGAAGCCTGCAACGCGGCCTGACCGCCGACCCGGAACCAGTTCCAATTCAGCCAACGTGAGGTAAGAATGTCTTCTTCTGTGCAGTCGCGCGAAGCGCAGGCCCCAACGCGGAGCGAAGAGCCGCGTTATGACGTGGAGCTGAGGAATGTCAGCAAGCGTTTCAGTCCCACCGTGTTGGGCCTCGACGGCGTGAGCGCCCGCTTCGAAGCGGGAAAGGTGACAGTCCTGCTCGGGTTGTCCGGTTCCGGCAAGTCCACTCTGCTGCGGCAGATCAATGGCCTCCAGCGCCCCACGGAGGGGCAGATCTCCGTCCTGGGTCACCGGATCGAAAACGCCGGTGATACCGATCTGCGCAAGATTCGACGCCATATCGGCTTCATTTTCCAGAACTTCCATCTGGTCGGTCCCATGTCCGTCCTGGAAAATGTCTGCACGGGAAAGCTGGGCACCCTCAGAGGCCCCCGGCTCAGCCTGGCGATGTATCCGCGGTCTGTGCGAGTGGAAGCCATGGAGCAGTTGGAACGGGTTGGTCTGGCTGACCGGGCATTCCAGCGTGCGGACACCCTCTCCGGCGGCCAGCAGCAGCGCGTGGGCATCGCCCGGGCGCTGATCCAGAAGCCGGACGTCCTGCTCGCCGATGAGCCCGTCGCGTCGCTGGACCCTGTCTCGAGCGCACAAGTCATCGACCTCATCAAGCGCATCAGCCGCGAAGAGAACCTGACGGTGATCTGCAGCCTGCATCAGGTGGAACTCGCCCTGGAATTCTCGGACCGTATCCTCGGCCTCCAGGCCGGGCGCGTGGTGCTGGACTGCGCGAGCGCTTCGATCGACCAGCAGGAAGCGCTCCAGATCTACTCAAAGGTTGCGACGCCGTCGCAAGGGGCTTCCATGAAGTCCCTTGCCGGTTAGCACAGAGCACGGAGCGCCATGTCGACCATCACCTCCATACCGCGTCGTGCTGGCGCATCCGAGCGCTCTCTTCCGCGTAAACCGCCGCCCACGCCGAACTCGATCTCAGTGGCTGCCACGTTGTTGCTCCTGCTCTGCGCAGCCGTGTGGTCCACCGTTGAGCTCCGCATCAACCTCGCCACCATCGCGGACAGCATCAGCAACGCGACGAATTTCGTGGCGCGGATGTTTCCGCTTGATTTTCCGCCTCCCGGGGAACTGGCTGCCCTGATCTTCGAGACACTGGCAATCGTGGTGCTGGCTACGGTGCTTGCGGTCCTCATTTCCATCCCGGTGGCGTTGTTTGCTGCCTGGAACACGACGGCGGGGAAGTACAGCCGCGGTGCTGCGCGTGTGATCATCGTGCTCGCCCGCGCAGTCCCGGATCTGATTCTCGCGATCGTTTTCCTCCGGATTTTCGGCCTCGGTGCGCTGCCGGGCATTCTGGCGATGGGCCTGCACTCGGTGGGCATGATCGGCAAGCTCTACGCGGACGCCGTGGAAGAACTGGACAACGGCCCGCAGGAAGCGATCCGGGCGGCAGGCGGGAGCCGGGTGCAGCAAGTCGTGTCAGGCATACTGGTCCCGCTGATGCCGCAGATCATCGCGACCGCACTGCACCGGTTCGATATCAACCTCCGGATTTCGGTGATCCTCGGCTACGTCGGTGTGGGTGGTATCGGGCTGGCCATAGCCCATTCGCTCAGAAGCCTCAACTACCAGCGTGGCATGGCTCTTGCCTTGGTGATCCTGCTGCTGTGCATCGCCGTCGAACTCATCTCCGGTGCCATCCGTGCCGCACTGTTGGGAGGCGACCGCTCACGCGGCCGCAACCGTGCGGTTTCCTGGGCCGACAGGGTGTCGGAAAACTGGGTCTCTCGCGGCTCCAAGAAAAATGGTCAGGAGAAGTTCGACGCCGGCACGAGGCCGGTCGTGCCACCCTGGACCGCTGACCGGGTGCGCCGGTTCCTCTCGATCACCGCGGTGCTGGCCATCGTGTTCCTGTCCCTGATCGGAGCGGAGTTCTCGTGGGACGCGTTGGGTTATGGTCTCGCCAATGCGCCGGCCACCCTCGGGGCATTCTTCCCCCCGGCGGGCGGCGACATCCTTCCGGTGCTACTCAGTGAAATGCTGGTGACCCTGCAGATTGCGCTGTCTGCGACCCTGCTGGGATCGATCCTGGCGGTCCCCATCGGTATCTTCGCTGCCCGCAACGTGGTGACGAACCGGCCGGTGCAGACCTTCTTCCGCGTACTGATTGTCTTCATCCGAGGACTACCCGAACTGATCGTGGCGATCATCTTTGTGGTGATCACCGGTCTGGGCGGCGTGGCCGGTGCCCTCGCGCTGGCGCTCGGCGCCGTCGGGCTGCTCAGCAAGCTGGTGGCGGACTCCCTCGAGGAAACCGATGTACGGGTTCAGCAGGCGGTGCAGGCGCACGGCGCTTCGCGAACCCAGGTGTTTTTCGCCGCGACAGTGCGGCAGTCGGCCCCGGCGTTCATTGCGCACGTCATGTACCTGCTGGACAGCAACATCCGGGCGGCGACACTGCTCGGCATCGTCGGTGCCGGAGGCATCGGCTTCCTGCTGCTTAATGCCTCGCGGGTCCTACAGTTCGATGTCGTCACCACGATCGTGATGCTGGTGCTGGTGGTGGTGCTCACTGTGGAAGCGCTGTCCCTGTGGATCCGAAAGGCGGTTCACTAGCAGCGTCGTCAATACCTGAGGCGGCATCAGTCCAGCAGTTTTCAGATTGTTGGGCTCGTGTTCACCGCAAGGTCGCCCGGGGGCGGTGCGGCATGACTTTCGACCACTTACCCTAGCGATCATGGGCTCTATCGACAGCAGGGACGTCGCTGCGCAGATCGCAGCCGAGATACAGTCCTTGCAACCAGGGTCTCAGGTTCCCAGCGAGAACAGGATTGCATCCCGTTTCGGCGTGAGCCGTTCCGTCGCCCGCCAGGCGATACTTGAGCTTGAGTCCCGGTTCCTGGTCCGGCGGGTACAGGGTTCCGGAACCTATGTGAACAGGCGGATCGATTACGTGATCTCGCCTTCCCGGCGCCCCTCCCTGCACCAGACTGTCCGGGATGCGGGCGGTGAAGCCCGTACTTCCCTGATCGCGGGTGGGCCGCAGCCGGTGCCGGAACGCATAGCCGACTATTTCGGCTGCTCTGCTGGTACCGCACTGACGCGCCTGGAGCGGCTGGGCAGGATCAATGGCCGCATAGCCGTCTCTTTCGATGAATGGATCAACACCGGCGTCATGGACGAGATCGAGGTGGCGCTCCCGGTCATCGAGTCGGTGGAGGAAATCCTGCGCGCCAAAGGCCATAATCCCATCCGGGCCTTGACCAGGGGCATGCTGGACGTACCGCCAGATAATGTTGCCGAACAACTGGGCTTGGCGTACGGCGGCCAGGCCTGGAGCGTGGAGAGCCTCACCAACGACGGCGACACCCATCGGCCCTTGATGTTCAGTTCGGCCTGGACCCGGCCGGACGTGGTTCGAATGGTCTTCGAACTCGGCTCTGTCCCGGGTGGCAGACCCCTCGACCGGCCCTGAGCAGCTCTGGTCCTGGCCGTTCCGGTATCGGGCGGCACGGCTGATCCGATCAGCCGATTTGTGGATGCTCGATGTCCAGGCGCACGCGCTGGGCAGCGAAGCGCGAGACGAGGTACTGCAGTGGTGTGCCGTCAGGCAGGCTGTCGAGCGCCTCCGTCACAAGCACAATGGCGCCGGGACCGAGTGAGAGCAAGGAAGCCTCCAGTGCGGTGGCGTGCCGGGCCCCGACAACGGTGGAGGTCCGCACGTAGTCCTTGATCCCGCTGGCGGCCAGTGCCGCGGTGATTGACCCGGTGCGCCCCATGTCAGCGGCGATCCCGGGCACCCGCTCCGGATCGAACCAGTGCGTGCCCACGGAGATCGGCTGGCCGCCGGCTGAGCGTGAGGTCTCGACCCGGATGACCCTCCCGCCGTCAATCTTGAGCCGCTCGGCGATATCGGCGGGAGGATTCTCGAGTTCGCTGTGCAACACACGGCCCGTCGCCGTCGCGTTCGGCTGTTCATGAAGGCTGCTGGAGAGGCGGGTGCGCAGCCCGATCCGGTGCACGCGGACCGCATCGCCGAGCACAAAGGTACCGCTGCCGCGCCGCGGCTCGACGAGCCCCTCTTTTGCGAGGGTTGCGATGGCTTGGCGGGCGGTGTGCCGGTTCACGGTGAAGCGCTCCGCAAGCACTTTTTCGGTGGGAAGGCGGTCACCCGGTGAGAGCCTGCCGTCGCCGATCTCAACCCGCAACTCCTCGGCGATCAGGCGCCACGCCGAGTATCCGTTACTCACCCGTGCGCTGGGCAAGCGATCCGTCATGTGGTTCCTCCTGTGTGGTTCACCGGAAGTTCATCGAGTGGTGACCTCGGTGTCGGTTGGAAGTCCACTTCATTGGACCATACGCTGTTACGCTTCAAGTTGTCTAGGAAGATAGACAACTTTGGAAAGGGTCCCGGCGTGGAGGGAATCGAATCGTGAGCGAGCAGGGCAGACCGGTGAATGTGCACGCCATTGACGAGCGCCGCCGCGTAGCGCGTGCACTTGCTGGCGCCTCACACGACGAGTTGGCCGAACTGTGGAACGCGTGGGGGGACCAGCCCGAGGTCACCTACCTGCGCGGCCCGGAAGCTGGCCTAGTCATGGTGCAGGGCCGGATCGGTGGCACGGGAGATCGCTTCAACCTGGGCGAGGCAACCGTCACGCGGGCCACCGTGATGCTTCACGGTGCCGGGCTCGACGACGGCGCCAGCGGCACCTCCTACCTTCTGGGCAGCCATCCCGACCACGCGGGCCTCGCCGCCGTCTTCGATGCCCTGATCACCGTGCCCGCGCAGCGCGATCGCGTGCTTGCCCAGGTGATCGAGCCGCTTGAGCGCCGGCAGGCAGAGTGCGACGCCGCAGCCCACGCCGACGCACGAAGCACCGTCGTCGACTTCTTCACCGTCTCAAGGGAGCACGAATGAGCACGCTGACCACCCAGAACCACACGCCCGGGTTTGCCCACCCGGTACGAGACGCGCAGAAGGTGTTCCGCGCAGTGCTGCAGGCGCTTGCGGGCCCCACAACGCCGCAGCGGGTCGACGTCAACGTCCAGCCGCCAGCCCCGCTCGGGGCCGCTGCCGGAGCGATCATCTTGGCGCTGTGCGACGACCAGACACCCGTCTGGCTGGACCCGGCGCTCGGGGCGAGCGGCGACGTCGTCGCCTGGATTGCCTTCCATACGGGCGCGCGAATCGTAGACCACGTCGGGGAGGCGCTGTTTGTCGTTGCGTCGCCGTCAAACGCACCGCGCCTGGCGGAGCTTGGGCAGGGTACGGACGAGGAACCGCACCGTTCGGCAACGCTCATCCTGGATGCCCGTGGCATCCGGGACGGCAGCACCCTCACGGCGAGCGGCCCTGGCATCCGGGACACCGCCGAATGGGACGGAGCAGGGTTGCCTTCGGGGTTTCTCCTTCAATGGCAGGAGAACCGCGCGCTCTTCCCCCGCGGAGTGGACGTCGTCCTGGCCATCGGGAACACAGTGCGCGGCCTGCCCCGCACCACGGCGCTGATCAGCGCAGACACAACCAGCGCAGACACAACCGGTGCGGACACAACCGGTGACGAGGAGAGGAGCAGCTAATGTACGTTGCCGTCAAGGGAGGCGAAAAGGCGATCGCCAACGCGCATGCGCTGCTCGCGAAGCGGGGCCGTGGCACGGCCGATTCGCCCCGGATCGACTACGAGCAGATGCGCGACCAGATGGGCGTCCTGGTCTCACGGGTGATGGCCGAAGGCTCACTGTACGACCCGGACCTGGCCGCCAAGGCGCTCCTGCAGGCCCAGGGCGACGTCCTCGAAGCGGTCACACTGCTGCGCTCCTACCGCACCACGCTCCCGCGCTTCGGGGTCACCCCTGCCATTGACACTGCGGGCCTGCCCTCCGAACGCCGTGTGTCGGCCACTTTCAAGGACATACCTGGTGGCCAGCAGCTCGGCGCGACGTTCGACTACACGCACCGCCTCCTCGTGGACGAACTCGAGACGACACAAGTCCCCGTCCCGGACGTACCGGTTGACGAGCCGATGCCGCGCGTGGCCGCCTTTCTCGGCGTCGACGCGCTGATCGAGCGCGACCGGCCCGCAGAGGGGTGGACCGACCCGGACCCGGGCGATCTGACCCGCGAACCGACCGTGTTCCCGATGACCCGGGCCGAGCGGCTCCAGGCGCTCAGCCGAGGTGACGAAGGGTTCCTGCTCTCGCTCGGCTACTCCACGCAGCGCGGCTTTGGCAACACTCACCCGTTCGTCGGTGAGGTGCGGGTCGGCGAGGTGGAAGTCGAGTTCGAGGTTCCCGAGATAGGGCATGCCATGCCGATCGGGCGGATCGAGGTGACCGAGTGCGAGATGGTGAACCAGTTCGTGGGCAGCGCGGACGTGGCGCCGCAGTTCACCCGCGGGTACGGCCTCGTGTTCGGGCGGGCGGAGCGCAAGGCCATGTCGATGTCGCTCGTCGACCGGGCGCTGCGGCGCGACGAATTCGGCGAACGCACCGTCTCGCCGGCCCAGGACGAGGAGTTCGTGATCGCGCACTCCGACAACGTGCAGGCCACGGGCTTCGTGGAGCACCTGAAGCTGCCGCACTATGTCGATTTCCAGGCGGAGCTGGTGCTGATCCGCAAGCTCCAGCGCGAATTCCAGGAGCGCCAGGCTGCCCGGGGATCCGCAGCGGATCACAGCACATGCGAGGACCCCAACAGGGTCGAGGAGAACGCATGAGCGCTCCCCGCATTGTCTACAACGAGGGCTATCTCGACGAGCAGACCAAGCGGGTTGTCCGCCGGGCACTGCTGAAAGGCGTGGCCATTCCGGGCTTCCAGGTGCCGTTCGCCTCGCGCGAGGTCCCGATGCCTCGCGGCTGGGGCACCGGAGGCGTGCAGGTGACAGCCTCCGTCATCGGCCCGGAGGACACCCTGAAAGTGATCGACCAGGGTGCCGACGACACCACCAACGCTGTCTCGATCCGGGCCTTCTTCGAGAAGGTTGCAGGGGCCGGGAGCACAACGCGCACCGACCAGGCGACGATCATCCAGACCCGGCACCGGATTCCCGAGACCCCGCTGGTCGAGGACCAGATCCTGGTCTACCAGGTGCCGATCCCGGAACCGCTGCGCATGCTGGAACCGCGCGAAACCGAGACCCGGCGGCTGCACGCACTGGAGGAATACGGCCTGATGTACGTCAAGCTCTACGAGGACATCGCCAAGTACGGCCACATCGCCAAGACGTACGACTACCCGGTGCTGGTCAACGGCCGGTATGTCATGGCGCCCTCACCGACGCCGAGCTTCGACAACCCGAAAATGCATCAGAGCCCGGCACTGCAGCTGTTCGGCGCGGGACGGGAAAAGCGAATCTACGCTATCCCGCCGTACACCGACGTGGAGAGCCTGGGATTCGAGGACCACCCCTTCGAACCGCAGCGCTTCGACCGGGCCTGCGAGATCTGCGGGTCCACGGGCGTGTACCTCGACGAAATCATCATCGACGACCAGGGCGGGGCCATGTTCGCCTGCTCCGACACCGATCACTGCGAACGCACCGCACAGCAGCGCAACAATACCAAGGAGGTGACGGCATGAACGAGGACAGGCCACTGCTGAGTGTGACCGACGCCGGTCACCGCTACGGAGACCGCTTCGGATGCCGCAACGTGAGCTTCGACCTGTGGCCCGGCGAGGTACTGGCCGTCGTGGGCGAGTCCGGCTCCGGCAAGTCCACCCTGCTGGGCATCCTGGCACAGCGCCTCATCGTTGACGAAGGATCCATCCGGTACCGCACGGCGCGCCCGGACGGAGCCGGCGGGGAGGGCGGTTCAGCAGAGGAGCTGCTCGAACTGTCCACCCTCAGCGAGCGCGAGGTGCGCCGGTTGTGGCGCACAGACTGGGGCTTCGTGCACCAGAACGCCGCTGAAGGACTGCGCATGCACGTCAGCGCAGGCGGCAACGTCGGCGAACCGCTCATGGCCAACGGATGGCGCCACTACGGGCAGATCCGGACCAAGGCGGAGGAATGGCTGCGCCGGGTGGAGATTCCGGCCGAGCGGATCGACGACCCCCCGGCTACTTTCTCGGGCGGCATGCGCCAGCGGGTGCAGATCGCGCGCAACCTGGTGTTCGAGCCGCGCCTGGTCTTCATGGATGAGCCGACCAGCGGCCTGGACGTCTCTGTCCAGGCCCGCCTGCTGGACCTGATCCGATCGCTCGTCGCCGAACTAGGACTCGCCGTCGTCATCGTGACGCATGACCTGGCCGTCGCCCGCCTCATTTCCCACCGCACGCTGGTGATGAAGGACGGCGCCGTGATCGAATCCGGACTGACCGACCGGGTTCTCGACGATCCGCAGGCCGCCTACACCCAATTGCTCGTTTCCTCGATCCTCCAGGGCTGATCCCATGACCTACGACGTGACGCACGACCTGACCACCGAGATGCCCCAGAGCACCATCCTTTCCGTCCAGGACGTCAGGAAAACGTTTACCCTGCACCTGCAGCAGTCGCAGCAGCTCCCAGTACTCAGCGGGCTGGCGTTCGACGTCCCGCGCGGCCGCTGCGTGGTGCTGGGCGGTGAGTCCGGGTCGGGCAAGAGCACCGTGATGAAGATGGTGTACGGCAACTACGGCGCGGACTCCGGCCGAATCCTGCTTAGCCACCAGGGTGCGGTCCTTGATCTCGTCACGGCGCAGCCGCGGGAAGTCCTTGCCGCCCGTCGTTCCACGGTCGGATACGTGAGCCAGTTCCTGCGCGCCGTTCCCCGCGTGCCGGCGCTCGACGTCGTCGCCGAACCGCTGGTCGAACGCGGAGCCGACCGGGAGGAGGGCCGCGAGCGTGCCGGCATCATGCTCGCTCGCCTGAGTATTCCCGAGCGGCTGTGGTCCCTGCCCCCCGCCACCTTCTCCGGCGGCGAGCAGCAGCGGGTGAATATTGCCCGCGGCTTCGTGACTGAGCGGCCGCTGCTGCTGCTCGACGAGCCCACAGCCTCACTCGATGCACGTAACCGCGGAGTAGTGATCGAACTGATCCGCGAACGCCTCGCCGAAGGCGTGGGGATGCTGGGGATCTTTCACGACGCCGACGTCCGCGAGGCCGTCGCCGATGCCACCGTCGACGTGCACTCCTTCACGGCGGCGCGGCAGGGGATCCTCGCGTGACCCGTTACGCCGTGTATGCGGTACCCGGGGCGAGCGACGGCGACGCCCCCGAATCGGTCCGCCTCCGTCAGGCCGTCGACGCGTGGTACGCCCGCGACGACGTTCAGGGCCTCACGATGGATGCCCGGCGGTACGGGTTCCATGCGACGCTCAAGGCCCCGTTCCGCCTCACTGCAGGCCGGACGGAGACGGAGCTGCGCCAGGCCACGGATGAGTTCGCCACTGGCCGGTGCCCGGTTGCGATCCCCGGCCCCCGGATTGCGGCGATCGGCGGCTTTCGGGCGTTGCTGCCGGAGGGTGAGGAGGCAGGTCTGGGCAGCCTGGCCGCCGACGTCGTGCGCCGGTTCGAGGAGTTCCGCGCCCCGCTCGGGAAGGCGGACATCCGCCGTCGTCGTCCAGAGCGGCTCACCCAGCGCCAACGGGAGCTGCTGGAACGCTGGGGCTATCCCTACGTGCTCGAGGAGTTCCGCTTCCACCTCACGCTCACCGATAACGTGCCCGCAGAGCGTGCGCCGGAGATCGACGCCGCACTCGGGGAGCACTTCGCGGACGTTGCCGGTGTCGACGTGCCGGTCAGGTCGATCGTGATCAGCGTCGAGCCCGAGCCCGGTGCGCCCTTCGAGATCCTCTCCGTCCATCCCTTTGCCGATCGATCCCCCCTGGAGAACCGCTGATGTCCCTCGTCCTTCACAATGCCCACATCGTCCTCGACGACCACGTTGTGCACGGATCCGTGCGTATCGAGAACGGTGTGATCACCGAGGTCTCCGACAACCCGTACCTGGCTGTTGACGGCGAGGCCGGCGAGGACCTCGGTGCCGATTACCTGATGCCCGGCCTCGTTGAACTGCACACCGACCAGGTCGAGTCGCACTACCAGCCGCGTCCCAAGCGATTCTGGGATCCAATCCCCGCCGTGATCGCCCACGATGCGCAGATGGCGGCGTCGGGCATGACGACCGTGCTCGACGCGATGCGTATCGGCAGCGGCCCGGGTGAGAACCGGATCAGCGGCAACGCGCGCACGCTCGTTGACGCGGTGATCCACGCCGCTGAGTCGGGTCTGCTGCGGGCCGACCACTACGTCCACCTGCGGTGCGAGGTCGCCACGCCGGACGTCGTGGACGTGTTCGACGAAGTGGGTGGGCACGACCGCGTAAGGATGGTGTCGCTCATGGACCACACGCCTGGGCAGCGCCAGTATGCCGACGTCGAGGCTTTCCGCACCTACATGGTCGGCAAGCACAACATGACCAACGTGCAGTTCGACCAACACGTCGCCGAGCTGCACGTGCTGGCCTCGCAGTACTCGGTGGAGAACCGGAAACTGATGGCCAAGCGCGCCTCACAGCGCGGTATCACGATCGCCGCTCACGACGACGCCACTCAGGCGCACGTCGACGAGTCGGCGGAGGTGGGCGTGCGGATTTCGGAATTCCCGACGACGGTCGAGGCTGCCCGTGCGGCCCGCGCCGCGGGGCAGTTCGTCGTCATGGGCGCGCCGAACATCGTTCGCGGCGGCTCGCACTCGGGCAATGTCGCCGCCGCCGAGTTGCTGCGCCTGGGACTGCTCGACATCCTCTCGAGCGACTATGTGCCGGCGAGCCCCATCCAGGCCGTGTTCCTGCTCTTCAGCCGCGGCGACATCACGCTCCCGCAGGGCGCTGCGCTCGTGAGCACCAACCCGGCGCGCGCCGCCGGTCTCGATGACCGCGGAGTTATCGTGCCGGGCAAGCGGGCCGACGTCGTCCGCGTGCACGCGTACGACGGAGCATCGACTGAGCAGCACCCGCTCGGTTCACCCGTGCCGATCGTGCGTGGAGTATGGCGTGAAGGAAGACGGGTCGCGTGATCGGCGCGTTCGTCGCGGTCGTCGGGCCGAGCGGATCGGGCAAGGATTCGATCATTGAGTGGGCACGTGCCGCACTGGAAGGACACGACGGGGTCGTCTTCCCGCGGCGCCGGATAACCCGGCCCACGGGTGCGGGGGAGGATCACGATCCCGCGAGCAGGGGTGAGTTCGAGGCTGCCGAACGCCGCGGGGAGTTCGCGCTGACGTGGCGGGCGCACGGCCTCGCGTACGGCATTCCGGCCGACGTGTTCGATGTTGTCCAGGCGGACGGCATCGTCGTGGTGAACGTCTCACGCGCGGTGCTCGCGCGGTTGCCCAGCCTGTTCGGGAACGTGCGGGTGGTGCGCGTCACGGTGTCGGTGGGCGTGCGCCTCGCACGAATCGTTGCGCGCGGGCGGGAAGATGAAGCCGCGGCGGCGGCCCGAGTTGCCCGACCCGATCCCGCGCCCGACCATCCCATCGACCTTGAGATCATCAACGATGGGACGCTCAAGGAAGCTGGCGCGGCGCTCGCAGAGTTCCTCGCGCGTGTGAGCGGTGGCTTGAATACGCCTCGATCCTAAGAACCCGGTCTGGAGACTTCTTCCCATCCCGCTGCGCGATACTGCACGTGGCCGCTGCCCGTAAGTTCCCGGTGTCCACGATATGGACGGCCTTATCCAGGGGCTGGACAGTGGTGGTCTGATATTGGGGATCATCCAGACGCACCGGTTCCGGGCGTGCCGCCCCAGGAGGGGCTGCGGCGCGGCGCCTCGTCCGAGAAAGCCGCCGCCATGACCTCCTCCACTTCCGCTGCCCCCAGCGGGACCACCAAACCGCTGAACTCCCGGGGGAAGGTGATCTTCGCCAGCCTCATCGGAACCACGATCGAGTTCTACGATTTCTACATCTACGCCACGGCCGCCGTGCTGGTGTTCCCGGCGT
>JAABUN010005810.1_pt1 | contig 14880 bp, 13 predicted proteins | sample 5559311 | NCBI WGS metagenome assembly JAABUN01 (sample SAMN10711877, study PRJNA513370) | rock metagenome | isolation source: Antarctica rocks | place: Antarctica: Victoria Land, Siegfried Peak sud | reverse complement strand
CGGGCTGACCTTTCGGGCCATGGACCGCGGCACGGTCATCGACCTGCACGGCGTCACCGACGAGGTGACCCTCGCCGCCCTCGACCAGCTGAGCGCGGCGGGCGTCGACGTGCTCCCGAAGCTGGCCTCCACCGAGTTCGGGGTGACGAACGTCTACGTGGTCGGTGCCGCACCCGGCGACGACATCCTCTCGGCCACGGCGTGCGGCGAGGCGGTGCACCCCGACCGTGAGGTGACCCTGCGCAAGGCGGTCCTGGAGTTCGCCAACGCGCGGGCCCGCAAGCAGTTCATGCACGGCCCCCTCGACGAGGTGCTGAGGGTGGCCCCCGAGGGGTACCAGGCGGTGATCGACGCCATGGACCCCGCCGCCGAGGAGCAGCGGGTCCTCGCCGCCATGGTCGACTGGCTCAGGCTCACGCCCCGCGCCTGGCGGCACCGGCTCGAGAGCACCGTGCTGCGGCACGACACCACGATGGCCTTCACCGCCCTGCCCACCTCGGCACCGACGAGTGGTCCCGCGCTGCTCGACGACGTGCTGGGGCGGTTGGACGCCGAGGGGTACGACGTGCTGGTCGCCGACTTCTCACCGACTGACGGCGGCGTGCACTCGGTGAAGGTCGTCGTGCCCGGCCTGGAGGTCGAGACCGTGGCCTACGCCCGGATCGGCGAGCGCAACACCCGACGACTGCTCGAGCAGGGCCGGGACGACCTGGTGCGGGTCGGCGAGCAGCCGGCGCAGTGGTCGACGATCCACCTCACCGACGCCGCCCGGTCGCGGCTCGGGGGGCCGGCCTGGCTGGACCGCGCCGCCGTGACCGCTGTCGCCGACGGCCTGCTGCCCCTGTACCGCGAGCCCAGCCGGCACACGGCGCAGCAGGTGCTGCACCGCACGGCCCAGGTTTTCTGACCACCTAGGTGCCGCAGTGCTCGATGGCCACGACCGCCAGGGTGCGGGCGGCGGTGAGCACCTGCTGGATCGGCACCAGCTCGCCCGGCCCATGGGCGAGCGCGGCGTCACCGGGGCCGTACTGCACCGTCGGCACGCCGCCGAGGGCGGTCATCAGGCGCAGGTCGCTGCCGTACGGCGCGCCCCACGTCGCCGGGACCCTGTCCGAGACCGACGCGTGGGCCTGGCGCAGGGTGGCGATGATCGGGGCGTCCTCGTCGGTGGCGCCCGGGGCGAACTGGCCGCCCCACCACTGGACCGCGACGGGGTGGTCGCGCAGCCACGGGTCGTCGGCAGCCGCGCTCTCGATCGCCCGCTCGAGCTGCTGCCGGGCGACTTGCGGCGGCTCACCCAGGGCGACGCCATAGCGGCCCTCCGCGACTAGCGATCCCGGCACCGAGGACGACCAGTCGCCCGATCTCAGTATGCCGACCTCGATCGGGTAGGCGATGTCCCAGCGCCTCATCAGCGGGTCGGTGACCGCGTTGCGCTCGACCTCCAACCGGCGCAGCGCGGCGAACACCGGCCAGAACTTCTCGATCGCGCTGACACCCGAGGTCCGGCGGGAGGCGTGTGTGGCCAGGCCGGTGACCGTCAGCCGGAAGGTCAACGACCCACCGTTGGCCGGCACCACGTCCAGCGAGGTCGGCTCGGGGATGATGCACGCGTCCGCGCGCCAGCCTCGGGCCAAGGTCGCGTACGTGCCCAGGCCCCCGTCCTCCTCCCCCTGGACCATGGCCAGCAGCAGGTCACCGCGCAGCGGGACCTCGGCCGCGCGCAGCGCCCGGACCGCCCACAGCGCGGCCACCAGGCCGCCCTTCATGTCGCAGGCCCCTCGCCCGTGCACGGCGTGCTGGTCGACGAGCCCACCGAACGGGTCCGGGCCCGGCCACGCGCCGAGCTCACCGGGCGGGACGACGTCCACGTGGGCGTTGAGCATCAGCGAGGGCCCGTCGCCGGTGCCGGGTGAGCGGCCGACCAGCCCCCACGCCTGGCTGCGTTCGACCTCGACCCCGGGGAAGTCGGCGGCGGACAGCGTGTCCGCGAGCGGGATCTGCCAGTGGTCGACGTCAAGTCCGATGTCCGCGAGGTCACGAGCCAGCCGCGCCGAGATCATGTTCTCCTCGTCCGACCCGGAGATGCTCGGGGTCCGCACCAGGTCGCTGAGCGAGGTCACGATGTCGGCGGTGCTCGCGTCGATGGCCGCCAGGCCGCGCTCGCGCCAGAGCGACGACGTGCCGGCTACCACGGGTCGGCTCCGTCCTGCGGTCGCTCGTCGCGCTCACGCACCAGCTGCAGGGCGACGTCGATGATCATGTCCTCCTGGCCGCCGACGTACCCTGCCTCCCCGATCTGCTGGAGGATGACGTGCGCGGGGACGTCGTAGCGCTCCGCGGCCCGCTCGGCATGCAGCAGGAAGCTGGAGTACACCCCGGCCATCCCCTGGACGATCGCCGAGCGGTCCATCCAGGGCAGTCGGGTGATCATCGGGCGCACCACCTCGTCCGCGGCGCGCAGGACGGCGGGCAGGTCGATGCCGGTGGACACCCCGAGCCGCTCGAACGTGGCGGTGAGCACCTCGGTGGGCGCGTTGCCCGCGCCAGCGCCCAGCGCGCACAGCGCACCGTCGACCTGTTGGGCACCACCTTGCTGAGCCAGCACCGAGTTCGCGACGCCCAGTGAGAGGTTCTGGTGGCCGTGGAACCCCACCTGCGCCTGCGCCCCGATCTCGCTGACGAGCGCAGCCACCCGCTGCTGGGCGTCCTGCAGCACCAGCGCGCCGGCCGAGTCGACGACGTAGACGCACTCGGCGCCGGCGTCCACCATCACCCGGGCCTGGTGCGCCAGGGCCTGCGGCGCCAAGCGGTGCGAGAGCATCAGGAAGCCCACGGTCTCGAAGCCGAGGTCACGTGCCGCGGCGAAGTGCTGCACCGACACGTCCGCCTCGGTGCAGTGGGTCGCGATCCGGGCCACGGTGGCGCCGGCCGCATGAGCCGCACGCAGGTCCTCGACCGTGCCGACGCCAGGCAGCAGCAGCACGGCGATCCGGGCTCGCGTCGCCTCGTCGACCGCGGCGGCGATCAGCTCGATCTCCTCGACGAGGGAAAGGCCGTAGGTGAACGACGAGCCGCCCAGCCCGTCGCCGTGCGACACCTCGATCACCTGCACCCCGGCGCCGTCCAGGGCGTGCACCACACCGCGCACCTGCTCCTGGGTGAACCGGTGCCGCATGGCGTGGCTGCCGTCGCGCAGCGTCGAGTCGGTCAGCCGTACGGCGCGGCCCGCACCCGCGGGGACGGTGCTCACGCCGCCTCCCCGAGCAACCGGCAGGCGAGCAGCTCTCCGACGCGCGCGGCGGCGGCGGTCATGATGTCGAGGTTGCCGGCCCAGGGGGGCAGGAAGTCGCCGTTGCCGACCACCTCGAGCAGCACCGTGACCCGGTCGGCCCACCGCACGGCATCGCGCTGGTGGTCGTACTGCGGCGGCGCCCGCAGGGTGTAGCCCGGCACGTACTCCTGCACCTGCGCGACCATCCGCTGGATCGACGCGGTGATGGCGTCCTGGTCGGCGTCCGGCGGGATCGCGCAGACCACGGTGTCCCGCATGACCATCGGCGGGTCGACCGGGTTCAGCACGATGATCGCCTTGCCCCGGCCGGCGCCCCCGACCGACTCGATGGCCCGGGCCGTCGTCTGGGTGAACTCGTCGATGTTGGCCCGGGTGCCGGGGCCCGCCGAGCGGGAGGCGATGGAGGCGACGATCTCGGCGTAGGGGACGTCGACGACCCGGGAGACCGCGTGCACGATCGGGATGGTCGCCTGGCCGCCGCACGTGACCAGGTTCAGGTTGGGCGTGTCGGCGACATCGCCCAGGTTGACCGGCGGGCAGACGAACGGTCCGACGGCGGCGGGCGTCAGGTCGACGGCCTGGATGCCGGCGGCGGCGTACCGGCTCGCGTTCGCCGCGTGCGCACTGGCCGACGTCGCCTCGAACACCAGCTGCGGCAACGGTTGCCGCAGCAGCCAGTCGACGCCGCCCGCCGACGTCTGGACGCCGGCGGCGCGCGCCCGGGCCAGTCCCTGCGAGTCGGGGTCGACGCCGACCATGGCGGTCACCTCGATCCGCTCGCTGCGGATCAGCTTGGCGAGCAGGTCGGTGCCGATGTTGCCCGGCCCGACGATGGCTGCAGTGACTCTGCCCGTGGTCATCGTGATCCTCCCTCGGTCATCGTGGCCCCTCTCAGCGTCCACCGGACACGTCCAGGGTCACGCCGGTCACATAGCCGGCAGCGTCCGAGGCCAGCCAGCACACCGCTTCGGCGACCTCCTCGACGGTGCCGGGACGTCCCATCGGCACCGTGACCATCAGCCGGGCGAGACGACCAGGCCGCTCGGCGTCCGAGTTCATGTCGGTGTCGATCAGTCCGGGGCGCACGCCGTTCACCCGGATGCCCTCGGTCGCGACCTCTGCGGCCAGGCCGACGGTCAGGACGTCGACGGCGGCCTTGCTCATCGCGTAGTCGACGAACTCGCCCGCGGCGCCGCGCACGGCAGCACGCGACGAGACGTTGATGATCACGCCGCCGTGCCCCCCGGTGGCCGTGCTCATCCGGCGTACGGCCTCGGCGGCGCAGAGCAGCGGGGCCACCGCGTTCACCGCGAACGTGTGCGCTGCACGGGACGCCGTCACCTCGGCCACGCGCGCGGGTACGGGGAGCACTCCGGCGTTGTTGACGAGCAGGTCGAGCCGGCCGAAGTGCCGATCGAGGGCGGCGAAAACCTCGGTCACGGTGGCCGGGTCCGCCAGGTCACCTCCCACGGTGTGGGCCGTGGCGCCCAGGTGGCGGCAGCGGTCGGCCACCTCGCGGGCGGCGTCCGCCCGCGCGCCGTAGGTGATCAGCACGTCGTGGCCCGACCCGGCCAGCGCCAGCGCCACCGCGGCACCGATCCCCCGGCTCGCACCCGTCACCACGGCGACGGGACGTCCGGGGGGCACCACCGAGACCGTCACCTCAGTCGGCGATCCGCTGGTAGGCGGTGTTGCTGACGGCATAGCGGATCCCTGCGTCCAGGACGGCACGCCCCGCGACCGACGACGGGTCGAAGGCGGTGCCGTACAGCCACGCGAACGCCGGCGGCCGACGTCCGGTGACCTCGGTGATCCGACGGACCGGCTCGAACACCTCGCGCTCGACGTCCTCGGCGGTGCGGACATGCCGGGCCTGGGCGTGGTTGGCGGTATGGGCCGCCACCACGTGGGTGCGCGAGATCAGCTCGAGGTCCTCCCAGGTCATCGCCAGCGCGGGCTGGTTGCGCTCCTCGTCGACCAGGGTGATGTCGTGGGCGTCGGCGTAGGCGGCCTGGTCAGCGGGCGCGACCGACAGGAAGGCCGTGGGCGGGAAGAACCAGGCCGTGATGCCCAGCTCGGTGCACACCGGCGCGGCCACCGTCGCGTTGTTGAGGTACCCGTCGTAGAACACCGGGATGAAACCCGGCTTGGACTTGCCCCAGTGGCCGGTCTCGAACAACCGGTCGAGGTCCTCGGGCAGCACGGGGTCGTGGCGTTCGGCATACCACGCCAGCTCGGCGCGCAGCGTGGCGCGCTCGCTCTCGGGGGTGTTGTGCCAGTTGACGACCCGCAGGAAGGCCCCCGAGGCGAAGGCCTCCCGTTGGTGGTGGGGGGTCAAGATGCTCACACCGACAGCTCCGTCCGGGCGCGCAGGTGCTGGTCGCTGAGGACCACGAGCACGTCGATGAGGGCGGCCGCACCGGTGGGATCGACGTCCGGGTCGACCTCGACCACCCCGCCGTCACCGTCGCCCTCGATCGCGGCCTCGCTGACGTCGGGGTCGATCGTGACCTCGGCCAGCCCGCGCTCGTAGTGCTCGAAGAGCAGTGCCAGGCGGGCGCCCTCGACGACGCTCGACGGGTCGCGGACGACGAGCTGCCGGCTCGGGCGGGCGTCGTGCAGAGCCACGAACATCGCGATGCCCTCCCGCTCGAGGACCCGCTGCTTGCAGGTGTCGGACACGCCCCGCACGTCCTGCGCAGGCGGGTCGGCCAGCTCGGCCGCGGGGGTTGGTGAGCTCACTGTGACCTCCTCGGGATGATCGCGGGCTCAGATCCCACCAGGAAGTCGAAGTCGGCGCCCTCATCGGCCTGCAGCACGTGCTCGACGTACAGGCGCTGGTAGCCGCGGGCGGCCGGCCAGGGCGTGTCGGGTGTCGCGGCGAGCCGGGCCGCGATCTCGTCCTCGGGCACGTCCAGGTGCAGCCGACGGCCCGGGACGTCCAGCTCGATCGTGTCGCCGGTGCGCACCGCGGCCAGCGGGCCCCCGACGGCCGACTCGGGGCAGACGTGCAGGACGACGGTGCCGTAGGACGTCCCCGACATCCGGGCGTCACTGACCCTCACCATGTCCGTGACGCCGGCGGCGAGCATGCGGCTCGGCAGCGGCAGGTTGCCGATCTCGGGCATCCCCGGGTAACCCTTGGGACCGGCACCGCGCAGCACGAGCACGTCGTCCGGCGTGACATCCAGGTCGGGGTCGTCGGCATCGCTCAGGTAGGTCTCGTAGTCGTCCCAGACCAGGGCCCGGCCGCGGTGCACCATCAGGTGGGGGCTGGCCGCCGACTGCTTGACCAGGGCGCCGCGTGGGGCGAGGTTGCCGCGCAGCACTGCCGTGCCGGTGCCGGGCGGTTGCAGCGGCGAGTCCAGGTCGCGGATCACCTCGCTGTTCCAGCGGGTCGACCCCGCGTAGGCCTGGGCCAGAGGCACGCCACTGACCCCGGTCACGTCCGGGTGCAGCAGGTCCCCGAGCTGCTCGACGACCGCACCCAACCCACCGGCGTACGCGAAGTCCTCCATCAGGAACCGTCCGGACGGCATCACGTCTACCAGGGTCGGTATGTCGCGGGCGAGGGTGTCGAAGTCGTCCAGGTCGAGCGGGACGTCGACCCGGCGGGCCAGCGCGAGCAGGTGGACGACCGCGTTGGTCGAGCCGCCGATGGCCGCGTTGACGCGCACGGCGTTCTCGAAGGCGGGTCGGGTCAGGACGGCGCTGGGCCGCAAGTCTTCCTGCACCATCGCGACGATCCGGCGGCCGGCCAGGTGCGCCGCGGTGCGCCGGCGGGCGTCGTCGGCGGGCAGCTCGGCGGTGCGCGGCAGCTGCATGCCCAGCACCTCGGTCAGCAGCGCCATCGTCGACGCGGTGCCCATCGTCATGCAGTGACCCCGGCTGCGGCTCATGCACGACTCGGCCTCGGCGAGGTCGTCGTCGGTGATCAGACCGGCGCGGTGCTCCTCGGTGAGCCGCCACACCGCTGTACCCGAGCCGATGTCGCGGCCGCGCCACTTGCCGTTCAGCATCGGACCACCGGTGATCAGCAGGCTCGGCAGGTCGGTGCTGGCGGCTCCCATCAGATAGGCGGGGGTGGTCTTGTCACACCCGGCCAACAGGACGACACCGTCGATCGGGTTGCCGCGCAACGTCTCTTCGAGGTCCATCGCCACCAGGTTGCGCAACAGCATGGCCGAGGGCCGCACCAGCGTCTCCCCGATCGAGGTGGTCGGGAACTCGAACGGCACCCCGCCCGCCTGCCAGACACCACGTTTGACGTGCTCGGCCACCTCGCGCAGGTGCGCGTTGCAGGGTGTCAGCTCGGACCAGCTCTGGGCGATGCCGATCACCGGTCGGCCGGTGAAGGAGTCGTCCGGCAGGCCCTCGCTGCGCAGCCAGGCGCGATGCAGGATCCCGTTCTTGCCCGGAGCGTCGAACCAGCCGGCGCTGCGCAGCGCCCGCGGCCCGGTGTCCACCTCGGTGCCGCTCACGCGAACGCCGGTAGGTGCTGGGCCTGCGCGTCGATCAGTGCCGCGCTCAGCACCCGTGCCCGGTCGGGTTCGGTGACGGCACCGTCGGCGATGATCGCCTCGACCACCAGGTCGCGGTCGCCGAGCAGTGCGGCGTCGAGCGCCAGCCGGACGCTGAGCAGCCGCTGGCCGAGGATCGCGGTCAGCGGGGCCGATAGGTCGGGAACCTGCACCGCCCGCAGCCCTCGTGCCGTGGCCACCCCGGGCACCTCCAGGGCGGCGTCGTCGGGCAGGCCCGGCACCGACCCGTTGTTCAGCACGTTGACGGAGAACATCTCGCGCGAGTCGTGGGTCACCGAGCGGATGATCGCGATGAGCTGCTCCTGCTCACCGGTCGAGCGGTCGAAGACGTCCGCGCCGAACGGTAGGTCACCGTCGGCCTGCGCCTTCATCGCGCGATAGCGGTTCTCGCCCCACTCCAGGATCTCGGGCACCGAGAACGCGTCGACGCCCAACGTCTTTCCGTAGTAAGCCCCTGCGGGCCAGCGCTGCGGGAAGAACTCGGTGACGTGTCGGTCGTTCGCCGCCGGGTAGGCGCCGTACGTGTCGAACAACGACCACGAGAAGGGGTTCTGGGCCGCCCTGACCCCGGTGTTGAAGATGGCGCCGACGTCGTCGGGGCCGGCCGGCCGCAGCCGCTCCGCGGCACGACGCTCCTGCACGAGCGGCCAGGCGTCGACACCGTTCCACCGGAAGTCGTAGATGAAGGTGAGGTGGTTGATCCCGGCGTACAGGGTCGTCGTCTCACCGAACGGCGCGTCGATGTACTCCGCGAGCTCGCGCTGCACGTGGTGCATCCCGTGGCACAGGCCGACGACGGAAGCGCCCCCGTGCTGCGTCATGGCCATCACGTTGGCCGTCATCGGGTTGCTGTAGTTGAAGAACAGCGCATCGGGCGCGAGGGCGGCGACGTCTCGAGCGACGTCCACCATCACCGGCACCGTACGCAGCAGGCGGCTGATCCCACCCGGCATGACCGAGTCGCCCACCGGCTGGTACACCCCGTGCTGTTGGCAGACGGTGTGGTCGCGCAGCCAGCCGTCACGCCCACCGACCCCGATGCAGGTCACCACGAAGTCCGCGCCGGGCAGCACCGTTCGCCGGTCGGTGCTCCCGGTCACGGTGATGCGGTCGCGGGCATCTCGGGCGTCGACCATCCGCTCGGCCAGTCGGACGGCGACCGCCAGTGCTGCGTCGTCGACGTCGACGAGCCGGATCTGCCAACCGCCCAGATCCTGCGCCGAGATCAGGTCGGCGAGCAGGCCGCGGGTGAACACCGCACTCCCTGCTCCGATCAGCACCAGACAGCGGCGCTCGGGGACGCTCACGGGATTCCTTTCGTTCCGGGATGGGCAGGGCAGGTCGAGCTCAGACCACTCGGACGTCGATCCCGTGCGCGCGCAGCACGTCGACGTCCTCGCCGGGCGCGCTCGCCGAGGTCACCAGCTCGCTGATCTGCTCGACCCCGGCGATCCGATGGGGGCTTCGGCGGGCGAACTTGTCGCCGTCGGCCAGGATCGTCAGCCGGGCCGCGCTCTGGGCCAGGGTGCGGTCGGTCTCGCACTCCTGCGCGCTCGCCCCCAGTGCTCCGCTGCGGGGGTCGACGCCGTAGACGCCCATCAGCACGTGGTCGACGTGCACCTCGCGGATGCTCACCCCGACCAGGTGCCCGAGCAGACTCATCTCGGGGCGCCGCAGCATGCCGGCCAGGACGATCACATCGATACTCCCAGCCGACAGCTTGTGCGCCACGTCCAACGAGTTCGTCACCACGGTCACGTCAGGCACTGCAGCCAGCAGGGGCAGCAGGGCGGCTGTCGTGGTGCCACCCGTGACCAACAGGGTGGAACCGGGGTCGATCAGCGTGACAGCTTCCTCGGCGACCGCCTGCTTCTCTTCGCGCCGTTCGACCTCGCGGGCGGCGGGCGGGGGCTCGAGCGCATCCGGTGCCGCCCCGCTGGTCAGCACGGCCCCGCCGTGCACCCTGCGCACCAGGCCCTCGACCTCGAGCTCGTGCAGGTCACGGCGGACGGTCGAGAGGCTGACCCGCAGGTGCGACGCGAGGTCCTCCACGGACGCCGCACGGCGGCGACCCAGCAGGTCGATCGTGGCGGAACGGCGTTGTACGGCGAGCATCAGTAGCCCCGGTCGCGGTCAGCGACGTTCAGCAACGGCGCGCCGTCCACGTACCGGCGCAGGTTCGCGGTGAAGAGCGCGCAGACAGCGTCCAGGTAGTCAGGCGCGAAGCCCGCGACGTGCGGCGTCACCACTGACCGGGGATGCGTCCACAGCGGGTGGTCCGAGGGCAACGGCTCGGTGGCGAACACGTCGCTGGCGACTAGGTCGACCTGGCCGCGGTCGAGAGCAGCCAGCAGCGCCGGCTCGTCGACCACACCGCCCCGGCTGGCGTTGACGATGACGGCGCCGGACTTCACCAGGCCCAGCTCCCGGGCCCCGATCATTCCCTGCGTCTGCGGGGTGAGGGGGACGGTGAGCACGAGGTAGTCGCTGCTGGCCAGCACGACGTCCAACCGGTCCGCGCCCATCTCGCTCACGCCGTCGACGGTCGGCGACGCCCCAGCGGGGCTGGTGCTCGCGCCACGGCGGACGGCGAGAACCTGCATGCCCAGGGCCCGCGCGAGGCGGGCCACCTCCTTGCCGATCTGCCCGTACCCGACGACACCAAGGGTGCTGCTGCGCAGGTCACGCGGCATCAACAGCTTCCACCGGTCCTCGCGAGAGGGCCAGTGCTGGTCGGCGGCGAACGCCTGCGTCTCACGCAGGTGATGCGCATGCGCGAGCACCATCATCAGCACCCACTCGGCCACGGGCGCCGCGCCCACTCCACCCAACGTGGTGAGCAGGACGCCGGAGTCCCACAGCGGGCTCGACCGGACATGGTCGACACCCGAGGTGTCCAGCTGCACCCACCTCAGCGCAGGCGCCTGCGCGACCGCGGGCAGCAGGTCGCTGGTGTACATGACCTCGGCCGCGGCCAAGACCGACGCGGGGACGCCGTCGGCCGCCACCGACACCGGGTGGTGGTGCACCACCACCCGCGGGTCGACATTGCGGACGGCGGCAAGGAACGAGGCCGGGAAGTCCAGGGTGATCAGGACGTGCACCGGCGACGGGGCGGTCGGGGTCACTTGATCCCCGTCCGGGCGACGCCCTCGACGAAGTAACGCTGGAACACCGCGAAGACCACCAGCACCGGCAGGATCGACAAGAAGGACATCGCCAGCAACGGTCCGAAGTTGGTGCTGAACTGCGCAATCAGGAACTGCAACCCGACCGGCAGCGTGTAGGAGCTGCTGTCGGTCAGCACGATGAGCGGCCAGATGAACTCGTTCCACCGCCACATGAAGGTGAAGATCACCAGGACGGCGACCAACGGCCTCGACAGCGGCAGCACGATCCGCCAGAACGTGCGCAGGTGACCGGCGCCGTCACAGCGCGCGGCCTCGAGCAGCTCGTCGGGGATGCCGAGGAAGAACTGGCGGGCCATGAACAACCCGAACGCCTCCGCCAGCCGCGGCAGCACCACACCCCAGGTGCTGTTCAGCAGGCCGAGGTCGATGACGATCTGGAACTGCGGGATCATGATGACCTGCACCGGCACCATCAGCGTGCTCAGGATCAGCAGGAACAGGACGTTGCGGAACGGGAACCGCAGCTTGGCGAACGCGTAACCGGCGCACACGTTGATCGCCACGGTGAACACCACCGACACGACGGCGATCACGACGGAGTTCAGCAGCCACCGCGCGAAGGGGTACTGGCGCCACGGTTCGATGTAGTTCTGCCACAGCCACTCCCGGGGCCACAACCGCACCGGCAGGGTACTGAGCTCGTCGACCCCGGCCACTGACGTACGCAACATCCAGTACATCGGGAACATCAGGAGCAGGACGCAGACCACGGCGCCCAGGACGCGGGCCCGGCGTACGCGAGGGGGCTGCGGCAGCCCGTCGTTCTCGGTGGGGGTTGTTCCAGCATCGGCGGCGTCCGCCGCCACGGTGACCGCGAGTGAGCTGCTCATGCCTCGTCCCTTCGTCTCGAGAGCCGCCACTGGGCGACCGTGAACATCAGGACGATGACATAGATGATCACGCCGATCGCCGCGGCGTAGCCCTGGCGGCGCTGGTTGAACCCTTGGTCGTAGGCGTACTGCACGAGAAAGGTGGTCGACGTGCCCGGACCGCCTCGCGTCATCACGTACACGACGTCGAACACCTGGAAGCTCAGGATGATCGAGTACACGACGAGGAAGAACGTCGTCGGTCCGAGCAACGGCCAGGTGATGTTGCTGAACCGCTTCCAGCCGGTGGCGCCGTCAACTGCGGCCGCCTCGTACATCTCGCGCGGGATGCCCTGGAGCCCGGCCAGATAGATGACCATGCCGAAACCCACGCCCTGCCACGTCGTGACGACGATGATCGACGCCAGTGCCGCCGTGCCATTGCCCTGCCAGTCGACGGTCGGCAGACCCACGGTGTTCAGCAGCTGGTTGATCAACCCGATGAGCGGGTCGAACAGTCGCAGGAAGATCACCCCCGAGGCGACCCCCGAGATCACCACTGGGACGTAGAACAAGGCCCGGAACAGCCCGCGACCCGGCATCGCCCGGTTGAGCAGCAGGGCTCCGCCGAGTCCGAGTACGATCCCCAGCGGAACCGAGACGGCCGTGAAGAGCACCGTGTTGAGCAAGGCCTTCCAGAACGTGGAGTCATGGATGATCTCGACGTAGTTGTCGGCGCCGATCCACTGCATCGTCCCGAACCCGCGGTACTTGTGCAGGCTGTACCAGAGGGTCAGCAGGAGGGGGACGAACATGAAAACGGCGAAGACCAGCAGCGCCGGGGTCGCCAGGATCACCCCCGCCCACCGTTCACTGCGAGCGCCGGCCGAACGCGCCCGCTGCCGAGCGCCCACCGGGCGCCGTGGCGCCTGCTGGGCGTCCGGGACTGTCTGCACGGAGGCCATCAGAGTGACCTAGGCCTTCAGGGCCTTCTCGATGCTGGCTGTCAGCCCACTGATCACCGAGTCCGTCGACGCCGACGCATTGGACAGGTACTGGTCCATGTTGTCCACCAACGCCTGGTTGAGACCGGGGAAGGCCGGAACCGTCGACACCTTGACCAGACCGGCGGGCATCGTGGTGGCCTGCTTCTGGAAGACCGGCATGAGGTCGGGCCGCACCGCGTACTTCAGCTTGGCGTCGACCAGATCGGTACGCACCGGCAGCACGGTGTTCTCTTCACAGAACATCGCCATGTTCTCCTTGGTCACGAGGAACTTGGCGAACTCTGCGGCGACATCCTTGTTCTTCGCCTGCTCGGTGACCACGACCCCGTTGCCGCCGAGGTCGGTGGCAGCCGCACTGTCACGCATGAGGTACGTGACGCCCCACTCGAACTTCTTGCCGATGGTGGACTGCAGCGACGGGATCAGGAAGTCACCGGTCTGGATCATCGAGATCTTCTGGGTCGGGAAGATCTCGTCGGGGTACGTCGGTCGTTTGACCAGGACGCTGGGGGCGTGGAGTCCCTTGGTGTACAGGCTCTTCGTGAACTCCAGGGCCTTGCGTGCCTCAGGCGTATCGAGAGTGACTTTCTGGAGCGAGTCGTCGAGCACCGAGCCGCCGGCCTGATAGAGCGTGTTGTACCAACGGTAGGCGCCGAACAGCTGGTAGTTGAAGGCGAACGGCGCGGCGCCCAGGTCGGCTGCCTTGAGCTTCTCCAGCACCGCGGTGAACTCGTCCCAGGTCCAGGCCGTCTCGAGGGTGCTGGGCACCTCGGTGATGCCGGCGGCCGCGAAGTGCTTCTTGTTGTACGCCAGGGCCGAGGTGTCGGTGTGGTGCGGGACGCCGGCGGGCTTGCCATCCGTGCCCATCGCCTCCCACAGCGCAGGCAGGAAGGCGTCGCCGAAGGAGGAGTCCATGTACTGCGAGAGGTCGGCCAGTGCGCCGCTGTCGGCGTAGCCCTTGACGTCCGTGTACGACACCCGGAACAGGTCGGGCGCCTGGTTGGCCTGCAACCGCCGGTCGATGACGGTTCGGATCTGGTCGTAGGGCAGGACCTCGATCTTGACATCCGCGCCGCGCTCGGCCTTGAACGCTGCAGCGATCTTCTTGAAGGTCTTGATCTCGGTGTCGGCGCCCCAGGTGGTCAAGGTGACGGTGCCCGAGAGCTTGCCCGTGCTGACGGCACCGCCGCCGCCCGGTGAAGGAGTGGTCGACCCCGAGCTGCAGGCGGCGAGGGCAGCCCCCATGCCGGTGAGGCCCATGACCTTGACGAACGAACGACGGTCGAGATTGGGCATGCGGTGCCTTCCGACGGCTAGGGACCCGGCGCTGGGTAGCCGTTAACGTAGTTCAAGGCCGACGAAAAGCAAGCAGTTTCAGTCACGAAATCTAGTCTTTACGTGTTTGTGACGTTAGCCGCGTGGTCCTGCACCGTGATGACCGGTTTGCCCGTCTGGCGGCCGCCACACCTCAGCCCGCACCGGGTGCTCCGACCAGACCCCCGGGCCCTGATCAGCAACCGTTCGGTGCCACAGGCGGGTGCCCCGACGGGTGATCACGTGCTCGTCGTCGTGGGACCCCAGCCGCACCCGGGTGGCCGCGACGGCGCCGGCCCCCCGACCCGTGACGCCTGCCCCGGTCTCGTGGCTCGTGCCGGACGTCGCACAGCTCCACCTGGTCACCTGGTCGGCCCAGGTGGTCACCAGGTCCAGATGGTCGTCGTGCCACGCTGCGGCAACGGTCTGCATCTCGCTCATCGCGGTCGTGACGACGTCGAATGCCAGCGACGGGTACGTCGACCCGGCCCTGGCCCACAGCAGCCGAACCCGCCCGTCGTGGCCGACGGTCGCCACGTGCAGGTCACCACGGGCCGGGTCCTGGACCAGCGCCGAGCAGCACGCGACAGCGACGGCCAGCGCCCCGTGGTCGACGAACCCGTGCTGGGGTGACCACACGTGACGGCGCAGCGTGCCGTCCTCGGTCAGCGCGACCACCTCGAGATGGTCGGGCCCGGCGTCGACCTGCGTGACGTCCGCCGA
>JAABUN010005809.1_pt1 | contig 14880 bp, 10 predicted proteins | sample 5559311 | NCBI WGS metagenome assembly JAABUN01 (sample SAMN10711877, study PRJNA513370) | rock metagenome | isolation source: Antarctica rocks | place: Antarctica: Victoria Land, Siegfried Peak sud | reverse complement strand
TTGGAACGGGTATCGTAAATTTGACAGACAAACAAATAAAGTTGAATCAGTTGATTTTCCATAAGTAAGAAAATTCTACCAATCAACCTGTTTGTCTGTCTTTTCAACTACTGATTCGCATTAATGTGTGCATATGAGCAAAAGAAATTTGATTAAATACTCGAAATTTTACGTGCGGTTAGAAAAAATCGAAAGGCAATTGCGCGATGTCGTCGATTTGGGGATTCATCTAAAAACGGCAACGCCCGAGTTGTTTGAAAAATTGGATGCGGCAGCCGAGGCGATTAAAGAGTACTTTGACGATGAAGATACTCAAGACGAAAAAAGCGCTTCTGTTTGAAGCGCCTCTTTATGAAATAAAAAAACTTTACCGAATTGTACTCTGTGTTTTTGTTACGTCGAATCATCAAGCGTTTTCATAAGTTTAATCTAGTCGGTATTTTCGACATGTCAAAATATAGTGTGCTTCGACGTTTCGATAAAGCCGGCGAGAAATGCTGCGCCGTTCTGGCAGAAAGAAAACCACGGGAAACCTTTTATTAGTGATTAAGCCTCTCATTTGCTGATACTTACGCGAGATTGTATGGTGTCAGACATGAAAAATTCTACTCCAAAAAACGTGTTTTTAATTCTGTTCTTGTTTCTATCTTCAGCGGTTTTCGCCGACAGCAGTTTCGCGCAAAGCCCGCCGCTTTTGCTCGATGCGGACTTTAACGCTGGAGTCTCGGGTGGCACGGATAATGTCAAAGCTATCAGCCTCCAGCTAGACAACAAAATTCTGGTCGGCGGTGATTTCCGGTTTGCCGCGGACGAATCGCATCAGGCTTTAGCCAGATTCAACGCGAACGGTTCAATTGATGAAAGTTTCAATCCGGCTCTCTCTGCCGGTTCAGTCGTTGAAGCCATTTTAGTTCAGCCCGACGGCAGGATATTAATTAGCGGGAATTTTACCGTCAGCGTCGACGCTCGCCGCATCTTCGGTTTGGTTCGGTTGAATTCAAACGGCAGTTTTGACATTGGATTTGCCGCCAATCTGGCAGGCACATACACGGCAGGGCAGCTGGCGCTGCAAACTGATGGCAAAATCGTCGGGGCGGGCTATTCAAATTTTAACGGGCGGACAAGTCCCGTGTTTAGACTGAATGCCAATGGCACCCCCGATTTGTCCTTCAATCCGGCACTCGATTACGTCAACAATCTGCGGTCGGTTACCATCCAGCGAGACGGGCAACTACTGGGCGGCGGCACGTTTGCGGTCGGCGGCAGGGACCGCGGCGGGCTAACACGATTAAACAGCGATGGAACGCTTGACAGCTCGTTTATCTCGGGCGGAAGCGGTACCGACCGCAATGTGCTCGAAACGCTGGAACTTTCCAACGGACAAATTATTGCGGCTGGTGAGATTAATTCTTACAACGGTATTCGGCGAACCGGTATTGTTCGCTTAAATGCAAACGGCACTCTTGACCTGACCTTTAATGCGAATGACGTTTACTGCTCGAATATCAATAGTTTTATCGTCCAGCCGGACGGCAAATTAATTGTCACCGACAGTACGCTATCCGCTGCCGGCTCTAGATTAATCGTTCGTCTTAACCGGGACGGGAGCTTAGATTCGAGTTTTAGATCCGGTTTCGAGACGGACAGCAGCACGCGCGTCAACCGGCTTTTACTGCAGCCGGACGGTCAGATTTTAATCGGCGGTATATTCAGTAAATATAACGGGGCGACGCGACAAAACTTATTGCGAATAAATTTCCGCGCGGCAGAGCCGCGAGGTATTAAAAGAAAAGACTCGGTTGCGTTGAATCTTTTATTTCGCCTTGATTTTTGACATAACTTTTCATCGTCTCTTCCGAACTGTGCGCTCCGATGGTACTGATGTAGTAACCATCAGACCAAAATTCGCCGCCCCACAGTTGCTTTTTTACTTCCGGCATCTGACGGAAGATTTCTTTGGCGGTGATTGATTTGATTGTCCGCACGATTTTTGTCGGACTATACGTCGGAACCGACTGCAACAAAAAATGAACGTGGTCGCTGTCTGTTCCAATTTCCAGAAACTCGATTTCATAGCGCAATGATATATCGGCGCATATTTCTTTGAGTTTTTCGTCAACATCGGCTGTCACAACAGCCTTTCGATATGCGCGTCGGACAGACCAGATGATAAAGCAATATGCTGACGTTGTGTTTCTTATAAATTAGCTCGCTCATCGGTTTAGTATATTCCGTAGCACAGCTACGAGGAATTAAACCTTTAAGGAACGATTAAAACCAAAAGTAAATCGCGCGACCGCTTTTGATTTTGACGGCGACGGCAAATCAGATTGCTCGGCGTATCGCCCGTCAAACGGCATGTGGTATCTACTCAATTCGCAGACCGGATTTTCCGCCGCGCAGTTCGGAATTTCAACCGATAGGATTGTGCCTGCCGATTATGACGGCGACGGAAAGACCGACATTGCCGTCTGGCGGAATGGAACCTGGTATCTGCAAAGGAGTACGCAGGGCTTCACTGCGATTCAATTCGGCAGCGCGGGCGACATCCCCGCTCCGGCGGATTTCGACGGCGACGGGAAAGCCGAATTGGTTGTCTGTCGCCCGTCAAACGGAACGTGGTATTCGCTGAACTTAGTTAATAATGCTTTCAGCGCCGTTCAATTCGGAACTTCCGAAGATAAACTCGTCACTGCCGATTATGACGGCGACGGCAAGAGCGATTATGCGGTTTACCGTCCATCAAACGGTGTTTGGTATCTGCTTCAAAGCACGAAAGGATTCGCGGCAGTTCAGTTTGGAATATCAACAGATAAGCCGGTGGTCGGAGATTATGACGGCGACGGCAAAGCCGATAAAGCTGTCTATCGACCGGAAACCGGAACCTGGTACTTGTTTCAGAGCACCAAAGGTTTCGCTTCGATTCAATTCGGGCTTTCAGCCGATTTACCGGCAGCTGCTGATTACGACGGTGACGGCAAAACCGATGTCGCAGTATTTAGACCACAAAGCGGAACTTGGTATCAATTGAAAAGCGCGCAGGGATTTGGAGCAATACCGTTCGGCTCAAACGGCGATCAGCCCGTACCGAATGGTTTTGTGCCGTAAGATAGCCCGGACCCGCAATTATTTACTCAAATGAGGATGCGCCTGTAGTGACTTCGGCGCAACCTTTCGCCGGTTTAGAACAACGTCAAATTCTGCATTCGCCAGCCGTCGTCGTACTTTTTGAAATAGGCAACACCCTTCCTGGCTTGAGTAAAATTAACCGTTTGACTGATAGTGCCGAATAAATTGAATTTCGGGTTCTTCAGGATTTGTTTCAAATCTTCTGGAAGTTCCGCGAACGCCGTCGAGTTCGGATCAAGGGACTGTCCTGATTTATTCGGTTTCCACCTACAGGTAAATTCTACTTTTCTAGTAATTTTATCCTCGTCGACAATTCCGGTAATCTCCGGCTCCCCCGAACGGCGAGCGGCAATGCCAGTTCGTTGACGTTCAAGCTGGCGTCTTTCCAAAGAGCGCGCCCCGCATCGGTTAGTTCGGCGCGCCTTGAATTCCCACACGCCTATATCTTTGGCATACAAATCGGTGGGCATATCCATTTGCGAACCGCGCATTTGCGGGTTTTCAAAATGAAGAATGATGTAGCCCAGCTGCTCGGCGATAATGAGCTGCGGCTGCTTGTTTTTGAAATCCTCTTTGGCGCGCGGCAGCGCTTCGTCCGCTTTCTCATCCTTTGATAATTGCCGGGCTCTAGGATAGGCATTCGAGAGAGCGCCGATGTTAATTGAAGTTACGGACGGCTGCTTGTAGTTTGCCGCCTCGCTGATTGCCGTTACCGCTTGGCTTCGCGAAAAATCGCCGGTCGAACAGCCGGCAGCAAACCAAATTGAAACCAATAACATAAAACCGGCTAAAAATATTAACCGGAAAGAGTATTCGTTAACTTTTATACTTTTCATCAATTAGACCTCTTGCGAAATTAAAATAAAGATGACACAAAGTAAATCATTGGAGTAAAACTCAATGAGTTTTCCTTGCCGGGCAAAAAACGGTTGCTCGAAGGTGATTCAATCAAATATACGATTGTTGATGTCACGGAAAGAGAAATCGAACGCCCGAAAAAAAACAGAAGCGTTTCTTTTCGGGCAAGAAAAAGCGACACTGTTTGAAGGCGCAGATTATCATCGAGGAAGACAGCGTGCAGATTACGGCAACCTTTTTCGGCAAAGGCAGAACGCACGATTACAAACTGTTTCAATTGAGCCGCGTGAGACTAGGCAAACATCTGAAATTGCGCGCCGATTTGGGCTATTGGGGATTGCAAAGCGAAACGGCGAAAGCAATTCTGCCGCTGAAAAACAGCAAACTGCATCAATTGACGCGCAGTGAAAAGAAATTCAATCGAGAGTTGGCAAAAAGGCGCGTCAAAGTCGAAAACGTCATTCGCCGATTGAAGGTCTTTCGCATCTTGAGCGAACGCCACCGGCATCGCCGAAAACGATTCGGTTTGCGATTTAATTTGATCGCTGCTTTGCATAATTACGAACTGAAACTTAGATCCTGAATTTCGCAAAAGGTCTAATGCTTATTAATTAAATTCATTTTGGAACTATTCCATACTGAATTACTAAAAATGTCATAAAACAGTTCTTTTTAGACGGTTTGCAAAATATTTGATATACAAAAAATTCGAGCTGTTGTGAGCTAAAGAACAAGTTTGATTGATTAAAATTTTGCAAAGTTTTATTGCTTCTGATTTTTGCTAATGTCTTCAAACGGTATATTGCCAATCGGGTATTTGCGCCAATCCTGATAATCAAAATGCCACCATTCGGCTTCATAGACGGTAAAGCCTTCGGATTCCATCGCGTCGCGCAGAAGTTTCCGATGCCAGCGCTGCAAACTTGTGCCGCCGGGATAATCCGGATAAGCGCGGTCGGTCGTCTCGTCATACGTGCTGACCATTTCAACGGGTTTGCCGGTTTTTAAATCGTAAAGCGTTAAATCAACCGCCGCACCGCGATTGTGGCGCGAGCCTTGCGACGGGTCGGCGACAAAAATCTTTTTATCGTCGGGCATCGCGTCCCAGAAGACTTTCGTGACATACCACGGGCGATAAGCGTCGTGGACGAGCAAGCCATAGCCTTGTTCGCGCAGCTTTTGATTGACGCGGACGACGGCTTCCGCCGCCGGACGCTGCATAAACGCCCGCGCCTGCGAGTAAAAGACAGTGCCTGCAAAATTCTCGGTCGTCGCATAGCGAATTTCGAGCTTAATTGCCGGGTCAAGTTTGGTTAATTCGACCAAATCCGTCGGGCGAAAATCGCCGATTTCTTTCGGAGGCTGTGACTGGAGAGCTTCTTTTATTAACTCTTTGACGGGACGCACGGGTTTAATAAATAATTGCTGCCCGCCTTCTTCAGGTCCGACTTGACGGCGTTTGAAAGTCACCCCGGCGGCGACCAACTGAGTCGCTCGCCCGTTTTTATCCGGCGTGAAAGCAATCTGTTCGCCGTGATAAAGACCGATTTTCGGGAAATTGAAAACATTTTCGGAAACTTGTTCGAGTTGATCAAATTCAACTTGCTCAATTAACACCCACAGCTTGCCGTCGCGTTCAAAAATATAAGCAATGTCGTGATCGGGACCGTATTCTCCGACGAGATTGCGGAATTTCTCATTCACAGCGGACGGTTTTGCGGTTGCGACGCGCTTGAAAGTATCGTTTCCGATGGTGATGGAATTTTGCTCAAGGTTCGGTTTGACGCGAGTGCCGAAACCGAGTTTGTCGTCAACAACCAATTCACTGCCAATCGAACGAAGCCGAAGCTCAAAACCACCTTTTGAATTGATCATCAAAAGATTGCCGCCGCGCTTGAACAGGTCATACGAGTTATTAACGCCCACATAACGTCCGGCGATTCGTTTGGCGATTTCCCGATTGACCGGCGCGGTAATTTCGGGCTGCAGAATCGGCTTGTTTTCACGCTCGGCGAGCATCGCTTTTAGAGCGACATCGGCGACGCGCGTCGTGACGCCGTTTGAAACATCTTCGGTGGCGACAACGATTACGCCGAGTTTGTCTTCCGGCAGTAAGCCGAGTTGCGTTGAAAAACCGTAAATCGCTCCGCCGTGTTCGACCCGGCGATGTCCTTCGACTTCCGACATAAAAAATCCGATTCCGGCTCCGGTTTTTTGTCCGGGCGCGGCGAACTGCGGCGTCCACATTTTCTCGAGCGTTTCTTTTTTCAAAAATGCGCCGGGCAAACTGCTGTTAGCATTGAAAATCGCGCTCGCAAAACCCGCCAAATCGGTGGTTGTCGTATACATACTTCCGGCGGGCGCGATGCCGAGTTCAAAAGTCGGCGTGTCGAAAGTTTTTCCAAAAACCGTCCACATTCGCGCTTTTGCCAGATTTTTCGTGATTTCCGTGGTTGGTTGAAAGCTCGTATTCTGCATTCCGAGCGGATCGAGAATGTGGCGTTTCAGGTAGTTGGCGAACAATTGGTTTTGCGTTTTTTCCAAAACATAGCCGACCGTCGCAAGTCCGGCATTTGAATATTTCAGCCGCGTTTCGGGCGCGTAGACGAGCGTGGTTTGGTTAAGGCTTTTGACGGTTTCAGCAAGCGTCGGACTGCTCGAATCGAAATAACTGCCGACGGGCGGCTCGCGCACGAGTCCGGCGCGATGTGACATCAATTGCCGCAGAGTGATTGGTTTGCCGAAAGAATTATGCGGCTTAAAATCAGGTAGATAGTTGGTCACGGGCGCATCCAAATCCAACTTGCCTTGTTCGACGAGCCGCATCACGGCGATATCCGTGAAAAGTTTGGAAACCGAACCGACGCGGAAAACGGTGTCGGCGTTGATTGGAGTTTTCGCTTTCGGGTCGGAAAACCCGTAGCCTTGCTGCCAGACAATCTTTTGGTCATCAACCAGCGCAATCGCCATCCCCGGCAGATTCTTGTCTTCCAACTCGCGGCGGATAAATGCGTCGAGCATTTCGATTGTCGCCCGGTATTTTTCCGGTCGTGAAGCGACAGCTTGAGCGACGGCAGGCACAGTAAAAAAGAAAAGCGACTGATTTGCAATCAACATCGCCGCCAAACAAATGATAATTCTTCTTCGCATTTTTATTGTTAATCGCATTTTGCTCGCTCCTTTTCAAACTTGAGTTTATTTAATTTTGCCCGGTCCCCAAACGGCGCGTCCCGGTTTTGCTCCCGTGTGTTCACCGTTTTTCAAAACCTGCGTGCCATTGACGAAAACGTCGCGCACGCCGACAGCGTATTGATGCGGCTTTTCAAATGTCGCGCGGTCGGCAATTGTGTTCGGGTCGAAAATTACGATGTCCGCGAACATTCCTTTTTCTAAAAATCCGCGTTTGTCCAAACCTAAATTCGTTGCGGGCAAACCCGATAAACGCCTGACGGCTTCGGCGAGCGAAATTACTTTTTCTTCGCGGACGTATTTTCCCAAAAGGCGAGCGAAATTACCGTAAGCTCGCGGGTGCGTTGAGTTTTTCAAAAACACGCCTTCGGTCGCCATCGAAGCCGCGTCCGAGCCGAACGAAACGAACGGCAATTTGAGCTGCTTTGTGATGTTGTCTTCCGACATTAAAAAATAAATCGTGCCGACGCGCGAGCGGTCTTCGAGAACCAAATCCATAATCGTTTCTTCAGGCGAAGTGCCGCGCATCTTTGCGACCTCCGCCAGAGTCTTGCCGATGAGCGGTTTGAGTTTTTCAGATTTGAAATCACTAAACAAAATGCGGTCGGGCGAACCGGCGGCGAGATATAAATTTTCCCATTTGTCGGTCGGCGTCGTAATTTCTTTAGCGACTTTTTTGCGCGTTTCCGGGTCGGCGAGTCGTTTGAAAGCGGCTTCGTAACCGCCGTCTAAAACCCACGGCGGCATCGAAGCGTCCAAGCCGGTTCCGCCCGCCGGATACGTATACATATCGGCGGTGATTTTCAAACCTTCGCTTCGGGCTTTTTCAATCATTGCGATAACCGCGTCCATTTTCCCCCAATTCTCTTTTCCGGCGGCTTTCAGATGATAAATTTCGGCGGGAATTTTCGCCTCGCGGCTGATACGAATTAATTCTTCGACCGCTTCGACAAGTTGATTGCCTTCGCTGCGCATATGCGAAATGTATTTGCCTTTGTATTCGGCGGCGACTTTGCACATCGCAATCAGCTCGTCCGTTTTGGCGTAAAACGACGGCGCGTAAATCAGGGAAGATCCGATGCCGAGCGCGCCGTGCTGCATTTCATCGCGGACAAGCCCGCGCATTTGTTCGAGCTGTGCCGGAGTCGGCTGCACGTCCGCGTCGCCTAAAACGTTTTGCCGAATGGTCGTCGCGCCGATGAACGAAGCGACGTTTTGCGAAACGCCGCGCCGCTCCAGATAATTCAAATAATCGGCGAGCGTCGTCCACTCGACCGAATATTTAATGTCGCCCTGCTCGTCAACCGTCAATTTTTTCAGACGTTCGTTCAGTGGTCCCATTGACCAGCCTTCGCCCATTATTTGCGTGGTTACGCCTTGCTTTAATTCGCCGAGCGAACGCCCGTCAACGATTAAAGATTCGGTTGACCACGACAGCATATTGATAAAACCGGGCGCAACCGCCAGATTTTTGGCATCAATAATTGTCTGCGCTTTCGCCTTTGACAGATTGCCGACGGCGACGATTTTATCCGCGCGAATGCCGACATCAACCCGCTTTCCGGGTTTTCCCGTGCCGTCGTAGACAGTGCCGTTTTTTATTAAAACGTCAAAAACCTGCGGCTTGGTTTGGGCGAAAATCGTTGTCGTCAAAAATACCGCCAGTGTCAAAAGCGAAACGAGAAAGCGGCGCGTTAACATTTTCATTTGTGTTCCTCTCGTGTTTGTCGGAAACCCGAAATCAAACATTTAATATCGAATTTTAGGGTTAAATAATAGTGTGTGAATACATCGTTTTTACAGCAATTGCTGCACGATGTCAATAAAAAACACCAATTGCTGTAAATTTGTTGCAATTTTGTATTGACATTATTGCAGCAATAGGTGTAACATCTGCCAAATCATAAACAAAATGCAACAGTCGTTGCAGAATATTTCGCTTTAACAAAATTTTCAAAATATACTTTCTGCCGCTTTGCAGAAAACGGATTCGCCTCGAATTAATCGGCAAAAGGACGCATCAAACGTGGAGAGAAACACTCGTTCAAAAAAAGCCCGGATTCAGAAAACTAATGGTGCCGCAGCGATTGTCGCTGTTGAAAACCATGGCAATTCGGCGGCTGGTCTGGTTGCGGCGGACGCGCAAACACCGCTTGAAACGCGCTTTAACGAAGCCCAAAGCAATCTGAGCGCGAGCCGACAGCGCCTGCTGCGCCGGATTTTAGATGAGCCGCACGAAGCATATTTTCTTTCGTCGCGCGAAATGGCGCGGCGTTACGCGGTTGATTCGGCAACCATCGTCCGTACCGTACAGGCAATGGGCTATCCAAAATTTGCCGATTTTGCTCACGATTTGCGCGATCATTTCGTCACGCAAATTACGCCATACACGGCGATGAAGGCAGCGACGCAAAAGAATCGGAGCGTCGCCGATTACATAAATCAAAGTCTTAATCAAGACCTCGAAAACCTGAACGCGCTCAAAGCCGGTCTCGATGTCAATAAAGTCGTCGAGCTGGCAAAGCAAATTCATCGCACGCGGCGCATTGTCGTCATCGGGATAGATTTCGCCGCGTCTCTGGCGATGTCGCTCGCTTACGGTTTAGTGACTCTGGGCTGCGATGCCGAAGCCCCGACGGGCAGCACCGGCGTAGTGCAGAACAAAGTAAAGATTATGACCGGCAGAGACTTGCTCATCGCCATCAGTTTCGGGCAAGGCTTGCGCGAAACGGTCGAAGCGGTGCAGCGAACCAAGCGACAGAATGTGCCGACTTTCGGCATCACCGACGGCGACCAAACGCCGATTGCGCGTTTTTGTGATCAATATATCGTCGCTTCAGTCGCCCGCTCGTCCTTTCTCGACTCCTACGTCTCTCCGGTCGCGGCGATTAACGCCATTCTCCTCGCCTGCGCCCACAGTCAGCCGAAACGCTCGCTCGAACTGCTGGCGCAAAGCGATAAAGAAGACAGAAGCGGAGCGCGCTGGTATCAGGGAATTGAAGATTCCGACCGAAAAATTAATAAAGGTTGAACGACTAAACTCAGCATCGTTCAACCTTTATTAATTTCACTCGATGTTTTGACAATAGTGTAACAGTGACGGTTTTTGAGAGTAGAGAACAAGCAAGGGAAAAGAAACACTGCAATTTTAATTTCTAATTTTCGGTTTTGAGAGGTCTAAAGAAAACAATGCGAAAAATCAAATACTTTATTAGCTCGTGCATTCTATTTGTGCTCATCGGCTTTTCTTCAAGCGCGAACGCACAAACAACCACTTCCACCATCGAGGGAACGGTGACGGATGCTAACGGCGCGGTGATTGCCGGCGCAACGGTCAAGGCAAGCGGGACGACGCTTGGTGCCGAGCGCAGCGCGACGACTGACGCGGAAGGTCACTATCGTCTCGCGGCGCTCCCTGCGGGAACATACACTCTGACGATTTCACAGGCGGGCTTTGCCGCCAGCACTTCCAACATCGAGTTGACGCTCAATCGCGTTGCAACTTTCGATGTTCAACTGCAAGTCGGCAGCGGCGTCGCGCAAGTCGACGTGACGAATGAACTACCCTTGCTAGAGCCGAATTCACCTGCCACAGGCTTGACCGTCACAACGCGACAAATCGTCGAGCTGCCGGTCAACGGGCGTAATTATCTCGATTTGCTGCAACTCGTTCCCGGCGTCGCCGTCAACCGGCAAGCCGACCCCAACGGCGATAACGCGACGCCGGTTTTGGGCGAACGCAGCGGCAATAACAATTTTTTTATTGACGGACATCAGAACAAAGATACGGTCAACGGCGGACCTGCCGCGCAGTTTAATCAGGAAACGATTGCCGAGTTTCAAGTGTTGACGACCGGCTACAAAGCCGAGTTCGGGCAGGCATCCGGCGCGATCGTCAACGTCATCACCAAGAGCGGCGGCAACGGTTTTCACGGCGTCGGCTCGCTCTTTTTCCGCGACAACAAGCTCAATTCGTCTAACTCTTTGAATACGACACAGACGGGCGCGTTGCCGCTCCGCAGGTTTGATTACAGTCTGGCGCTCGGCGGTCCAATTATTAAAGACAGGGTTTTCTTCTTCGGCTCGTCCGAGCGTATAACGGAGCGCCGTCGTCTGGATTTTACCTTCCCGAATACGGGCAACGCGCTGGTCAACGGGCTGCTGCGTACTCAGGAAAATCCATTCGACATTCCGTCGCGCACCTTCGAGACCAGAAACTTCTTTAAACTTAACGAACAGCTCGGTCGGCATCAGTTGACTCAGGAAGTCAATTATACCAACGGTCGAGTCAAGAGTTTTCTGCCGCTCTCCGCGTCAGCGAGTTTGCCTTCGGCGCGCAACGATTCCGGCGCGCGTCGTCTGCTGCTGGCAGCCGGCGACACGGTTTTGCTCGGCGATCAGGGCAATCCGTATATCTTAACTTTGCGCGGAGCGTTTCGCGGCGAAAAAACCGACACTCTGCCGTCACAATCGGTGTTGAGCGGAGCGACGCTCTTCGTTCCGTTTAGTCCAAATTGCGCACTCCCGCCAGTCACGCCGCCCGCCACGAATTGCCTTATTTTTGGCGACTTGCCAAGAGTTTCATTCGGCAATTCCCGGACGCCTTCCAACCTCGACCAGAAATACACTTTGCTTAACGCCATCGTGAACAAACGCTTCGGCGACCACGATTTAAAATTTGGCTTGAATTTTCTGCGGACGAAGGTTGACGGCGTTGACCCGCGGCTTCAGCAAAATCAACTTTATACGACGACTAATGACTTTGCGACGCTCGGAGCCAGCACCAGCGGTGTCATTCTGCTCGCCGATGTTGGAGGACTAACTCCCAAGGCTGACGAGATTCATCTGCGAAATAATTACACCGGCTTGTTCGCGCAGGACGATTGGAAAATAGCGAATAACCTGACCATTAACGCCGGACTGCGCTGGGATTACGATTCGGAATTCAAAACCAAGAAAAACTTCGCCCCGCGTTTGGGCATCGTCTGGGCAGCGACGCCGAAAACCGTCGTCCGCGCGAACTTCGGCATTTATTACGACCAATTCCGTCTGGGACTGGCGCGCAACGTCCCGGGATTCGGCGGCACGGATCAGCGCCTCGTCCAGTATTTGATTTTTCCGCGTCTGCTTTACGGCTCGCCGTCTTTTATTTCCAGCATCGCCCTTTTAAGCGGTCTGCCCGGCGGGTGCTTTGCAAACAATCTGCTCGGCAATCCGACCGATGCCCAAATCACCGCTGCCGGAACAAGATGTCCGGTATCGGCGTCAGCTCCGCTAATCGGTGCGGACAGGCTCAACCGCGTGGTTGCCGCCGGTCGGTCGCCGATTCCGGCTAACACGGTCGTGACCGCGGGCAACGTGCAATCGTTGACGGGACTGACGGCGCAGCAGTATGCGGATCAGGCGAGCGTCGCCATCGGACAGCCGACGGGCTATTTTACCTTCGGTCCGACGGGCTTTTTGACCAATGTCATTGTTCCGCCGCAGCTTCGCCCGACAGCCATTGACGGCAGCTTCGGCATTCCGCACACGTTCGGTTTTAACGTCGGCTTTCAGCGCGAACTGACAAAAGATGTGGTCGTCGAGGTGGACTATTTTCACCGCGACATTCGCAACATTCTCGGCGTGCGAACCAGTAATCTCCCGTTCGAGGCGCGCGTTCTCGGTCGAAGATTTTCAGCGCCGTTCACGACGGGAGCGATTCGGACTTTCGGACCTTTCTACGAAGGCAAATACGACGCGCTGATTGTCAACTTTAACAAACGCTTCAGCCGCCGTTACCAGATCGGCGCGAATTACACCCGCGCCAAAGCCACCGATAATTCGCTCGGAGTTGATGCAACGCCTTCGGACAGCTTTATCGGCGTCGTGCCGGATGTAACCGAAGCCTCGACGGGCAGATCGAATGCCTTCGGCTCGTTCACGCGCGCCAACGGCACGTTCGTCGCGCGAGCCGGAACGTTTCTGAACGGTCCGGACCGCGACAAAGGACCGTCCGATTTGGCTGTGAAACATATTTTCCAGATCAACGGACTGGTCGTGCTGCCGTATCAAATTCAATTCAGCGGCATCTTTCGGGCGCAGAGCGGGTTTAATTTCAGCCGTTCGACCGGCGCCGGAGTATTGGTTGACCCGGACGGCGACGCATTCAGCAACGGCATTGACGTTGACGCCGGGCGTAACGCCTTTAACGCGCCGCCGTTCGTCAATCTCGATATGCGCGTCGCCAAGCGGTTCAGCATCACCGAGCGCGTCAGGCTGCAAGTCTTGTTCGAGTTCTTCAATGTCTTTAACCGAAAGAATCCGGCGGCGGTCGGGCAGCGGCTGGATGTTCCGCTCGAACCTTTCGGCGCGACAAGGCAGGTGCTGCCCGGACGAGAAGGACAATTCGGATTCAGAATCGAGTTTTGATTCGTGACTTCGTGCGGCTGCTTCTTAAAAGCCGAAGCCCTGATGAAATCGTTCGGGCTTCGGCAACATACATCAATTCAAATTTAATTAAGTAATTAAAAGAAAATGAAACCGTCCCGCTTCGCATATTCACAGATGGACACGGATTAAATCTGAATCTATCTGTGTTTATCTGAGTTTATCTCTGGTTTCACCCCTTTGTTTAATTTTGTCCGACTACTTATTGAAAATTATGCGACGATTATTTCTTGCGTTAGCCATATCGGTATCTTTAGTCTGCATCGCGGCGGCACAGGGAACGCGGATGCTTCGTCACCCGGCGGTCAGCCGCGACCTCGTTGCCTTCGAGTATGCGGGCGACCTTTGGGCGGTTTCACGGGACGGCGGAACGGCTCGGCGGCTTACTTCGACGCCGGGCGTTGAGATTGATCCGTATTTTTCGCCCGACGGTTCGCAAATTGCTTTTACCGCCACAGTTGCCGGAAATACCGATGTCTATGTGATGCCGACGGCGGGCGGAAATCCGCGACGGCTGACGTTTCATCCCGCGCCTGATCGCGTCAAGGGATGGACACTGGACGGACGCAATGTGATTTTCACTTCGGTCAGGACGAGTTCGCCGCTCGAAGGATATTTTCGGTTGTGGAAGGTGGGCGCGGAAGGCGGAGAACCGGAGCCGCTTCCATTACCGCGAGCCTCTGGCGGTTCATATTCTCCCGACGGCGGCAGATTGGCTTTTGAAGAATTTCCGCTGCCGCTTTTCCCAATGTGGTATGAAACAAGTTATTGGCGGCATTACAGGGGCGGGCGGACGCATCCGATTTCGGTCTTTAATTTCGCGGACAATTCCGTCGAAAAGCTGCCGTGGACAGACAGCAACGATTCATATCCGATGTGGGTCGGAAATACGATTTACTTTATTTCCGATCGTGATTTCACCGCGAATCTTTTCGCTTATCGGGCGGATACCAAGCAGTTGACGAAACTGACGAACCACGACGACTTCGATATTATGACGGCATCGGCTGGTTCGGATGCCGTCGTCTACGAACAGGCGGGTTATATTCATCTGTTGGATACGAAAACCGGAAAATCTAAACAGCTAAATATCGAAGTTGCCGGCGATTTGCCCTGGACGCGGACGCAGTTCAAAAAAGCGGACGGAATGATTAGAAACGCCAAACTTTCGCCGGGCGGAGTTCGCGCGGCATTTGAAGCGCGCGGCGAAATTTTTACGGTTCCCTCGGCGAAAGGCGATTACAGAAATCTGACGGCGAGTTCGGGCGCGCACGA
>JAABUN010005808.1_pt1 | contig 14881 bp, 13 predicted proteins | sample 5559311 | NCBI WGS metagenome assembly JAABUN01 (sample SAMN10711877, study PRJNA513370) | rock metagenome | isolation source: Antarctica rocks | place: Antarctica: Victoria Land, Siegfried Peak sud | reverse complement strand
CTGCGACCTCGCCCACCATCACGGGCGGCTCGGCCTTGACCACCGGCATCTGGGACACCCCGTACTCGTGCAGGATCTCGATGGCGTCGCGCACCGTCTCGCTGGGGTGGGTGTGCACGAGCGAGGGCAGATCCCCGGTCTTGCCCCGCAGCAGGTCGGCGACGGTGGTGCCCGCCTCGGAGCGGGCGAAACCGTAGGAGGCCATCCACCCGTCGTTGAACAGCTTGGTCAGGTAGCCGCGCCCGGAGTCCGGCAGCAGCACCACCACCACGTCGTCAGGACCGAGATCGCGCGCCACCTCCAGGGCCGCGACGACGGCCATCCCGCACGACCCGCCCACCAGCAGGCCCTCCTCCAGCGCGAGCCTGCGTGTCATCGCAAAGGACGCCGCGTCGCTGACGGCCACGATCCGGTCAGCGACCTCGGGGTCGTACGCGCTCGGCCAGAAGTCTTCTCCCACACCCTCGACCAGGTAGGGGCGCCCGGTGCCTCCGGAGTAGACCGAGCCCTCCGGGTCGGCGCCCACGACGACCACGCGGTCACCCTCGCGCTCGGCCGAGACCTCCTGCAGGTACCGACCGGTACCGGTGATCGTCCCGCCCGTCCCGACGCCGGTGACGAAGTGGGTGACCTTGCCGTCGGTGTCGTCCCAGATCTCGGGGCCGGTGGTCTCGTAGTGGCTGGCGGGGCCGTTCGGATTGGAGTACTGGTCGGGCTTCCAGCCGCCTGGCGTCTCCCGGACCAGCCGGTCCGAGGTCTGGTAGTAGGAGTCCGGGTGGTCCGGGGCCACCGCCGTCGGGCACACCACCACCTGGGCGCCGTAGGCCTTGAGCACGTTGCGCTTGTCCTCGCTCACCTTGTCGGGGCACACGAAGATCGTCTTGTACCCGCGCTGCTGCGCGACCAGCGCGAGCCCGACCCCGGTGTTGCCGGACGTCGGCTCGATGATGGTGCCGCCGGGCTGGAGCTCACCGGAGGCCTCCGCCGCGTCGACCATCTTCACGGCGATGCGGTCCTTCACCGACCCGCCGGGGTTGAGGTACTCCACCTTGGCCAGCACGGTGGCGCTGATGCCGTCGGTGACGTGGTTGAGCTTGACCAGCGGTGTGCCGCCGATGAGGTCCAGGACAGTGTTTGCATACTTCACGCCTGCATTGTCTCAGACCCCGGCGAGCCGCACCCCCTCCATCCGCCCGCTAACCTGCTGGCGGAAGAAGGGAGGACCGATCCGATGTCAAAGGCTCGACGAGCGCGCAGGATCGCAGCGGCAGCTGCGTACGGAGGCGGGGGTGCCGGTTTCATCACCATCGCCGGCGTCGGCCTGCTGGTAGGGCAGGCGAAGCTGGCGCGTCGGGCCATCGGTCAGCCGTTCGGTGGCACCGGACCGCGCATCAACGGCGTGTACGGCGGTGGCGCCGGCGGGGTCCTGGAGCTGACCGTGCTCGGAGACTCCGCGGCAGCAGGGCTCGGCGCGGACGCTCCGGAAGAGACCCTCGCGGCGATCATCGCCCGTGGCCTGGCAGCGGTCTCCGGCCGGCCGGTGCGGCTGACCTGCGAGGCGGTCGTCGGCGCTGAGTCATCCGGGCTTGAGCGCCAGGTGGACAGGTTGCTCGACCAGGTGGCCGCGCCGGACATCACGGTCATCATCATCGGGGCCAACGACGTTACCCACCGAATCCGCGTGCCCGACGCCATCCGTGAGCTCGTGACAGCCGTGGAGCGGCTGCGGGAGGCCGGCGCCGAGGTGGTCGTCGGCACCTGCCCCGACCTGGGCACCCTGGAGCCGGTCGCGCAACCGCTGCGGGCCCTGGCCCGTCGGATGAGCCGCCAGATGGCTGCTGCCCAGACCATCGCGGTCGTCTCTGCAGGTGGGCGCACGGTCTCGCTCGGGGACATCATCGGGCCGGAGTTCGGCCTCAGGCCGGGAGAGATGTTCAGCTCGGACCGGTTCCACCCCAGCTCGGCCGGCTATGCCCGGATGGCGGCAGCCATGCTTCCCAGCGTCTGCGCCGCCCTGGGATTCTGGCCGGACGGAGGCAGTGAGCGGCCGCCCGAGTACCAGCGCGGCGAGGGATTCGCCCCGATCGCGCAGGCGGCGGTTGCGGCGGCGTCCGACCCGGGCACGGAGGTGACGCCGGCACGGGTGACCGGCGACGTACGGCGACCGCCAGGCAAGTGGGTCATGCTGCTGCGTCGTCGCCGCTGGCCCATCCTCGCCGCGCAGGACCGAGAGCCGCAGGACCGAGAGCCGCAGGAGGTTGCTGCTGGGCCGGCCGGAACCGGCGTCGAACCGGAACGCGAGGGTGAGCAAGGCCACCCACCGACGTCGACCGCGGGTGCGTAGAGTCGAACGCACAGCCATGCCGTCGCACCTGATCTGGAGGAACCGTGCCTGAGGCCGTCATCGTCGCCACCGCCCGCACCCCGATCGGCAGGGCGTTCAAGGGCTCGCTCACCGGTGTCCGGCCGGACGACCTCGCCGCGACCGTCGTGCTGGCCGCCCTGGCCAAGGTGCCCGGCCTCGACCCCACCGATCTCGACGACCTCTACCTAGGATGTGCCGAGCCCTCTGCCGAGCACGGCTTCAACATGGCCAGGGTGGTGGCGGTGCTGGCTGGTTTCGACCACCTGCCGGGCGCGACCGTGAACCGCTTCTGCGCCTCCTCCGTGCAGACGACGCGGATGGCCTTCCACGCCATCAAGGCCGGCGAGGGGAACGCCTTCGTCTCCGCGGGCGTCGAGATGGTCTCGCGCTACCGGGGTTTCAAGGGTGCCGGCGGTGGCGACGACGACGTGATGAACCCGCTGTTCGACGACGCACGCGCCAGGACGGGGAAGTCGGCCGAGCAGGGCACCCCATGGAGCGACCCCCGCGCCACCGGCGCGCTACCCGACATTTACGTGTCGATGGGGCAGACCGCAGAGAACGTCGCGGGCTTCCGGGACGTCTCGCGCCAGGCGCAGGACGAGTGGGCGGCGGAGTCGCAGAACCGGGCCGGCAAGGCCCAGGTAGACGGCTTCTTCGCACGCGAGATCACGCCGGTCACGCTCCCCGACGGCTCGGTCATGGACAAGGACGACTCGCCCCGGCCCGGCACCACCGTGGAGGGCCTGGCCGGCCTGAAGCCGGTCTTCCGCGAGGGCGGCACGGTCACCGCCGGCAACGCCTGCCCGCTCAACGACGGCGCCGCGGCGCTGGTGGTGATGAGCGACACCAAGGCCCGCGACCTCGGCCTGACCCCGTTGGCCCGGGTCGTCGCCACCGGCGTGTCCGCCCTGTCCCCCGAGATCATGGGCCTGGGCCCGGTAGAGGCCACCCGGCGCGCGCTGGCCCTGGCCGGCATGAGCATCGGCGATATCGACCTGTTCGAGATCAACGAGGCCTTTGCGGCCCAGGTGCTGCCCAGCGCCGACGAGCTCGCGATCCCCTACGAGAAGCTGAACGTCCACGGTGGGGCCATCGCCCTGGGCCACCCCTTCGGCATGACCGGCGCCCGCATCACCACGACGCTGCTGAACGGGTTGGCCACGCACGACGGACAGTTCGGGCTCGAGACGATGTGCGTCGGTGGCGGGCAAGGCATGGCCATCATCTTCGAGCGCCTCAGCTGACGCCCCCCAGGCACTTTCGGGGGAAAGCGACGTCCCGGCCGCGTTCTGCTGGCACTTTCGGGGGATAGCGACATCCTGGGGAACGATTCTGGCGTTTTGCCCCGAAAGTGCGCGAGGGGGGAGTGGGGGCTCAGAGGGCGCGACGCAAGGCGACCAGGCGGGCGTGGACGTCGGCCCGCTCGTTCGCATCGGCTCCGGCCGCGGTGAGCAGGTCCTTCACCAACACCGTCAGCTGGTCACCGAGCCCGTGCGGAGCCAGCACAGGAACGGCCCTGCGCGGCTCGTCCTCGAGGTCTGCCGTGCGGTCAGCAAGGTGCTGCAGGTCTGCCCGGACGAGATCGGCGGGCGAGCATCCGTCCTTGCCGGGGCGACTCACCCGGTCCGGACCGAGGCAGGCCAGACGGTCGACGACCCGGCGCAACTCGCGCGCCGGGTCGTCGTCAGCACCGACGATCAGTTGTTGCCTCGCAATAGCGCGATCAGGCGCAGCATCTCGATGTACAGCCACACCAGCGTGACGACCAGCCCGAAGGCGGCCACCCACGCATACTGCTGCGGCAGCCCCTGGCGCACCCCGCGGTCGATGTAGTCGAAGTCGAGGATGAGGTTCAGCGAGGCCAGCCCGACCCCGAAGAGGCTGATCGCGATGCCCAGCAGGCCCATGCTGTAGATGCTGGTGAGGCCGAACACCAGCACGGCGACGAGGTTGAACAGCTGGAAGACCATGTAGCCGATGGTGGCGATGATCAGGAAGCGCTTGAACTTCGGCGTCGCCCGGATCGCGCCGATCTTGTAGGCGAACAGCATCCCCGTGAAGGCGCCAAGGGTGGCCAGCACCGCCTGGATGATGATGCCGTCGTAGAAGCCCTCGAAGAAGAGGCTGATCGCGCCCAGGAACACGCCCTCGATGGCCGCGTAGACCATCATCATCGGCGGCCGGATCGCCTTGGAGAAGGCGATGACGAGCCCCAGGCCGAGGCCCAGCAGCATCGCGCCGATCGCTACGGGGAAGAGCAGGGCGTCCGGGACCACGAACCAGGTCGCGGCGGCCGTCACCAGCAGGATGGTGAACAGGATCCCAGTGCGCACCACGACGTCGTCGTAGGTCATCCGGCCGGTCTGGGCCGGGGTCGCGGGCGGGCGGCCGTACATCTCCTGAAGCTGTTGCGGGGTGCCGGCCTGCGCCTGCTGCCCCGACCACTGGGGCGGGGGCTGTCCGAAGGTTGCCTGCTGCGGGTAGCTCTGCTGCTTCGACCGGGCGAACTCCTCGCGCCGGGCGAACACCGGGTTCTTGCTCTGCATGACTCTCCTTGGGCTGGGCCGTCTCACCCAACATAATGCGTGAGGGCACCACGGTGTTCCCAGGACGTGCCCCTGGCGGGACTCGAACCCGCACTGAAGCGCTTTTAAGACGCCTGCCTCTGCCGTTGGGCTACAAGGGCGCTGCGCACGAGGCTACCGATCGATCACCCGGGCAGGGTCAGGGTGCGCGCCAGCGCGAGCACCTCGTCCAGCATGGGCTCAGTCAGACGCCCGGTGAAGGTGTTCTGCTGGCTCACGTGGAAGCTGCCCACCAGGTGCAGCGGGCCACCCGCAGCAAACGGGCGGTCCAGCAGCGTACTGGCCCCGTGCCCGAACCTGGGCCGCGGCCGTTCCAGGCCCCAGCCGCGTCGCCGCGCAGTGGTCAGCGCCGCGTCCCAGGCGAAGCCGCCCAGGGCGAGGACGACCCGCAAGTCGGGCAGCAGGTCGATCTCGCGGTCGAGCCACGGTGCGCAGGTGTCGCGCTCAACCGGAGAGGGGGCGTTGCCCGGCGGGGCGCAGCGCACCGCCGCCGCGATGCGCGCGCCGGTCAGCTCGAGCCCGTCACCTGCATGCACGCTGTGCGGCTGGTTGGCGTAGCCGGCACGGTGCAGGGCGGCGAAGATCCAGTCACCTGACCTGTCGCCGGTGAACACCCGTCCGGTCCTGTTGCCGCCGTGCGCAGCGGGGGCCAGACCCAGCACCAGCAGCCGGGCGCCTGGGTCGCCGAGCCCGGTGACGGGTCTGCCCCAGTAGGTCTGGTCGGCGTAGGCGCGGCGCCTGGTGTGCGCCACCAGCTCACGCCAGGCCACCAGCCGTGGGCATGCCCGGCACACCGACACCCGCGCGTCCAGGACAGGCAGGCTCCGGGCGGTGCTCGCCCGGGACGCCACCTCCTCGGGGTCCCCGGCGACGGGGGTCCGAGCGGTGGCGGGGTCCCCCGGCCACCCCGTCCCCGGGCGGACCGGGCTCACGGGGTCGGGCTGGGGGCCGGCGCAGGGGTCGACGGGCCGGGCACGGAGGTCGCCGGTGCGCTGGGCGAAGCGCTGGGCACAGTGCTGGGCGAAGCGCTGGGCACAGTGCTGGGCGCAGCACTGGTCGGGGCGCTGGGATCCGTGGGGCTGACGGAGCCGGGCGTAGGCTGCCCCACGATCGCGGCCGGGTCCACCAGCACCGCTGGAACCCGGATGCGAGGTGGCGCCGCGGGCGTGAACTGGGCATCGGGCAGGAAGTCGTACCCGTCGTTCGGCCCCCACTCGCGCCAGAAGGTCTCAGCATCCACCTGGGCGCTCCCCTGCGGGAACACGTTCCAGCGAACCTCGCCGTCCAGCGTGTACCCGGGCACCTGGAACTCTGCGGTGGTCCCCTCCTCCTGCGCATCGAGCAGCGTCGGGTCGACGGCCAACGGGTCGCCGTCCTGGTCCAGCAGCGTCACTCCGCGCAGCGGCTGCCCGTCCGGGCCGTACGGGAACACGTTGGTCACGCCGTTCCCGTTGTTGGTCAACCCAGCCTGCATCGGCTCGGCGTACCCGTAGTCCGAGTAGACGGGGCCCTGCATCGCCGAGGAGACGGCCAGGACGGGCAGCAGCGCCAGCGCCGCGAAGACGTTCCCCAGAGCCACCAGCACGCGGGTGGCCTTGTGCTCGGCCAAGAGCCCCCGCCCGAGGGCCACGCTGCCGCCCACGAACAGCAGCAACAACAGGAACGAGCCGAACGAGCCGGGCAGGTCCGAGTACGGGTTGTCCGCCCCGAGGGCGAAGACCACCAGCTTCCACGCCACCCACGCCCGGGCCACCCACCAGGCCGGACGCAGATCCCGTGCGATCGAGGCGGCTCGCGGCCACCAGGGCTTGCTGCGCACGGTGCCGGTGAGCTCGCGCCATGCCCCACGCAAGGGGTCGAGTCCACCGCTGGGGGCCGGCGCCCTGCGCGGGCCGAGACCGGCGGCGCCGCGCAGCTCGGCCGCGTACCCCGCCGGATCGCCCAGCCGGGAGCCCAGCGGCTCGGGAGACTCCGTCGCCAGGTCGGTCAGATCGGCCTCCAGCCCGCCGGCGAGCTCCTCGACGACGTCCGGGGACAGGTCGTCCAGGTAGGACCTGACCGCGGCGGCGTAGGCGCTCGCATCGTGCCAGGCGACGGGATTCTTGGTCAGCGACGGCGTGCTCATGATCGGACCTCCGCAGGTTCGAGCAGCTGGTGCATGGTCTGGGAGAAGTGCTTCCAGGACGTGCGCTGCTCGTCGAGCATGGCCTGGCCCTGGCGGTTGATCCCGTAGTACTTGCGGTGCGGGCCCTCTTCGGAGGGCACGACGTAGGAGGTGAGAGCGCCGGCCGAGTACAGCCGGCGCAGCGTGCCGTACACCGAGGCGTCACCCACCTCGTCCAGCCCGGCGGCCCGCAGCCGCCGCACCACGTCGTAGCCATAGCCGTCCTCACCGGCGACCACGGCCAGCACCGCTACGTCCAGCACTCCCTTGAGGAGCTGGGTGGTATCCATCGGCACTCCTTACCTGTTCGGAGCCGGGCGTGCCGAGCTGTTGCCGACCCCTGGCTCATGTGGGACAGACACTAGTGCGCCTAGCGCGCTACTGTCCACGACAACACAGGGTGTGTCGTCGTGGGCGTCGCGCCAGGAGGAGGGCAGCCGCTGGTCGGATAGGTTGCGCCCATGCAGGTGCGCCGTGGGCAGATCGCCACGGCGGTCCTGGCCGGCGCGGTGGTCGCGTTGCTGGTACGGCTCAGCTCTGCCCGCCGGCACGGGCCGCGCGTCACCGACGAGATCGGGTACCTGCTCAACGCGCGGGTGATCGCCGGTGAGCCTGGTGGAGACCTCAGCTGTTGTGCGGTGTACGCCGGTGGCTGGAGCATCCTGGGGGCCCTGGCCGCCGCCCTGACCCGTACCCCCGAGGCGTTCTACCAAGGAGCGTTGCTTCTCAACGCGCTGCTCACCGGAGCGGTCCTGCCGGTCGCCTACCTGGTGGCCCGGCACGGGCTGCAGGTACGCCACGGCGCAGCGCTGGCGGCCGCGGTCAGCGCGGCCACGGTGCCCGGGCTCGTCGTCAACGCCCACTACGCGTGGACAGAGCCCCTGCTGGCGTTGCTGCTGCTGTGCGTGCTCGCGTGCTGGTCCTGGGCGCTGGCGACCCAGACCTGCGCCCGCACCGCCCCGATGATCGTGAGCTCGCTGCTCGTGGCATGGGCCGTCACGACCCATCCGAGGATGCTGCCGTTGGCGCTCGCCCACATCGTCCTGCTCGTGGTCGTGCACCGGTTGCGGCGGGCTGGAGCACTGTCCGCAGGGATGGCGGGCGTGGTCCTGGTCCTCGGCCTGGGCGCAGGGTGGCTGCTGAACCGGCACCTGCAGGCTGTCAGCTGGCCGAACGCGCGGAGCAACGTCCACCTCGCCTCCGCCCAGGACAAGCTCGGCGGGACCGACGTCCTCGGTCAGGTGCTGCTGACCAACACCGGGCAGCTGTGGTACCTGTCCGCCTCCACCGGCTGCCTCGCGCTGACCGGGATCCTGATCGCCGGCTGGATGGCTCTGCGGGTCGGCAGCGACCTGCGCAGCCGCGCCCTCGGTCTGCTCCTGTGCTCCACCGCGCTCGGGATCGCGTCGGTCGTCTCCCTCTCTCTCGGCGACATCAGCGTGGATCCCACGTACGTGGTGTACGGGCGGTACATCGAGGTGGTGGCTCCCGCGGCCGTCTGCTTCGCGGTGGCGACGCTGATCGACAGGCACCGCACGGCGGTGGTGGCCGCTTGCGTCGCCGCGGTGGCCACGGTTCTGGTCGGCTACTGGCTGGCGCAGACGATCGCCGACACCACCACCCGTCAGCTGAACGTCGTGGGTCTGGTCGCGCTGATGCCGCCTGGTGCGGTGACACCGGTCCGCGCGTCGGTGCTCGCCGTGACGCTGCTGGCCGGGGTGCTGGTCACCGTGCTGGTGGGCGCAGCAGCAGCGCGGCGCAGCGCACGGCAGCCGGACCGCAGCAACGGGACTACCGGGACGCTGATTCCGACACTCGTTGCCGCTGCCCTGGTCACGACTGCCACGTGGTCCGCCGGCAGCTCCCTGGGCGAGGTCGCCTGGCCGGCCGAACGCGTGCAGCACCCCGACGGGTGGACGTTGGACCAGGAATCAGCCCTCATCGGTACCGCCCCGGTAGGGGTCCTGGCCCCTGACAACGGGGCGTACTCCATGACGCTGCACGCGCTGCCCGGCCGAGCCGTCCGGACGGCGCAGGTGGAGACCCTTTCCGACGACGTCCTGGTCGTGCTCGCGGGCGCCGGGCTGCCTGTGCCCACCGGCTGGCGGCTCGTCTCGCGCACGCCGGACGGCAGCTGGGACATCTGGGAACGGCGCTGATCGCGGCCTCACCCGACCAGGCTCAGCTCACCCGACCAGGCTCAGCTCACCCGACCAGGCTCAGCGCGATCCCGTCGAGGATGTCGTGCTCCGAGGTCACCACCTCGCGCAGGCCCGCCGCCTCGGCAACCCGTCGCACCACCCGCGACCACACCAGTGCGCCCGCGCCGATCACGTCCACCCGGCCGGGGTGCATGAAACCCAAGGACGCCCGGGCCGAGCGCGGCATCTGCACCAGCTCCTCGCAGGCCCGAAGGACGTCCCCGACCGGCAGGACCGCCCCGTGGATCCGCGCCGGTTCGTAGCGCTCCAGGCGCAGCGCGTGCGCCGTGATGGTGGTGACCGAGCCCGCCAGCCCGACCAGCGTGCTGGCCTGCGCCACCGTGACCCGGGAGAGAGTGGCGTCCAGGGCTGCATCCACATCGGTTGTGGCAGCTGCGATCTGGGCCGGGCTCGGCGGGTCGTCCATGAGGTGGCGCTCGGTCATCCGCACGCAGCCCACGTCCATGGAGTGCGCAGCCGTGACGGCCCGGTCCCCGAGCACGACCTCGGTGGAGCCACCGCCGAGGTCGACCACGCAGAACGGCGGGCTGTGGCCGGCTGCCAGGCCCGCGGTCGCACCGACAAAGGACAGAGCTGCCTCCTCGGCGCCGCTGACGACCTCCGGCTCGATCCCGAGCGCCTGCCGCACGCCCGCCACGAAGACCTCGGCGTTCTCGGCGTCCCGGCTGGCCGAGGTGGCCACGAACCGCATGCGCTCGGCGCCCAGCTCGCGGCAGACGTCGGCGTACTGCCCGACCACCGCGAGGGTGCGTTCCATCGCCTCGTCCGCGATGCGCCCAGTACGGTCCACCCCCTGACCCAGGCGGACGATCTCCATCCGCCGGGTCAGGTCGGTCAGGGTGCCGTCAGGGCCGACGTCCGCGACCAGCAGCCGCAAGGAGTTGGTTCCGCAGTCGAAGGCCGCAACGCGTGTCATGCCCCAACCCTGGCAGAGGTCCGCGCAGACGCGCCTGGCAGAGCACACGGGCGTCCGGGTCAGACGCAGCGGCCCCGGACGCCCCAGTCGTCCAGCGCCTGCACCGCCTCGTCGCCTAGGGGGTTGACCCCAGGCCCGGCCGCCAGCGAGTGCGCCACCAGCACGTGCAAGCACTTCACGCGGGTCGGCATGCCACCTGCGGACACGCCTTCGATCTCGGCCACCTCACCCAGAGCCGCGCGGCGCGCGAGGTAGTCCTCGTGCGCCGCCGCGTAGGCCACCGCCAGGTCAGGGTCCTCGCCGAGGCGGGCGCTCATGTCGCGCATCATCCCCTGCGACTCCAGCGTGCTCACCGCCCCGGTGGCCCGCGGGCAGGTCAGGTAGAAGGTCGTGGGAAAGGGGGTCCCGTCGTCCAGGCGTGGCGCCGTGCGCACCACGTCGATCGCTCCGCAGCTGCAGCGGTGCGCGGCCCGGTGCTCGCCCCGCAGCCGACGGCCCAGCTGGGCCGCCACGTCGTCGGCGTCGGCGCGGCTCAGTGCCGAGTCGACCTGCGCGCCGGGGTGGGTCACGGCTTCGGCTCCTGCGTCGTCGCGGGCGCCGGCGCCGGTGTGGTCGGAGCCGTGGGGCCAGATGCAGGTTCTGCCTGCTTCGGCGGCTCCTGCCCTGCCAGCTCGACCGAGGTCCACAGGGCGCCGAACCAGGAGGCGTCGTCGTTGCGCGCGGCCTCCCGGGCTGCTGCCCGGCTCGGGTCCGCCACGTCCTGGACGGACTGAGCCTCATCGAGCACCACGTACCCCACCTCACCCGGCATCACGTAGGTGAACCGCTGCCGAGCCTGCGCGACGACGAAGGCGGGGTCCTGCCATCGCTCGAGCTGCTGGTCGAGGTCGTCTACGTCCCGCTCTCGCTGGGCCACGCCCTCCTGCAGCGATGCGATCCTGCTCTGCTGCTCGACCAGGGCCCGCATGAACGGAGCCATCGCGGTCGCGACGGCGAGCAGGAGCACGACCAGCACGGCCGCGCGGCGGGACAGGCCCCGAGGCGGTGCCGGAGCACGCGCGGGGCGCCGGCCCGCCACCCGAGGCCGCGAGCGCCAGCCGCTGCCGGGTTGCGGCGGTCGCGCCTGTCCGCCCGGGGCGCGCTCAGACCGCGGGTGGGTCGGACGCCTGCTCGCCACTGCTGCTGCCCGCACTCAGCCGTCGGAGGTGGCTGCGCTGAAGCGGGGGAAGGCGCCGGCGCCGGCGTAGCGCGCAGCGTCGTCCAGCTCCTCCTCTATGCGCAGCAGCTGGTTGTACTTGGCCACGCGCTCCGAACGCGCCGGGGCGCCTGTCTTGATCTGCCCGCAGTCGGTGGCGACCGCGAGGTCCGCGATGGTGGTGTCCTCCGTCTCGCCGGACCGGTGGCTCATCATGCAGGTGTAGCCGCTGCGGTGAGCCAAGGACACGGCGTCGAGAGTCTCTGTCAGAGAACCGATCTGGTTGACCTTGACGAGCATCGAGTTGGCCGCCCGCTCGGTGATCCCCCGCGCCAGCCGGGTGGGGTTGGTGACGAACAGGTCGTCACCGACGATCTGCACGCGGTGGCCCAGCTGCGCGGTGATCTCCACCCACGCCGGCCAGTCGTCCTCGCTGAGCGGGTCCTCGATGCTGACCATCGGGAAGGAGGAGACGAGGTCGGCGTAGTAGGCGATCATCTCCTCGGCCGAGGTGCTGGAGCCCTCGAAGGTGTAGACGCCCTCGGAGTGGAACTCGGTGGCCGCCACGTCCAGCGCCAGCGCGATGTCGGTGCCGAGGGAGAAGCCGGCCTTCTCCACCGCGACGGCGATCAGGTCGAGCGCCGCGCGGTTGCTGGGCAGCGACGGCGCGAACCCGCCCTCGTCGCCCAGCCCGGTCGCCAGGCCCTGCGACTTAAGCACCGACTTCAGCGAGTGGTAGACCTCGGTGCCCCAGCGCAGCGCTTCACGAAAGGTCGGCGCACCGATGGGCGCGACCATGAACTCCTGGATGTCGACACCGGAGTCGGCGTGCGCGCCGCCGTTGAGGATGTTCATCATCGGGACGGGCAGCACGTGCGCGTTCGGCCCGCCGAGGTAGCGGAACAACGGCAGCCCGGACGACTCCGCCGCGGCCTTGGCAACGGCGAGGGAGACCCCGAGGATCGCGTTCGCGCCCAGGTTGGCCTTGTTGTCCGTACCGTCCAGGTCGATCATCTCCTGGTCGATGAGACGCTGTTCGTGGGCGTCGAAGCCGACCAGCCGCGGGCCGATGGTGTCCAGCACCGCGTCCACCGCGTCCAGCACCCCCTTGCCGAGGTAGCGCTCATCGTTCCCGTCCCGGCGCTCGGAGGCCTCGAACGCGCCGGTGGAGGCACCGGAGGGCACGGCTGCGCGCGAGATCGTCCCGTCGTCGAGGGCGATCTCCACCTCGACGGTGGGGTTGCCGCGCGAGTCGAGGATCTCGCGGGCGCCGACGGCCTCGATGGTGGCCACGGTGGTCTCCTTCAGCTGGGCTCAAGAGGGTGCGGGCCTGCCGGCGCTTGCCGCCGGAGCCGCTCGAAGCCTAGCCGGGTAGCCGCGGACTGCCGCGTAGGCGCACGCGCCACGGATCGCCCATCTGCCTTCTGCCCCGGCTCGCCTTCTGCCCCGGCCCGTTGCGTCGGGGTCAGCCGCGCTCGGCGGCGCGAGCAGCGGTCTCGGTCTCGCGCACGGCCCGCCGCAGCGCGGCCTCGGCGTCCACACCGGCTCGCCGGGCGGCGGCGACCAGCGCCAGCAGGTGCGCACCGAGGTCGTCCGGCAGGGGCACCTCGGCGACCGTCGGACGGCGGCCAGGCAGAACGGCCCGATCCAGCCTGCCCAGCACCTTGTCCGCCCGGGCGAGTGCGGGCAGGGCGACGGGGACCCCGTCGAACACAGACTCCCGGCCCTTCTCCTCGGCCTTGATCAGGTCCCAGCTGGCCTCCACGTGCGCAGCCGTCGGGGCGTGGGCGTCGGAGAACACGTGTGGGTGGCGACGGCGCAGCTTCGCCACGATCCCGGCGGCCACGTCGTCGACGTCGAACGGGGCGCCGACGTCCTCCTGCGCGATGCGCGCGTGGAACACCACCTGCAGGAGAAGGTCACCGAGCTCCTCGACCAACGACTCCCGGTCCCCGTGCTCGACGGCCTCGGCGACCTCGTAGGCCTCCTCCAGCGCGTAGGGAAGCAGGGAGGCGTGGGTCTGCTCGGCGTCCCATGCGCAGCCCCCCGGGGACCGCAGCCGGTCCATGATCTCGACCAGCTCCAGCAGCCCGGCGCCGGGCTGGTCCCAGGAGCCCAGCACCATCTCCACCTCCGGGACCGCCGCTCCCGACGACGACCGGCGGACCAGCTCACGGGTGAGGCACTCCCCCAGGCCGGGGTCGCCGTCGGGGGAGACGAACCACACCAGGTCCTCACCCGAGGCAGCCGTCGCGACCAGACGAGCCGCGAGCTCCGTCGCGGTCATGGCCGCCACCCGTGACAGCTGCACGCCCGCGTCGGCGAACGCCTGCTCCCACGTGTCGTCGACGTCCTCGGTACCCAGCACCTCACCAGCGTCCCGCAGCAGGGACCACGCAGCCCACGTGAGTACCCCTGCCGCGCAATGGGTTCCGGTGCCGACGAGGGCGAGCGACCCGCTCACGCCTTCATCGCCGACGTGGTGGTGCCGGTGCGTGAGGCGACCGAGATGTCGTCCAGGAGCACCGAGTCGATCACGTCGCGGGCCCATGCCAGGACCTCGGTGTCGCGCAGCGGGCGACCGCCCACGCGCGCGGTGCTGGGCCGGGGCACCAGGATCGAGCGCACGGCCGGCTTGATGAGCGTCTGCGGGTAGAGACGCTTGAGCCGCAGCGTCTGCGACTCGCGCAGCTCGACCGGGGCGAACCGGACGTGGTTGCCCTGCGCGCTGACCTCCGCCACGCCGGCGCTGCGAGCGTGGACCCTGAATCGCGCCACAGCGATCAGGTTGTCCACCTGCTCGGGCGGCTCGCCGTAGCGGTCCACCAGCTCGGCGCGCACCTCCACCAGAGACTGCTCGGAGTCCGCGGCGGCCAGCTTGCGGTAGGCCTCCAGCCGCAGCCGCTCGTGCGGCACGTAGTCGTGCGGCAGGTGCGCGTCCACCGGCAGCTCGATCTTCATCTCGGCGAGCGGCTCCTTCGCGCCGTCGCCGCGGAACTCCGCCACCGCCTCGCCCACCATCCGCACGTACAGGTCGAAGCCGACCCCGGCGATGTGGCCCGACTGCTCGCCGCCCAACAGGTTCCCGGCGCCGCGGATCTCCAGGTCCTTCATCGCCACCTGGATGCCCGACCCCAGGTCGGTGTTCGCAGCGATCGTGGCCAGCCGGTCGTGCGCGGTGTCCGTCATCGGCCGCTCCGGCGGATACAGGAAGTAGGCGTAGGCGCGCTCGCGACCACGGCCCACCCGGCCCCGGAGCTGGTGCAGCTGGGAGAGCCCCAGCAGGTCGGCCCGCTCCAGGATCAGGGTGTTGGCGTTGGAGATGTCCAGCCCCGTCTCCACGATGGTCGTGCACACCAGCACGTCGAAGCGCTTCTCCCAGAAGTCGACGATGACCTGCTCCAGCAGGTGCTCGCCCATCTTCCCGTGCG
>JAABUN010005807.1_pt1 | contig 14887 bp, 16 predicted proteins | sample 5559311 | NCBI WGS metagenome assembly JAABUN01 (sample SAMN10711877, study PRJNA513370) | rock metagenome | isolation source: Antarctica rocks | place: Antarctica: Victoria Land, Siegfried Peak sud | reverse complement strand
ATAGCGGCGCGGGGCGGCGGGTCGGGCGACATGGCGCGCCATCGATGCCTCCTCAATGACCGGGACGACACGTCAGGCGCGCAGTCTACCACCCGCAGGGCAGGTTTGCCGCCCTAGTTTTTTTCGGTAACCGCTGGCTGCGCGATCTGCTGAAGATCGAAGGCGCGACCGACCCGGCGCGTTGCCTCACCATCGCGCAAGCTTTGACCGTGGCGTTTTTTGACCAACACCTCAAAGGGGCGAACAGTAACGCGTTGGAGTCGGTGATCCAGGCGTACCCAGAACTGAAAAAGGTCCCGGTGAAGGAGCGTGGCAACCCGACCCCGTGATCCTCCCGCTTCGCGCCGCGACGAACCGACACCCGGCGACCGTACATCCGATTATCCGCGCCGGGCGAGACGTGGACTACGGTGCCGAACGAGCGCCGCCACTGGCCGACGAATGACCATGACGAATGGGGACGGATCACCACGGAGACGCAGAGAACGACGAGAGGGAACGAGACCGGGACGGAACAGGAGGTACAGAGGCTCAGAGGGCGCGGGCGGCAGGAGCGGGGGGAACTCGCCCCTTCCCCGCTGATCCACCTCGATCCCTCCCCGCGTCTCTCCGGCTCCTCGTCTCTGTATCTCCGCATCGCTGCCGTGACCGACCCTTGTCCCTTCTTCCCCCTTTCCCCCTCTGTGTCTCTGTGCCTCCTGTTTCGTCCGTCCCCCGCCCCGTTTCCCCTTTCTGCTATACTTAAGTTGCGAAAGTCCTATCGAGCGAGGGGTATACACGGTGGAGCGACGACACGGCACAACGCGACGGGAGATCCTCGATGCGCTGCGCCGCTCAGCGGGGCTGACCGCCGACCAGCTCGCCGAAGCCCTCGGCGTCACCGCGATGGCCGTCCGCAAGCACCTCACCGCGCTGCAAGCCGAGGGGCTTCTCTGCGCGCGGGTCGAGCGCCGCCCGGTCGGGCGTCCCGTCCACATCTACGCCCTCGCCCCCGGCGCGCAGGATATCCAGCCCCGCCAATACCAGGAGCTGACCCTCGATCTCCTCGACGATCTCCGCACGCTCGATGGCGGCGACAAGGTCGCACTCCTCTTCCGGCGTCGCGCCGAGCGCGCCCGCGCGCAGCTCGCGCCCGCCCTCGCCGAACGCCCCCTCCCCGCCCAACTCGACATCCTCGCCGGTTTCCTCGACGCGCAGGGCTACCTGGCCGACTGGGAGGCGACCCCGGACGGCGACTACCTCCTCAAGGAGCACAACTGCGCCCTCTACGGCCTCGCCCAGTGCGCCCCCGAGGTCTGCGCCTGCGAACTCGACCTGATCGCCAGCCTCCTGCCCACCGCCACGGTAGTCCGCGAGACGCGCATCGTGGACGGTGATCCCTCCTGCTGCTACCGCCTCCGCCCCTGCCCCGACACCGCCGCCGACCGCTGATCGGCGCGACGCGCGGCGTCAGTCTGCCGCGCAACGGCCATTCCCCACCGCCACACAGCCGACCCGACGCCAGGGCGGTCACGACCGTGACCTTGCCACTGCACTGTCACGCTGCTAGAGTACGCATGCCGGGATACACGCCGCCCCGCCCTACCGTGCTTACCCCCGATCCCGCGCGCAATGGAGGAGAACGGTGCCACCGCCCGCACAGGGGGACGCCAGCGTCCTCACCGCGCTATTCCAGCACAACGCCTGGGCCAATCTGACGCTCCTGACCTTCTGCGAAGCCTTGAGCGACGCCCAGCTCGACGCCACGGCGGTCGGCGGCTTCGGCTCGATCCGCGACACGCTGGTCCACATCGCGAGTTCCGAGGTCGATTACGTGGACCTCGCCACCACGAAGCTCCCTCCGAATCCGCCCCCGCCGGACCGGTTCGCGGGCTTCGCGATCCTGCGGGATGGCGTGCGCTGGGCGAGCGACGAATTGCTCCGGTTGGCGCTCGCCGCACGGGCCGACACCATCGTCCGCGTGACCCGCCCCGACGAGCCGATCTACGAATACCCGCTCGCCAGCTTCCTGGTCCAGATCCTCAGCCACTCCGCCGGACACCGGGAGCAAATCGCGACGATTATCACCCAACTCGGCCTCGAACCTCCCTCCACGACCGGCTGGACCTTCATGCGCGAGCGCGGGGAATTCCACGAATTCCCCGCGTCATAACGGCTGGGGACGTGGGCCTCAGAGACGCAGAGACACAGAGGACGACAGGAGAAGAGGTTATTGAGGGGGCGTTGTGAGCGTTATCGGTACGCCTTCAGCTACATAAGTTGCACCAGCACCGCCCCCTCCGATCGTCCCCTCTCCCGTTCCCCCTCTGCGTCTCTGTGTCTCCTGTTCCGTCCCCCTAATACCCCGTTCGTCCTCTGTGTCTCTGCGTCTCTGAGGCGACCCCCGTCCCCGCCTACTCCCCCGCCCCGCCGAGCGCCCGCGAGCGCGCCCACTCCGACAGCCCGATGAGCGCGCCGAAGCCCAGAATCCCCCAGAACGGCACCCGCGCGCCCGTCACCACGGCCAGCGCCCAGAAGCCGAGGATGCCGAACAGGGTCCACAATGCCGCCGCCAATCGCCCGCGCCCCAGGTCGCCCCGCGCCCGCAGCCAGAGGATCAGCGCCAGCAGCCCCACGCTCAGCACCACCAGGATCGCCCCCATCGCCTACCCCCATCGCCGCGTCGCCCTAGCCGAGGAACCAATCGAGCCCGTCGCGCACGATCGCGGGGGGGACGGTATGCGGCCCGTCGAACTCGCGGTACAGCACGTCGTAGCCCGCGCGGCGCAACTGCGGCACGATCCGGCGGCTGCACCGCTCGACCGGGAGGACCGCATCGTGCGTGCCGTGCGAGATGAAGACCGGCGGCTGCCCCGCCCGCTCGCCCGGCGCGGCGAAGCCGGGCGAGAAGGCCAGCAGATGCCCGAACAAATCCCCGTTGGCGAGGCCGACCGAGAGCGCATACGAGGCCCCGTCCGAGAACCCGGCGATCGCCAGGTGCGCCGGATCGACCGCGTAACGCGCGAAAACGGTCGCCAGCGCCCGGTCGAGCAGGGCCACATCGGGACCATACCCGCCGATCAGGAGATCCCACGTCGCGCCGCGCGAGGTCGGCGCGAGCAGGAGCAGCGTCCGCGCCTCCGCCTCCGCCCGCAGCAGATCGAGGCCGCGCTGCCCCGTCCCGCCCGCGCCGTGCAGCGCGACCACGAGCGGGGCGGGCGTCCCCGCGCGAATCCCGGTCGGCACGTACAGGAGCGCGTCGCACGCGGTCGCCACCCCGAGCGGCCGCACCCCGGTCGCCATCGGGGCCGACTCGCCCGCCAGCGCCGCCGGTCGCGCCGCGAGACGCCCCGCCGCACGTCCGTCTTGCCGCCGTCCGCCTGTCATCGCCGCACCATCCCATCGGCTACATTCACCCGAGGGCCGCTGATCCCGACGCGCTCACGCACCAGCCCGCGCCCCGCCATCCCCGCCCACCGAATCGCCCGCCACACCCCGCCCGCCGAAGCGCGGCCAGAAGAACGGGTAGCGCCGCTGATACGCCGTGAAGGCCGCCCCGTAGGCCGCGCGCAACCGCTGATCCTCGTGGAGCGAGCCGAGCACGGCGTAGAGCGTCCCCAGCACGGCCAGGGTGGCCCGGTTCACGGTCATGCGCGGGAAGAGCCAGAACACGCCGAGGATCGGCAGATTATCCGGGTGTCGCGTGTGGCGGAAGGGGCCGACGACACGCAACGCGCCATCGGGGCCACGGGCCGGACCCTGCGCCTCCGGTTCCCGCTCCGGCTCGTGGCCGGTCACGAATTGCGCGAACGACGCGAGCCTGCTGATCCGCGTCGGCCCGACCGCCCACAACGTGGCGAAGACCACGCCGAGCGAGGCCAGTTGCCCGCCGTACAGCGACCAGGAGAAGGGCGCGGGGACCCGGTACAGCTCGCGATCGGGCTGTCGCAGGAACCAGAAGGTGAACGCACCTGCTGTCGCGAACGATTGGACGACGTACGCCAGCCGGTAGAGCCCGTTGCGGCGGCGCGGGCCGACCAGACGCCGCGCCGACTCCTTCGCCTGTCGCGAGGCGAGTGCGCTGTGGACAATCGCCCAGGCGAGCGACACCCCGGCGATCTTCCCCGCACTCCCCCCCGACACGGCCTCCCCCTCCCTCTCCCGATAGCCCCTGCCCGGTCGGCCCCCTCAGCACAACGATCGCTCCGGGACGATGCAAGGCGAGTGCCATCATCCCTTGCCCACCGGCTGCCAGCCACTATCGCCGTCACGGTGCGGGTCTACTATGCTGCGGGAGGGCGAGAAGATGCACACCGACATCGGCGAATACATCGTCGGGGCGTATCTGGGGATTGTCCTGGGTTGCCCCATCGTCCAGTACAATGTCCGCGCGCCGGGCGGCGGCCTCGTCGGCCTCAACGAACTCGACGTCATCGGCCTCGATACGAACACCGGCAGCGCCTACCTCTGCGAGGTCGCCACGCATCTCGGTGGCCTCCTCTATGGCGCGGGTAACGCGGACCCAATCGCCCGCATCGCCAAGAAATACGCCTGGCAGCAAGCGTATGCCGCCGCGCACCTCGCCGCCTTCCCGCACCGCCGCTACCTGCTCTGGTCGCCGGTCGTCCCGATCGGTGCGCTCACAATGGGGCTCGCGGGCATCGACGGCCTGGAATTGGTCATCAATGGCGACTACGCCGCGCGCATCGCCGAACTGCGTGTCCGAGCGCGACAGACCACCACCGACCACAACAACCCCTTCTTCCGCACCCTGCAAATCCTGGAATACCTGAAAAAATAGCCGCAACACGCCGTGCCGCGCCAGTCGAGTACCACCGGGCAGTTGGGCACACGCAACGATGCTGTGAGGATCGCCCCGATACACGCCGCAACCCACCACCCACACGACAGCATATCCCCCTCTCCTCGGATAGGCGGGTCCCCCGGGCGGCGGGGTAGCGCGTGAGCGCCGGGGTGAGGGCCGTCCCCCTGCGTGCTACACTTCACCCGCAGCCACACACCAGCGCGCGGAGGACACCATGAAACCCTGGCATATCGTCACGGCACTCATCCTCGGCTTCCTCGTCGGCGGCTTCGCCCACCTCTGGTTCATCAACGATGTCGGCTACGCCGCGATCGTCAGCGGCGGGCGGAGCGGCTTTGGCTGGAACGTGAAGTCAGTCGGCGAGAACATCGGCGCGGGCACGCTCTTCTACCTGCTCGGCTTCTTGCTCTATGCCTACGTCGCTGGCATCATCATCAGTACCATGATTGTCAACGAATGGTGGCACCGACGCTCGTTCCCCTTCCGCCGCCCGCGCCCGCGCCCCTTCCTCTCCGGCATCGCCATCTTCCTGCTCGGCGCACTCGGCGCAGTCACCCTCAATCAGCATACGATCACCGAAAATTACGTTTATGCCGCCACCCTCGGCGAATGGTTCGAGTCCCGCACCATCGCCCTCGCCCTCCCCGCCATGCAAGCCTTCACCGCCGACTGCCAGCGCGCCCTCCTGGCCCTCCTCCTCCTGACCCTCCTCGGTTGGGGCGGCGAACGGTGGCTGCGCCAGCGCTGAAGGGTTCGCCCCGCCGACGCGCAACCGCGCGGCAGCGGCCTATAAAGGAGCCACCGTCCCAACAGTACTTCGGGGCGACATGGTTTACCGCGCGCGACAAATCATACGGAGTCCGCCCTGCGGGCGCAGCGTCGGGATCATCGCCATCGCGACCGGCGGGCCGGGCGGCAATTCGAGCCGGAAACGCTGCCCGATCGTCGCCAGCAGCAGCGTCGCCTCCATCGTCGCGAACGCATGACCGATGCAGAGCCGCGGGCCACCCCCGAACGGGAAATAGGCATAGCGGGGCAAGCGTCGCGCCAGATCGTCCTCCCAGCGTTCCGGCCAGAAACGCTCCGGCTCCGCGAAATAGCGCGGGTCGCGGTGCGCCACCCACTGGCTGATCAGCACATCGGTCCCCCGCGCCACCCGGTAGCCGCCGAGATCGAATGGGCTTGTCACCTCGCGCCCGAGTGCCGGGGCGGGCGGGTACAGGCACAGCACCTCGGAGACGATCATCCCCGTATAGGGCAGGCGGGCCAGATCCGCCGCCTGCGGGGGTCGTCCGCCGAGCACTTCATCGATCTCCGCCAGGAAACGCGCCTCGCTCGTGGGATGTTGCGCCAGCAGATACCAGGTCCAGGCCAGGAGATCGGCGGCGGTCTCGTAGCCCACCACCAGGATCGTCATCACCTCATCGCGCACCTGCCGCTCCGCCAGGGCCGGGGCGGCGTCGCCGCCGAGCAGCAGCCCGAGCACATCGTCGCGCTCGACCCCGGACGCGCGGCGCTCGCGGATGATCCGGTAGACGATCCGATCGATCGCGCGGCGGGCGCGGCGCATCCGCAGATTGTTCGGCGTGGGCAGACGTTCCGGCAAGAAGAGTTGCGGTCCGCGCACCCGGCGATCGAGGCACTCCAGCGCCCGCGCGAGCGCCGCCACGATCGTCGCCGCATCCGGGCGCAGATCGGCGTCGAACATCGTCTGCGCCACGATCTCCAGAGTCAACCGGCTCATATCGTCGTAGATATCGCGCGTCGTATCGGCCCGCCAATCGTCCAGCGCGCGCGTCGTCTTGGCGACCATCGTCGCGCCATACTCGGCGATCCGCTCCCGGTGAAAGGCCGGTTGCATCAGCCGTCGCTGCCGCCGCCAGGTCTCCCCCTCGCTCAGAAAGAGGCCCCAGCCGATCAGCGCGTGATCGGTGCGTTGGGCGATATCCTTGATGAGCGCCCGCTGATGGGTGGTCAGCACCTGTTCGATCAGCGCGGGGTGATTGACGAAGAGGATCGGTTTGCCCAGGAAGCGCAGCGACACCAGATCGCCGTACTCTCGACCGCACCGCGTCAGGAATCCGAGCGTCTCGCGCGAGAGATCGAGCGCATTACCGAGGATCGGCAAACCCTTGGGGCCGGGCGGCAGCGCCGGCGAAGTTGCGGCGACCATCGCACCCTCCCTGACTTCAGACGGCACATCAGCGTCACCAGCATAGCCCTTTCACCCAAATATAGCGAATCAGTTCACATACGAAATCGTGCCATCTCACATCCTCATCGGTCATCGATCGGGATCGCCCTACTCATGGACGAGCAGACAACCCCGAACAAAAGCACGCACGGAAGGTGTCGCCGCCAGCAATAACGCTTCCCTTCTCCTCAAGTGGGCGGGTCCCCCGGAGGCATTGCGCCCTTCATGGGTGCAGTGCGCCCTTCATGGGTGGGAGCTACCGCCCTCCGGGTGGGGGGGCACCCGCAGTCGGCGGGGCGAGGGCCGCACCGGCCCATGCAGTAAGTTCATCACGTCCGCAATGCCCTTCCCCTCTCCTCGGATGGGGAGAGGGGTGGCGCGTGAGCGCCGGGGTGAGGGTTCATCCAGCACCCACCCCCGCCCCCCGCAACAAGGCCCCTCTCCCCATCCAAGGAGATGAGCCTCGAGCGAATGCGAGCCGAGGTGCGGACCGATCTCTTACCCCATCCCCAACCACCCCACCAACTCCCCGTTCACCCGCGCCGCCTCCTCGTGCTGCACCCAATGGCTCGCGTCGAGATCGATCAGCCGCCCGTCGTCGCACCAGTCGAGGCTCGCCGCCGCCAGCCGTCGATCGAGGAACTGATCGTGGACCCCCCAGAGGATCAGCGTCGGCACCGTCACGCGCGGCGTGGACGACGCCCCGCCGACCCGCACCAGCGCCCGGTACCACCCCAGCATCCCCGTCAGTGCCCCCGGCCTTGCCCACGCCGCCCGATAGCGCGCCAGATCGACGTCCGAGAACGTCCCCGGCCTGCTCGTCCCCGTCAGCGCCCGCGCCAGCAAAGCCCAATCATTCGCCCGCAGGATCGCCTCCGGCAGCCACGGCAGCTGGAAAAAGGCGATGTAGGCGCTCCGCAGCCGCTGGCTCCGGTGCGCGCGCAGGAACGGCCCGATCGTCGCCGGGTGCGGCACGTTGAGGATCGCCAGCCGCGTCACCCACGACGGCTGCCGCGCCGCGACCGCCCACGCCACCAGCGCCCCCCAATCGTGCCCCACGAGCGCCGCGCGGTCCCGCCCCAGCGCCGCGATGATCCCCACCACATCCCCCGTCAACCGATCGAGCCCGTACGCCCGCACCCCGTCCGGCTTCGCGCTCCGCCCGTAGCCCCGCCCGTCCGGCGCGACCACGCGATACCCCGCCGCCGCCAGCGCCCCCAGCTGCGCCCGCCAGCCGTAGGAGCCCTCCGGGAAGCCGTGCAGCAGCAGCACCAGCGGCCCGGCGGGCGGCCCCGCCGCCACCGCACACAGCGCGATCCCGTTCGCCCGGATCGTCAACTCCTCGAACCCGTCCATCGTGCCCCCGCCCGTTGAAGTTTGCCACGCCGCGACCAGCCCAATCATGGGCTCCCGGTCTGTGCCCGTGCCATGCTATCTGCACCGCCTCGTCCCGATCGGACGAATCCCGATCGATCACCGCGCACCATCCTCGCGACCCGCGCGCTGGAGGGACCATGACCGCCTTGATCCTCGACCTCCCGCCCGACCTCTACGCCCGACACCACGAGGAAGCGGCGCGACAGGGCAAGCCGCCCGAGGGTGTCGTCCGGGAGTGGTTGGCCGAGCGCCCGTCCCGATCCCCCGACACGCGCGTGCGCGACGCGGCGCGCGGCGCGTTGCAAGCCGCCGGATTGCTGCTCGCGGAGCCGCTCGACGACGGGTTACGAGCGCGCACCGCCGGGCCGGAACTGACCGTCGAGATGGTCGGGGCCGAGCTGGAACGCGCGGGCGGACACCCGCTCAGTGCGATCATCATCGAGCAGCGCGGCCCCACGGGTTGACCGTCTTTCCCCTCGATAGCAGCGCGGTTGTCAAGCGCCACTTGCCGGGAATCGGCACACCCTGGCTCAGACACCGCGCTTGCCTTCGGGGATTGCACTGCCCCGAGGCTGCCACTCCCCATGAAGGGCATAATACCCGCCTGCGCGAGATGGAGCGCGTTCGTAACACCACCGCCCCACTGGCAGCCCCCTCTCCCTGCTAGGGAGAGGGCCCTCGCGCCGGGTGCCCGCTGGGTGGACGCGACGGGGTGAGGGCTTAACCCGAAGCCCCCCGCCCATCTCCGGGCGGGGGGCCGTCTCTTCTCTACTGGCCCACTGGCCCACTCGCCTACGGCGCCGTACTCGGCACAGCGCCCGGTGTCCCGCTCGCACCCGGCGTCCGCACCGGCGTCGGGATCACCGTCGGCACCGCCGTCGGCGGCGCACCGGGCGGTGCCTCGAACGGCGCGGCGGCGGGGGTCGGCGGCGCCGGGGCGGTCGAAGTGATCGTCGCCGAGGCACGCTGCCCATCGAGCCACTTCGTGAACGCCGCATCCTTCAGCCCGCTCAGCGTCGTCAGCGTCAGCGGGCGATCGTCCGCGCGCTCCGTCACCAGGATCACGTGCCAGCCGAACTTCGTCTGCACCGGCTGGCTCACCTGCCCCGGCTGCAAGGCGAACGCCGCGTTCTCGAACGCCTCCACCATGATCCCCTTCGGGAACCAGCCGAGGTCGCCGCCATTCGGCGCGGTCGAGGTATCGGTGCTCTGCGTGCGGGCCAGCTCCTGAAATTTCTGCTGATCGACCGCGCCGCCCGCCGTCACCTGGCTATAAAGCTGGTCCGCGCCATCCTTCGTCGCCACCAGGATGTGATACGCATGGACCTGCGGCTGCACATCCTTGATCTCGCCCGTCAGCTGCGTCGTCACCCGCTGCTTCGCCAGCTCCGGGCGCGCGATCAGGCGGACGTAATCCTCCTGTGTCATCCCGGTCGAGGTCTGCAAGTTCTTGACGAACGTCCCATACCCCACCGTCGAGGTCGCCAGCGCCTCCTCGCGGTTCGGCGTGGCGGAGGCCGGGATCGTCGCCGAAGGAATCGGCGTGCCGGGCGTCACGAGCGGGGTCGCCGGGGTCGCCGCCGGCGTACCGGGCGTGTCTGGCGTCGCCGCGCCCGGCGTGCCGGAGGTCCCGGGCGGGGTCGGCGTCACCGCCTGCGCCGAGGCCGTCTGCGTCGCCCACGCCGCCGCCGTCGGGTTGACCGGCGGCGTCGCGGTCGGCGAGGAGAGGGCCACCGGCGCGAACGTCTCGGTGTTGTACTGGGCGATGTCCGCATCGGTGATCGCGAGGCCAAGCGTGTTCAGCCGCTGGACGGTCAGCTGATCGTCGACCATCGTGCCGAGCGTCGTCGGGTCGACCGCCGCCGTCTTCACCGTGGTCAGCTGCGTCTGCAACTGCTGCACATAGGTCTGATACTGCGGATTCTGCGCCGCGAAGAACTGGTATTGCTGGATCTGCTGGAGGAGCGAATAGCGCCGATACTTCCAGTAATCCCCGCGCGTGATCGACGTCCCGTTCACCGAGGCGAGCGACTCGCGCGGCAACAGCACGAACTCCCGCAGCGCCCCACCCACCAGCAGCAACACCACCGCCGCCGTCACCGCCCCCATCGCGATGAAGAGGATACGCCGCTGCCGCACCTCCCGGTCGCGGCGCGTCTGCCGATTCTGCGACAAATACCGCGTCTGCTGGCCCTGCCGTCCCTGCTGGCCGCGCGGGGTCGGCAGCATCCCCCTGATCCGCTCGATCACCAAGTCCATCCTTGTAGAGAGCGGGCAAGTGGGCGTAGTGGGCGAGTGGGCGAGTAGGGAAGCGCAGAGCATGCCGATCGCCACGGCCATCCCCGTACTTCCCTACTCGCCCACTACGCCCACTTGCCCGCTACGCCCACTCGCTCGCTACCGTCCCTGCGACGACGTGAAGGGCAGCAGCGCCATGTGGCGCGCACGCTTGATCGCCACCGTCAGGGCGCGCTGATTCTTCGCGCTCGTGCCGGTCTTGCGGCGCGGCTCGATCTTCGAGCGGTCCGAGACCATCCGGCGCAACCGCTGCACATCCTTGTAATCCGGCACCACCTGATCGGCGGCGAACTGATCGTACTTGCGGCGCGGGAAGAAACGCCCCCCGCCCCCGCCCCCGCCGCCGCCGCCGAAGCGTCGCGCACCGCCCGGACGATCGCCGCCCGGACCCCCGGGACCACCCGGACCGCCGGCACCGCCGGGACGGTCGCCGAAGCGCCCGCCGCCACCCCCCGGACGGTCGCCGAAACGCCCGCCGCCGCCACCTTCCGGGCGATCCCCGAAGCGCCCGCCGCCGGGGGCCTGTGGCCGATTGCTCTGATCGTCAACCATCGTCGTCTCCTTTTAAGGAGTCGGCGGTCGGCGGTCGGCAGTCAGCAGATTCTCGTCATCGGCGCGGTGCCCGTCACCGGGCACCGCGCCATAACGATCCCCCCGCCGACTGCCGACCGCCGACTGCCAACTTAGAATGGCACATCATCCAGGTCGCTATCGAATTCGTCGTTCTGCTGCTGCTGGCGCGGGGCCGGGCGTTGCGGGGCGCGCTGTCCGCCGCCGCCAGCCGCCGCCGGACGGGCCGCCGGGCGTCCGCCCTCGTCGCCATCGAAGCTGCGCCCGCCGCCCTCGCCGGGTTCGTCACGACCACTGAGCATCACCATGTCCGTGGCGACGATCTCCACCGAGGTCCGCTCGACCCCGTCCTTGTCGTTATACTTGCGGCTCTGCAACCGCCCCTCCACGTAGACCTTGTGGCCCTTGCGCAGGTACTCGTTGCAGATCTCCGCCAGCTTGTAATTGCCGGAGTCCCAGGCGACCACACGGAACCACTCCGTCTCGTCCACCATGTTGCCATCCTGGCCCCGGCGATTGCGACTGACCGCCACGCGGAAGTTCGTCACCGCCGAGCCGGACGGCGTGTAGCGCATCTCCGGGTCCGCGCCCAGGTTGCCGATGATCTGTACCCGATTCAGTCCGCGCGGCATTTGCTAGCCTCCTCATCTTCCAACACGACTCATGTGCCCAACACAACGCTTCCGGATAGGGAAGATAGCGCCACACAACCCCGATGGTGTGCAACGGAAGATATAGCATACTCGTGGCCCCGGTCACACGTACGAACGCGGATTAGTCGCGTTCGCGGTCGCGGTCCCGATCACGGTCGCGGTCGCGGTCGCGATCACGGTCGCGCCCACCCGGACCACCCGGGCCGCCCGGGCCACGCTTCTCTTCGAGCGCCGCCTTGCGCGCCGCCCGCGCCTCCGTCGCCGCCAGCTGCTTGGCGACCTTCTCGACGTCGATCTGGATCACCATGTGGCGCACGACCCGCTCGTTGATGCCGAGCAACCGCTCGATCTCGGTCACGTAGCGCCCCTCGAGGTCGTAGTAGAAGAGCACGTAGAAACCATCGCGCAGGTCCTGCCCGTTGTGGCGGATGGTGTACGCGAGGCGTCGGCGGCCCCACGGGTTGTTGCGATTCGCCTCGACGATCGCCCCCCCCCGGTCGGTGACGTAGCCCTGGACCTGCTCGATCGCGGCGTTCAGGTCCTCATCGTTCAGATGCGGGCTAAAAATGGTCAACATCTCGTACCGGCGCAACAACAGCTGCCTCCTTCCCCTGGGTATGCCCCCCGTAAACACCGGCGTTGCGCGCACCGGCGGATCGCGGAGCAGAAAGGAAAATATGCTGCCCCGCCATGCGGCGACGCAGAACGGCGCGGGCCAATTGCCGCGCCACCGCGCAGTATACCAAACCACCCGGTCCGGCGGCAATCCGCGTACAGAGCAAACGCCCGAACGCGCCGAGCGGTCACAGGGCCAGTAGTCAGTGGTGCGGGGGAATGATTGGGTGAGCGGCAACTGGCAAGCGATCAAGGATTGCCCGGCAGGCGATGCGCCACCAGCGGCACCACCGCTGACTACTGCCTACTGTCCCCTGACTACTCACCCCCGTTTAGGTTTCGTTTAGATCCCCTCGCTATCCTACCGCCACAGGCCGCGCACGGCACCCCGCGACGAATCGCGACCCTATCGAGGAGGACAGAAACCATGCACGCCCACGAGCGCGGCGCGCTCAGCGCCCTCCCCCTCCTCGCCACCCTCCTCACCCTGCTCGCCGGGTGCGGCACCGTCGCCACCACGTCGGGCGCGCTCCGCCCCGCCACCGTCGTGGCCGTCGCCCCCACCGCCAGCGCCGTCGCCATACCGGGCGCGTCCGCCCGCCCCACCAGCGGCGGGGACGGCGGGGCCGCGCCGTCGCGCACGGTCACCGGCCCCGCCGCCCCGAGCTTCCCCCCCGGCCTGGTCGCCACCGCCACCGCCGCAGCGGCCCGCCCCACCGCCCCGGCGGCCCCCGCCGCCCCCGTCGCCAGCCTCGGCGAGCGCGTGGTCGTCGGCGGCGCGGCCATCACCCTCAACGCCAAGCAGGACAACGCCCCGCCCGGCGACCTCCCCCCGCCAGCCGGGAGTCGGCGCTACATCGTCAGCCTCACCATCGAGAACGTCGGCACCACGAGCGTCCTCTACTCCGCCCTCTTCGCCACGATCGTCCTCACGGATAACACCGTCGTCACCATCACCTTCGACACCTACCCGCCGCCGCTCCTCGCCGGGGGCGCGCTCGACCCCGCCGCCACCACTCGCGGCTGGCTCACCTTCGACCTCCCTGCCAGCGCCATCCCCGCCCGCCTCGTCTACGACGACACCGACGGCGTGGCGACGTTCGACTTGAAGTAGTGGGCGAGCGGCACTGATGGCGATCGGCACCGCGCCACCACTCGCCCACCCCGCCCACTCGCCCCGTGACGCGATCGCCAGCCAGATCGCGGCACCCGCCCGGGCCGAACTCGCCGCCGCGCGCCGACGACGGGCGCAGCGCGAGCACCACCAGCGACGCGGAACCGCCCGAACAGTCGATGCGAATCACCCGTTCAGCCGATAGACCGTGCCAGCGCCGCACCATATGCTACGGCTATCCCGGCGGGTTGCGCCGGGGGATCGTCCAGGGAGGGAAGAACGATGAGCACACCATCATTGTCGCGCGATCCCGACGAGCTGGCCCAGCTACGCACCGAGGTCGCCGCCCTGCGCGGCGAGTTGCACCGCCATGCCGCCCCCGCCACGCCGCGCCCGCGCCGCCTGCCGCGCCGCTTCCTGCCGCTCGCCCTCGTGGCGCTCCTCGTCGTCCTCACCCCGCTCGCCACCTTCGCCGCCAACCCCTTCACCGACCTCACCGGCTCCGTCCACGACCCCAACATCGACCTGATCTACAATGCGGGCATCACCACCGGCTGCGTCCCCAACGCCCAGTACTGCCCCAAGGACACCGTCACCCGCGAACAGATGGCCTCCTTCCTCGCCCGCACCGCCGGGCTCGGCACCAACCCCCCGGTCGTCAACGCCAAGACCGCCCAGACCGCCACCAATGCGACCAACGCCGTGAATGCGACCAATGCCACCACCGCCACCAACGCGAATACGGTCGGCGGCTACGCTCCCAGCGCCCTCCTCCGCGCAGACTTCACCGCGAAGACCAATGCCACAGGGGCCACCCTCACCGGCACCCCGACGTCGCAGCGTGAGATAACCGTCACCGCCCCGGGACCGGGCTACATGCTGGTGATCGGCCACCTCGGCATCTACGGTCAAACGGGCTGCCCCTGCACCGGCGTGGCGCGGCTGCACGACCTCTCCTCGGCAACCGCCCTCAGCAGCAATCACTACGAGTCCATCCAGACAACCGGCCAATACGGCGATACCACCGTCACCTGGCTCTTCCCGGTCACGGCGGGTTCGCGCACCTTCGCGCTGGAAGCGTCGTCTGCTGGCGGAACACAGACGAATGGCTTCCTGCCCTCGCTCGCAACCGTCTTCGTTCCCTTCGGCTCGTCCGTCGCGACAGCCACCGGGGCCGAGATACCGGGAATCCCCGGCCAAACCCCGTAACAGCCCGCCGCAATGAACTTATCAGGTCGGTGCGGGGGGAGGCTATCGTGCCG